>Ga0265331_10001173_pt1 | contig 19984 bp, 16 predicted proteins | sample 41923metaG_FD_202088 | JGI IMG/M metagenome (GOLD analysis project Ga0265331, IMG submission 202088) | Rhizosphere microbial communities from Carex aquatilis grown in University of Washington, Seatle, WA, United States - 4-19-23 metaG | ecosystem: Host-associated > Plants > Roots > Rhizosphere... | reverse complement strand
GACCTTGGCATAGTTAACCTGCGCGGCGCTCGGATTGGCGTCGCCATAAAAGAACCAGCTCGGAACTGCCGAGGGATAGCCCGGTAAGATCGTCGAGAAGTCGCCCGGCAGATCCGGAAAAACGGACGAGAGGCCGACCGAGTTGATGCCGCGATCGGCCGTGCGTCGGTCGCGGTAATGTTCATAGGTCAGCCAGACATTAGTGCTTTCGTCCGGCTTCCAGGTGAAGGTGGGGCTGATCCCGTAGCGCTCGTCGGCGAAGAAATTGCGGTATCCATAGAACTGCTCGAACATGCCGTTGAGCCGCGCCGCGAACTGGCCGGAGACGGCGCCGCCCCAGTCTATGGTGACGCGCTTGCGGCCGAAGCTGCCGGAGCTGATATCCAATTCCTGGATGGGTTCGCCGTCCGCCTTCTTGGTGACGCGGTTGACGATGCCGCCCGCGCCGCCGCGCCCAAAGGTCAGAGCGCTCGGCCCCTTGAGCACTTCGACCGCCTGAATATTGTAGAGATCGCGGATATATTCGGCGTCGTCGCGCATTCCGTCCTTGTAGAAGTCGGCCGTCGTCGACTGGCCGCGGATCACGATCTGGTCGCTATTGCCCTCGCCGCCCGCGACCGTCACGCCCGGAACATAGGTGAGCGCCTCCTGAAGGGTCAGGCTGTCGCGATCTTTCAGCTGTTGCTGCGTGACGATCGTGATGGACTGCGGAATGTCCATGATCGGCGTGTTGGTCTTGGTCGCGGTCGACGTGCCGCTCGCCGAATAACCGACGACCCCGGTGGGGCCGCGGCCGATCTGCTGTCCCGGCGGAAGGAAGGGCGCAGGACCCGTATTGGCCGTAGCAGCGCCGGTGGCGGCCGGCGCGGGAACGGGATTGGCCCCGGCGCTCGGCGCGGAGCTCGCAGACCTGCCGCTGTGCGCCGATGCGAGCTGGCGCGGCGCCGGGGTGGGCTTGGCCACTACGCGCTTGGGCTTCGGCTTGCTGATGTTGATGTCGGGAAGCGCGAGCTGAGCCCAAGCGCCCTCCGGCGAGAGCGCGAGAACGCAGAGACTGCCTCTAAGGAGGAGCCTTTTGGCTTGCGAAGAGGCGAGGCGGCCTCGGCGTCGTATCCCCTGTCCGCCTTGCGGCTCCCACGTCGTCATCGCTCAGATTCCCTTCGCAAGTCGGCAGCGCCGATCATGAGCAAAGACTAAGCCTGCGAGGTCGGCTAGGTAAATGAGCAAAGCTGCACTTTAGAAATCTTCCGCCTGTTGGTCTTCTAGAGACGAACAATTCCAATCCGTCATTATTTTCTTGACTGTGGCGCCAGCGCCACACCATAGCTTGACCCCAATTTTGATTTGCAACACACGCGCAACTCCGTTCGAGAACCGCATCACCAGAAGCAGGTAAAAATATCCGCATGACTGGCGCCCTCTGGAAGCGTTCCAATGTTCAGCTTTTATCATTGACGCTATCTGAAATATGATGAATATATACATATTATATACCATAACAACCTCGTAGTTGTCTCTTCACTTCAGTGAAGTTTGTTCTTTCTCTCGCATTATTACTTAATTAAGGGTCCGAAGCGCGAAAACAGGGGTGGGGTATGCGGCGCAGCAGATTGGTGATGGTCTTCCAGGCTTTGGGCACGACGACGAAGGGGAAAGATCGGGACGCCGCGTCTCCGCTGGCGAGCGTGGCGAACGCACGGGTCAGAGCCGCGAGAACGGCCTTTGCGCTTCTGACGCTGGGAATGGCCCTTGGGCCTCGCCTCGCCTGGGGAAGCGAGTTTGTCGAGCCGGCGGTGTTCGCCAGCCGCCATGGCGTTCTCGATCTCACGATGATCGCGAAGGCGAAGCCCATTCCCAGCATCAGCTTCACGACCACAGGCGGCGCCCCGCTCAATCCCACCGGATGGGTTTACGAAATTTGCCAGCGCGCTTCAGCGATTACCGACGCTTGCCCGGCGGGATCGGCCACTGTCGCCGACTATGGCGGCGTGCGTCTCGCCTTGCAAAAAGGCGACGTGCTGAAAATTCATTTCGTCAATCGCCTGCCCAAGCTCGACCCGGTGAAGGTCGCCCATTCCGGGGACGCCGGCGGCGTCAATCTGCCGCTCAATCCAACGAATCTTCATACGCATGGCATGATCGTCGAGCCGCGCGCTCCGACGTCGCACGATCCGACTTTTGGCGATTACGTCTTCGTCTCGGCCTTCAACCCGGCGAATGGACAGCCTGTCTCGCAGGGCGTCCATGATCACGGGCAAATGATTTCCGGCGCGATCGACTACCGCATCGAGATTCCGCAGAATCATCCGTCGGGCCTGTTCTGGTTTCACCCGCATGTGCATGGGCTTTCGCTCAACCAGGTCTCGAGCGGCCTCGCCGGGATCATCACCGTCGGCGAGGTGGCCGATTACGCGCGTCCGGACGGCGTGAGCCGGAGCTTCCCCGGCGGAAGCGTGCGGCATCTGATCTTGAAGGACTTGCAGGTGCTCGCAGCCGGAACGATCGCCTTCGACAATGGCTCGGCGACGGTCGCGGACGGCGAGGTCCTCAATCAACAGGACCCGGACTTTTGCTCGCAATATCCCGGCCCGTCCGAAATCCGGCAAGGCTCCTGTCCCGGCGCCAACAACGCAGGCGACGAGGGCAACGACTTCACGGGCGGAAGGTGGTATTTCACGGTCAACGGCGTGCGATATCCGACCATTCGGACGGCGTCCCCCGACGGCGAGATCTGGCGCCTGACGAACGCCTCCGGCAGCCTGTCCTACCGATTGCAACTCGTCGACGACTCGACCCAAAAGCCGCTCGTCATGCAGCTCACGGCGATCGACGGGGTCAGCGTGTTTCTCCCGCAGGACACGCCGATGGACTCGGTCACGCAACTGGCGGGCGCGAAGTTCAAGCTCGTTCCCTGCCCGACAAATCCGCCGGTCATCGCCTCGAAACCCGTTTGCGTGACCGAACTCGTGATGATGCCGAGCGCGCGCGCCGAAGTCTGGGTGACCTATCGCAACGCCTCGGGCCAGATCGTTCGTCCGCCTCAGGCCGCTTCGGCGACGTTGAAAATGGTCGGCTTGACCATGGGCAGCGGCGATGCGTGGCCGGCCGTCGATCTCGCCAAAGTGCTCTTCCAAAATAGCGGCGGCCTGTTTGCGGCTCACGCCGCGCTCAATATTGCCGGCGACGCCTATTTGGCGGCGCAGCCGGGAGGCCTGTTCGCGAGCCCCACGCCTTATGCCCGGCCGGCTCCGCTGCCGGCGGGCTGCAGCGCTCTGCCGCGAGGCCACCGTCGACGCATCTTTTTCGGCATCGAGGATTTGAGCGACGGCGACTCTTTCGGTCTGGGTTATGAGGAAGTCGATGAGCGCGGCGCGCCGGTGCCCGGCACGCAGCTACCTGTGACGCGCTTCGATCCGATGAAGCCGACGGTCTGCCTTCCGCTGGGTCCCGGTCAGACGCCCGTCCATGAGTCCTGGGAGCTCGTGCAGCTCTCGACCGAGAACCACAATTTTCACATCCATCAGACGAAGTTCCGTCCGATCCAAATGTCCGCGCCGTCGAGCTCGCCGGCCTCCAGAAACCCCGCGCCCCATGTCGGCTTCGGCGTGCTGGAAGACAATCTGCCGCTCGGCGTCGCCTCGCCCAAAGCGAGCATCCTCGATCAGGTCATGAACAATCAGAATGGCGTGTGCACCATCGACCAATGGCGCAATGGCTCATGCGCCTCGCAGACGGTCACGCTCGACATTCCGTTTTCGCAGCTCGGCGAGTTCGTCTACCACTGCCACATCCTCGAACATGAGGACGGAGGCATGATGGCTAAAATCAAAGTGGTGCCGTCGCCGCAATAGGCCCTAAGGCGCGCTCCGCAATCTCAGGCGGAGAGCGCCTTGACGCCTGGCAGGTCCTTGCCCTCGAGCCATTCGAGGAAGGCGCCGCCGGCCGTCGACACATAGGTGAACTGCTGCGCGGCATGCGCCTGATTGAGCGCCGAGACCGTATCCCCGCCGCCTGCGACCGACAGGAGCTTGCCCTCGACGGTCAGTCGCGCCGCCGTCTGCGCGACGGCGTTCGTGCCTTCGTCGAAGGGCTGAAGCTCGAAGGCGCCGAAGGGACCGTTCCAGACCAGCGTCTTGCACTTTTCGAGGAGGCTCTCGACATGAGCGACCGCCTTGGGTCCGACGTCGAGAATCATCTCCTCGGTCCCGACATGATCGGCGGAGACGACATGCGCCGGCGCATGCGCTTTGAAGGTGAGCGCCACGGTCACATCCTCGGGAAGCACGATCTGGCAGCCGGCCGTCTTCGCCTTGCTCAAGATCTCGCGCGCCGTGTCGAGGAGCGCGGTCTCGCAAAGCGATTTGCCGACCGCCTTGCCTTGCGCGGCGAGAAAAGTATTGGCCATCCCGCCGCCGATCACGAGATAGTCGACCTTCGAGACGAGATTGCCGAGAAGATCGAGCTTGGTCGAAATCTTCGCGCCGCCGACGATCGCCATGACGGGACGCTGCGGCGAGCCGAGCGCTTGGGTCAGCGCCTGCAGCTCCGCCTGCATCGAGCGGCCCGCATAGGCCGGGAGCTTATGGGCGAGCCCCTCGGTCGAGGCGTGGGCCCGATGCGCCGCCGAAAAGGCGTCGTTCACGTAGAGATCGCCGAGCTTCGCAAGCTCGTCGACGAAGGCGGGATCGTTCTTCTCCTCGCCCTTGTGAAAGCGCGTGTTCTCGAGCAGCAGCACGTCGCCGTCGTCTAGCGCGGCGACCGCCGCTTGCGCGGGCGGACCGACGCAATCGTCGGCGAAGGCGACGGGGCGATGCAGATGCTCGGCGAGCGCCTTCGCCACGATCTTGAGCGAATCTTCCTCGCTGCGCGCGCCTTTCGGCCGGCCGAAATGGGCAAGCAGAACCACCTTGCCGCCCTTGTCGGCGATCTCTCGAATCGTCGGCAGCACGCGATCGATGCGCGTCGCGTCGGTGATGCGGCCGCCCTCCATCGGCACGTTGAGGTCGACGCGCAGGAGAACGCGCTTGCCCTTGAGGTCAGCTTGGTCGAGCGTTTTGAAAGCGGTCATGGCGCGCCTCAGTTGAGCTTCCCGATCGTCGCGGCGACATCCGTCATGCGCCCCGAGAAGCCCCATTCATTGTCGTACCAGCTCAGCACCGATACGAGCGTTCCGTCCAGGACCTTGGTCTGATCCATGTGGAAGGTCGAGGACGCCGCGCAATGGTTGAAGTCGCTGGAGACGAGCTTGTCTTCCGTATATTCCAGAACGCCCTTGAGAGGACCGTCCGCCGCGGCCTTGATCGCCGCATTGATCTCCTCCTTCGAGGTCGCGCGCTTCGCCACGAACTTCAGATCGACGAGCGAGACGTTCGGCGTCGGCACGCGCACGGCGTAGCCGTCGAGACGCCCGTTCAGCTCCGGCAGCACGAGGCCCACGGCCTTGGCCGCGCCCGTCGAGGTCGGGATCATCGAGAGGGCCGCGGCGCGCGCGCGATAGAGGTCCTTGTGGAAGGTGTCGAGCGTCGGCTGGTCTCCCGTGTAGGAGTGGACCGTCGTCATGATCCCCTTGTCGATGCCGATCGCCTCATGCAGCACCTTGGCGACGGGCGCGAGGCAGTTCGTGGTGCAGGAGGCGTTGGAGATCACGAGATGGTCCTTCGTGATCTTGTGATGGTTGACGCCATAGACGACGGTGATATCTGCGCCTTCGCCGGGCGCCGAGACGAGCACGCGCTTCGCCCCCGCGTCGAGGAGGAGCTTGGCCTTATCGCGCGCCGTGAAGAGTCCCGTGCATTCGAGCGCGACGTCGACATTGAGCTCCTTATAGGGCAGCTCGGCGGGATTTTTGATCGCCGTGACCTTGATCGGTCCCCGGCCGGCGTCGATCGTGTCGCCCGAGACGGTGACCTTATGCGGAAAGCGCCCATGGACGGAGTCGTAGCGCAACAAATGCGCGTTCGTTTCCACCGGCCCGAGATCGTTGATCGCGACGACCTCGAGATCGGCGCGGCCGGATTCCACGATATAGCGCAGCACGTTGCGTCCGATGCGGCCAAATCCGTTGATCGCCACTCTCACGGCCATGAAGGTCTCCTTATCGGTGCTGGATTAAGCGGCAGCATTGATAGCATTAGGCCCGCCCTGTCAACGCGATCCTGGGCCGCGCCGGCGTCGCCCGCAGGCCCTTCGCGCCGGGGCGGAGTGTGCGCCCGAGCCGCCGCTTGCGGAAGAAAAACAAAATCTTGCCTCTGGCGCGCGGGGCCTCCTTTGCGCTAGAGCATGGCGCTTCGCAGCTAGGGACCTGAGCGCCATGACCTCGACCGATCGCCGTCGCTTCCTCCTGGGTGGAGCGAGCCTCGCCCTCGCGGCGCCGAGGGCGCTGGCGCAGCCGCAGCTCGAAGAGGAGCTGCAGGTGCGCGTCGAGAACAATTCGACGCCGGAGCTTTGCGCCGAGAAGGACAACATCGAGCTCGACTTCTACTCGAGCCGACTGCGCCGCATGCAGGTGCAGGCCGTGCATCCTTCCTACATCAACATGATCGACAGGGACCGCTACGCGCCCGACTGGTCGAGCTGCGACTTCTCCCATGACTATTCTGGACTCGTCGAGCACACGCGACGTCATACCTTCTGGGAGACGCCGGAGTTCTGGCTCGTTGGCTACACCTTCCCGCCCAACGCCTTTTGGCGGGCCCCCACCGTGCCGGTGCGCGTGGGCGACCGCGTGGAGCGCGGATTTCACATGGTGCAGCTCTGGATGAGCTATCGCCAGCGCGCGGAAGAGATCCTGGTCTTCTACCCGCCCGACGGCTACTGGCGCGCGCGGCCGCTTCCCTACGAGGAAATGCGCTGGACCGCCTATGGCTCCTCTTTTTTGATCGGCCCGGTCGAAACGCAGCAGCGTCCCATCGTCGACTTTGAAGAAGTGGTCTTCGAACCGGAGACGAAGAGCTTCGTGCTGAAGTTCAAGCGCGGCGGCGAGGCGCGACTGAGGCTCGACAAGATCGACCAGGAACGCATGGTGCTGGACGTCTCCTACAGCGCGGAGATGCCGGACGGGCTGCCCTTCGCCTCATTGCGCTCGATGTTCACGATGCAGACCATGAACGACGCGGCGCGCGTCGCCTGGCGGACCAAGCGCGGCGCCGGCTGGCAGGAGGCCGAGGTGATCGGCTTCCCAGGCGCGAGCGCAACCGAATTTTGGGTGGGTCGGCATCTGCCGTCGCGCCATAATCTCTCGGCGCCCGACATGGTCTTCGGAAAGTTTCAGGCCGCCGCGCTCGCCTCGAGATGACCGCCTGGAGCCGGCTCCCTTGGCTCGACGCGGCGCGCGGCCTCGCGGTCGCCGCGATGGTCGCCTATCACCTCGTCTGGGACCTCGGCAATTTCGACTATATCGACCGGCACTTTCCTTATTCCCTTGGGTTCAAGAGCGTCGGGCACGGGATCGCTCTCTCCTTTCTCTTCATCGCCGGCGTGAGCCTCGTCCTCGCGCATGAGCGCGATACGAGCTTTCGTCCCTTCTGGCGCCGGCTTGCGCGCATCGTCGCCGCCGCCTTGCTCGTCACGCTCGGCACCTATCTCGTCTTTCCAGAATCCTTCGTGTTCTTCGGCATATTGCATTGCATCGCGGCGGCGAGCCTGCTCGCTGTCCCGTTTCTGTTTTTTCCCTGGCCGGCCGCGCTCGTCGCCGCAGCCGGGGCCCTTCTGGCACCGCTTTTCCTGACGTCGCCTCTTTTCAACGCGCCTTGGCTGAGCTGGGTCGGGCTTTCAACGACCGAGCCGACGACCAATGATTATCAGCCGCTCCTGCCCTGGATCGGAGGGGTGCTCGCGGGCGTCGCCTTCGCCAAATTTCCGGGCGCGATCCAGGCGCCGCTCTTCGCCCAGTGTGCAGCGAAAGAGAGCGCGCGGCGAACCGCCGCCGCTCTCAGTTGGCTCGGGCGCCACAGTCTGGCGATCTATCTGCTGCATCAGCCTGTGCTCTTCGGCGTCTTTCTCGCGCTCGCGCGATTGTCGGCGCTGGGCGAGGATCAGTTCGCAAAAGACTTCGCCGCGGCTTGCGAGATGCGCTGCGAGGCGGATGGCGGCGCGATCGAATTCTGCCAGCAGACCTGTCTCTGCGTCGAAAGGCGCGCGCGAGAGAGCGTCTTGCCGAGCGACCCCGAGCAGCGCGCCACACGCCTCCAGGCGCTCGCCGCCGCCTGCCTGGGGCCGTAAGCGAGAGCGCCGCCTACGCGCCCAAGCTGCGCCATGGATCGGCGCAGGCCGCGATCTATCTAAGGCTGGGAACGCGGGCCGGAGCTGAGGCAAGGGGGATTGCGATGGACGAGCCGGCTCCAGAAAGGGAACTCCCGGATTTCTCGCAGGGCCTCGCCCATGCCGAGCTCGCGCGCGCCGGCAAGCTCGTCGGCCGCGTCGGCAAATCGGAAGTGCTCCTTGTGCTGGACGGCGACAAGATTTTCGCGGTCGGAGCGCATTGCACGCATTATCATGCGTCGCTCGTCGACGGGCTCGTCACGGGGGGCGAGATACGTTGCCCCTGGCACCACGCCGCCTTCGATCTCTCGACGGGCGAGGCTTTGCGCGCGCCGGCCTTCGACCGGCTCTCCTGCTGGACGGTCGAGCGGCAGGGCGACATGATCTTCGTGCGCGCGAAGCGCGAGCCCAGTCCCTATGTGCAGGCCCCGACGAGCGCCATCGAACGCATCGTCATCGTCGGCGGCGGCGCGGCGGGCTTCTCCGCCGCTTTCGAGCTGAAGCGCGTGGGCTTTACCGGCGCGCTCACGATAATCGGCGCCGAAAAGGCCGCGCCGCTCGACCGACCCAATCTCTCCAAGGACTACCTCGCGGGCGCCGCGCCGGAAGACTGGCTGCCACTGCGGCCCGAAGGCTACTACGCCGAAAACGGCGTCGATCTGCGGCTCGGCGGCGTCGTGAACGCGATCGATTCTTCGGCCGGCTCCGTCACGATCGCGGACGGCGACCAGCTCTTCTACGATCGCCTGCTGCTGGCGACCGGCGCGGAGCCGGTGCGGCTTTCGATTCCCGGCGCCGATCTGCCGCATGTGAGCGTGCTGCGCTCGCTCGACGACTGCCGCGCCATCATCGAGCGCGCCAAGACGGCGAAGCGCGCCGTCGTGCTCGGCGCGAGCTTCATCGGCCTCGAGGTTGCGGCCTCGCTGCGCGCGCGCGAGATCGAGGTGCATGTCGTCGCGCCCGAAAAGGTTCCGATGGCGCGCGTGCTCGGCGAGGAGATGGGCGCCTTCGTGCGGAGACTGCACGAGGAGCATGGCGTCATCTTCCATCTCGATGACGTCGCGACCACGATCGCGCCCGACAAGGTCATGTTGAAGAGCGGTCTTGCGCTTTCTGCCGATCTCGTCGTTGCAGGCGTCGGCGTGCGGCCGCGCCTCGCGCTCGCCGAGAAAGCGGGGCTCGCGGTCGATCGCGGCGTCGTCGTCAACGGGTTCCTCGAAACCAGCGCGCCGCGAATTTTTGCTGCGGGCGACATCGCGCGCTGGCCTGATCCGCATAGCGGCGAAAACATCCGCGTCGAGCATTGGGTCGTCGCGGAACGCCAGGGAGCGACCGCCGCGCGCAACATGCTCGGCGCGCGCGAAAACTTCGAGGCGGTCCCCTTCTTCTGGAGCCAGCATTACGACGTGCCGATCAACTATGTGGGCCACGCGGAGAGCTGGGACTCAATCGAGATCGACGGCGACATCGCCACGCGGGACTGCGTGCTGCGCTACAAGCGCGGCGGCAAGACGCTCGCGATCGCTTCGATCTACCGCGACATCGACAGTCTGCGGGCGGAACTCGCGATGGAGCGAAGCTTGGGGCGCTAACCGATTCTCACGACTTCTCTTTCGGCGGAGGAAGGGCGTTCCACTCTCCGCCGGCCTCCAAATCCTCGGGGCGCGGCTGCAGCATGATGTTGTAGCCGGCGTCGATGATGTGCACTTCGCCGGTCACGCCGCCCGAAAGCTCCGAGAGCAGATAAAGCGCCGAGCCGCCGATCTCGTCTAAGGTGATCATGCGCTTGAGCGGGCAATGCGCCTTCTGGAAGGCGCCCATCGCGCGCGCGCCGCCGATCCCCGCCCCGGCCATGGTGCGCACGGGGCCAGGCGAGATCGCATTGACGCGAATGCCGCGCGCGCCAAAATCCGCGGCGAGATAGCGCACGGAAGAATCGAGCGCGCCTTTGGCTACGCCCATGACATTGTAATTCGGCATCACATGCGTGCCGCCGGCGAAGCTCACCGTGAGCATCGCCCCGCCCTCCTGCATCATCGCCGCGGCGCGCTTCGCCGCTTCCGTAAAGGAAAAGCAGGAGATCACCATCGTGCGGATGAAATTCTCGCGCGAGGTGTCGGCATAGAGGCCTTTGAGCTCGTTCTTGTCGGAATAGGCGATCGAGTGGACGAGGAAATCCAGGCCGCCCCACTCCTGCTGCAAACGCGCGAAGACGGCGTCGACGGTCGCAATGTCCTCGACGTCGCCGGGAAGGACGAGGTCGGAGCCGAGCTCCTTGGCGAGCGGCCTGACCCGCTTCAGCAGCATCTCGCTTTGATAGGTGAATGCGAGCTCGGCCCCATGCCGGGCGAGCACGCGCGCGATCCCATAGGCGATCGAGTGATCATTGGCGACGCCCATGATCAGGCCTCGCTTGCCTTGCATCAGTCCGTTAGTACCGGGCATTCGGTATTATCCTCGAGCTTCTTTCAAACCATTGCGAGCCTGGAGGCTCGCGGTCCGGGTCGTATGGACCGCGAGCCTCCAGGCTCGCTCATGATTCTATTGTCTCACGCGTCGGGGTGCTTGAACACCAATGTCGCGTTGGTGCCGCCGAAGCCGAAGGAATTGGAGAGCACCGCACGCAGATTCACATTGTCGCGCCGCTGACGCAGGATCGGCATGTCGGCGAACTCGGGGTCGAGCTCCTCGATGTTGGCGCTCTTGCAGATGAAGCCGTGCTTCATCATCAGCAGCGAATAGATCGCCTCCTGCACGCCGGTCGCCCCGAGCGAGTGGCCGGTCAGCGACTTCGTCGCCGAAAGCGGCGGGCATTTGTCCTCATTGCCGAAGATTTCGCGGATCGCCTCGATCTCCTTCACGTCGCCGACGGGCGTGGAGGTCGCGTGCGGGTTGATGTAGTCGATCGGAATCTTCACATTTTGGAGCGCCTGCTGCATGCAGCGCACGGCGCCTTCGCCCGAGGGCGCGACCATGTCATGGCCGTCCGAGGTCGCGCCATAGCCGACGATCTCGGCATAGATCTTCGCGCCGCGCGCCTTGGCGCGCTCATATTCCTCGAGCACGAGCACACCGGCGCCGCCCGCGATGACGAAGCCGTCGCGGTTCTTGTCGTAGGCGCGCGAGGCGGTCTCCGGCGTGTCGTTATAGGAGGAGGACATCGCGCCCATCGCGTCGAACAGCACGGAGAGCTCCCATTCGAGCTCCTCGCAGCCGCCGGCGAAGATCATGTCCTGCTTGCCCCATTGGATCAGCTCGAAGGCGTTGCCGATGCAATGATTGGAGGTCGCGCAGGCCGAGGAGATCGAATAGTTGACGCCTTTGATCTTGAACCAGACGGCGAGTGTCGCCGAAGCCGTCGAGGCCATGGTCTTCGGCACGGCGAAAGGACCGACGCGCTTGGGTCCCTTGTCGCGGGTGATATCCGCCGATTCCGCGATGACGCGCGCCGAGGGGCCGCCCGAGCCCATGACGATGCCGATGCGCGGATCGGAAATCTCCTCGAGGCTCAGCCCCGCGTCGGCGATGGCCTGATCCATCGCCACGTGATTCCAGGCGGTGCCGGCGGCGTGAAAGCGCGCGGCGCGGCGGTCGACGACCTTCATGGCGTCGAGCTTCGGCATGCCGTGCACTTGCGAGCGGAAGCCGAGCTCGGCGTATTTATCGGCGCGCACGATGCCGGGCTTCGCGTGAAAGAGCGACTCTTTGACTTCCGCGGCATTGTCGCCGATCGACGACACGATGCCCATTCCGGTGACGACGACGCGTCTCATGATGTTCCTTCCCTGATTTTTCCCTCTCCTCATTGACGGGGAGGGGATTGGGGCGAGGGGCGTGAGGCTTGTCGTGAAGGCCCTTCGCAGCCCACATGAAAAACCCCAGGCCCCTCTCCCGGCCTCTCCCCGCAGGCGGGCAGAGGAGAACGGCCTTACGCGGCCGGCGCTTCCTCTTTGGCGAGGCAGACGCGCAGATCCTTGGCTTCATAGATGCGCTTGCCGTCGGCGGCCAGCCAGCCGTCGGCGATGCCGAGCATCAGCTTGCTCTTCATGACGCGCTTGAAGTCGATCCCATAGGTGACGAGCTTCACGTTCGGGCGCACCATGCCGGAAAATTTCACCTCGCCGACGCCGAGCGCCATGCCGCGGCCGGGCAGATCGAGCCAGGCGAGGTAGAAGCCGACCATCTGCCAGAGCGCGTCGAGGCCGAGGCAGCCCGGCATGATCGGATTGCCCTTGAAATGGCAATCGAAGAACCACAGGCTCGGCTTGATGTCGAATTCGGCGCGCATATAGCCCTTGCCGTGCGCGCCGCCTTCCTCGAAAATCTCGGTGATGCGGTCGAACATCAGCATCGGCGGCAGCGGCAGTTGCGCATTGCCGGGACCAAAGAGCTCCTCGCGGCCGCAAGCGAGCAAATCTTCATATTCGAATCTCGAGCGTCTTTCGCTCATCGATGGGGTTCCCCTTCCCTTATGTTCGTCATTGGGCGGGACGCGTTGCGGCCGCAATGCAAGCGCCAGCCAAAAGATTTCGTAACATAAGGAAAGGCGCGGTCAAACCCGCGCCTTTAGAGAGATCGTAGGGGCCGCGTTCTCGCAGCGCTCAGCTCGGAACGCTTCCGCCTTGAGCCTGGGCGGCTTCCGCCGCCTTCTGCTGATAAAGGCCGACGAAATCGATCGGATCGAGGAACAGCGCGGGGAAGCCGCCGTCGCGGGTCGCGTCCGAGACGATCTGACGCACATAGGGGAAGAGCAGGCGCGGACATTCGATCATCACGATCGGATGCACCTGTTCCTGCGGGATATTGGTCAGGCGGAAGATGCCGGCGTATTCGAGATCGAGCTTGAAGAGCACATCCGCGCCCTCGCCCGCCTTGGCGTCGAGCTTGAGCGAGACCTCAAAATCGGTCGGCGCGAGCTGCTTGGCGTCGACGTTCACCTGAACCTGAATGTTCGGCGGCTTGTCCGGCGGGGCGAGCGAGCGCGGGGCATTGGGGTTCTCGAAGGACAGGTCCTTCAAATATTGGCCTAGAGCGTTCAGCGCCGGCGCGCCGGAGCCCTGCTGCGCCGCATTGTCATTGCCGTTGCCTTCCGCCATTTCCGCCATCTCCCGTGAAAGATTTCGCTGCTTTGCTCGGCCCCGCCTAACACGTTCATTTCGCCCGGACAAGGCGAAGGGGGAGACGATCCGAGGCTAGCGGCGTCAACCGGAGGCGCCCCGCGCGCGCGACCAGCTGCGATAGGCGCCGGGCGTCATGCCGGCATAGCGGTGGAAGGCGCGCCGAAAGCTATTTTCGTCGGCGTAGCCCGCCCCCGTGGCGAGCTGCTTCACGGGCTGGCTCGTCGTCTCCAGCAGCATCCGCGTGGTTTCGAAGCGCACGCGGTCGATGAAGCGCTTGGGCGACTCTCCCGTCGCCTCCTTGAGGCGGCGATGCAGCGTGCGCTCCGAGGCGCCGAGCGCCTGCGCAAGTTGCTGCGCGGTCATCGGCGTGGCGTTCGCCTCGCGCACGATGTGCTCCGCCTCGAGCAAGAACGGGTTCGCGGCGGCAAGATGGCCCGGCGGAACGTAGACCGCCTGAGAATTGGGCGCCGTGTCGACGACGGTGAAATCGGCGACGACCTTCGCCGCCTCGGGGCCGAACAGCCGTCGCACCACGCTGAGGGAAAGATCGATCCAGGACAGCGGGCCGCCGGCGGTGACAACGCGCCCGTCCTCGATGAGCGGCGCGCCCCAGGCCGTGTCGGCGCGGGGGTAGCGGCTCTTCAGGGAGTCGTAGCGCCACCAGGTCGTGGTGCAGCGCCGGCCGTCGAGCAGGCCCGCCTCGCCGAGCAGGAAGACGCCATTGCAGGAGGCGCAGACCATGGCCCCCAGCGCGTGCTGGCGGCGCAGCCAGGCCGCGGCGGCGGCGATGGCGGGCGTCGCGGGAAAGGTGTGCCCGCCCTCGCAGTAAAAGGCCGGCACGAGCACGGCGGCGAAATCGCCAGCGGTCTCAAAGCTCGCGTCCGCCTCGATTCGGCGGCCTGAGCCGTCGCGAACCGGCCGGCCGTCGAAGCTGACGATGACGACTTCGAAAGGCGGATTCGATCGGCTCTTCGCAATCATGCGGCGGCCGAGCGACAGCAAGTCCACCGGACCGAGGACCCCGGAACCGAGGCAGCCGTCAAAGGCGAGGATGGCGATCTGCACGGGCCTCTCCTGGCGCTGGCGAGAACTGCATGACCCATGTCATATCAGTTGGCGAACTTAGCAAGACTATCGTCATATCCGCCATCGTGCAAGGCGTCCGCGACAGGCGCACCTTCCCGCTCAAGCCGCAACCACGGGCTAGCCGGCCAGAGGTTTCGGCGACCGCAAGAAGGAGATGAAAATGACCTCAATTGCTGACACCGCCGCGCGCACCGACAGGGCGGGCGCGGTCGGGACGGACAAGATCGTGGATCTCAGGGGGCTGTGGATCGGGCTTGTCGTGCTGAATGTCTTCTATCTGATCGTGCGCATCTACGAGCAGATCTACGGCTGGCGCGCGGGACTCGATTCCTTCGCGCCGGAATTCCAGACCTACTGGCTCTCGATTCTGTGGACGGAGATTCCGCTGGAGCTCGTCTGCGGCGTCGCGCTCGCCGGCTATCTTTGGAAGACCCGCATCCGCGACATGTCGACGGTCACGCCGCGCCAGGAACTGCGCGCGATCGTGGACAATGCGAAGTGGCTCGTCGCCTATTCCGTGGCGATCTACTGGGGCGCGTCCTTCTTCACGGAGCAGGACGGCACGTGGCACATGACGGTGATCCGCGACACAGACTTCACGCCGTCGCACATCATCGAATTCTACATGAGCTACCCAATCTACTCGATCGCCGCCGTGGGCTGCTTCTTCCATGCGAAGACGCGGATACCCTACTTCTCGAAAGGCTATTCGCTGGCCTATCTGATCGTTGCGATCGGCCCCTTCAAGATCATCCCGAATGTCGGCCTCAACGAATGGGGCCACACCTTCTGGTTCATGGAGGAGCTGTTCGTCGCGCCGCTGCACTGGGGCTTCGTGTTCTTCGGCTGGATGGCGCTCGGCGTCTTCGGCGTCGTGCTGCAGCTCCTGCTGAACATCCATCGCCTCATCGGCGAGGAAGGGGTCCGCCTGCTGACGGCGGACTGAAGCAAAGCGACCGGGCGAACCCTGCCCGCCGGGTCGCAATCCATGCTCTGCTCTCCCAGCACGGGGCGCGCCTTCGCCGGGGCGCGCCCTTTGCGTTTGGCGGCGCGCCTCCGCAGACGGTCAGGCCGCGCCGGCCGCCTGCAGCCCGAGTTCGAGGTCGGCGAGGAGATCGTCGACGTCCTCGATGCCGACCGAGAGGCGCAGCATCCCGTCGGAGATGCCGAGCTTGGCGCGCGCCTCCGGGGTGAGGCGCTGGTGCGTCGTCGTCGCGGGATGCGTGAGGAGGCTCTTGGCGTCCCCCAAATTATTCGAAATCTTGACGATCTCCAGCGCGTTGGCGAATTTGAACGCCGCCTCTTTGCCACCCCGCATCTCGAAGCAGACCAGCGTGCCGCCTCCCAGCATCTGGCGTCGGGCGAGCACCGCCTGCGGATGATCGGCGCGGAACGGGTAGAGCACGCGGGAGACGCCCTTCCGCTCCGCCAGAAAATCGGCGATGCGCCCGGCGCTCTCCGCCTGACGCGCGACGCGCAGGGGCAGCGTCTCGAGACCCTTCAGCAGCACCCAGGCGTTAAAGGGCGAGAGCGCGGGACCCGTCTGCCGCAGAAAATTATGCAGCGTCTCGTCGATAATCGTCTGCGAGGCGAGAATGACGCCGCCGAGGCAGCGCCCCTGCCCGTCGATATGCTTCGTCGCCGAGTAGACGACGATGTCGGCGCCGAAAGCGAGGGGCTTTTGCAACAGCGGCGACGCGAAGACGTTGTCGACGACAAGCCTCGCGCCGGCCTCATGCGCGAGATCGGCGATGGCTTTTAGGTCATAGACCTCGAGCCCTGGATTGGTCGGCGTCTCGAGGAAAAAAACCTTGGTTTCCTTGCGAACGGCCTTCTTCCACTCCGCGAGGTCTGCGCCGTCGACCAGCGTCGTCTCGACGCCGAAGCGCGGCAGAAGCTCCTCGACAATGTAGAGGCAGGAGCCGAAAAGCGCCCGCGCCGCGACGACGTGATCGCCGGCCTTGACCTGCGAGAGCATGGCGGCGGTGACGGCGGCCATGCCGGAGGCGGTGGCGCGCGCGGCTTCCGCACCCTCGAGCAGGCACATGCGCGTCTCGAACATGGCCACGGTCGGATTGGAAAAGCGCGAATAGATGAAACCTGGATCGTCGCCCTTGAAGCGCGCCTCGGCGGCTTCCGCGGAGGGATAGGCGAAGCTCTGCGTGAGGTAGAGCGCCTCGGACAGCTCGCCGAAGGAAGAGCGCAGCGTGCCGCCGTGCACGAGGGCGGTCGCGGGCTTCATGGGGCGGCGGGAAGGCTCGGACATCAGGACATCCTCGGGGCTTACAGCGCGGCCAGGGTTTCCGAGGAGACCCGGCCTTTTAGCGCCTTGTTTTACGTGGCGGCAAGCCGGCCGGCTCAAATAACCACGGGAGGCGATTATTAGGATGCGGGCGCGACTGTCAATGGCGCAGCGCCACCCGGCTCGAGAGCGCAGGCCATTCCGCTCGCCTGCGCTTTGGTCCGGCCGTGCTCAGTTCACGCGCGTCGCCTTGCGTCTTTCGATCCCTGCAAACTATGCGCCGACGTTCATCTGCCCGTCGCGCCGTCGTGCTCGGGCCTTCGAGCGGAGATCGCCACGTCGTAAATTGACGCAAGCGCCTCGGGGCTGACGCTCGGACGCGTGACCGCGATAAAAGCGGCATGCGCAATCGAGCTCAGGGGCGCATTTGGAAAATCTTGTCTGACTGCGGCGATCAGCCGATCGCCGTTCATCCCCTCCGTGGCGCGTTCGATGATGCGCGCGGCGAGTTGATGGTCTTCATGGTCGAACACGGGGTTCCTCTGATGCGGCTGCTTCGCCACTCGGCGACTCCGCAAATATGAGGCTAATTGTCCCCAACCCCGGAGTCAAACAAGCGTACGTGAATCTACGTAAATAGCGGACGCTAATGCGTTTCAAAGCATGAGCCCGGGCAGCAAAAGCGCTCGGCGGCCTCCGACGCCGCGAGCTCTTCGACTTAGAGGCGCGTTAACTTTTTGCGCTCAGCGTCGCTTGGTCTTGAGGGGAAGCAGCCAGTGACCACGACGCTTTCGGCCTATATATCGGTTGCGAACAATCTCAGCCAATGGCAGACGATCGCCGCGAAAACGCCCGCGGTTCAGACGGCCACACAATATTTCGAGCAGAACATCGGCGGCGTGACCTCCGCGCAGCAGCTCGTCAACAATCCGCGACTCTTCGATTACGCGATGAGCGCCTTCGGCCTGAGCGACATGACCTACGCCAAGGGCCTCATGGAGAAGGTCCTGCAGCAGGGAGTGACGAGCAGCACGGCGCTAGCGAACACCCTCGACAACACAAATATTTTAGCCTTCGCCAAGGCCTTCGATTTTGCCGACAATGGCTCTGCAACGACCTCTTCGTCGAGCCTCATCGACCAGGTCGTCAACAAATATGTCGAGAACTCGCTCGAAACCTCGCAAGGGCAGCAAAACCCTGGCGTGCAGCTCGCCCTCCACTTCCAGGCCCATGCGCCGAGCGTGACGAACGTCTACCAGATTCTCGCTGACAAGAACCTGCTCTCGGTCGTGCAGACGGCGCTCGGCATATCGCCCCTGACGGCCGTGGAGCCCATCGACACCCAGGCCAACATGCTGACATCGCAGCTCAAGCTTTCAGATCTTCAGGATCCCGCGAAGCTGCAGAAATTCATCGAGCGCTTCTGCGCCCAGTATGACGCAAACAACAACACGCCGGGCGCGACGACGAGCAGCGCCTCGACCACCACATTGACCACGGCCTCACTGTTCCAGACGGCGTCGAGCTACGGCTATGGAATCATCGAGATCGATCCCTCGACGCTGCTGAGCGCCGCAAGCCTGAACGCAAGCCGCTATTTATGAGCCGTGCGCCGTCGTTGAGCCGAGCTCGTTCTTGACGATCGCGCCGCCCTTCATGATGAGCTTGAGATTCTTTTCCGGCTGAAGCAGCACGCTGAGATCGGCGAGCGGATCGCCCTCGACGACGAGAATGTCGGCATAGCCGCCGGCTGAGATCGTTCCCAACAGGCCCTTCTGCATGAGAAGCTCCGCATTGACCGTCGTCGCGGAGCGAATCACATTGGCGGCCGTGTCGAGCTCCTGGCGAACCTCAAACTCCCTGAGCTGCGACTTCTGCGCCTCGGGCCCCCAGAGATCGGTGCCAAAGGCGATCGGCGCATTCATCTGCTTCGCCCATTTATAGACTTGCTTGCCCCTCTCGACCGTCCGCTTGATATTCTCAACGATCGCCTCCGACAGATGACTCTCTGACGCGCTTTCGATCCGCTGAACGAGCGAGATGAAGGTCATGTCGAGAAAAGCGCCGGACTGAGCGATCAGCGCGATCGTCTCCTGGCTCGCGAAATTGCCGTGCTCGATCGAGCGCACGCCAGCCTTCAGGCAGCGCCGCACCCCTTCGTCCGAATAGACATGCGCCATGACATAGGTGCTGCGCGCCGCCGCTTCCTCCACGGCTGCGGCGAGCTCGGCTTCCGAAAATTCGTAGCGCGTCGGATGTCCCTCGGCGGGGAAAACCACCCCGCCCGACACGAAGACCTTGAGCTGACTGGCGCCCTTGCGCAGCTCCTCGCGCGCCGCCTCGCGCACCTTGTCGACTCCGTCCACGATGACCGACATCACGGAAAACGGGCTCGCATGACCGCAGGGATCGGTCGTTTCGATCGGCGTGCGAAAATCCGCTCCACCGCCGGTCTGGGTCAGCGCCTTGCCGGAGTAAAACAGGCGCGGGCCGACGATGGCGCCTGTCTTCAAGAGATGGGCGATGGCGTAGTCGGCGCCGCCCGCCTCTCGGATCGTCGTGAATCCGGCCATCAGGCTGTTGCGCAAATAGGTGGCCGCGGCGAAGGCGACATCCGCGGGAGGATAGGCAAGATTCTTGGGGCTGAGCGACAGGCCGGTGATGTGGGCGTGCGCGTCGATGAGGCCGGGCATCAGCGTCCTGCCGCCGACGTCGATCACGATCGCATCCGCAGGATCGATAGAGTCCTTGGTCACCGCCGCGATGCGGTCGCTCCTCACCAGAATATTAACGGACGGCTCCCGCTCGTCGTGGCCTTCGAAGACGACTTGCGCATTCTTGAAAAGAATGTCGGACATGCTTCTCCCCGCTCTTTGCGTCGAGACTATCCCCAAGCGAGCGCAGGTGGCAATCTCGGGAAGAACGGCGACGCGTCATTCGCCTTGAACTGCGCGCGCCTTCGAGCCACGATTTGCAAAATTCGCGATGCCTTTGGAGGCGGAAGCATGAAAGCCAAGATCGGCCTGGAAGAGCATTTCTCGCATCCCGACACGCTCGGCGACTCGCACGAGTATTTCGTGGAGGCGAAATGGAACGAGATGAAAAAGCGCCTTCTCGATGTCGGCGAGCTGCGCCTGCGGCTCATGGACCAATACGACATGGAGATCATGATCGTTTCGTTGAATGCGCCGGCCATCCAGGCGATCAGCGACGCGCGCAAGGCCGTCGAGACGGCGAAGCGAGCGAACGATCTGCTCGCCGAGCATGTCTCGCGGCG
>Ga0265331_10001172_pt1 | contig 19989 bp, 20 predicted proteins | sample 41923metaG_FD_202088 | JGI IMG/M metagenome (GOLD analysis project Ga0265331, IMG submission 202088) | Rhizosphere microbial communities from Carex aquatilis grown in University of Washington, Seatle, WA, United States - 4-19-23 metaG | ecosystem: Host-associated > Plants > Roots > Rhizosphere... | reverse complement strand
CACCTTGCTGGACCCGGAGAATCAGAAACTGCTGGCCCATACGCTGACCAGCCTGGATACGGCTGCAGTCAAGCTGGGGAACATTCCGCAGCAACTGGAGCCGACCCTTGCCAGCCTTCCTCAGGCGGTCGGTGACGCCCGTAAAACACTGGCTTCGTTCGATCGAATGGCGCAGGATTACAGCGCCCTTGCGGAACACATACAGGGGCAGAATGGCGCGCTGGACCGCATCAACGCCAGTCTGGATCACTTCGATGCCACGGCCAGTCTGGTCGGCAGCAGCGTTTCACGTCTCGACACGATGATCAGCACGGTGAATAACGACACACTGCCGCGCGTCGGGCATCTGGCTGATACGCTTGGGCACTCTGCGCAAGTGGTGGATAAGGCGGTTGAGGGGCTGGGCGAAAATCCGCAAAGCCTGATCGTCGGTGAGCCCAGAATCCCGCCTGGGCCCGGGGAGGCAGGATACAGGAGACCATGATGATGCCAATTCGCTCTTACATGCTGGCCGTGAGCCTGCTTCTTGCCGGGTGTATCGTGCCGGAAGCGGGCGTGCGCCCCGGCACCTATGATTTCGGGCCGCTCCCTGCCGTGTTGCTGGGAACAGAGCAAACAAACCTGCCAACGCTGACGATTGCCGATGTGCAGGCACCACGGCATATGGAAACCACGTATGTGTTTTACCGCCTTGCGTATTCTGATGCACAGGCGCCAAAACCTTATGCAGATAGCCGCTGGGCCATGCCGCCCGCGCAACTGATTGCGCAACGGCTCAGGAGCCGCTTGTCGCAGAATGCCTTCGTGCTCAATGCCGGTGAGGTGCGGGCTGATCTGCTGCTCAAGGTGGAACTGGAACAATTCGATCAGGTGTTTGATGCTCCAGAGGCCAGTCGTGGCGTGGTCCGGCTACGCGCGAGCCTGATTCGTGATCGAACCGTGGTCGCACAGCAAACTTTTACGGTTGATCGCGCGGCAGCAAGCGCGGATGCCGTGGGTGGCGTTCACGCACTGACACAAGCCACCGATGCCGTGCTGGACGCACTGGCCGGCTGGCTGCAAACGCACGGCAAGTAGCAGCACCGATTGATGGTGATGGAGACGAACTACTTTACCGATCGGGGCATGAAGCCGAATGGCAATGCGGCTGAATTCGCCGCCGACATTCACAAACTGATTGCCAAGGTTGTACTGCTGGAAGATTTCACCCTGGCCGAAATCGTCTTGCTGGGCCAGTACATGCCGGTGTTCGACGCCGATGCCGGTACGTCTATCATCACTGAAGGCGACCCTGGTGACTTCATGGTCGTGGTCATTCGTGGTCTGGTCGATGTGACGCGGCTCGACCGCGCCGGCCAGCCATCGCGCATTGCCGTGGTGCACGAAGGCTACGCACTGGGTGAGATGTCCATGCTCGACGGCGAGCCACGTTTTTCATCATGTATTGCACTGGAACCCACTTGCTTTGCAGTCCTCTCGCGATCAACGCTTGCCGAGCTGATCCGGATTCAACCTGCTATCGGCGCGAAAATACTGGTAAAGCTGGTACATATTCTTTCGCAGCGCTTGCGCAACACCAGCATGAAACTGGTGGCGCTGGCTGATAAAGAATCCGAAAGCTCCCTTGTAGTCCCCATATGAGCAGTGATTTGAGCAGTGATGTAATGGAACAACAGTCGGAGCAGCAAAGCTTTCGACAATGTCCAAAATGCGGGAAAGCCTTCCCTCAAGCCATGCCAGCCAGTGAGCAATGCCCTGCCTGCGGCATCTATTTCTTCAAATGGGGGCAGGCTCCGCAGTTGCATGTGACAGAAACATCTAATGACGAGAACATGTTGCAAACGCTGCTACAGCCGAAGCCTGATTTGGATACGACATCGTTCTACGGCCGTTGCGTGGCGCTGTTGATGCTGTCCTGGTGGAGTTGGAGCCTGATTCGCGCCGATTACCGTGATGGCGAAATCTTCGATTCGTTCATGCACAACATCCTGCTGCCCATCCATGAGGCTGGCCACGTATTTCTCATGCCGTTCGGCGAATTCATGACTATCCTTGGCGGCAGCCTGTTCCAGCTGGCGCTGCCGTTCGGCATTGCCGTAGCGTTCGTCGTCAAACAGCGCGACAACTTCGGTGCGGCGATCGCCCTGTGGTGGACCAGCGTCAGCCTGCTTGACCTGTCGCCCTATATCTACGATGCCCTGCATCCGCAACTCATCATGCTGGGCGGCCATACCGGCGAGGATGGGCCGCATGACTGGATCTATCTGCTGGGCGTGTTCGGGCAGATCCCGCGGTCGCAGCACTGGGGTACTCTTGCCCATACTTTCGGCACACTGTTTGTGGTCGTGACCTTGCTGTGGGCGGCCGTCATTCTGCTCAAGCAGAAAGACCGTCTCGATGAATTCGCCTGAAACGCGTGCGCCAGTAGAAAAAGCGAATCTGCATCCGCGCAACCCGCACCGTGGTCGTTACGATTTCGATCTGCTGGTTGAGGCCAGCGCGACGCTGGCAAATTACGTCAAGCCAAATGCCTATGGCGATATGTCGATTGACTTTGCCAACCCCAAGGCGGTCAAGGCACTCAACCGCGCCTTGTTGCTTCAGGTGTACGACATTCATGAGTGGGATATCCCCGCCCAGTATCTTTGCCCGCCGATTCCGGGCCGGGCCGACTATATTCATTACCTTGCCGATCTGCTGGCGGGTGATGACGAGGTGCCACGCGGCGAAAACGTGCGTGTCCTTGATATCGGCGTCGGCGCCAACGGCGTCTATCCACTGATAGGCCATCGCGCCTATGGCTGGCATTTCATCGGCAGCGATATCGATCCGGCTGCGCTTGCCAACGTTCAGCGCATCCTGTCGGCCAATGCAGGGCTGTCAGATGCCATCACGTTACGGCTGCAAACTTCGCCCGAAGCCATTTTCAGCGGTGTTGTAAAGCCAGGCGAAACCTTCGACCTTACCCTGTGCAATCCACCTTTTCACGCCTCGGCTGAAGCCGCCAATGCTGGCAGTCGCAGAAAGTGGAACAATCTCGGCAAGGGCGGCGCGTATGACCAACCAGCAAAGCTCAATTTCGGCGGCCAAAGCGCCGAGCTTTATTGCGCCGGTGGCGAAGAAGCTTTCATCGCCCGCATGGTCGCCGAGAGCGTACAATTCGGCACCCAATGTTTTTGGTTCACCACGCTGGTGTCCAAGGCATCCAGCCTGCCCGGCGTTTACCGCGCACTCAAGAAGGCCGGTGCGCTGGAAGTGAAAACCATTGCCATGGCGCAAGGACAGAAGCAGAGCCGTTTTGTGGCCTGGACCTTTCTGAACAAGAGTCAGCAACGCAACTGGCGTACTGGTCAAAGAACGTAGCGCAGGCGGCCTCGCCTGCAGATTTTCAGGACGTCAGTGCGGAGTGCAGGCGAGGCCGCCTGCACTACATAATAAGTGCCCTTGGGGCGCACATGGACGTTTGAGGAATACTCATGCAGAACAAAATACACAGCCTCCTCGAAAGCCTGACTAACACCGTCATCGGCTACGTGGTCGCGGTCGCCAGCCAGTTGGTGATCTTCCCCTGGTTTAACATCCATATCGAATTGCAGGACAACCTGCTGATCGGCGTCTGGTTCACTGTCATCTCGTTGACCCGCGGCTATCTGGTCCGTCGCTGGTTTGCGAGACGCACTGACGAAGATGTTGCATGGCAATGCGTCACCGGCCTGGGCGCGGATTGCTGTTGCCAGCGCAAGGTGAGCTCGTGAGCGATCTTATTCACTGGCAGGAAGCCGGCGTAGAAAACTCCGCACATTGGCGTTCCGAAAGTGGCGTAGCCGCCCCCAAACGCGTCGTGCTGGCAGACGACACCCTCACCGCTGATGCTGCCTATCGGCTGGCTTGCGAAGGCACGGCCATGTTGTGGCGTGGCGATTTCCAGAATGCCCGGCAGTTGCTGCAAGCCTTGTCGCGGCGGCTTGAACGCAAGCCGCGCCGTGCAGAGCGCAAGGCACCGAAAGCCGAACCGAACATCACAGAAGCCTTTCACCTGCATCGCCAAAGCCAGGCGCAACGTGCGCGCGTTCTCGGCATGCTGCTATTGCCGCTCGATGCAGACTACCGCGTGCCATTGCGCCGCGCACCCGATGTGCAGCAAGCCTGTGTCGAAGCCTACGGTTCAGCAGATCGGGCATCGGTACTCTCGTTACGAGAACTACTGGGGCTGGTCGGTGCGCATGAATGGCGCAAGAAGGGCGTACCCATCCCCGCGTTGAATGACCGTATTCATCCGCATTACGGCGTATTTTCACCGGTGCGTGGCGAGTACGTGGCGCTGGTCGCGGAGGCGCCACTACCCTCGCTGGAACAGGCTTTTGATGTTGGCACCGGCACTGGTGTGCTGGCAGCTGTGCTGGCAAATCGAGGCGTCGCCAAGGTCGTCGCCACTGATCAGGATGCGCGTGCTCTGGCGTGTGCCAAAGAAAATATCGAAAGACTGGGGTTGGATGGGCAGGTGCAAGTGGTCAAAGCTGACTTGTTTCCCGAAGGCCGTGCGCCGTTGATCGTCTGCAATCCACCCTGGCTCCCCGCAAAACCAAGTTCACCGCTGGAATATGCCGTATACGATCCCGACAGCCGCATGCTGCGCGGGTTTCTGCAAGGCTTGGCCGAGCATCTTACCGAGGATGGTGAAGGCTGGCTGATCATTTCGGATCTGGCCGAGCACCTGGGTTTGCGATCCCGGGATCAGTTGCAGGACTGGATAAATGCTGCCGGTCTGCAGGTCGCCGGCAGGCTGGATGTCCGTCCAAGCCACGCCAAGGCGCAGGATGCCGCGGACGCGCTGCACGTTGCACGCCGTGCCGAGGTGACCTCGCTCTGGCGGCTTACCCGGCGAATATCCGGGGAGTAATCAGCTGGTCGGCTAGCGCTCAGGCCCCGGGTCACGGTGTTGTGTGTTGTCCTGATCAGAAATATGGCGGTAAGGGCTGTGCTGGTCTGCGTTCAATAACGCGCGTTTCGCAAGCTCGTTCAGGGTATCCTGATTCGTTTCACCGGCGATTCTCGCCACGCCTTGTACCTCACGTGCGGCTCCGCTCACATAGTTGTTGTGTGCCAGTTCTCGCATGTATTCCAGCGCACCGTATTCCCTGGCGGTCATGAAGTCGCCTTCCCGAATGCTCTGAATCGTTTGCTTCAGTTTGGCGGGCTCGATCTCGCCGTTCCTGGAAATGGCGTTGATAAAGTCGTGCGTAGCAGTATGGGCATCCTCAATCGCCTGCAGATGCATGCCTTCCTGCCGGTAGTTCAGGGTGTGTTGGTCTATGGATTCACGGCTGTGAAGCTCAGTGACGATTTTTGAGTTTTCCCCGCCATAGTGGTCCAGCAATACTGCCAATCGGCCTTCGTCGAACTTGCCAACCGGATTTTTCATCCCCGTCCGGAACCATTCGAGGATGGGCTGCATCTCGGCCACTTCCTGACGAATATCCTGCATCATGGCCTCTGGGCTGGTCTTGGGAAGCATAGGTTCGACCGGGATTTGCATTTCCCCCTGTTTCACTGTTTCGTGCACGGGTTCAATGATGCCGCCATTGCGTGATTTTGCATGTGCCAAGCCCGCGACAGCCATCATGTCGACGCCGTGTTGCATCAGGTTTTCCACAGTGTCGAGCGGTGCGCCTTTTGCCTTTGCAAACCCTGCAAGTCCGCCCCAGGGGCCGAGCGCCGCAAGTTCTACGTCGATGGCTCCTGCGCGGTTTTTTTCCGCTTGTTCCGCCATGTAGTGCTTCTCGTCGGGTGAGAAGTCTGGCCACATCTCTTGCTTGCCCGGTTCGATAGTATGGGTGATATGTTGGATATGGGAGCGGAGTTCGAGCGACTGGTCTGGCGGCAATGGATGAAGACCTGACGTATGCTCGCCGAAGCGTTGCATCAGGGCTTCGCGCGCCATTTTCATGCGCTCGACAACGGCCGGTTCCAGCGACGCTGGATCTGGGGTTTCAGGAGAATTGTTCGCAGCTTGGGTCATTAGTAAATTATAAATGCCCAGTCAGATAAGTAGAAGGTGTTTCAGTATGAAAATTGCGACGTAAAAAAACCGGTAAGTGTCCATCACCTACCGGTTCTTGAGTTGGGTTTATGTCGTTTAGATAAACACCAGAATTTCACCTTTGCCATCGTTGGCCAAATCCCCCGCATATCGCTGTACTCGATTTTGATCAAGGCTCGCGAACTTGCTTGGCAAGTCACGGAACGATTTGAACATCAACTTGAGGTAGGGCAGGGTGTGGCTGCCGCAATCCTGCAGGGTGGCGTGCAGTTTGGGCGTGCTGAACAGCAGCAGGGTGCCGCGGCGCATGCCAAAGCCAACGTAATCGCCGACCGAACCCAGCACGCCGATGGTGCCGGCCAGCATACGCGATGCACAGTAGCTGCCGACGTTGCCTTCGATCAGCACAATGCCTCGACGCATCTGATCGCCCACGCGGTCGCCCGCGTTGCCGGTGATGATCACGGTGCCGCCCTTCATGCCCTTGCGGTCGCCTGGGATTGCCGAGGCCAGAAAATCGCCGACATTGCCATTGATCTTGATGTTGCCGCCCGCCAGGCCGCTTGCCACATAGGCGTTGGCGTTGCCGTGCAAGGTGATCTCGCCCTTTTTCATCTGGAAGCCGAGGTATGAACCAACATCGCCATGCACGGTGATGCTGCCGCTTGCCAGCTTGGAGCCGATGAAGTCGAGCTTGTTGTTGCTGTTTTTAATGACGATCTCGGTGGTGTCGTCGCCGGCGATGTCAAATAGCGCATCTACTCGTACTTTGCGGTTGCCGCTGTGCAACGCGATGGCGGCAATCTCGGCGGCGGATTTTCCGTCAAGAAAGTCAGGGGTCAGCGGCGAGCAATCGACACGCTGTTGCAGGGTGGCTTTCAATGTCAGGGTCAGGGCGCTCATGCTGCCTCTCCGCTCGTAGGATTTTCACTCATGATTTCGCGCAGGTGGAACTGAAACTGGCCCAGCTTGCCGCCGTAGTTACCAGCGGAAATACGCTTGATGCCGTTGGCAGCACCCAACTCGCATACCGCAGCAATGCCGGCGCGGGTGGCCTTGCGAATATCCACATCAGTCAGGCCGTCGATCACGATTTCCATCACCGATTCAATTTCCGGCGACAGGTCAGTGCGGGTGATGCCTTTCAACGTCGGGCAGAATGCATCGTTGGTTGAAGCGATCAGTGCCTTGTACTTGGAGCCGACCTTGGAGCCGGAACGCACCACGCCACCCGGGAATGGCATGATGACGTTAGGCAATTTTTTCATGGCTTCGATAGCGGCTTCACACGCGGCCAGGGCTTGTGGCTGGGATTCTGCCAGCACCAGAAAGTTGCCGCCGCCCACGGCGCGCACCATGCCGGTTTTTTCTTCGGTCAGAAACTCGCCGTCCATCACCGGTACGCGCCAGTAGCGTTTGCCGCCGAACTGCTTGGAAATCTGGAAACCGTCGCCAAAGAAGCGCAGATTCTTGCCCAGGTTGATGCGGTCGCCGCCCTCGATGCCGGAGAATGCAGCCGCGGTCGGGCAGGTCAGCACGCATTGGCCCATGCGGGTTTCGAGTTGTTTCATCAATACCGCGCTGCCCATGGCGAACAGCAGAACTGACACGCCGGGACGTCCGTCGGGAGTCTCAGATGGTTCCAGTTCGCGCTCGATGCCTGCCTCGACACCGCAGGCGATCACGGATGTCGCGAAGCCCGTCATGGCGTTGGCGGCGTTATAAGCCCATTTCAGGTTCTGTGCGGTGATGATGACGCGGGTGCCGCGCATGCCGAAGGCTTCGGCAAAAGTGTCGTCAATGGTGACGCCGTTAATGATCATGCTGTCTTTTCCCTTCTGCCTTCACATGCCTGTACTTGCACGTGGCCGCGGCCATCGTCTGCAATGTGCTGGTCCGTGACCTTGACGTGGTCCATCTTGACCGTGTGATAAGCGTCGAAATATTTGGCGAGTTCCTTCTCGATGCTGCGGTCGAATTCAGGTTTGACCACATGGGTAGCACCCCAGGTCACCTTGACCACATTACCGTTCCTGACCACCAGATGACCATCCTTGAACACGTAATCCGGTTTGGCAAACATCACTTCGCGGTCAGGGTTGTCGGTATACACCGTGATGTCCGCCGCGGCGCCTGTACCCAGATGGCCGCGATCATGCAGGCCGACCAGTTTGGCCGCACCGGCACGGGTCATGATAGCGATTTCATAGAGCGAATATTCGCGCTCGATGCTGGCCAGCGTGCTCATGGCCTGGGCATCAGGGCTGATGCGCGAGAGCATCTCGTTACGGAAAGTCTTGTCCATCAGCAGCTTGATCAGGTGCGGGTAGCTGGTGAATGGCGCACCGTTGGGGTGGTCAGTTGTCAGGAAAATGCGCCACGGATCATCGACCAGCAGGAAGATTTCCAGCCCGATCGCCCATTGCAGCGCGTTGACGAAGTTCTGATCCTTGTACTTGAATGGCACCACGCCGCAGCCGGCATCGCATTCGATGTCCATGCACACCCACTTGTTGGGATGGGCGTGGCTGGCGTTGCGGAACTGCACCATGTTGTCGCCGGAAGCGGTCACGGTCTGACCGAACAGAATCTGGCCGACGTCAGCCGAGATGTTCTTGTTCTTGTTGATGGCCTCGGCGATGCGCGCCGCGGCGGAGGAGAACTTGCGGTCGCCCTCGGTGCCGTAGCTGTGGAACTGGATGTGCGTCAGGTGCAGTGGATAGCCTTCGACACCTGCCATGGTGTTGAGCGTGGTTTCGACGTTGCCCGGCACGCCAAGGTTGTTGCCGTGCACATGCAGCGGATGCGGAACGCCCAGTTCATGTACGGCACGAGCCAGTGTTTTGAGCACTTCGCGCGGCGTGACCTTGTAGAACTCGTTCTGCTCGTCCAGATCGAGAAAGCGCTGGTTGAACTTGAAGGCATTGATGCCGCCGGCGTTGACCACCTTGATGCCCATCGCCTGCGTGGCGTGGATGGTCCAGGCCACGTAATCATTGATCGCGTTCTGGTCCTTCTTGGCGGCCATCATGCGCAGGAAGAAGTCATCGCTGCCCAGCATGGCGTAGCCGCCCTTGTCGATGATGGGCGTGTCGCCCATTTCAAGGTGCGCCTGACGCGCGTTCATCGGCAGCACGGCAGGTTCGAAGCCTGCGGTGTAGCCCATTTCGGCGTAACGGTAGCCGGTGGTCAGGGTTGAAGGCACGGCATGGCCGCAGCCGGCCCGCAGCAACTCGGAATGCGGTACCGGGTCGCCGCGGTGGTCTTCCGGCAGCAGCGTGCGGGCGATGTTGACCTTGCCGCCGCCGATGTGGGTATGCATGTCGATGGCGCCGGCCATAACGACCTTGCCGGCCAGATTGTATTCATCATCGATGCGTTCGCCGTCGTAAGGGCGTTCCACGATGCGACCGTCACGGACATAAATGTCCACGACCTTGCCATTAATGCCGTGCGCCGGGTCGTAAACCCTGCCGCCGGTGAGTTTGATCAGCATATTGAGTTTTCCTTACAGCGCTTGTTCGATGGCGGTCAGCACCTGGCTTAAGCTAGGCAGGGAACTGGCGCGTAACTGGTCGAGCGGCAGCGAAACAACATTGTCGCTGCGGAACATAATGCCGTTGTGATCTACCCCGGGTGTGCCAATGGGGATGAAAACTTCAGGCTCGTGCTCCAGCTTGGTATCGGCGTGCCCGAACACCACGGTTGGCAGGCCGGTCTTCGGTGGCAGACGATCCGGATTGAACGACGACACCCAGAACAGCGCATCAGTCTCGCCGCTGGCAAGAAGCTGATCGGTCGAGAAATGATACGGATCATGTTCGGGATAACTGCGCGCGTACGAAGTCCGTACCGGATAGCCTGAAATCCACGCGCTGACCTGATTGGCGTTCATTTCGCCTTCGTTGCCGCCAAGTGGCAGGCCGGAAGCGCGAGTGCTCTTGTTCAGCGACTTGATCATCTCGGTCACGTTCTGAATCGTCAACTCGGCGTGCGGGAAGTTGAGCGTGCCGGCCGCCCAGGTAATGACACTGTATTTCGCGTTCAGCAGGCGCTGTGCCAGCTTTTCCAGATCGGCCACGACGATGCCGCCGACTTCGGTGGCGTGCAGTTTCTTGCCGGCGGTCAGTGCGCGAAGCGCAGCAGTCACGGCTGGAATATGCTCGGGGTCACACGGCAACACGTCAGGCTTGCGGCCACCCGGTGCGATGCCGGCCGTGGTGTCGATGTTGCGTCCGCCCAGATAGACGATTTCGCGGTTGGCCGTGTTCTGGTCGAACATGGAGGCGCTGTTCCACACTTCACGTTCGAAAAAGCGCGGAAACAAACTGACGATATCCGTGCCGACAATCACCAGCAGGTCGACGCGGTTGCGCACTTCCGTCAGCGTGCAAATTTGCCAGCCGGAGTTCTGTACCACGTAGATGTTGCGAATGAAGCCGTTGGAATTCATGTGATCCAGTGCTGCGCCAGCTTTGTCGGCCAGGCTCATCACTGCACGCATGCCCTGTACCTCGGTGCCGAGGCCCGCGATCAGCGGATGTTTGGCGGCGCCCAGAATTTCAGCAGCCTTGGCGACGGCCTCCTTGAGTTCAACGGCCTTGCCTCCGACGCGGGCTGAAGGTGTTTGGGGTGCGCGACCAAAAAACGTGATGCTTTTTTGGCAACCGTTTTTGGCGACCTTGAGTTGCCCGGAGGCTTCACGTTCGACCGTGAGGTCGTCGCAAAGCAAGCCGCAGAAAGGGCAGGTCACCGAATCAATCGTGCCTGCTTGTGAAAATGTTTCCATCCCGCTCCATCCTGATAGTTATCTGTGTCTCACCGGTGGACTACAGTTTCGGTGCGCTTCTGAGCGTGAGTTTACCGCGCTTTTTTGCAGAGGGCGACAGTTGGCCGAGACAAATTTGAAAAATGGGGTCTCTGGGCTAGAATGCGCTTAATTCCTCATTCCGTCCGGGTAGATTCGTCATGCAAAGCAGTGGTGTTCCGCAATTGGTCAGTGTCCTGACGACGGCACGCCTGCATATGGGGTTTCTTGACTTGAATGGCGGCTTGGGACGCAAGTTCGGCAGTATCGGGCTCTCGCTTGATCAGCCTGCTACGCAACTTGATGCGCGGCGTGCCGAGGGTTTTTCGGTTGATGGGCCAGGCGCGGAGCGCACTCTGGCGATCGCCAGAAATTTCGCAGCGCGCGTCGGATTCACCGGAGGCGCAAAGCTCAGGTTGTATGAGGTGATCCCCGAACACGCCGGACTCGGTTCCGGTACTCAACTGGCTTTAGCGGTTGGGGTTGCTCTGTCAAGACTTTACGAACTTCCGCTCACGCTGCCTGAAATTGCCGCGTTGTCTGAGCGTGGCGCACGCTCCGGAATCGGCATTGGGGCGTTCGAGCAGGGCGGCCTGCTGGTCGACGGTGGGCGCGGCACGGATACCATTTTGCCGCCTGTGATTGCGCGACTGAGCTTTCCTGAGGCCTGGCGGGTACTGTTGATATTCGATCATGCAGCAATCGGCGTACACGGTGGCGAGGAGGTGGAGGCGTTTCGAACCTTGCCTGTATTCCCTGCTGCAAGCGCTGCAGATATCTGCCGTCTGGTGCTGATGCAAGCGCTGCCCGCAGTGGCAGAGCAGGACTTGTCTGCTTTTGGTGCGGCCATTCACGCGATTCAATGTCTGATCGGTGACTACTTTGCTGCGGCTCAGGGGGGCGGACGTTTTACCAGTCCAGATGTCTCCATGGTGCTTGAGTGGCTTCAAAGCACCGGCGTCGGCTGTATTGGCCAAAGCTCCTGGGGTCCGACAGGTTTTGCCGTGGTCGAGAGCGAACATGCGGCGCAAAATCTGCTAGCGCAGTTGAAGGCCAGATACATTGCAAAACCCGGCTTGCAGTTTCTGACTTGCAAGGCACGCAATCAAGGCAGCCAAGTTAATGTAATATACGAAAATAATCAGTCAGGCACCGCCAGCACGGTTTAGAAATCTGGTTGGTGTAGAAATCAGGTTTAAGTTAACTTTCAAAAAGGGTGGAAACATGAGCGAGGAAAAACCATACGTACTACATTTCATCACCCCGGCCAAGAACGCCAGCCCGTTCGATGTGAACATGGCTTATGACGCCGGATATGACGCCATCGCGCCCTATACGGATGTTCAGTTGAGCGAAGTGACGGGCTTGGTGCAGGATGCGATTTTCTCTCGTGGCCCTCGCGGTGTGTGGCGCACCGGCATGCTCATTGGCGGTCGCGATATCGATCTGGCCATGGATATGCTCGAAACTGCAAGAAAGTCCATGATCCCGCCGTTCGAAATCTCCGTGTTTGCTGACCCTTCCGGCGCCTTTACGACGGCTGGAGCGATGATGGCGCTGGTTGAGCGCACCCTGAGACGTAACTTCGGTGGCGATCTCGCTGGCCGCAAGGTCAGTATTTTTGGCGCAACCGGCCCGGTAGGTGGCTGTACCGCGGTGATCGCAGCTAAATACGGTGCTACTGTTGAGTTGGTTGCACACAATTCCGTGCCTGATGTCCAGAAAAAGGCCGAAGCCTATAACAAGCGCTATGGCACCAATATTGGGTATACGGATGGCTCTAGTGACGAACTCAAGCAAAAAATCCTGCAGAACACCGATGTGGCGCTGTGCTGTGCCTCTGCTGGCGTGCGCGTGCTGACGCTGGCACAAATCGCCTCTTCAACTACGCTTAAGGTGGTGGCTGATGTCAACGCCGTGCCACCTACGGGCGCTGAAGGTGTGGGCGTGATGTCTGACGGCGTGCTGATCGAGGGTACGAAGGTCTATGGCCATGGTGCGCTGGCCATCGGTAACGTGAAATATCAGGTTCAGCAGAATCTGTTCAAGAAGATGCTGGAAGGCCAATCACACGTCTATCTGGATTTCCTGTCTGCATTTGAACTTGCACGCAAGGAATTCGCCTAAACGTCTGATCATCGCCGCCGCGGCTGCTCGCCCATATGTTCGGGCAGCCGCGGCGGCGGGTTATGAAGTGGTGGCGGTTGATGTTTTCGGTGATGTGGATACCGAAACACATGCATCGCAACTTGTTTCGTTGCCTTATGCTCACGGCGGTTTTGATGCGGAAGCATTCAGGCGACAAGTGTTTCCGTTGCTTGCTGTTGCAGATACAGCATTTGTATACGGTAGCGGATTCGAAACGCAGCCGGAATTATTAGATGAAATCGCGCAACGCTGTCCGATATTGGGCAATGATGCGGAAACGGTCAGGATCACCAAGCATCCTGACCGTTTTTTTTCGTTATTGGCCGCACTTGATATTCCGATCCCCAAGTTTTCTCTCATCCGCACCGCAGCGTCTAAGGGCTGGCTGAGCAAGACTTTTGGCGGGTCTGGAGGCACCCATGTAAGGGTCGATTCTTCAGAATCCGGCGATACCTGCTATTACCAGCAACCGTTGCCTGGCGCGCCTTGTTCGCTGTTGTTTCTGGCAGACGGGCAGCAAACTCAGCCCATAGGATTCAACCGGCTACTGCTGGCACCAACTATCGAAATGCCATTTCGCTACGGCGGCGCTGTGAGCCAGATTGTACTTTCAGATGCAGTGCATGCCGGTATGTTGCAAGCAGCGAGAAAAATGACCGCTGCCCTCGGATTGCGTGGCCTCAATAGTCTGGATTGCATGGTGGATGGCGATCGTTTCTGGGTGCTGGAGGTTAATCCGCGCTTGAGTGCTACTTTCGCCTTGTACGATGCCGCAACGCATGGCGCATTGCTGCTGCAATTACATCTCATGGCCTGCTCGGGCGAGAGGGCGCCTGCATTGCCGCCAGAGCAAGCTCATGCGCATTTGATATACTATGCCCCAAAAGATATAAAAATCCCGGCCGGCATGACATGGCCGGCATGGGTGGCGGATATCCCACCTGGCGGTAGCACGGTCAGGGCTGATGAGCCGCTGTGTTCAGTGCTGGCGGCGCACGACGATCCGGATGCTGCGTATGCATTGGCTCAGGCACGTGTTGCGCAATTATCCAAACAAATCAATTAACTCAGGGATGAATGAAATGAGCGAAACCAACCTCGATACGACTAACTGGCCGAGTGTGAATGCCTTGACGGCACCTTTGGTTGCCAATCTTGTGGCCAATGCCAAGGTGCTGCGTCTGGGCGTTGAGAAGCACGCAACGGGCGCCACGATTATCGATGCCGGCATCAAGGTTCCGGGTGGACTTGAGGCCGGTCGCTTGATCACGGAAATCTGTATGGGTGGCCTGGGGCGCGTTTCGCTGCATTCAAACCCGTCCTTTGCACACTGGCCTTGGCAGTTGTCGGTGCATTCCACCAATCCGATTCTTTCCTGTCTGGGCAGCCAGTACGCCGGCTGGAGCCTCGCCCATGAAAAGTTCTTTTCCCTCGGCTCCGGCCCCGGTCGTGCGCTCGCTGGTCGTGAAGAGTTGTACAAGGAGCTGAACTACAAGGATCAGGCCGAATCTGCCGTTCTGGTTCTTGAAAGCGACAAGGCGCCGCCGCAGGAAGTCATCGAAAAGGTCGCGCGCGACACTGGTCTCTCAGCCGATAAGCTGACCTTCATCCTGACGCCGACGCGCAGTCTGGCGGGTTCAGTGCAGATCGTCGGACGCGTGCTCGAAGTCGCCATGCACAAGATCCATACCCTGCATTTCCCGCTGGAAAATGTGGTGGATGGCATGGCCAGCGCCCCGGTGCCGCCGCCGTCCCCTGATTTCCTGACCGGCATGGGTCGTACCAATGATGCCATCCTGTTCGGCGGCCATGCGCACCTGTTTGTGCTGGGTGATGACGCAGCTGCGGCCAAGTTGGCGCAGGAACTGCCGAGCAGTTCGTCGCGCGATTACGGACGTCCATTTGCCGACGTGTTCAAGAGTGTCAATATGGATTTCTACAAGATCGACCCGATGTTGTTCAGCCCGGCAGCTGTGACCGTGACGGCGGTCGAGTCCGGTAAGAGCTTTACCGGCGGCAAACTGGATGCGGCATTGCTGGATCAGTCCTTCGGCTACACTACGTAATTGATCTGTCGTTGAATCATCGCATCCCCGTTTTTACCGATGATCCTGGCTGGCACGGCAAGCGCCTGAAAGAGGCGTTTGCTGCGCGTGGCTATGAAGCGGTCTTTGTCTCACTCAAGGATTGCCATCTCGACCTGGTCCATGGTCGTCCGGGTGTTTCTATTCCCAGTTTTGAAAGCGGCCTGCCGGACGGCGTGTTCGTCCGTGGCGTGCCGGGCGGCACGCTGCAACAAGTGATTGTCAGGCTGGATGTGCTGCATGTACTGAAAATGCTGGGCGTCACGGTCTACAACGATGGCCGGGCTGTTGAACGCACCGTCGACAAGGCCATGACCAGCTTTTTGTTGCATCACCGTGGCGTGCCAACGCCGGCCACCTGGGTGTGCGAATCCCGCCAGCAGGCACAGGCAGTCATCTCCCGTGAAAACATGGCGGGGCGTGCGCTGGTGATCAAACCCTTGTTCGGCTCGCAAGGGCAGGGCGTGCGGCTGCTGACGCGCAACGACCCTTTTCCCGTGCCCATGCAGGAGCATGTCGATGGCCTGTATTACTTGCAGCAGTTTGTTGATAGCGGAGAAGGGGCTTGGCACGATCATCGCGTATTCGTGATTAATGGCCAGGCAGTTGGCGCCATGATTCGCCACGGCAGCACCTGGGTGAACAACGTGGCGCTGGGTGGGCGTTGTGAGCCGATTGCGCCGATTGGCGACATTGCCGAACTGGCACTGGCTGCAGCCCGTGCTGTCGAAATCGATTACTGCGGCGTCGACATTATTCGAGATCGTCAGGGAAATCTTTTTGTGCTTGAAGTCAACAGCATTCCTGCCTGGAAAGGTCTGCAAAGCGTCGCCGATACCAATATCGCCCAGGCCCTGGTGGATGATTTTCTCGGCAAGCTGAGCGGCTCTCGTGGCGCGCTGTCTGCTATTTCATGAGCGAGATCACCCCAGCCACGTTGGAGCAAGCGTTCCGAACGGCTTGTTTGTCTGAGTTGGAGGCCCTCAAGCCCGGCAACGTCCACATCTTTGCTGATGGTCACGGCATGGTGGTTCAGGATTTTGTGCGCAGTGCAGAGGCCGCGTCTACGGTCATTGTTGGCCGTGATTTGTCGGTCGGTCAACGCATTATGGCTGCTGTGAACTCGACCTGGGATGCCGTGGGTTGCAATACCAATCTCGGCATTATTCTGCTTTCTGCCCCCTTGCTGCATGCGGCACTGAATGGTCGGCAGACTGATCTGCGCGCGCGGTTGGTAGAAACCCTGCATGGCTTGACCATCGAGGACGCCCGTCAAGCCTATCAAGCCATAGTCCGAGCCTCTCCGGCTGGGTTGGGAGAGAGTGAGCATCACGACGTGCATGCGGCTCCCGACGTGACCTTGCTGGAGGCGATGGCCGAGGCCCAGCACCGGGATCGCATCGCATGGCAATATGCACATGACTTCAACGATATTTTTGCATTTGGTGTGCAACGTTATCGTGAAACGCTCTCGCGTTGGCAATGGTCGGCATGGGCGACCACCTCGGTCTACCTGGGTTTTCTGGCGCGATTCCCCGATACCCACATTGCGCGTAAATTCGGCAGCGATATGGCCTTGCAGGTACAGCAACAGGCGCAAATCCATGATGATGCTTTGTTGGCCATGGAGAATCCCAAGCTGTATCAGCGGACGTTGCTTGATTTCGATAACGAACTCAAATTCCGTGGCATCAACCCGGGAACCAGCGCCGACCTTACCGTCGCGACCCTGCTGGCGGTAACACTGGAAAATATGGTGACTGGACGCGCTTTGTCGTAGTAATATTCTCAGTTCTCGAAATTCAAAAATGAATTCAAGTTTGTTTGTCTGATCAATTCAAGGAGGAAAACTATGGCTAGTTTGTTGGAACAATTGAAGGCAGTGACCACCATCGTCGCAGATACCGGTGATGTTGGCGCGATCCGTGCGGTAAAGCCACAAGATGCGACCACCAACCCTTCCCTGGTACTCAAGGCCAGCACGCTGCCTGAGTACGCTCCGCTGATCGATGCAGCGATTGCTTATGCCAAGGCCCAAGGTGGCGACAAGGCACAACAGATTGATAACGCTGCCGACAAGCTGGCTGTGAGCATCGGCGTTGAAATCCTCAAGGTCGTTCCAGGCAAGATCTCCACCGAAGTGGATGCGCGACTGTCCTTCGACACCAATGCTTCCCTCGAAAAGGCTCGCAAGCTGATCAGGCTCTATCAGGAAGCGGGTATTTCCAAGGATCGCGTGCTGATCAAGTTGGCTTCCACATGGGAAGGCATCAAGGCCGGTGAGCAACTCGAAAAGGAAGGCATCAATACTAACCTGACGCTGCTGTTCAGCTTCGCCCAAGCTCGCGCCTGTGCTGAAGCCGGCGTGTTCCTGATCTCCCCATTCGTTGGCCGTATTCTGGATTGGTACAAGGCCAAGGAACAACGCGATTTCGGTGCTGACGAAGATCCAGGCGTGGTTTCCGTACGTGCGATCTACGCCTACTACAAGGAACACGGTTACAAGACCGTGGTCATGGGCGCTTCATTCCGTAACATCGGCGAAATTCTGGCGCTGGCTGGTTGCGACCGCCTGACCATTGCGCCGACTTTGCTGGAAGAACTGGCATCCGTTGAAGGCCACCTGAACCGTCATCTGGTGGACAACGGTGCATCCAAGCAACGTCCTGCACCATTGACCGAAGCGCAATTCCGTCTGGATCACAATGCTGATCCGATGGCGACCGAAAAGCTGGCTGAAGGCATCCGCGGCTTTATCGTCGACCAGAACAAGCTGGAAAAGGCGCTGGCTGAAAAGCTTTAAACCCGTCAATCAGGTTGCCATGCCCACCCGGTCTGCAGGATTCGGGTGGCGTTGACAACCTGATTTTCCACTATAGAATGTCTGTGGTTTTTTATAATAAAAACTGCTCGACCTGAAATCGGAGGAGATCACTGTGGCAAAGCCGTTGATTCAAGTAGCACTCGATTCTCTGGATTACGATCAAACACTAGCGCTGGCTCGTCAAGCAGCGCCCTATGTTGATATTATCGAAATCGGTACGCCCTGCCTCAAGGTCAATGGTCTTGCACTGGTAAAAGCCATTAAGGCAGCTCATCCTGACAAGCTCCTGTTTGTCGACCTGAAGACCATGGACGCCGGTTATTACGAAGCCGAACCCTTCTTCAAGGCCGGCGCTGACATCACGACCGTCCTTGGAACAGCCGACATGGGCACGATCAAAGGCGTGATTGATGTTGCGAACGCATACGGTAAGCAGGCGCAGGTTGATCTGATCAATGTACGTGACAAAGCCAAAGTGGCATCTGAAGCTGCCAAACTTGGCGCGCACATCATTGGCATCCATACGGGTATCGACCAGCAATTAGCTGGACAGACCCCGTTTGCTGACTTGGCCGCACTGATTGCTCAAGGGCTGTCAGTCAAGGTTTCCGTGGCCGGTGGAATCAAGCAATCCACTGTACAGAAGGTTGTTCAAGCTGGTCCGAGCATTGTTGTTGTTGGCGGAGCGATTACCGGCTCCAATGCACCTGAAACATCGGCTCGCGAAATTCGCGAGCTTGTTGCATCTGCATAAGCATTATTTTTGTAACCTAAACGTAGTACCTTTTTATCACTTGGAGGAAGCATCATGGCATTAACACAAATGGCACTGGATTCATTGGATTTCGACGCAACCGTTGCACTGGCTGAAAAGGTAGCTCCACACGTGGACATCCTTGAAATCGGTACCCCATGCATCAAGCACAACGGTATCAAGCTGCTGGAAACTCTGCGCGCCAAGTTCCCAAACAACAAGATCCTGGTTGACCTGAAGACCATGGACGCTGGCGAATACGAAGCTACTCCTTTTTACGCTGCTGGCGCTGACATCGTGACCGTTCTCGGTACCGCTGATCTGGGCACCATCAAGGGCGTAATCAAGGCTGCTAACGGCTACGGCAAGCAAGCTCAAGTTGACCTGATCAACGTTGCTGACAAGGCAACCCGCACCAAGGAAGTGGCCGCTCTGGGCGCTCACATCATCGGTGTTCACACTGGTCTGGACCAACAAGCTGCTGGCCAAACTCCTTTCGCTGACCTGAGCCTGGTTCAATCCCTGGGCTTGGGCGTAACCATCTCTGTTGCTGGTGGCGTTAAGGCTGCAACTGTTAAGCAAGTTAAGGATGCTGGCGCTGGCATCATCGTAGCTGGCGCTGCCATCTACGGCGCTGCTGATCCTGCTGCTTCTGCTGCTGAGATCACTGCTCTGGCACACTAAGTTTTAACAACTTAGACGCAAGTCAAAATCCACCATCTCGGTTCAATATTGATCCGATTTGGTGGATTTCTCATTTGTAAGATTGAATTTCGCGATCTTGCCAATCCAGGGTTGCGAAACAACACTAAAAATTCTGAGGGGTAAAAAATTATGCATCAGGAACTTATCCTTAATAAAATCAACGCAGTCCTCGAAGCCACTGACGACGCGCTGGTTCAAAAGATCGTATCTGCTGTAGATGGTGCGAATCGCATTTTCGTCACTGGTGCTGGTCGCTCCGGCCTGGTTTCCCGTTTCTTTGCCATGCGTTTGGTACACAGTGGTTACAAGGTGTACATGGTCGGTGAAATTGTCACCCCAAGCATTCAGGCCGGTGATTTGTTTGTCGTGATCTCTGGTTCTGGCGGAACTGAAACCCTGCTGCCCCTTGTTCGCAAGGCCAAGTCGGTTGGCGCAAAGATTGCCGTCATCTCGATGAAGGGTCAATCCCCAATGGCTGAGCTGGCTGATCTGGTTTGTCAAATCGGTAGCGGTAACGAGAACAGTTTTGGTGTCGTCAAGGGTATGCCGATGGGCACCGTGTTTGAACTGTCTACCTTGGTATTCCTGGAAGCCATCGTATCGTACATCGTGCACGAAAAGGGCCTG
>Ga0265331_10001170_pt1 | contig 20000 bp, 21 predicted proteins | sample 41923metaG_FD_202088 | JGI IMG/M metagenome (GOLD analysis project Ga0265331, IMG submission 202088) | Rhizosphere microbial communities from Carex aquatilis grown in University of Washington, Seatle, WA, United States - 4-19-23 metaG | ecosystem: Host-associated > Plants > Roots > Rhizosphere... | reverse complement strand
GGTCGTGGCGCAGGTCGAACACGCCGCGGAAGGCCTTGCCCATGCCGACCGGCCAGCTGACCGGCGCGCAGTCGATGGCGAGAACCGACTCGATCTCCTCGAGCAGCGCCAGCGGCTCGCGCACCTCGCGGTCGAGCTTGTTGACGAACGTGATGATCGGCGTCGCGCGGAGGCGGCAGACTTCGAGCAGCTTGATCGTGCGCGCTTCCACACCCTTCGCCGCGTCGATCACCATCACCGCCGCGTCGACCGCCGTCAGCACGCGATACGTGTCCTCGGAGAAGTCCTCGTGGCCGGGCGTGTCGAGCAGGTTGATCGTGTGGCCGGCAAAATCGAACTGCATCACGGAGCTCGTCACCGAGATGCCGCGCTGCTTCTCGACCTCCATCCAGTCGGACGTCGCGTGGCGTGCGCTCTTGCGCGCCTTGACGGTGCCGGCGAGCTGGATCGCGCCGCCGAAAAGCAGCAGCTTCTCGGTGAGCGTCGTCTTGCCCGCGTCCGGATGCGAGATGATCGCGAACGTGCGTCGCTTCGCGACGTCGCGCACGAGCTCGGGAGGAAAGGGTTCAGCGTTCATCGGATCGGGAAGGACCGCGCCGGACGGGCGCCCCTCGGCAAAACAAACGCCGCCGGCCGGAAAAGGCAGGCGGCGACGATTGCGCGCAATTATAGCAGGCGCTGCCGCTCGCGCAGGCCGGCCCCCGCCTGCAGGAAAGGCCGCGGCGCGCGATAATTGCGCCAGGCCGTCGCCGCAAATTCCCCGCCCGCGCGACCCCATTCATTCCGGGAGTCCCCATTGCCTTCGCAAGCCTTGCCTGACGCTGCGCTGCAATCCGTGCTGGCGCCGGTGCTCACGCCGTTCGACGCGACGCTGCGCCCTGACAAGGCGGGCTTCGTCCGCCTGTGCCGCTGGCTCGCCGACACAGGTGTCGGCCTCGCCGTCTTCGGCACGACGTCCGAAGCGAATTCGCTCTCGACCCCCGAGAAGATCGAGCTGCTCGATGCGCTCGCAGCGGCCGGCGTGCCGGCGGGCGCGATCGTGCCCGGAACGGGCTGCTGCGCGTTCCCCGACACCGTGGAGCTCACACGCCGCGCGATGGCGCACGGCTGCGCCGGCGTGCTGATGCTGCCGCCGTTCTACTACAAGAATGTGAGCGACGACGGTCTTTTCGCGAGCTACGCCGAAGTGATCGAGCGCGTCGGCGACGCCCGGCTGCGCATCTACCTGTACCACATCCCTCCGGTCGCGCAGGTACCGCTCCCGCTCGCGCTGATCGAGCGATTGCTGCAGCGCTATCCCCGGACGATCGCCGGCATCAAGGACAGCGGCGGCGACTTCGCGTTCACGCGCCAGCTGATCGACGCGTTCGCCGCGCGCGGATTCGCCGTCTACGCGGGCAGCGAGACATTTCTCCTGCCGACGCTTGCCGCCGGCGGCGCGGGATGCATTTCGGCGACCGCCAACGTCAACCCCGCGCCGATGCTGCGGCTCGCGCGCGACTGGCGCGCCGAAGATGCTCGTGCGCAGCAGGCGGCGCTCGACGTCGTCCGGCAGGCCTTCCAGAAATTTCCGCTCGTGCCGGCACTGAAGGCAGCGCTGGCTGCGGGCACCGGCGACGACGGCTGGCGGAGGACGCGCCCGCCGCTCGTTCCGCTCGACGGCGCGCAGCGCGCCGCGCTCTTCGCTTCGCTTCCGCGGGACTTCGCGCTACCAAAGCCCTGACGCCACGCGGCGTTCGCCGTCACGACATCAGCGCGCCGAGGAGGCCGCCGATCGCCGCGGCGCCGATCGCGACGAGATCGCTCGTCCCGTCGGATTCGCGCAGGCGCGCGGCGTCGAAGATCGCATCGATCTGTGCGCCCGAAAGCGTCGCGCGCGTTGCCGCGGCATCGACGGCTCCGGTGGCTCCGGCGGTTCCGGCGAGCGCCGCTCCCGCCGAGAGATCCCGCAGCGCCTTGGCGACGCCGTCCGGATCGATCAGCGCGATCGCCGCACCGCAATGCGGGCAGGCGTCGTCCTTCGCGAGGTCGATCGGCGCGCCGCATTGCGAGCACGAGATCTGCTTCACCATCGCGCGGAGACGTTCGAGCTCGGCGGGTGTCGGCGTGCGTATGAAATTCTTCTCGCGGAGAAACTGGTTGAACGTAATGAGCTGGCCGCGATCCATCTCGCAGCGCCAGTACGTGAACCGCGTCGTGCGCTGAAGGTCGTGCGTGTATGCGAGCGCGCTCTGGCAGCGCGGGCAGCTGAAATGCGATGCGAGCGGCGTGCGCGCCGTCGTCGACGCCTTGCCGATCGCCTCGAAGAGCCCGAGGACGGCTTTCGGCGCAAGCTCGACGCTCGCCGTCCGGCCGAACCAGAAGAGGTTGCACGAGGCGCAGGAATACGTCTCGACGCCGCGCAGTGTCGGCTGCGCTTCGAGCAACTGCACTTCCATCGAACCGGTGCAGTTGGGGCAGTTGAGGCCCATGCGTGTCGGAATCGCGAAAGCGATTTCGCTGCGGGGCGTCAGGCCTGGCCGGCCTTGCCGGATTCGACCTGCGACGGCGTCGCGCGCGCGTGCGCCAGGTACTCGCGCACGTGCAGGACGTCCTGGCGGCCCAGCGAATTGCCGTGGTGCGGCCGGTGGACGATTCCCTCGTAGCCGTTCAGCTTGACGCGTATCCGCGCGCCCGGCAGCGACTCGAGGGTGGCTCCCAGATGGTTCAGCAGGGATTCGATCTCGCGCCAGTGGATGTTGCCGCTGACGGGGTCGTGGAAGATCGCGCGGAGCAGGTTTTCGTGTTTGTGGCTCATCGCAGGGGTTCGGGCAAATGGCGCCAAACCGGAGAATACGGGATCGCGGGCGGTTGCGCAGCCGAGTCCGGCACTGGGTCGGCAGAAGTAAGTGAGCGCACACTCATTTCCATTGATTGCCAAGACATCCATGATTTTTCAGGCAATTCATGCTTGCGACGGGCGCGTTGTCCCTCCCGCCGAGGCGCCAGACCGAAGATTTGTTGAATTGGCCCCGTCGTGTGCCCATGTTATGCTGCACCGCAGCAAAAATTTGAAGGGATCATTCGATGAAGGCACGACCTCAACCAGGCGCGGGCGGCATCGACGGCGCCCCCCCGACCGGCACGGCCCCGTCCGCGGCCGGACGGTCGGTGCGCATATGGGGCGACGCACCCGCGGCGGTGCTCGCGCCCGTCGACGCGCTGATGGCGCTCGCCGCGTTCAATGCCAACCAGGCGGTGACCGCCCAGATCGACCTCGCGCACTCGTTTGCCCGCGCGCTCAAGGGGCAGGCGGCGCTCACCGAGGCCGGCGCACGCGCGCTCGCACCGGGGCCGATGCGCAACGTCGTCAAAGGCACCGCGAGTCTCCAGGCCGAATGCGCGCGCGAGGTTGCGCAGGCCGCACAGTCGCTGGGACGCCGCTTCGGCCACCTCGCGTTCGCATTTCCCGCAGCGCGCCCTTTCCGCTGATTGCATCCCGACTTCGCGCCACAAACAGGGTCGCGCAGCAGACCTCGCGTTGCAGGCAGGCTTCGATGTGGCGCGCGTGAAGTGCATGCACTGCACCGGGACGTTACAGCGCCGGGAATCCGCGGTACGATCCGAGGCGAAAGGAAATGCCCAGCGCATGGATCCCCTCGTTCTCACCGTCGACATGGCCGGACTCCCGCAGGCATGGGTCGCGCTGGAAGAGGCCATCACCTATCACGCTAAGCAGCTGGTCGCGTGGTCGCTCGGCCACGAGGTCCGCGAGTTCCGCGGCGGCTGGCAGAAGAACGGCGAGCGCTCGCGCATCGCGACCAAGTCGATCCTCGCGATCAAGGGAAGCGCCGGCGGTCATCACGTGCATGTCCCCGGCCTCACCAACGCGCTGCTGTTCGCACGCGACCGGCACCTCTGCGCCTACTGCGGCAACGCCTACATGAGCCGCGACCTGTCCCGCGATCACGTCGTGCCGGTGTCGCGCGGCGGCCGCGACCAATGGACCAACGCGGTGACCGCCTGCAAGAAGTGCAACATCCGCAAGTCGAACCGCACGCCCGAGCAGGCCGACATGCCGCTGCTCTACGTCCCTTATGTGCCGAACCGGCACGAGCAGTTCATTCTGCGCAATCGCCGCATCCTCGCCGACCAGATGGAATACCTGCTGGCCGGCGTGCCCCGCACGAGCCGGCTCTATCCCCTCGCGGATCTCGCGCCCGCCGCCTGAAACGACGCCGCGGCGCGCGGGCTGGCGGTCAGATCACCCGGAAGCAGGACTTGCAGACGTGGGCGTTGGAACTCACGCGCGCGGAGCAGAAGGGGCAACGCTTCGTCGACGTACCCTTGAGGCGCCAGATCCAGCCGACGGCCGCCAGCAATACGAAGCCCGCGATGCCGGTGATCGCCATCCCGTTGAGGATGAACGCATAGTGATCCGGCCCCGCGAAGGAGGCGGATGGGTCCGCGGGTTGCGCGGCGGGCTTCTGCGTCGGCACCGGCACCGCCTGCAGCACGTCTTCGGGGCGCGCCGCCGCATACCGGGCTCCGGGGGCCGGCGCAGCCGGCCGGTCGCGGCCGTACATCGGCAGCCGACCCGGCGCGTACTGGTTCGCGCACTGGGCGACGGCGGCGTTGTCGCGCAGCGTCAGGCAATTCTCCGGCCCTGCCCCTGCCCCGGGTCCGGCCAGCACGAGCAACGGAATGGCAATACACCAGCGCAATGCGGGGGGAAGGGCGATTGTCATTTCGAGTTTTCTGTTGGACGTCATGTCGGAACTCCGCCCGGCGTGACGCGCCGAGATCCGCCTTTGTCGCGCCGTATGGCGCTGCAAGCAAGACCCGTTCCGGCATAAGGCCTCCTATGGAAACGGAATCCGGCCAACGGGCGAGGTGCCGGCAGGCGGCAGGGGACGTACGTGCAGCGTCGCTCCCGCGCGCTGAAATCGGGCGGTGCGGACGCCGTGGTGTGCAGTGCAGCAATCGGCGCGATGGCCCGGCTTCGCAAAGGACGCGGGTGTAGATTCCGTCCATGGCGGAATGGCGCAACCGCGGTCCGGGCCATCACTCCAATGGCCAGCGCGCATGACCCGCATGGCATCGCCGCCAGGTCGGAGCGAACTCGAGGGATGCGGCGCAATGCCCAATCGATCGACCGACCCGTGATGCTTCCGTCCTGCGCGCAACGTGCCAGTGTCGCCTTTCGCCTTCGCCGCCCATGCCTGCGCGGTTCGCAGGGTCGCCTGGGCGGCATCGTGGCGGCATTGTTCGCCGCCTGCGGCCTCCTCGCATCTGCCCATGCCGAAGCGACGCCCTACGAGGCCGACGCCGCGCACACGTCGATCTATTTCGCCGTTGCACACCGGAACATCTCCTTCGTCCGCGGCCGCTTCCAGAAGGTCGCTGCGCGCATCGATTTCGATGCCGATGCAAAGACCGGCAGCATCGTCGTCGACGTCGACCCGGCGTCGGTCGACACAGGCAACGGAACGCTCGACGGCGTGCTGCGCTCGTCCCAATTCCTGGAAACCGAGACGTACGCGGGCGTGCGCTTCGTGAGCGGGCGTCTCGTGTTCGACGGCGGCACCCTGTCGGCGGTCGAGGGCACGCTGTGGCTGCACGGCGTGCAGCGGCCCGCCACGCTCACTGCCGACCGCTTCGTCTGCCGCGAGGTCGCATTCGGCCTCGCGCGGCAGTACGTGTGCGGCGGCGCGTTTCACGCGACGATCAAGCGTTCCGAATTCGGGATGACGCGCTACGCCGCCGACGTCGGCGACGACGTCCGGCTGGAGATCAACGTCGAGGGTGTGCGCAAGTGACCGACGCGGGGAGAACCTCGGCGGCCCCCGCATGAAGTCTCCCGAGCCGGCATTCCGGTATCGCTGGTACGCGCGCGGCGACGTCAACGGGTTTTTCGCGCTCTCCGTCGACAACATGGCGCTGCTCGTCGCCATGGCGGGCATCCTCGTCGGCGTGTTTCACATGCCGGCCGACGTCGTCCTCGGGCGCATGGTGCCCGGCACCGCCTTCGGCGTTCTGGTCGGCGACCTTCTTTATACGTGGCTCGCGTTCCGTCTCGCGCGCCGCGAGCGCCGCCAGGACGTCTGCGCGATGCCGCTCGGGATCGACACGCCCTCGCTGTTCGCGCTGACCTTCGGCGTCGTCGGGCCCGCGTTCGTCCTGACCGGGGACGCGCATCGTGCGTGGACGATCGGCATGGCGGTGATGGTGATCATGGGCGTCGCGAAGCTCGCGGCGGCGTTCTTCGGCGATGCGCTGCGGCGGGCGCTGCCGCGCGCGGCGCTGCTGGGCGCGCTGTCCGCCGTCGCAATCGGCCTCATCATGTTCTTTCCGTTCGTCAAGATCCTCGCCGAGCCGATCGGCGGCATGGTCGCGCTCGGCGTGATCCTGGTCACGCTGGTCGGCAAGGTGAAGCTGCCGTGGCGGCTGCCGGCGGTTGTCGTCTCGGTGCTGGCGGGGCTCGCCGCATATGCGATCGCGCGCGAGTTCGGCTACGAGCCGCCCCCGCTGCAGGCAGGCGGGCGTGCGGGCGCGCTGTCGCTGCCGTGGCCGACACTTGGCTTCATGGAGGGACTGTCGGCCGCATGGAAGTACGTGCCGCTCGCGATCCCGGTGGCGATCGCGACCGTGATCGGCGGGATCGACAACACCGAATCGGCCGCCGTCGCGGGCGACGCATACCGCACGCGCTCGATCCTGCTCGTCGAAGGCGTGTCGACGCTCGCCGCCGCGGTCTGCGGCGGCGTGATCCAGAATACGCCGTACATCGGACATCCTGCGTACAAGGACATGGGAAGCCGCGCCGGCTACACGCTCGCGACCGGCCTTTTCATCGGCATCGGGGCGGCGACCGGCGTCATCGGCGCGCTGATCGGCTGGCTGCCCGAATCCGTCGTGGTTCCGGTGCTGATCTTCGTCGGGCTGGAAATGGCCGAGCAGGCGATGGTGACCACACCTCCGCGGCACATCAAGGCGGTGGCACTGGCGCTGATTCCCGTGATGGCGAATCTCGTCAACATCGAGCAGGGGAGCCTCATCGCGGCGGCGCGGATCGACGTCGCGACATTGCCCGATGCGGTCCAGCGCGGGCTCACCGTGCTCGCGATGCTCGGCAACGGCTTCATCGTCACCGCGATGCTGTGGTCGGCGTGGCTCATCTTCGTCGTCGACCACCGGCTGCGCGTTGCGGCCGGGATCGCGCTCGCCGCGGGGGCGCTCACCCTGGTCGGGCTGATGCATTCGCCGTTCGCCGACGCGCGCCTCTTCCTGCCGTGGCAGGCGGGCGTGCCTTCGCTCGTCTTCGCGCTGGCGACGGGCTACGCTCTGGTCGCGTTGCTGTGCATGGCGCTGGCGACGCCCGGAAAGCGCCGCGTGAGTGCGGCCCCGCGCGCGGGCGCCGAAGGCTAGACGCCCGCGCCGCGGCGCGAATCGTGCCGCGCGGCGTGGCGAGTCAGGACTCGCAGAGCATCGACGCCTGGCCGCGCGCGACAAGCGTCGCATTGACGTACGACGTGCATTCGCAGGTCACCTTGCGCAGCTTCGGCTCGAGCTTGATCACCCTGACCGTCGTCACGACAAAATCGCCCGGACGCACGGCGCCGCGATAGCGCTGCGAGAATTCGCGAGCGATCGTCCCAGGCCCGGGCAGCTTCAGACCGAGCACGGCCGACACGTAGGCGGCGAGCAGCGTGCCGTGGGCGACGATCCCGCCGAACGACGATCGCTTCGCGAATTCAGGGTCGACGTGCAGCGGATTGTCGTCGCCCGAGACGGCGGCGAACGCAAGGATCGTGTCGATGGTGACCTCATCGGTGCGCGACGCCGTCATGCCGAGAGTGATTTCGTCGTAGCGCATGGGAGGTTCCTCGTGTCGGAGCGGGCGTGCGCAGCCGGTGCGCGCGGGGCCGCACGCCAGCGCAATCTGCGCCTGCAGGCCAGCACCTCGCCTGCCGCCGATCCGTGCGGCAGCGCACGCGAGAGGCGGATAGTAAGCCCAATCCGGCGCGTTGCGGCTCGGCAGGGTGCATCCGGGCCCCGGCGCATCCCGCGAGCGTCGCGGCGAAGTCCCGAGCGTCCCAGGGGAGCGGCCCGCACCGGACACGGCTCCCGTTGCAATTTCGGCAACGAAGCGTCGCCCCGGCGGCGCGATCCGCCGTGCGTGGCGCGATCTGCGACGGCGGGGTACGTGAGACCGGCGCCAGGCGTCCGCCATTTGCCCGCCGAGCGCGGGGCACGCTACATTGCTGCCTTGATCTTCCGGGGAGGACGGAACGTGATTTCGAATCAGCGACGAAAATTTCTGCTGCGCGCCGGTGCCCTGTCGCTGCTTCCTGCATGGCTCACCGGGAACGCGGCGGCAAAGCGTGCCGCCGCATTTCGCCGCCGCCGCCCCGCCGATGCGGCATGGCCTTCCCCTGCCGAGTGGGAAAAGCTCAACCGCGCGGTCGACGGACACCTCGTCAAGCTCGAATCTCCTCTCGCCGCCTGCAGAACAACGCCGGACGGTGCGGCCTGCGCCGAGCTCTTCAAGGAGCTCAAGAATCCTTACTTCATCGGCGACAACGTCGCGCTGACGCAGACGTCAGGATGGGTCGATGCGTGGGTCTCGTCGCCCAGCGCCTACGCGGTCGCCGCACGCAAGACCGCCGACATCGTCGCCGCCGTGAATTTCGCGCGGGAAAACCGGCTGCGCCTGGTCGTGAAAGGCGGTGGCCACAGCTATCAGGGCACGTCGAATGCGCCCGATTCGCTGCTGGTCTGGCCGCGTGCGATGAACGACATCACGCTGCACGACGCGTTCGTCGGCGCGGGCTGTGCGGGGACGCAGGCTCCGCAGCCGGCCGTGTCGCTCGGCGCGGGCTGCATCTGGATGCACGTCTACGACGCCGTGATGACGAAGGCGGCCCGGTACGTCCAGGGCGGCGGATGCGCGACGGTCGGCGTTGCCGGCCTGATCCAGAGCGGCGGCTTCGGCAGCTTTTCGAAGCGCTTCGGCATGGCTGCGGCGGGACTGCTCGAAGTCGAAGTCGTCACCGCCGATGGCGCCGTGCGCCTCGCGAATGCCTGCACGAATCCCGATCTCTTCTGGGGACTGAAGGGCGGCGGCGGAGGCAGTCTTGGCATCGTCACCCGGATCACGCTGCGTACGCACGAGCTGCCGGACTACTTCGGCGGCGTCAACGCGAAAGTGAAGGCGAATTCCGACGCGGCGTTCAGGAAGCTCATCGGCCGCTTCATCGGCTTCTACCGCGACAGTCTCTTCAATCCGCATTGGGGCGAGCAGGCGCGCTTCGACGGCGACAACATGCTGGAGATCGCGATGGTGTTCGAGGGCCTCGGCCAGCAGGAGGCTGCCGCCGTGTGGCGTCCGTTCTTCGACTGGGTGGCAGCGTCGCCGCAGGACTATTCGATCGCATCCGCGCCGGTGATCGTCGCGCTGCCCGCGCAGCACTTCTGGGACCCCGCGTACCTTGGCAAGCTGCCGGGCGTGATCATTCCCGACGATCGTCCGGGCGCGTCGCCGGGCGACGTGTTCTGGTCGGGCAACCTCGGCGAGGCGGGACAGTTCCTGCACGGCTATCAGTCGAGCTGGCTGCCGGCGTCGCTGCTGCAGCCCGGGCGGCAGAATCGGCTGCGCGACACGCTGTTCGCGTCGACCCGCCACTGGAAGATGTCGCTGCACTTCAACAAGGGCCTGGCCGGAGCGCCGCCGGAAGCGATTTCCGCCGCAAAGGGCACCGCGACGAATCCCGCGGTGATGTCGGCATTTGCACTCGCGATCACCGGCGGCGAGGGCCCGCCGGCGTTCCCCGGGCTGCCCGGCCACGAGCCCGATCTCGTCCGCGCGCGCCGCGAGGCGGCTGCGATCGACCGGGCGATGAAGACGCTGGCAGCGCTCGCACCCCGCCACGCCTCGTACGTGTCCGAAGGCAACTACTTCGACCGCGGCTGGGCGCAGTCCTACTGGGGCTCCAACTATCCTACGCTGCGCGCGGTGAAGAAGAAGTACGATCCCGACGGGCTCTTTTTCGTCCACCACGGCGTCGGCAGCGAGGACTGGAGCGCCGACGGCTTCACGCGAGTGAAGAAGGCATGACGGGCGCTGCGCAAGGCGTATACGCCCACCGCCCGATGCGCGGTGTCCGGGCTGCGCCTATGCGCGCACGGCCGGCATGACTTCGAAGAGCAGCGCGAGCGATTCCCACGGCCTCACGCCGCGCGTCGACGTCCTCTTCGTCCATATCCAGAAGACAGGAGGAATGTCGCTCTACAACAGCATGGCGGAGCGGTTCGGCGGCGCATCTTCACGGCGCTTCCAGCGCTCGTCCGAGGAATTCCGGCAACAGTTCCTGCAGCTCACCGACGACGAGATCGCGCGGCTGCGTCTCCTGTCCGGCCATTTCGAGCTGCCTTTCTGGCTGCAGCGCCGGCTGTCCGACCGCTTCGTCGTCTCGCTCGTCCGCGAGCCGGTGGAACGCGTGCTCTCCGCGTATCGCTACGCAAAGAGCTGGCCCGACCATCGGCGCCACGATGACGTCGGCCGGATGACGATCGACGAATACGTCGCCGCGCACGTCGCCGATGCGGGGCGGCACAACTGGCAATGCAGGAAGCTCTGCGGCACGCCCGATTTCGCATTGGCGAAGGCCATGGTCGAGCGGCAGGTGGATCTGCTTGGCGCCGTCGAACTCATCGGCCTGTTCACCGACGCGCTCGCCGATGCGCTCGGCGTGCCGCTCGACATCCGCACGGACAACGCGAGTTCCGACTCGCGGCCGCGCCGGGACGATCTGGACGCGGCGGTGGTCACGAAGCTGCAGACGTGCAACGTCGAGGATTACAAGCTGTGGGCGCATGTGATCGAGCGCCATCTGGTGCGCGGTCATCGTCGCACGGGCTGACGCGCCGTCTCGCCCTGCCACGGTTGCGTTCACGCGCGAATTGCAGAGGCGCCGCGATTCGCCACTACGTAATGCGAGCTGCGCTGGAGGAACGGCTTCTCGACGAGGTGCCACGACGCGAACGCAAGTGCCAGCACCAGCGCGATGGCCAACGTCAGCGCACCGAACGGGCTGCGCTCGAAGAGGCCGGCGGCCACCAGCGTCTGCAGAACCGGCACGTGGATGATGTACACGCCGTACGACAGGTCGCCGTAGCGGGCGAAGTTGCCGAGGTGACGAACGCCGAAGGCGAGAAACACCACGACGAGCGCGAGCGCGGCGGGCTCGATGCCGAACTTCAGCACCGGCCAAGCATTGCCGACGAGAAGTCCGACGACGCCGAGCGCGACCGCGGGCGTCCAGTGGCGGCGCAGCGCGGGCAGATGGTAGTAGCACAGCGCGCCGGCCGCGAAATACCCGAGCTGTCCGGGAAGCTGGTACGCAAGGCGGGCAAACAGAGTGCCGTTTTCGGAGCGCGCCGCGAAGAGGCCGAGGCCGACGCTCCACGCGATGCCGAAGGCGTAGGCAAGTGCCAGGACACGCGTTCGGCCCGATCGGGCCGCAAGCCACGCGAGCGCCGGAACGCACAGGTAGAACATCACCTCGATCTTGATCGTCCACAGGGCGCCGTTGACCTCGGTCACCGGGTTGTGGACGAAAACACCGGGCAGCGTCGGCGCGAGAAAATTGGCGAAGGCAAGGTTGGCTGCGAGATAGCGCCACACGCCGGAAGAGAAGTATTCGCGCCAGGGAGCCTCCGTGATGCAGGCGCCGACAAGGGCTGCCGCGATGACCACGGTCGCATAGGCCGGGTAGATCCTGCGTATCCGCTTGCCGAAATACTCGCGGGTCGAGCGCGACTGCTCGAAGCTCATGAACACGAGGAAGCCGCTGACGACGAAGAAGGACTTCACCGCCAGGTCGGCGGAAATCACGCGCAGAAAATCGAGCTCGGGCGCGAGGCTGCAGATGCGTGCGTGATAAAGCACCACCGCGCCCGCGAACAGGAATCGCAGCAGGTCGAAATTGTTCCGTTGCGGCACCGGAATGCGCACTATCGCGCTCCCAGCCATGGCACGGGATGCGCGACGCGGGGCCGGTTGCGCATCCGCCTTCGGTATCCTGCAGTGCCGGTGCTCGCGCGAACGCAGGCATCGCCGTCGTCTCGAAACGGCTGCGGGGTTCGCACGCGCTACGGCAGTTCGGGGTGCGCGGGAATCGCTTCGCCGGCGACGCGAATGCGCTCACGGAGGCGCGCGTACAGACGGGCCGCGCCGATCAGGTTCCACTCGAGCCACAGGCACGATGCCGTGAACAGAAGTCCGGCGAATCGCGCCAGTATCGGGAACATCACTGCGGCGAGCAGCAGTGCGAGCGCCGTGAAGTGAAGCAGCATCTGCCCTCGCATCGAGGCTTCCGGGATCATCTGCTTCATGTTGGGAAGCGTCGCGGACATGCCGCCTCTCTGTTGCAGGTGCAGCCAGTTCAGGAAGGGCATGATCTTGTAGAGCATGCCAGTGATGACGCAGACGAACAACCCCGGCAGCGCGAGGACACCGAGCCACAGCGGCACCCGCAACGGATCGGCGAACGCCGGCAGCGCCGAAACCGCCAGCCACGACAGGGCGAATGCGGCGAGCGACAGCATCGCGACACGCCAGAACATGAAAGTGGCGTCGGTCTGGCGGCGCCGGCGCAGCGACTGCAGCCATAGGGTGGCGACTGCGAACGTGCCGGCGAGTCCCACGCCTGCGATCCCGACGGCGGTCTGCACGGCCTGCGCAACGCCGCCGCCGGGGACGAGCTGGAGCGTCCAGGCGCACAGCGCGATAAGGAGACCTGCGGGCAGGAGACGCGTCAGCCAGACGGGATACGCGGGCGTCAGCTGGAACATCGGCACGACCATGTACGAGACGCCGATGACCAGCATGAGCGCCCAGCCGCCGAGGCCCCAGGCGACGTGAACATTGATGAGCGGCAGAAGCGGCCAGCGCGGCGCGACCGGCTCGGGCAGACCCAGCGCAACCGCGAGGACTGCCCCCAGTATCACCGTGACGAGCAATCCGAAAATGGCGAGACGCAATACGTGGATGCTCATGCCGCGTGCCGGCGTTCGTAGCAGTGCGATGGCCATCACCGTCAGGAAAGGGCCAAGCGCCGCGACGAACGCCAGTGCGGCCAGCAGGAACAGGACCGGCTGCGCGAACAGGAATGCCGATGCCAGGAAGACCGCGCCGGTCGTGATCAGCGGGTGCACGATCGCGGCGACGAGACGCGGCCGCCAGATGTTGGCGCCCGCGACGACTGCGACGAATTGCAGCAGCGATCCGCACATCGCCTGCAGCATGAAATCGACGACGATGAGATGCGTCATCGCCAGCGCACCCGGCGACCAGCGCGACCCGAGCGTTTCCGGTCCCAGGACCGTCAGCACCATCCCTGCGAGCGCGCCGAACAGCGGCGCCGTGAGAAAGAACCGAAACGGGACCGAGATCGGCGGCGCCTGCTCGAACGACAGCGGAGACGACATGCGAAGCGGCTAGTCCTTGTGGATCCGGACTTCGGTCGTGCCGTCGGGTCGTCGCGTCGTCGCGTGGCGAAAGCCGTTGCGGTCGAGCATCGCATACAGGGGCACGGGCTCGCAGCGCAGCAGCATCACCAGCTCCTCGCCCGGCACGAGCGTCGCCAGCTCTGCCAGCGCGCGCTCGAGCGGCTCGGGCGGGAGCATGTCGCGCCCGTCGACGACGCGCGGTTCAGGCATTGCGATGTTCGAGCATGGCGCCCATTTTCGCGCCGAGGCCGTCGGCGTCCGCGGCGAGCGCCTGGTCGCACATCGGATAGAGGATGTTCTCCTCCTTCATGTTGTGCTGCTGCATCAGCATCAGCAGCGTCTCGGCAATGCCCGAGTAGCCGTCGGTGTCGTGCGCGTCGCAGGCAGACTCGAGCTGCGCAAGCAGCGTGCGCATCTGCCCGTGCTCGTGGCGCATCATTTCGGTAGGGCCATGGCTCATTCCGGTGGCCGCCTCGAATGCCGGAAACAGCAGACCTTCCTCGGCTTCGAAATGCGCGCTCATCTGATCGCGGAAGTGCGCGAACGCCTGCGCGGTCGCAGCCCAGTCGCCGCCTTGGGCTGCGTCCTCGGCCGCGACGAAAAGGTCGTCGCAGAGGCGATGATGCTCGGGAAAGATGTCTGTCGGCAGGTTCATGGAAGGATCCTGAAGATTGGTGAAGAATGGATCGACGCATTCACCGCGCCGGTCCGTGGGCCTTTGCGCAGGCGCCGGCGTCATCCGGGCTTGCCGTCCAGCCGGCGGCGCGACAGGATCGGCCAGTAGCGGATGGCGTAGAGCGCGAACGCCGCCGACCAGCAGGCGCCGGACGCAACGAGTGTCGCGAGATAGGCGTCTGGCAGTGCCATTCCGGCGAACACGCGAATCGTCGCGGCGAGCGCGACCAGGACGTAGCAGGCCACTTCGAAGCGATCCGCGACCAGCGGGCGCCCGGTGTGGCCGCGGGCCGTGCGCGTCATCATTCCGATCGTGAGGCCGCCGATCGCGCCAACCGTCAGCGCGTGCACGGCGAACACCTCGCCGACGACGCCGGCCGCCGCCAGTCCGCGCAGCGCGAGATGGACGACGATCCACGCGTAGGCGAGATGCAGCACCCACACGAGGGGCGTGCGCAGCGTCCGCCATGGCTGCCACAGCCCGAGCCGCACGGCGTGCACGGCGGCGAGCGCCAGCGCCGTCAACGCAGTGATCGTCGGGCCGGCCTGCAGGAGGTCGAGCACGAGCAGCAGCAGCACGCCGCCGAGCGCCAGCTTCTCGACCAGCGCATGGCGCGTCGCGTTAACGCCAGGAATTCCATTGTTGGTGAACATCGGGATCACGCGTCCCGCCATCACGGCCATCACGAACAGGATGACGTCGAGCCCGACCTGCAGGCTTGCGCGCGCCGGCCAGGCGAAAAGTCCGAGTTGCGCCAGATGGAACGCGAGATTGGCAAGGGCCAGCGCAAGCAGCAGCGCGAGGAAGAAGTAGTTGCGCCGGTTACGGCTTCGAATGAGCGGCCCCGCGATCGCGGCGGCAAGCGCAATCGGAAAGGCCGTGTCGACGATTGCGGCTGCAACGGGAAACGAGGTCAGCACCAGCACGCGGCCGGCGAGCCACAGCGCGACCAGCGCGGCGAGCGTTAAGCCGGTCGGCGTCGGCTTTCCGGTCCAGTTCGGCACGGCGGTCAGCAGAAATCCCGCGATCACGGCCAGCGTGAACCCGAACAGCATTTCGTGACCATGCCACGCGGGCGCGGAAAGATACGCGCCGGGAAGGTGGCCCGTGTATTGGCAGATCCAGAGCGCGATCGACAGCGCGGCAAACACGCTCGCCACGAGATAGAACGGCCGGAAGCCGAGGCTCCAGAGCGCGAAGTCGCCGGGCGCGAGGATGGGTCCGGCGTTGCGGGCGTCCGTTTTCAGCATCATCAGCTTTGATTGGCGCGGGTGCCTCGCGGCTGCCCAGGGCGAATGATCGGTTCGATCAGGGCGTCTCAGTCGAACACGACGGGCCGGCCGGCGCGATCGAACGGGATGTACGAGCCGTGCGAGCCGGCCTTGATGGCGTCGACCATGCGCTGCAGCGGCGCCTCGGCGTCCGCGGATGTGGGCAGGCGGTCGCCGTGTCCACCGAGGGCGGCCACGAACACGATTGCCCAATCCGGTCCAGACGCATGCGATTCCTCCACCAGTTCCGCGAAGGTCTGCAGGTCGTCCAGTGCCTTGTCGACGCACATCAGCGGGACCAGCGCCCCGCCGGCGCCGTTGGCAAAACGCTGCCGTTGCGCGGGCGTGGCGTCGTCGGGCAACTCGGCGCCGGCAAACACGAACAGCAAACGCTGCGGATCGGGCTCTCGTCGCGCCGCATCGAGCAGGTCGTCGAAGCCGGAAATGCGTAGCTCAGCCATGGGCGCGCACCGACGCCGGAACGATGGCGGGACGAAGGGGAGGCGACGCGGTCATCACTGGACCAATGGCGTGTCGGCGGCGTCGAGATCCACACCCGTGACCGTTGCCCCGCCGGCCAGCAGCCGCAGATATTGGCGCAAGGCGGTGACGTAGGCCAGCTGGCGCAATGTCATGGCCACCGCGCCGCGCACCGCCTCGTAGGGTTGGGCGATGCCCGGCTCGCGCCTGCACACTTCGACGACGTGCAGGCCGAAGCGGCTGTGCACCAGGCGCGGCAATACGCCGATTTCCGCGTGACCGAATAGTTCGCGCGCGAATTCGGGCGCGCAGTCCGCGGCGACGAGCGTGCCGAGATGGCCGCCTTCGGCGCCGCTGGGACAGTTCGACCATTCGCGCGCCGCCGCGGGGAAGCGGTCGCTCGACTTGTCGTCGTGACAACGCACGTCGAGCAGGATCGCCTCGGCGCGCTTGCGCAGCGCGACCACGTCGATGCCCGGCGTGACCGCGAAGAGGATGTGCCGCGCGAGGATGCGCTCGCCCGTCCGGTACGCCGCCTCGTTGGCCGTGTAATGCCTCCGGCACGCGTCGTCGGAGGGCTCCGGAATGTTTAGCGAGCGCTCCAGCAGCGCTTCGATCGCGCTTGCCGCCGCCTCGCTGATGACGCCGTCAGTCGCCGGGGCGTCATGTTCCGCAAGCAACCCGTCGCGCTGTGCGGCCTGGCGCAGGAGCTCGGTGCATGCGCGCTGGCGCAGCGTTTCCGGCGCAATGGTCTCGGCAGGCGCGTGGAGCGCAACGCCGTTGATGCGGGCGACGCGGGTTTCGGCAATGGCGTCCATGGTCGGGGCCTCCTTCAGTCGGCCGCGCCAGGCTGGCTCGGAATGTTGCGGCCGGCCGGCACGTTGAGGCGCCGGCTGCGCACGACCTGGTACGGGCGGAACAGGTATCCGATCGAAGCGAAGCCGCTCCAGACGTGCACGAGACGGCTGAACGGAAAGAGCAGGAAGATCGTCATCCCGAGCAGCATGTGCACCTTGAACGGCCACGCGACCGTCGCCAGTGCGCCGGCATCCGGCTGCAGCGTGGCGATGCCCTGCAGGTAGCTCGCGAGGACGAGCATCGCGCCTGCGTCGTGCCGATGCTCCCACGACAGCGGCAGCGTGATGAGGCCGAGACAGAGCTGCACCCACAGGATCACGAGGATCGCGAGATCCGTCCGGTGGCTGGTGAGCCGGATGCGCGGATCGAAGATGCGCCGATGCAGAAGCAGCGTCAGGCCGACGAAGCACACCGAGCCGGCAATGCCGCCCGCAACGACCGCCAGCATTTGCTTCTGCGGCGCGGTGATGAACGGCTCGTACATCCAGTGTGGCGTCAGCTGCCCGAACAGATGGCCGAAGAACAGGAAGAGAATGCCTGCGTGGAACAGGTTGCTGCCCCAGCGCAGCGTGCCGGCACGCAGCAGCTGCGACGAATCGCTCTTCCACGTGTACTGGTCGCGGTCGAAGCGGGCGAGGCTGCCCATGCAGAAGACCGCGAGGCAGACGTACGGGTAGACGACGAAAGCGAGATTGTTGAGATAGGAACTCATGGCTGGACGACCCCCACGCTTGCGGCTGGCGCCGCTGCGCTGCCCCCGGAGGGGGCGTTGTTCGCACCTTGGGACGGCCCGGCGGTGCTCACGACTCCTGATTGAGCCTGCCTCGGCATCACCTTGATGGGCTGCGGATCGCCCGGCCGCGCCTGACCCTTGGTCGAGCAGCCGCCGAACACCGGCGGCTCGGCCCACGATTCGTCCAGCGCTTCCTCGGCTTCCGGCGTGACTGCCTGCGCCTTCTCACCCGCGAGTTCCAGCAATGCGCCCAGCACGCTGGCATACGCACTTTCGCGCTTTTGCAATGCGCAGAAGATCGCGCTGAGAATGTGGGCCATCTCGGCGAGGAACGCCTTCGCCTCGCGCGCCGGCTGCGTGGACGTGAACTCGAGCACCGCCGGCAGATAGTCGGGCAGTTCGCCCGGTGCGAGCAGCAGCCCCGCAGCCTCGTAGGTCTTGCCGAGGTCGATCATCGCCGGCCCGCGGTCGCGCGAGTCGCCGTGCACGTGCTCGAAGAGATGCAGCGACGTGCCCCGGCCGCGGTCGAAGAGCTGCACGTACTCGGCTTCCGCGTCGAGCGGATCGGCGCGCAGCAGCCTGACGAGCAGCATGTCGAGCTCGTCCAGGCGATCCGCCGGCAGCGCCTGCTCGCGGCGCAGGATCTCGCCCATTTCCGCGAGATGGCGCCGCATCGCGGCGTCGGGGTACGAGAGCAGCGCGGCCAGCACGCGCAGCGTTCCCGGCGCGGCGACCGTCTTTGCGAGAACGCTCATACCACCGCCTTGATCGGGATCGTCCGTTTCTTTTCGCTGCCGAAGAGGCTTGTCTCGCTGATGCCCTCGGAGCAGCCGTTGCCGAACGAGAATCCGCAGCCGCCGCGCACGTTGAATGCATTTTCCGCGTATTCGCGATGCGTCGTCGGGATGACGAAGCGGTCCTCGTAGTTCGCGATCGCCATGACCTGGTACATGTCCTCGACCTCGGCCTGCGACAGATTCACCTGCGCCAGCGCGGCAGTGTTGGTCACGCCGTCGACGTGCTTCGCACGCTGGTACGCGCGCATCGCGAGCAGGCGTTCGAGCGAGCGCACGACGGGCGCCGTATCGCCGGCGGTCAGCAGGTTGGCGAGGTACTTGACCGGAATGCGCAACTGGTTGACGTCCGGGATCTCGCCGTTGATGCCGACCTGTCCCGCATTTGCGGCGGCGGTGATCGGCGACAGCGGCGGCACGTACCAGACCATGGGCAGCGTCCGGTATTCCGGATGCAGCGGCAGGGCGACCTTCCATTCGACGGCCATCTTGTAGACGGGGCTGCGCCGCGCCGCCTCCATCCAGTTGTCGGGAATGCCGTCGACTTGCGCCTGCGCGGTCACCGCGGGATCGTTCGGATCGAGGAAGATGTCGAGCTGCGCCTGGTAGAGGTCGCGGTCCTTCTCCACGCTCGCCGCCGCCTGGATGCGGTCGGCGTCATACAGCAGCACGCCGAGGTAGCGGATGCGGCCGACGCAGGTTTCCGAGCACACCGTCGGCTGGCCCGCTTCGATGCGCGGATAGCAGAAGATGCACTTCTCGGCCTTGCCGCTCTTCCAGTTGTAATAGATCTTCTTGTATGGGCAGCCGGAAACGCACATCCGCCAGCCTCGGCACTTGTCCTGGTCGATGAGGACGATGCCGTCCTCCTCGCGCTTGTAGATCGAGCCCGATGGGCAGCTCGCGACGCACGCCGGATTGAGGCAATGCTCGCACAGCCGCGGCAGGTACATCATGAACGTGTTCTCGAACTGGCCGTAGATCTCCTTCTGGATGTCGTCGAAGTTGCGGTCCTTCGAGCGGCCCGCGAATTCGCCGCCGAGGATCTCCTCCCAGTTCGGGCCCCAGACGATCTTGTCCATCTGCTTGCCGGTGATGAGGCTGCGCGGGCGCGCCGTCGGGGCCGCCTTCATCTCGGGCGCCGACTGCAGGTGGTCGTAGTCGAACGTGAACGGCTCGTAGTAATCGTCGATCTGCGGCAGGTTCGGGTTGGCGAAGATGCGCATCAGGAGCTTCCACCGCGCGCCCTGCCGCGGCTCGATGCTGCCGTTCGCCCTGCGGACCCAGCCGCCGTTCCACTTGTCCTGGTTCTCCCACTCCTTGGGGTAGCCGATGCCGGGCTTGGTCTCGACGTTGTTGAACCATGCGTATTCCATGCCGGGCCGGCTGGTCCACACGTTTTTGCAGGTGACCGAGCAGGTGTGGCACCCGATGCACTTGTCGAGGTTCAGCACCATACCGATCTGCGCGCGGATCTTCATACGACCTCCCGCAGAGCCGCCTCAAGGGAGGTCTGGTCTTGCAGACCGCGCTGCTGCGAGACGCGGCAGCCCTTCGTGCCGTCCAGGCCTGCGCAGGCAGGCCTGGAGCCGCGGCCCTCAGCCCCCTCGGGGGGCAGCGAACACAAGGCCGAAGGCCGAAGGACAGCCGAAGGCTGGTCCCGCGAAGCGGGATGCGGCGTTGCCGCACAAATGTGA
>Ga0265331_10001169_pt1 | contig 20012 bp, 18 predicted proteins | sample 41923metaG_FD_202088 | JGI IMG/M metagenome (GOLD analysis project Ga0265331, IMG submission 202088) | Rhizosphere microbial communities from Carex aquatilis grown in University of Washington, Seatle, WA, United States - 4-19-23 metaG | ecosystem: Host-associated > Plants > Roots > Rhizosphere... | reverse complement strand
AACATCTTGCCAGACATAGCTCCACGATGGGTGCTCTGGCTGATCCTTCAACCAGTTGAGCGCGATCTGGCGCACCTCGTCGTCGGGCGTAGCCCCCCACAGTTTCTTCCAAGTGAAGCTCCAGGAATCGTGCTCTGGCTGATCCTTCAACCAGTTAAGCGCGGTCTGGCGCACCTCGTCGTCGGGCGTAGCCCCCCAAACATCTTGCCAGACATAGCTCCACGATGGGTGCTCTGGCTGATCCTTCAACCAGTCGAGCGCGGTCTGGTGCAGATCTTTTTCGCCCGGCGCGCTCGCCCACAGAGCTTGCCACACGCGGTCCCAATTGTATTTTCCAGGATCACGATCTGCTAGCCATTCCCGCCCTAGGACTTCCACCTCACTTGCATCTTCCGGCGTTTCGGTCGGCAACACCTCCCAGAGATGTGACCACGACGGGTGCCGGGGAAAACCAGTCAGGAGTTTAATTGCAATTTCACGAATCCAAAGTGCACAACCCCAGCGCTCGATTGCGGTCGAAAGCGCGCCTGCTTGAAACCCGAGATAGACGTCATCTGCCTGAAACCAGTTCTTCACGATCGTGCGGCCGCTACTGTCATGCCCGGGCACCGCTTCCGAGAGAATTGAGAAGACCAGCATGCGTGCGCGGCTGGGATTTCCGCTTGCGAAGGCCTCCAACTGGGGCTGCAGATCGACCAAGCCATGGCGCTTTACATAGCTCATCATAACTTTGGGCCATTCGCGCCAGTCCGCGTGGTTCAGCAGAATCTGGCGCACCGTATCGCGGGCTGCAGTTTGTTCGGCGGCGATACCTATGAGAATGTGGCATGTTAGGCGCAGCCCTGGGGCATCGATCGATGCCCCGTTAGCTGAAGCGATCAACACATTGATCGGGGACGGTGCCAGGTTGAGCTGGAACGCCGCGTCCAGAGTGGCCCAGACCGGAAATGTAACTAGCGGTTCAGCATAGACGCTGAAATGGGTACTGAATATCTCCGGAAGCACCTGTTCAAGATCCTGATGGATCAAGGTGATGCGCTGGGCGACATCGGGATTGTCCCGTGCTTGGGGCGAGGCCAGCCGGGAAATCGCCCATAGAGGTGCGAACCGCTGCGAAGGGCTGTTCCCGAATTCCAATGCAGCACCAATTGCCTGGCGTAGGTGCCTCTTGCGAAATCCGGCATCGCGGGGCTTGCCGAACCACGTCCGGTAAATTGCATCGGCCAAGTGTGGATGGGTCAGTCGGTATCCGCCCGCTCCTGTGTCCAGGCTGAAGTGCCCTTCCGCATCTGCCAGTTGCCTGAAACCCGCTTCGACTTCCGGGCTCTCCTTCAGTTCGGCCTCGATTGCGGCAGCGGGGTAAAGCGCGTAGAGCCGGTTTAGCGCGAGGATCTTTGCAACGGTTTCAAACAGTCCCGGTTTGACGTCCTGCGCGAAGTCCCTTAGGCGTTGTTCCAGCCGTCTAGCAAAACTTTCGAGCACCTCACCGGTTGTCCATTCAAAGAATAGCTGGACGATCAGTACGTCGTGAGTCGCTTCCAAGGGCAGATCGGTTCTTCCGGTGCGCCGCAGATACCAAGCGCGAAGTTCCTCGATATCTTCGCGAGTTTCGTGAGGAAAGGGATAGGTTAGAGTCTCGACGTAGTCGGTCAGCTCGTATCTGAAGGCTTCAGCCTGTTCGGTTGGACCGCACAAGATCAACACCGGCTGCGGCGCATCGGCGTCGAGTTCCTGAAGCGTCTCAATTTCCGCCTTGGCTAAGCCCAGAGAATTCCCAACGTCAATCTGCTTGGCTGAGGTAAACGGATCGTCAGCAGCGATGATCACCTGGTGACCTTCGCTGAGGAATGGACGGCACCAACGAACCGCCTCACCGATCCGATTAGCCTTATCGCCGAGCCAGACTATCACTCGGCCGGAGTCGGCAGCATGGAGCGCGGATAGAAGATGGAGTAATGCCACGCTCTTGCCTGATCCTGATCGACCCGCAATCCAAAACGCGGCGATCCGTTCCCGGCTGGGGTTCCTGCCAGAACCAAGCCATTTTTCCGCCTTCTCGGCGATCTCCGAATAGACCCGGCGCGGAGCAAAGCGACCTTCGCGCAGGTGGTCTCGGTTTGGCACCTGACCGGTTAGAACCCATTTCTTCTGGTCGGTCTCGCGTCGCACCGCTTCCGGTGGGCAATCACTCGCCGACCACAGTCTGAAAGTGGCTTCAACTTCGCGTCTGTGTGCTGCAAGCGCATCAAGTTCGACCGCAATCGCCTCGGCCTGAGCTGTAAGCTGGGCATGGGATTCGACACAAAGGAGCTTGCCTATCCATTTCTCTATTCGAACCAACGGATCGTCGATCGCGAACAGGTTGACGAGACGAGTTGCAAGGTTGAGTCGCGGATTGGCGGTGATCTCGACGGACAGGCTACCGCGAAACGCGTCAAGCTGTTCCTGGTCGAACGTGCCGGACGGTTCCCAGGTCTTGAGCCGATGCTCGATAGATCTCCTGCCATACTTCAGTGCTGTCTTGTTGCCGAGCAACCTGTAGCGCAAGCTGGGAACCAGGTCGGGTGTGTGGTCCAACGCCAGCAGATGAACTTTCCAAAGTTCCTCGATTCCCTTTCCTGTGGCCGAAGAGGAGAGGGTGAGTTTTACCTGGGTTACCTCGATACGATCCCCTTGACTGACGGTCAGGTCGGAAAGCGATTCAAGAAACACCCGCACCTTTTCCGCTTCATTGGCGGTCGCAACCATCGCCTCAAGCGAAACAAGAAACTGAAACGCAAAGCCGCTGATCGCGCTAACACCGCCCTTTCCTTCCGGCGTGTTTGAAGCGACTTTTCGCAAAGCTCTGAACGACGACCAAAACTGTCTGCCGGAATCGTTTGTGTATTGCATTGCTTGTCCAAAGGTTATTTCTAAGAACTCTATGGCCGTTAGGGAGATGTGGTAGTTATAGAAGAAAACAATCGGCACCACCAGGACGAATGTAGCTCGCCTATTGTTCAAGTTACACTTGAATAGCATAGGTAGGGCATTGTCAACCTGTCTCCTTCTGGGGGACGTCGGATAAGGCTCGATGGATAATATGATTGCACGAACCGGAAAGCATCTGGCGGCAACAGAACGGCGGTTACGGGTTGGAAACATCAATGTGTTTAACGCGGACGAATGTCCGCTCTGCCATCTCGATACCCGAAAGCAGACCGCCACCTGACGGCCCACCTCGGTCGTTCCGGCTCACAGGCATGAACGCCCCCTCCCGGCACAGTCCACCCATTCACCGCCCGTCGTCCAATTCGGCCACACCCCTTACAACGCCCGCCGCGCCCGGATGGCGGCGGTGATGGTGCCGTCGTCGAGGTAGTCGAGTTCGCCGCCCACCGGCACCCCGTGGGCCAGTCCCGACACGGCGATGCCGAGGCCGGCCAGGCGTTCGGCCAGGTAGTGGGCGGTGGTCTGGCCCTCGACGGTGGCCGGGGTGGCCAGGATCACCTCGGCGATCGCCGGGTCGCGGGCGCGGCCGACCAGCCGGTCGATGCCCAGTTCCTCCGGCCCCACCCCTTCGAGCGCCGACAGCAGGCCGCCCAGCACATGGTAGCGGCCGTGGAAGCAGCCCGAGCGCTCCATCGCCCACAGCGAGGCGACGTCCTCGACCACGCACAGCGCCCCCTGGTCGCGCTGCGCGTCGGCGCAGATGGCGCAGGGGTCGACGCTGTCGAAATTGCCGCACACCGAGCAGGTCTGCACCTTGGCGGCGGCGTCGGCCAGAGCCTCGGCCAAAGGCGTCATCAGCAGTTCGCGCTTTTCCACCAGATGCAGGGCGGCACGCCGCGCCGAGCGCGGGCCCAGGCCGGGCAGCCGCGCCAGCAACTGGATCAGGCGCTCGATCTCGGGGCCGATCATCAGAACGGCAGCTTGAATCCGGCTGGCAGGTTGAGGCCGCCGGTCAGCTTGGCCATCTCGTCCTGCATCAACACTTCCGCCTTGACCTTGGCGTCGTTGAAAGCGGCGATCAGCAGGTCTTCCAGCACCTCGACGTCGTTGGGATCGACCAGCGACTTGTCGATCTTGACCTTCTTCAGTTCGAACTTGCCGTTGAGGGTCACCTGCAGCATGCCGCCGCCTGAGGCCCCGGTGACCTCCATTTCGACCATCTTGGCCTGCATCTCGGCCATCTTGCCCTGCATCTGCTGGGCCTGCTTCATCAGGTTGCCAAGGTTCTTCATGGGATTTCGCCAATCTGAAATGTCGTTGAAATCGTTCGGTATTTCCCCGCTCGTCGCACCGGCCGGTGCGAATTCGTAGCACTCCCCGAAGGGATGAACAAGGGCGGAGGCGTTGCAGTCCCCGGCGGGATTGAATAAGGTCGCAGCGGCCCCTCCAACCGCCTGGGAACCCGGATGATCCCCCGCCGCCGCCTGGTCGCTTCGCTCATCGCCGTCGCCGCGGTGATCCTGGTGGCGATCGGCGTCCGGCTGCTGGTGTGGGGCGGCGACGACCATGGGGCGCCGATGATCGGCGGGCCGTTCACTCTGGTCGACGGCGACGGCCGCATGGTTACCGAGGCCAGCTTCAGGGGCCGCTTCATGCTGGTCTATTTCGGCTACTCCTATTGCCCCGACGTCTGCCCCACCACCCTGGCGCAGATGGTGGCGGTGCTCGACAAGCTGCCGGCCGCCCGCCGGCAAAAGGTGGTTCCGGTGTTCATCACCGTCGACCCCGCCCGCGATACCCCGCAGGTGGTCAAGGACTACGCCGCCGCCTTCGATTCCCGGCTGGTCGGCCTGACCGGCAGCGAGGAACAGGTGGCCGCCGTGGAAAAGGCCTACAAGGTCTACGCCGCCAAGGTGAAGGGCGAGGATCCCGCCTCCTACACCATGGACCATTCCTCGATCATCTACCTGATGAGCCCCGACGGCCGCTTCCTCGCCCATTTCGCCCACGGTGTCGGCACCGAGGACATGGCCGAGCGCATCGCCAAGCTGCTGTGACCGCGGGACTCGTCATCGCCGCGCCGGCCTCGGGCAGCGGCAAGACGCTGGTGACGCTGGGTCTGCTGGCGGCCCTGGCGGCGCGCGGAGTGCGGGTGGCCGCCGCCAAGGTCGGCCCCGACTACATCGACCCCGCCTTCCATCAGGCCGCCTGCGGGCGGCCGAGCCTGACCCTGGATTCGTGGGCGATGCGGCCGGCCACCCTGGCGGCCCAGGCGGCGGCGCTGGCGCAATCGGGCGACCTGATCGTCTGCGAAGGCGTGATGGGCCTGTTCGACGGCGCCGACGTCGCCCCGGGCGAGCGCAACGGCTCCACCGCCGAGGTGGCGGCGCTGACCGGCTGGCCGGTGGTGCTGGTGGTCGATTGCCGCGGCATGGCCGGCTCGGCGGCGGCCGTCGTCGCCGGCTTCGCCGCCGCCCGGCCGGGGGTGCGGGTGGCGGGCGTGCTGTTCAACCGGGTCGGCGGCGACAAGCACCGGCGCATGATCGCGCGGGCGCTGGCCGAGCTGTGCCCGGGAGTGGTGCCGCTCGGCTACCTGCCGCGGGCCGAGGCGCTGGCGATCCCCAGCCGCCACCTCGGCCTGGTCCAGGCCTGCGAGCATCCGGAATTGCCGCGCCTGATCGCCGATGCCGCCCGCCTGGTTGCCGACCACGTCGACCTCGACGCCTTCGTCGGGCTGGCCTGCGCCGGCGGCCTGGCGGCGGAGGCGGCGCCGGTGCCGGCGCCTCCCTTGGGCCAGCGCATCGCGGTGGCGCGGGACGCCGCCTTCGCCTTCGCCTATCCGGGGGTTCTGGATGGCTGGCGGGCGGCGGGGGCCGAGCTGTCGTTGTTCTCGCCCCTGGCCGGCCAGGGGCCGGACGAATCCTGCGACGCCGTCTATCTGCCCGGGGGCTATCCCGAATTGCATGCCGGGCGGCTGGCGGCGGGCGGAGTCTTCGCCGGCCTCTGCGCCGCCGCCGCGCGGGGGGCGGCGGTGGTGGGCGAATGCGGCGGCTACATGGTGCTCGGCCGCAGCCTCGCCGACGCCGACGGAAATATCCATCCGATGGCCGGGCTGCTGCCGGTCGACACCAGCTTCCAGGCGCGGCGGCTGCATCTCGGCTATCGCCGCGCCCGCCTGCTCGCCGACGGTCCGCTGGGGGCGGCGGGGCAGCGCTTTCGCGGCCACGAATTCCACTATGCATCCGTCGTCGCCGAGGACGGACCGGCGCTGTTCGCCTGCGCCGAGGCCGGCGGCGCAACCTTGCCCGATTGCGGCTGCCGGGCGGGAAACGTCGTCGGATCGTTCCTTCACCTGATCGACATGGCGTGACGCGTCACCATCTGCATCCCAAGGCCGGCCAGCGCCAGGAGGAGATCCCCCCAATGTCTGCGTCCCCACCCACCGGCGAGCCGCTCCCGTTCTGGAAGGCGAAGGCCCTCTGGCAGATGAGCCGCGCCGAATGGGAATCCCTCTGCGACGGCTGCGGACGATGCTGCCTTCACAAGCTGGAGGACGAGGATACCGGCCGCTACCACTACACCAACGTGGCCTGCCGGCTGCTCGACCTCGGCAGCTGCCGCTGCAAGGATTACGGCGACCGCCGCCGACATGTCCCCGACTGCGTCGAACTGCAGCCGGACACCGTCGGCGGCCTGGGCTGGCTGCCGCCATCCTGCGCCTACCGCCTGCTCGCCGAGGGCAAGGACCTGGCGTGGTGGCATCCGCTGGTCTCCGGCGACCCGAACAGCGTGCACGCGTCCGGCATGTCGGTGCGCAACCGCGCCATCAGCGAATTGCGCTCCGGGCCGCTGGAGCACCACCTGGTGACCTGGGTCGAGTGAGTCAGTGGACCGCGCCGCTGGCCGGATCGACCTTCACCTTCTTGACGGCGCCGTCCTTCACCACCTCGGCCTCATAGGCCACCTGGCCGCCGCTTTCCTCCAGGCCGGCGGCGATGGCCTTGCCGTCTTCCTGCTGCTCGGCGGCGCGCGCCGCCTGGTCGAGCGACACCTTGGCCTGCTGGATGGCGGAGATTTCGGCCTTGTCCTCGCGGTCCAGGCGGCTCGCCTGGGTGGTCTTGCCGGTCGACACCGTGCCGGTCGCCGCATCGACGACGACGTCGGTGACCGCATTGTTGCCCACCGTCCGAATCTTGTAGATCGAGGCGCCGCCCTTGGTGGCGAAATCGGCGTCGATCGCCTTGCCGCCGGTCTGCTTCTCGGCGGCGGCGATGGCGTCCTGGAGCGACAGCTTGACGTTGGCGAAGGCGCCGATTTCGGCCTTGCTCTCGTGCACGCGCTTTTCGGCGGCGATAGCCGGTGCCGCCACCATCGCGCCAAGCGCGGCGGCGCAGACCATTGTCGTCACTTTCATGGTCGATCCTCCCGAAGGTTGCAGCAGCGCAAACCCCTCAGGGCGGCATTGGTTCCGTCACTTCGCCTTCGGACGGAACGCCTTGCACATTTCGGGCACGGTCTCCAGCCGCGGGCCGCCGATCAGGTCGACGCAATAGGGGATCGCCGGCATCACCGCGCCCAGGCAATCGGCAATGGCGCTGGGCTTGCCCGGCAGGTTGACGATCAGGCTGGCGCCGCGGATTCCGGCGGTCTGGCGCGACAGGATGGCGGTCGGCACCACCTTCAGGCTTTCGCTGCGCATCAGTTCGCCGAAGCCCGGCATCATCTTGTCGCACACCCGCTCGGTCGCCTCGGGGGTGACGTCGCGCGGGGCCGGGCCGGTGCCACCGGTGGTGACGATCAAGGGGCAGCGCTCGACGTCGGCCAGTTCGATCAGGGTGGCCTCGATCAGCGCCTGCTCGTCGGGGATGACGCGGGTCACCGCCCGCCACGGCGAGGCCAGGGCGCGGGCCAGCCAGGCGGCGATGGCGGGGCCGCCCTCGTCCTGGTAGACGCCGCGGCTGGCGCGGTCCGAAACGGTGAGGATGCCGATGGGAACGGTCACGGCTTGGGGCATGGCCGGGCCGGATCGCCGGTGTCGCACAGGCGGACGCCGTCGAGATGGGCGTTCCAGTCGGCCAGTTCGGTCGGCGCCACCGGGGCCTGGCCGGGTCGGAACGGCCCGCCGCGCCAGGACCGCGCCACTACGTAGAGCGCCTCGCGGCCGCGGATGGCGAAATAGAGGGTGTAGGAGCCCTTGCCGTCGCCCTTGTAGCGGCCGCACGACACCACCCGCCGCCCGGCCGGCGCCTCCCCCAGCCGCTCGGGTCGCACCGGTTCGGCGAGGATGGAATCGCACACCTCGTCGCTGCGCGGCTCGATGCCGGCGAGGAATTCCGCCGCGCTCATCGGCGAGCCGCGGAAGGCGTGGACGCTGAGCCGCCGGGTCCAGGTCTCGGAATCCTCGAGGCCGGGGATCAGTTCGCTGATTTCGGCCGAGCGGTCGAAGGCGCTGTTCAGGGTCTTCCACCCGGACAGTTCCGGCACCAGCAGCCGCTCGCCCGCCTGGGCGGACAGGGCGGCTAGGCTGAGGGAACAGGCGAGGGCGAAGATCCGGCGCATGGCGGCGAGATTAGCGCGGCCGGGGCTGTGGCACAATCGGGCGCCCGTGGTATGAAGGCGACGGCAGGGCGGGAGGATCGATTGGACGCGGGCACGGTGATCTTGTTGGCGCTGGCCGTGGCGGCGGCGGCGGGGCTGGCCATGGTGGCGATGCGGCGGGCGGGCGGGCGCGAGTCCGGCCTGGCCCGCGCCGTCGAGAGCGTCGGCCAGGCCCAGGCGTCGCTCGCCGGCCGGATGGCGCAGATGGCGGAGGGCCAGGCGGCGTCGCAAGCGGCGATGGCCGAACGCCTTCAGGCGCAGGAGCGCGCCCTGTCCAAGGCGGTGGAGGAGCGGTTGGCGGAACTGGCCAAGCGCCTCGACGAGGGGATGCAGGCGGCGTCGCACCGCCAGGCCACCTCGCTGCACGAGTTGCGCGAACGCCTGGTGGTGATCGACTCGGCGCAGAAGACCATCACCGAATTGTCGGCCCAGGTGGTGTCGCTGCAGGACGTGCTGTCCAACAAACAGGCGCGCGGCGCCTTCGGCGAGTTGCAGCTGTCGGATCTGGTCAAGAACGTGCTGCCGCCCTCGGCCTACGAGTTCCAGGCGGCGATCGGCGAGGGGCGGCGGGTCGACTGCCTGCTGAAGCTGCCCAATCCGCCCGGCGCCATCGCCGTCGACGCCAAGTTCCCGCTGGAGAGCTGGCACCTGCTGCGCCAGGCCAAGACCGATGCCGAGCGGGTGGCGGCCGGCCGCGCCTTCGGCACCGCCATCCTCAAGCACGTGCGCGACATCGCCGAGAAGTACATCGTCCCCGGCGAGACGGCGGAATCGGCGCTGATGTTCCTGCCCTCCGAGGCGGTCTACGCCGAACTGCACGCCAGCTTCCCCGACGTGGTGGAGAAGTCGTACCGGGCCAAGGTATGGATCGTCTCGCCGACCACCCTGATGGCGACGCTGAACACCATCCGCGCCGTGCTCAAGGACGCCCGCATGCGCGAGCAGGCCGGGGTGATCCAGAAGGAGGTGGCGCTGCTGCTGGGCGACATCGTCCGCCTCGACGACCGGGTGGCGGCATTGGGCAAGCACTTCGACCAGGCCAACGAGGACATCCGCCAGATCCGCATTTCCACCGACAAGGTGGCCAAGCGCGCCGACCGCATCGAGGAGGTCCAACTGGGCGACGACCCGGCGGCGGCGGTCATCGGCGAAGCGAAGGGGGTGTTGCCGGTGGGGTGAGGCGGCGAGGGAAGGTGGGCGTTGCTGGCACAGCATACCAACGCAGGCGCCCGTTTACGATTCGGTCGCATCTTTCACGACGTCGAAGAATGAAGCGTAGGGCGTGCGCAAGCTCGCGACGAGCTGAGAAAATGCCCTTGTTGTCTCGTTCACTCTCTCTTGATTCTTCAGGCCATCGCTGAAAGCTTTCTCTAAGTGAGTATGCAGGCCTGACAGAGCGCCAACTGTCGGCGACCATGTATTTGCCGCCACCTCTGGTGAAATAGCCGTTCCAAAATGCAGCTGGAATCTGTTCGGCACAACTCTATCAATAATTGTTTCTAAGCACTCTCCAACTGCGCTTGTCAGAAGAAAGACAGATCCACGCCTTCTGTAAAAATCAAGTTTAGCCTTTTCTGCAGAAGTCAGCTGAATTCCCACAGATTCTTTCTGCCGCAGGGCGTTTTTTTCGTTCTCAATGGCACGAAGCAGGCCATACGAAAAGACGATATGCTCAGCGGTTAAGCTGTCATTGAAAAATCGACTATAGAGTGCATCACGTGACCATATTGCAGATTTTTCATTGTACGCGACCGTAGGAAACCCGTGAACAGCAGCGAGCGCCTGCCCTACCGAATACGAAGGCAAAAGTTTAGGCCTCCGTTTGATGGCAGCCGAAACTCCTCCACGCCGGCCACCATCGTATTCCGCATCTGGAATCCGCCGCATCTCGTCAACTAAACGGCGCTGCGTCGGGTCTGTACTCCGGAAATCCGAGGCTGTGACGGCATTCTGACTATTATTAAATCGAACGACGTCACCGATCAGATCCTCGCTCTGCGTCGAGATGAAGCGGGCAAGAACAAATGAACTTTCCGGGGGCTGATCGGCCGAAGTGCCAATTGTTCCCGTGGTTTGCGCCCCATTTACAATGGAGATGCCATGTATCTTAACGCGACTCTCGGCTTCAGATATTCTATCGCACTCTATTCTGTGCGTCAGAACCGTTAGGCCGTTATTGTATACAAAGAAATTCGCAGGCTTATCTTTTAATGACTTTTGCATCTGGTAGTTTATATTTGAATCTCCCGCCTTCACTCCCAGAAAATCCCGAACGTTTGCCGAAAACAAGCTTGTCTTGTGCCTCTTGTATAGAGTTTGCAACAAGCGAAGCTGTAACGGAACAACTAAGCAATGCCAGTCCGTCTCATCGAAAATCAACCCGGACGGGCAGGTAAACTCCACAATATCGTTAACGAGTATTGGCGTGTTGGTGTCCGTGTAGAGCTTTTCAAGTGTCTGTGAGGATATTTCCTCCCCGAAAATGGTGACGGATTTTTGGCCGAATCGTGCGGCTATCATCGAGTGGACAGTTTGCTCAACAGCCTTCACCTCTCCGGCGACATTGGCAGAGCCAGGGCAATTGTGCACGAACCAAACGTATATTTGGTCAATGTCTCCATCAGCGATCGCAGAGCGTAGCGACGCAGCGCTCGCCTTCAAGCGTTCGGGAACGTCCTCCAAGGGGACCTCGATCAAATAGGAGACACCTTGCCGAAGGGTCGCAGCTTTGCTGTCTTGAGCTGATGCCTTTGTTGTTTCAGCTCGATAAGCTTGCGCGATAATCACGCATCGCTGGTCTCGGTCGATGTAGACGACATCACAGCCTTTATCATCCGGCCCGTCCACAACAGCATCTGCGCCGATCGTCTCTAGATCGTCATACCCGAACTTAAGTGCCATGGCGAAAAGTGCCAAACCAGCGCTTCCAAAAGGCGCAAGGTCCTCACGTTCCCGATAGGCCGTATTCCAGGATGTGTCCGCGACCGTCATAAAATGCCCCACGGCTTGGTTGCTGTGCCATGATGCACCTTAGCGCCAAAAATAAAAATGAAAACTTCTAACCCGATGCGATCGAGTTGAGTGTCCCCTTCGGATCCCGGACGTTGCTGATGTGTAGCGTTCCGCTCCACAATTCGCTCTCAAAGAGGCCTACCGCCCCACCCGTCGATACCTGAAGAACATCGGCGCCTCGCCCGCCAGCAGCTTCCTCTCATACCGCGTCACCGGCCAGTCGGCCGGCAAATCCCCGCGGGTGGTGGTCGCCTGGATCTTCGTGAACGCCGGATGGGCGTCGAGATGCTGCCCCGCCCACGCCACATAGACAGGATCGTCCGAGGCCACCCGCAGTTCGGCGCCGTCGGCCATCACCCGGGCCAGGGCGTCGAGGTTGTCGGGGCCGATGAAGCGCCGCCCGGCGTGGCGCTTTTTCGGCCACGGGTCGGGGAACAGCACGAACACCCGCCCCAGGCAGGCGGCGGGCAGGGTCGGCAGCAGCTGGCGGGCGTCCTCGGGGTAGATCCGCACGGTGTCGAGGCCGCTGCCGTTCAGGTGGGCGAGCAGGCCGGCGATGCCGTTGCGGAACACCTCGCAGGCGATGATCCCCGCTTCGGGGTGCAGGCGGGCCTGGTCGGCGACATGCTCGCCGCCGCCGAAGCCGACCTCCAGCCAAATCTCCGCCATGTCGCGCGGGAACAGGGCATCGATCGCCAGAGTCTCGCCAGCCGCCGGCAGCACGATCGCCAGCCGCGGCAGCAAGGTCGACAGCAGGCCCTGCTGGCCCGGCCGCAGCCGCTTGCCGCGGCGGCGGCCGAAGAAGCGCGGCCCGTCGCCGGGCCGCGCCGTCTCGGTTCCGTCGGTGCTCACGGGGTTTCTTAGAACGCCCGCTTGAGTTTCTCGACCAGGTCGATGCGCTCCCACGAGAAGCCGCCGTCCGGATCGGGCGGCCGGCCGAAATGGCCGTAGGCCGAGGTCCGCGCGTAGATCGGCTTGTTGAGGCCGAGATGGGTGCGGATGCCCCGGGGCGACAGATCCATCACCTCCTGCAGCACCAGCGACAGCTTCTCCTCGTCGACCTTGCCGGTGCCGTAGGTGTCGACATAGACCGACAGCGGCTTGGACACGCCGATGGCGTAGGCCAGCTGGATGACGCAGCGCTCGGCCATGCCGGCGGCGACCACGTTCTTGGCCAGGTAGCGCGCCGCATAGGCGGCCGAGCGGTCGACCTTGGTCGGGTCCTTGCCCGAGAAGGCGCCGCCGCCGTGCGGCGCCGCGCCGCCGTAGGTGTCGACGATGATCTTGCGCCCGGTCAGGCCGGAATCGCCGTCCGGGCCGCCGATGACGAAGCGGCCGGTGGGGTTGACGTAGAAGGTCGCCTCGGGGCACATCCAGCCGTCCGGCAGCACGTCCAGGACGTGCGGGCGGACAATGGCGCGGACGTCGTCCTGGCTGAGGCTGGCGTCGTGCTGGGTCGACACCACCACCGAGGTGGCGCGCACCGGCTTGCCGGCCTTGTACTCCAGCGTCACCTGGCTCTTGGCGTCGGGGCCGAGCAGCGGGGCGGCGCCGGAATGGCGGGCTTCGGCCAGCGACTTCAGGATGGAATGGGCATAGTGGATCGGCGCCGGCATCAGTTCCGGCGTCTCGGTGCAGGCGTAGCCGAACATGATGCCCTGGTCGCCGGCGCCCTCGTCCTTCTCGCCGGCCGCGTCGACGCCCTGGGCGATGTCGCTGGACTGCGAGTGGACGTGGACCTGCACCTTGGCGTTCTTCCAGTGGAAGCCGTCCTGCTCGTAGCCGATGTCGCGGATGGCGCGCCGGGTGATCTCCTCCATCAGCTGCGGGCCGACCGAGGCGGGGCCGCGCACTTCGCCGGCCAGCACCACCAGGTTGGTGGTGCACAGGGTCTCGACGGCGACGCGCGAATGGGGATCGGCGGCGAGGAAGGCGTCGACGATGGCGTCGGAAATGCGGTCGCAAACCTTGTCGGGATGCCCTTCGGACACCGACTCGGAGGTGAACAGGTAATTTTTTTGGGACACGGGTAAAAGCCCTCCTAGTTCCAGTCGACAGGGACCAGGGGCATCGACAATGGACTGAAGCGCCATCCTTGATGCACCCACTTAGCCGGTCTTTTATCGTGGCGGCAAGCGGTCAAATCTCCACGTCGGAAGGCTCACCCTTCCGGCAACTCTTGTGGCAGGGGCGACGGCGCCAAGTCAAGTGAGATCGCAAAGGCGCGAAAACGCGAAAGGTGCGGACGACAATCGCCCGCACCCCTGGTTCATTCATCCGAAAACCCATGTTACCGGGCGGCGGCCGCAGTCGCGGCATCGGCGGCATCGGCCAACGCCTTGGCCAGTTCGTAGACCCGCTTCCTGACCTGGGGGTCGGTGATCCGGTAATAGGCCCGCACCAGTTCGAGGGTCTCGCGCTTGGTCATCGGATCGCGTTCGAACTGCGCGGGCGGCTCTTCGAGGCCGCCGCCCAGCAGCAGGCTGGGGGCCTGGCTCTTGGTCTCGTCGGACATGTCGTCGAAGAAGAAGCTCACCGGCACATCGAGGACGCGCGACAGGTCGAACAGGCGCGAGGCGCCGATGCGGTTGGCGCCGCGCTCGTATTTCTGGACCTGCTGGAAGGTCAGCCCGAGCGCCTCGCCCAACTTTTCCTGGCTCATGCCGAGCAGGGTGCGGCGCAGGCGGACACGGCCACCGACATGCACGTCGATCGGGTTGGGCTTGCCCGACGGGGTGCGGCCGCGGTTGCCCTTGCGCCCTGGGGCTTTCTTGATGACACGGGGGGTCTGAGCCATGCTTTATCCGTCCTGAAGATGCAGAATTTACCGGCTTACATGTGCTCGACACTATTGCCAGGTTGTATGCAAGTCAACCGATAAATAGTCGCCGACTAGGAAAAAGGTACTATGCCTTGCCCAACCGGCGCATGCCGAATCCGGCCGCCGCCACGACCAGGGCCAGGGCCAGCGGCAGCCCGTTTCCCCAGCGTCCAAAGGGGGGCGGTTCGGCCAGCGCGCGGGGCAGCGGCGCATCGACGACGCCGCGCCGGCCCAGTTCCAGACGGGCGATTTCACGCCCCAACGGGTCGAATACCGCCGACACGCCGGTATTGGCGGCGCGGGCCAGCGGCAACCCTTCCTCGATGGCGCGCATGCGCGCCGCCGCCAGATGCTGCAGGGGGCCCGCCGACTGGCCGAACCAGCCGTCGTTGGTGACGTTGAGCAGCCATTGCGGCCGTTGCTGGCCGTCGGCAGCCACCACCGCACCGGGAAAGATGGCTTCATAGCAGATCAGCGGACTCGCGGCCGGCAGGCCGGGCAGGTCAAGGGTGCGCGGCCCCGGCCCCGACGAGAAGTCGACGCCCCCCGGGGTGATCTTGGACAGCGGCAGCAGGGCGCGCAGGGGCACGTATTCGCCGAACGGCACCAGGTGGACCTTGTCGTAGATGCCGACGACGCGGGCGGCGGAATCGATGGCGATCAGGCTGTTCCAAATCTGGAGCGGCGTGGTTCCGCGCGGGGTGATGCGGGGCGCGCCGGTGATCAGCAGCCCGCCCGGGGGGGCCGCCTGGGCGATCATCCGCCGGTGGCCCTCGTCGAGGTCGAGGAAGAACGAGGCGGCGGTTTCCGGCCAGATCACATCGGTGACGGCGTCGAAGCCGGGCTCCAGCGAGAGGGCGATGGTGTCGGCGAAATTTCGCTCGCGCACGTCGTCGCGCCATTTCATCGTCTGCGGCACCGCCGGCTGCACCAGGCGCAAGCGGATGCCGGGTATGGTCTCGGTGGGATTGGCGGCCAGCCGCGCCTCGCCCCAGGCCCAGGCGGCGAGCGGCGGCAAGGCGGCGACGGCCAAGGCCAGGCGGCGGGTCCGGGCCGACACCGGATCGGTGAGCGTCGCCAGCAGGCCGAAGGTCAGCATCGTCATCAAACCCAGGCCGTGCACCCCCGCCAGCGCCCCGGCCTGCAGGACCGGCAAGGCGCCGTCCCACACCGATCCCAGCGGATTCCACGGAAAGCCGGTGAGCACGAAGGTGCGCAACCATTCCGCCACCGTCCATGTCGCAGCCAGCAGGAGCACCCGGCCGGGCCCGGGGATACGCGGCAGCCACGCCGCCAGGGTGGCCAGGCCGGTGAACACCGCCACCACGCCGCCGAGGCCGAGGGTGGCGAAGGGGATCAGCCAGCCGAACTTCTCCGGCTCGATCAGCAGGGCGTAGGCGATCCAGTAGAAGCCGGCCGAATACCAGCCCAGCCCCCACCACCAGCCGGCGCCGAAGGCGGCGGCGCGCGACCGGCTGCCGTCCCACACCCAGACCAGGCCGGGCAGGGCCAGCAGCATCACCGGCAGCAGATGCAGGGGCGGCAGCGCCGCCGCCGCAACCGCGCCCAAGGCGGCAAGGGTGACCCGGCGGCGCCAGCCGCCCAGTCCGGCCACGCGGGCGGCAAATGAAACGGGCATGGACATGGTCTCGGCTCCCCCTGGAAAACCCCCCTCCCTCTCCCGCTGTGGCGGGCGAGGGGTTGCTCACGCCGATTCGCGGGCCGAGGTGTCCGACAGCCGGCGCACCCGCACCCGCCGCAGCCGGCGCGGATCGGCCTCGACCACCTCGAATTCCAGGCATCCCGAGGGGTGGGTGATCAATTCGCCCCGCGACGGCACCCGGCCGGCGATGGACGACACCAGCCCGCCCAGGGTGTCGATGTCTTCGCGCTCTTCCTCGGTCAGCACCGGGCCGACCACCGCCTCGAATTCCTCGACCGGGGTGCGGGCGTCGGCGATGATCAGGCCGTCCGGCTGCACCACCATGTCCGGCTCGGTCTGGCGGTCGTGTTCGTCCTGGATCTCGCCGACGATCTCCTCGACCACGTCCTCGATGGTGACCAGCCCGTCGATGCCGCCGTACTCATCGACCACCAGGGCCATGTGGGTGCGCTTGAGCCGCATCTCCAGCAGCAGGTCGAGCGCCCGCATCGACGGCGCCACGAACAGCACGCGGCGGACCAGCCGCATCAGCGCCACCGGCTTTTCCTGGCGGGCGGCGGCCATCACGTCCTTGATGTGGACCATGCCGACGACGTCGTCCAAGGTCTTGCGGTAGACCGGCACGCGGGAATGGCCGCAGCGGGTGAACAGGTTGGGCAGGTCGGCGAATTCGGTGCGCGATTCGACGGCGACGATGTCGGCGCGCGGCACCATCAGGTCGCTGGCGGTGACGTCGCGCAGATGCAGGATGTTGCCCAGCAGCAGGCGTTCGTTGTCGTCGATCGGCGCCTCGCCGTCCTCACGCTCCTCGATCAGCTCTTCCAGGGCGTCGCGCACGGTTTCGCCGCCCTTTCCGCGGCGCAGGAAGCGCAGCCAGTGCTTCGGCGGAGTGGACGCGGAGTCGTTCATGGCGTCATCGCCCTCCTTCGGCGATGGCATAGGGATCGGCGATGCCCAGGCCGGCGAGGATGACGGTCTCGGACGCTTCCATCTCTGCGGCGTCGGCGTCGTCCTGGTGGTCGTAGCCGGCCAGATGGAGCATGCCGTGCACCACCAGGTGGCCGAGGTGGTCGGCCAGCGATTTTCCCTCGGAAGCCGCCTCGGCGGCGCAAGTCTCGAAGGCCAGGATGATGTCGCCCAGCAGCAGCGGCGCCTCGGCCACCTCCGGCTCGCCCTCGTCGTCGAGGGCGGCGAAGGACAGCACGTTGGTGGCCTCGTCCTTGCCGCGCCAGTCGCGGTTGAGGCCGCGGACCAGGGTGTCGTCGGACAGCTGGATGCCGATCTCGACCGGCCGCCCCGCCGGTAGGCGGGGGGTGATCGCGGCCAGGGCGGCGGCGGCGGCGCGCTCGGCCAGGGATTCGGCTTCGGGCAGCGCGGTTTCCCAGGCCGGGCAGTCGATGCCCACCGAAATATCGGCGCCGCTCATCGCGAGGCCTCCTTGCGTTCGCGCTCGATGCGATCGTAGGCGCGGACGATGCGGGTGACCAGGCCGTGGCGGACCACGTCGCGGTCGGTGAAATGGATCGACGACACGCCCTCCATGCCGTCGACCACGGCGATGGCGTCGTCCAGGCCGGACCGGCTGCCGGGGGGCAGGTCGACCTGGGACAGGTCGCCGGTGACCACCATGCGCGAATGCTCGCCCAGGCGGGTGAGGAACATCTTCATCTGCACCGCGGTGGTGTTCTGCGCCTCGTCGAGGATGACGAACGAATTGGCCAGGGTGCGCCCGCGCATGAAGGCCAGCGGCGCCACCTCGATCTCGCCCGAGACCAGCTTCTTCATCACCTGGTCGCCGGGCAGCATGTCGTAGAGCGCGTCGTAGAGCGGCCGCAGATACGGGTCGACCTTCTCCTTGAGGTCGCCGGGGAGGAATCCCAGCCGCTCGCCCGCCTCGACGGCGGGGCGCGACAGGATCAGGCGGTCGACCTCGCCGGCGATCATCATCGACACCGCCTTGGCCACCGCCAGGTAGGTTTTGCCGGTGCCGGCCGGACCCAGCCCGAACACCAGATCGTCGCGGTTCATCGCCTTGATATAGGCGGCCTGGGTCGGGGTGCGCGGGGCGATGTGGCGCTTGCGGGTGCGCAGCACGACGTCTTCGCCCGGCTCGGGGGCGTGGCGGGCCATGCGGACGGCGGCGTCGACGTCGGCGGTCTCGAGGAAGCCCTGGCGCCGGGCCAGGTCGTAGAGGCCGGCCAGCACCTGGCTGGCGTCCCCGGTCGATTCGGTCGAGCCGGAAATGGCGACGGAATTGCCGTGCGGGTTCAGCGCCACCCCCAACTGGCGCTCGATGCGTTCGAGATTGGTATTGTGGGGGCCGAACAGCACCGGCAGCAGGGCGTTGTCGGCGAATTCCCGCAGCAGCGTCGCCTCTGCCGGGGAGGAGCCCTGTTTCATCATGGTGCCCTTTCGCCGGTCAATTCGCCCGCCAGACTGTTGGGGTGGGCGGCGGTGATGCGCAAATCGACGACACGTCCCATCCACGGGGCGGCGCCCTCCACGTGGACCGGCTGCATGTAGGGGCTGCGCCCGACCAATTGGCCGGGATGGCGCCCCGGGCGGTCGAGCAGCACCGGCATCACCCGTCCGATCGCGGCGCGGTTGAAGTCGGCGGTCAACCCGCCCAGCAAGGCCTGGAGTTCGGCCAGCCGCTCCTCCTTCACCGCTTCGGGCACCTGGGGCAGGCCGGCGGCGGGGGTGCCCGGGCGCGGGCTGTACTTGAACGAATAGGTCTGGACGAAGCCGACGGCGCGGACCAGCGCCAGGGTCTGGCGGAAGTCGTCGTCGCTTTCCCCGGGGAAGCCGACGATGAAGTCCGAGGACAGCGCCAGATCCGGGCGCGCCGCCTTCAGCCGCTCGACCAGGCCGAGGTAGAAGGCGCGGTCGTGGCGGCGGTTCATCGCGTCGAGCACCCGGTCCGAGCCGGCCTGCACCGGCAGATGCAGGAACGGCATCAAGGCGCCGACGTCGCGGTGGGCGGCGATCAGGTCGTCGTCCATGTCGCAGGGATGCGAGGTGACGTAGCGGATGCGCCGCAATCCGTCGATCTCCGCCAACGCCCGGATCAGGCGGGCGAGGTTCCATTCCCGCTTGGGCGCGTCCGCCGCCTGGCCGTGCCAGGCGTTGACGTTCTGGCCCAGCAGGGTGATCTCGACCACGCCCTGGGCCGCCAGCCCCTTCGCCTCGGCCAGCAGCGCGGCGGCCGGGCGGGAATATTCGCCGCCGCGGGTGTAGGGGACGACGCAGAAGGTGCAGAACTTGTCGCAGCCTTCCTGCACCGACAGGAAGGCCGAGGCGCCCTCGGCATGGGGTTCCGGCAGGAAGTCGAACTTGGGCTCGGCGGGGAAGTCGGTGTCGAGCACCGCGCCGCCTGCGCGCGCCGCCTGCGCCACCATCTCGGGCAGGCGGTGGTAGGTCTGCGGCCCCAGCACGATGTCGACATAGGGGGCGCGGCGCAGGATCTCGGCGCCCTCGGCCTGGGCGACGCAGCCGGCCACCGCCAGGATCATGCGGCCGCCGGCGGATTCGCGGCGGCGTTTCAGCGTCTTGAGGCGGCCGAGTTCCGAGAACACTTTCTCCGCCGCCTTCTCGCGGATGTGGCAGGTGTTGAGGATGACCATGTCGGCATCCTCGGGCCCATCGGCGGCGGCATAGCCCAGCGGCGCCAGGACGTCCGCCATGCGGGCGGAGTCGTAGACGTTCATCTGGCAACCGTAGGTCTTGACGTAGAGCTTTCTGGCCAATGTCGTCGGGCGGACCTTGTGCCGCCGGCGGTGGGTGCGATTGCGGGGCTGCCTTGAACCTAGCATCGGCCGGCCAAGAGTCAAGGTCCGTGCCGCGTTACCCAGGGCCACGATGTCAGGTTTCTGAATCGTTAATTTCATCCGTCACCCCCTCGAAAGAGGGGGGCCATGCTGCGGCAAACCGGGTGCACGCCATGCAGGTACCGTACGCGCGGCGCCATGGATGCCCTCTTTCGAGGGC
>Ga0265331_10001163_pt1 | contig 20063 bp, 22 predicted proteins | sample 41923metaG_FD_202088 | JGI IMG/M metagenome (GOLD analysis project Ga0265331, IMG submission 202088) | Rhizosphere microbial communities from Carex aquatilis grown in University of Washington, Seatle, WA, United States - 4-19-23 metaG | ecosystem: Host-associated > Plants > Roots > Rhizosphere... | reverse complement strand
CCTGGGCAGCGGCGCGAAATTTCATGCACACGCGGCCGGCAAGCAATCCATGTTCGCGCTGGTTGGCGCCGGTTTTGGGATCACATTCGCTGTAGAAAGTCAAAGCGAGGCGACGTTTCCTGGCCTGGTGTTCAGGCCTATTGATGAGGCGGATGCCCGGGTTGTTATAAGCCTCGCGTGGATGCCGGAAGCCGAAGAGCCGATCGTTGGCCGCTTCATAGCGTTCATGCGGGATGAGGCGCGCTCACGACGCCTGGTCTGAACCAGACCCTATCCGCCGCAGTTTGGCGAAAGCGCGATCTGTCGCGATGAATCGCGCGAGCATGGGTCCGACCAACTTTGCCGGTTCGATTGCGCTCTGCCCGGTCTCGCGAGCGAGCGCGCGGCCATATGCGATCAGATCGCGATGGAGCGCCGCCGACAATTCGACGGTGAGCCTGACCGGCTTGTCGTCCTCGATTGTGCCGAGCTTCAGCTTCGTCATCACCTTCCCCATCAGCCCTTATAGGGTTGAAGCACGAGATCATGCGTAACCAGCACGCGCACGGGAAAACCCGGACGAATGGTGATCGTCGGCTGGATGTTGAGCGAGCGGCTCACGACCTGTTGGCCGGTCTGGTTGATGCTTTGCGACACCCCTTGCTGAATGGCCTCGGCCAGCGAGCCGTTGTTATTGCCGCTCATGCCGGCTTCTGACCCGACGCTCAGGATGGTCGAGAGGATCGCGGCCTTGAAGAGCGTGCCCCAGTGGTTGTCGACTTCGTCCTCGAGGCCCGCGTAGCCCTCCGTATCGGCTCCAGGCTGACGCTCGAGCACGATCGACCGCCCATTTGGCATGATGAGCCGGTTCCAGACCAGCAGCGCCCGCGACTGGCCGAACGCGATTTGAGCATCGTACTGCCCAACCAGGCGCGCGCCCTGCGGAATTAGAAGGAATTGACCGGTTGGGCTGTCATAGACGTCTTCGGTCACTTGCGCGGTGATTTGCCCGGGCAAATCCGAACGCAGCCCAGTGATCAAAGAGGCGGGGAGCACGGCGCCGGCCTGCAGGACGTACTGGCTCGCTGGCGGTTGGACGCCATCCGCGCTGGTTGTCCGTCGATCGATATTCCCGTTGAGGAAAGCGAGCTTGTGATCTTGCGATGTGAGGTCGGCTGAACCGCTATTTGCGGCCGCCGCAGTTGATTGAGCGGCAGCCGGCGTGGCCGAAGGTGCGGGAATTTGGCCTATATTGCTCGTGGCAAAGAGGTGGCTCACTCGAGCCGCTTCTTGCTCCTGCGCGAAACGCTGTTCCTCGGGGCTTGGACCCGCCGCCGGCGTCGGCATGCCGGGCGCGGGCGCGCCAGCATTCAAGATCGGCCGCCCGAGGTCGCCGGGCAGTGGCGGGCCAAGCTGGGGAGCGGGCTTCGGGAGTCCCGTGTAGTCTCGAGGAAGGTTGGCCAGGCCGTCAGGCGTATTGCGATTGCTGGTGTTGTAGAGTTCGGAGCCGGCCGACTGGTGTTGAGGTTTCAGGGCGAAGAACAGGGCGCCGCTGATGCCGATCGCCGCAGCGACTCCCAAACCGAGGAGCACTTTTCGCGACAGCCGGGTGACGGGCGGTCGGCTCGATCGCAGCCGCATTTCCTGGACGGGCCGGTTGCTTTCGGATGGTCCGCCTCCGTCGTCGTGGGGAGCGTCCGTCACGACTGCGGCCTCCCATCGGTGCGGACGATCCGCACGGTCTGCTGGTGCTTGCCGCCGAGCTTGAGCTCTGCCGCACCGAACAGGCGGTCGACGATCATGTGGTTGCCCTTAACGCGATAGTTGACGAGTTGGCCGTCACCCTCTGCGCCGATCACCCAGAGCGGCGGCAACTCGCCCTGACTGATGCCGCTCGGGAATTCGATGAACACCTGCCGCCCGTCGTCAAAGGCGCGGAGCGGCCGCCATGCGGGATTGTCGCCCTCGATGCGATAGCGGAAGTTCAGCGCGTTGATGTCGACGCCGGTGGCCACAGGCGCCGCGGCGTCAGCCGCCGCGTTCTGCTGACGCAATGCGATGAGCTGGTCTTCGGCATAAGCCCACGACACCGACGCCATGTAAGTCTTCTCGTCGGAGTGCAGCTCGAGATGGTACGTCCGCCGATCAGTGTTGATAACGAGATTGGTGATGAGATCCGCGCGCGTTGGCTTCACTAGGATATGGATGCGCTTCGTCGCGCCGGCCCCGCTCTCGGTATCGCCGATGATCCATCGCACGGTGTCGCCGGCGGCGACGGGCCCCGAGCCGACCAGCTGCTCGCCGGGCTCGAGCGCGATGTCGGTGATCTCTCCCGGCGCGGCATAGACTTGGTAGAGCGCGCCGTCAGAGAAGGGATAGACCTGAATGGCGTTAAGATAGCCCGCACGTGCCGGCTGAATGCGCGCCGCGCCGTTTGCCTGGTCGACGCGCGCATGCGGGTCCGCGGGCTCGGGCGCCGCTTTTACGTTTCCCGGAAGCGGTTTGAGCTGCCCAGGCAAAGGCAGAAGTCTTGGCAGCTCGACAATCTGCACGGGCTTGGGCGGGTCTGGCTGAAGCACCGCCTGCTTCGGCGTGTTGTCGTAGCTGATCTCAGGCGGTTTCCATGCGGTGGCGCATGCGCAGAGAGAAACAGAAGTAAGCAACAGAGTTGCAAGCGAGGCGATGCGCATCAGCCGAGCTCCTTTGACCAGTTGAGGGCGTGGATGTAGACGCCGAGCGGATTCTTCTTGAGCCGATCGGCGTCGGTCGGCGTCTGCAGGACGATGGTGAGGATGGCGCTCCAGCGCTCCGTGGATGCGAGCGCGTCGTCGATGTAGCGGCGCTCCACCCATTCGACACGGAAACTGCTGTCGGAGGCGCGGATCACGCTCGCCACATCGACGGACACCTGTGTCTTGCCGATCTTGGAGAACGGGTCGTTGGTGCGGGCGTAGTCGTTGAGCGCCAGTGCGCCCTTGTCGGTGACGTAGTTGTAGGCGTCGAGCCAGTTCTGCCGCAGCACGACAGGATCGGCCGGAATGCTACGCACCTCGGTGATGAAGCGGGCCAGGTGCCAGGCGATTTGCGGGTCAGTCGGCTGATAATCAGCGACCGCCGGCGCAACCGCTTGCGCCTGGCCTAGCTTATCGACCTGCACCACCCAGGGCGTGATGGTGCCACGGGTAGATTGCCAGACGAGACCACCGGCGAGGGCGCCGCTCAGTGCCAGCGCTGCAAAGAAGGCGAGTCGCCAGTTCTTCGCCTGCACGCGCGCCGAACCGATGCGCTCGTCCCAGACCTGGCCGGCCCGCTGGTACGGCGTCTCAGGCTCGGGCGTCTTGCCGTAGCGTACGGTGGATCGTCGAAACATGGGTCAGTCCCCCTCGGAAAGGTCGACCTGGCTGCCGCCGCTCGGCCGGTCGCCGGAGCGGATGGCATGGTCGGCGGCGGTCACGCCGCGGTTGATGGTCTGGCTGCGCTTCATGCGTTGGGCCCACGCCGGCGGTCCGTCGGAGCCGCCGCCGGACGTGCCTGAAGCAGCCGTTGCACTGGCGCCGCCTTGGGGCGCACCGCCGCGCATAACGGCGCGTTCTCCGGAGGCGAAGCTCTCTTTCAGGCTGGCCGCCGCACGGCGGAGCGGGCTCATCGCCGCCGATCCGGCCGCCTGGGCTACGCCCGCGGCGCCACCGGCGCGATAAGCGGCGGTTGTGCCTCCAGCGACCGAAGAGCCGGCGCGAGCTGTTCCGGCGATGGCGCCACCGGCTGCGGCGAGGCCGCCCGCCGTTGCGACGATTCCGGCGGCGCCGATGCCGGCCACTGCGAGTCCTGTGCCGACGGCGGCGCCCGCGCCCAGTTGGGGACCGCCGGCTATCAGGCCGTTAGCGATACCAGGGCCGAAGATGGTGAGGCCAAGCAGCGACAACGCTGCGAGGATGAGCGTCAGCGCATCGGAGATCGTAGGCGGATTGTTGAAGCCGCTGGTGAACTGATTGAAGATTGTCGAGCCGATGCCGATGATGACGGCAAGGACCAGGATCTTGATTCCGGACGAGACGACGTTGCCGAGCACGCGCTCGGCCAGGAATGCGGTGCGTCCAAAGAGTCCAAACGGGACCAACACGAATCCGGCCAACGTGGTCAGCTTGAATTCGATCAGGCTGACGAAGAGCTGGATCGCCATGATGAAGAAGCTGATGACGACGATCAGCCAGGCGACGAGCAAAATCAGGATCTGCACCAGGTTCGCGAAGACGCTGGTGAAGCCCATCATGCCAGAGATCGCGGTCAGGATCGGTTTGCCAGCGTCGATCCCGACCTCAGCGATCTTGCCCGGCTGAAGAAGCTGCGCGGCGCTCATCGTGCCGCCGCCCGCCTCGATGCCGAGACCGGCGAAGGAGTTGTAGATGATCTGCGCGAGGTTGTTGTAGTTGCCGATGATGAAGGCGAAGACGCCGATATAGAGGGTCTTCTTGATGAGCCGCGCGAGCACGTCCTCGTCGGGCGCCATCGCCCAGAACAGTCCGGCGAGCGTGATGTCGATTGCGATCAGAACGGCAGCGAGCCAGCGCACGTCGCCTTGCACGAGGCCGAAGCCGGAATCGATGTACTGGGTGAACGTCCCCAGGAAATTGTCGATGACGCCGGTGCCACCCATTGCGCTTACCTGTCCGGGGATTTCGGTGACGCGGTGAGCGAGGCCGCGGCGCTCGAAGCGGGCTGATAGGTGAAGAAGCGGCGCCGGCTCTCGGCCCAGGCGGCTTCGCAAGCGGCGTCATCCTTCGCCTGCGTAGCGAGCGCTTGACACCGCTGGAGCTCCGCAGTGAGCGGGTCGGAGGCTGCCGCCGGACTCACATTCAGGCCTTGGACGTGGGACTCGCTTGTTCGAAAGTGCAGCGCCGCGGCAACGATCGCGATGGCGACCAGGGCGAAGCCGACGGCGCGACCGACCGCCGGCATGTTGAGGAGACGGCCGCGCATTAGTGGAACATCTGCGCGGAGCCGGCCTGATAGCCAGGCCCGTAGTTGAGGAAATTGTTGGTCTGCGCTTGCGCCTGCGCCTGGGTTTCGAGCGTGCGCGCCGCCTCAAGACTCTGCGCTCGCGCGATCGACGCCATGAGGGCGGTCAGATCGGCGAGCTGCGTGGTCTGGAGCGCGACGAGCTGGTTGCCGGATTGCGCGGCCTGAAGCGCGCCGGTGGCCGATTGGCTCGACGACACGAGCGCATTGACCTGCGTGCGCGTGGTATTGAGGTTCGTGACCACGCCGGCCTGCACCCGCATGGTGTCCTGGAAGCCCGCAAGCGCGTTCTGCCAGCGGGTCTGGGCATCGGTGAGTAGCTGCTGCGACGACGTCGAACCGGAATAGGCCTGCGGGTAGGTCTGCGTGAACGCCTGGTCGATCGTGCTCACGCTGTAGGCGATACGCTGCGCCTGCGCGAGAAGCTGCTGGGTCTGTGTGATCTGCTGCTGGAGTTGCGCCAGGGACGAATAGGGCAGGCTCGCCAGGTTGCGCGCCTGATTGATCAGAGACGTCGCCTGGTTCTCCAGCATCTGGATTTCATTGTTGACCTGCTGGAGCTCGCGCGCGGCGGTCAGGATGTTCTGCGCGTAGTTGGTAGGATCGAAGACGATCCATTGCGCGTGCGCGGGGACGCTGACGGCGACGATGGACAAGGCGGCGACGCCGACGATGAGACCGGCGCGTAGGCGACGAATAATCATGATGAAACCTCCTGGTTGCGAGTGAGCATGTCGGCCGCCCAATCAAGGCCCTTGCTGCGCAGCCACGCGGCGGCGAAGCCGTCGCGGCCGTGGGCGGCGAGAATCTCTTCGATGGCGGTCTGGTCGGTCTTCGACGATGCGGCGGTGAAGGCGAGCGCGACCTCGGAGAGCCCGAGCTCGAACACGCGATTGCCGCGGCGCGACTGGCAGTAATATTCGCGCTTCGGTGTTGCCCGGCTCAGGATCTCGATCTGACGATCGTTGAGACCGAAGCGCCGGTAGATCGCCGCGATCTGCGGCTCCAGCGCGCGTTCATTCGGCAGAAGAATCCGTGTCGGGCAGCTTTCGATGATCGCGGGCGCAATGGCGCTGCCGTCGATGTCGGCGAGCGACTGCGTGGCGAAGATGACGGAAGCATTCTTCTTCCGCAGCGTCTTTAGCCATTCGCGGAGCTGCCCGGCGAAGCCGGGATCGTCGAGCGCGAGCCATCCTTCGTCGACGATGAGCAGGGTCGGCCGGCCGTCGAACCGATCTTCGATGCGGTGGAACAGGTAGGCGAGCACGGCCGGGGCGGCGCCCGCGCCGATCAGACCCTCAGTCTCGAAGGCCTGCACCTCCGCTTCGCCAAGACGCTCCGATTCCGCGTCGAGCAAACGGCCCCAAGGTCCAGCCACGGTGTAGGGCTGCAGCGCCTGCTTCAGAGCGTTGGACTGCAGCAGCACCGAAAGCCCCGTGATCGTCCGCTCTGCAGCCGGCGCCGAAGCAAGAGAGGTCAAGGCCGACCATAGGTGCTCTTTCAGTTCGGGGGTGACGGTGACCGACTCCCTGGCGAGCAGCGTCGCGACCCACTCCGCTGCCCAGGCGCGCTCGCCGGCGTCGTCAACGCGCGCCAGCGGCTGCAAGGCGACGGGTGTGCTCGCGCTATCGGAAAGCGCGCCGCCGAGATCGTGCCAGTCGCCGCCCATGGCGAGCGCGGCCGCGCGGATCGAGCCGCCAAAATCGAAAGCGAAGACCTGCGCGCCCGTGTAGCGCCGGAATTGGAGCGCCATCAGCGCCAGCAGCACGCTCTTGCCGGCGCCGGTCGGGCCGACGATCAGCGTGTGGCCGACATCGCCAACATGAAGGCTGAACCGGAACGGCGTCGACCCCTCGGTCCGCGCGAAGAACAGCGGCGGCGCTTGGAAATGCTCGTCCCGTTCCGGCCCGGCCCACACGGCCGAGAACGGCATCATGTGCGCGAGGTTGAGCGTTGAGACCGGCGGCTGACGGACGTTGGCGTAGACATGCCCGGGGAGCGACCCGAGCCACGCCTCGATGGCATTGACGCCCTCGCGCATGCAGGTGAAGTCGCGGCCCTGGATGGCCTTCTCGACCAGGCGCAAGCGTTCGTCCGCGACGCGTGGGTCCTCATCCCAGACGGTGACCGTCGCCGTGACATAAGCCTCGCCGACTAGGTCGGTGCCGAGTTCCTGCAGCGCCGCGTCGGCGTCGAGCGCCTTGTTGGCGGCATCAGAGTCCATCAGGACCGACGACTCGTTGGTCATCACTTCCTTCAGGATCGCCATGATCGACTTGCGCTTGGCGAACCACTGGCGACGAATTTTCGCGAGCAGCTTGGTGGCATCGGTCTTGTCGAGACAGACGGCGCGCGTCGCCCAGCGGTAGGAGAAGGCCAGGCGATTGAGGTCATCGAGCAGGCCCGGCCAAGTCTGCGACGGGAAGCCCATGATCGTCAGCGTGCGCAGATGCGCGCGGCCGAGACGCGGTTCGAGGCCGCCGGTCAGGTCCTCGTCGACCAGGATGGCGTCGAGATACATCGGCGTCTCGGGCACGCGCACGCGCTGGCGACGCGTCGACACGCAGGAATGCAGGTAGGTCAGTGTCTCGCCGTCATCGAGCCAGTCGGCTTCGGGCATGAAGCCCTCGATCAGCGCGAGAACGCGGTCAGTGCGGTCGATGAAGCCTTCGAGCACGGCGCACCAATCCGCGCCCGAATGCGAGCGACCTTCGTAGAGCCAGCTTTCGGCGCGCGCGGCGTCGTCGGCCGGCGGCAGCCACAGCAGCGTCAGGAAGTAGCGGCTCTCGAAATGCGCGCCTTCTTCTTCGAACTGCGCGCGGCGCTCGGCATCGACCAGGCCCGATGTCTGATCGGGAAATTCTCCGACTGGATAGCGATGGGCCGGCACGCGCTGCGCCTCGATGAAGACCGCCCAGCCGGAGCCGAGACGACGCAGCGCGTTGTTCAGACGGGAGGTGATCGCCACCAGCTCGGCCGGCGTCGCGGAATCGAGATCCGGTCCTCTGAACTTCGCGGTCCGCTGGAACGAGCCGTCCTTGTTGAGGATGACACCCTTCTCGACGAGCGCCGCCCACGGCAGGAAATCGGCGAGACTCTGCGTGCGATGGCGGTATTCTGCGAGGTTCATCATGGATCGAACCTCACGTGACCAGATGCTGCGGGTAACGCAGGTGGCGGCGCACCACATCGACGAAGGCGGGATCTCGCTTGGCGGCCCATACCGCCGCGATGTGGCCGAGCAACCAGATCGCGCCGCCGACGATCCAGAGGCGAAGTCCCAGACCGACTGCGGCAGCGAGTGTGCCGTTGACGATCGCTACTGCGCGCGGCGCGCCGCCGAGCAGGATCGGCTCGGTCAGTGCGCGATGGACGGGCGCGTAGAAGCCGGTGATGGGTGCGTCTTGCTCCATCACACCAGCACTCCGCCGCCGAACTGGAAGAAGGTCAGGAAGAAGCTTGATGCCGCAAAGGCGATCGACAGCCCGAAGACGATCTGGATCAGCCGCCGGAAGCCGCCAGAGGTTTCGCCGAAGGCCAGCGTCAGGCCGGTGACGATGATGACGATCACCGAGACCACCTTGGCGACCGGGCCCTGGATCGACTCCAGGATCTGATTGAGCGGTTGTTCCCACGGCATGTTGGAGCCTGCGGCGTAAGCCGGCGCTGTCATCAGCGCGAAGACGGCAAAGGCGGTCGCCGCGGCCATGCGATCGCGAATACGAAAGAGCATCATCATCACGGTTCTCCTGCGGGGGTGAGGGCGTAGTCGCCGGTCGGGCCGAGGCCCTTGACCGCGGCGAGCTCGGCGAGCCGTCGCGCGGAGCCGCGGCCGGCGAGGACCGCGATAACGTCGATGGTCTCGGCGATGAGGGCACGCGGGACCGTGACGACGGCTTCCTGGATGAGCTGTTCGAGACGGCGCAGCGCGCCGATCGCTGAACCCGCATGCAGCGTGCCGACACCGCCGGGGTGGCCGGTGCCCCAGGCCTTCAACAGGTCCAGGGCTTCCGCGCCACGCACCTCGCCGATCGGAATGCGATCGGGACGGAGCCGAAGGGCCGAGCGCACGAGATCGGACAGCGAGGCGGCGCCGTCCTTGGTGCGGAGCGCCACCAGGTTGGGAGCGGCGCATTGCAGCTCGCGCGTATCCTCGATCAGCACTACGCGGTCGCCGGTCTTGGCGACCTCGGCGAGCAGCGCGTTGACTAGCGTGGTCTTGCCGGTCGATGTACCGCCGGCGACGAGAATGTTCTTACGGTCGAGCACCGCGGCGCGCAGCAGCTCGGCCTGCGCGTCGGACATGATGCCCGCGTCGACATAGTCGCCGAGCGTGAACACAGCGACCGCCGGGCGGCGGATGGCAAAGCATGGCGCCGCGGCCACGGGAGGCAGCAGGCCCTCGAACCGCTCCCCACTTTCCGGCAACTCCGCGGAAACGCGCGGGCTGCCGGCATGTACCTCGACGCCGACATGGTGCGCGACGAGCCGGACGATGCGTTCGGCGTCCGCTGGCGTGACGCGGCGGCCGGTGTCTTCGAGGCCGCCCGATAACCGGTCGATCCACAAGCGACCATCGGGATTGAGCATCACCTCGACGATGCTGGGATCTTCCAAATAGGCCGAGATCGCTGGCCCAAGAGCGGTGCGCAGCATGCGCGCGCCGCGGGCGAAAGCTTCCGATCGGAGGGAAATTGTGGTCACTCGAACCCCGTAAGTTCGCCTCACTCGGAGGCGCATGTGTCAGCGGGGTTGATTAGAAAGAGCCGGAAATGGGACTCTGCAACAACGGCGATGAGGCGGGAGGGCTCTGGGATAGAAAGACAAGTCGCCGGGATGGTCGGCGGTCCGGGTGACGTTGACGCTTTGGCCGCCGAATACGCTTGGTTCCAAGTAGACGTCGAATTGATAACCTGCGCAGGCGGCCCGACGATTTATCTTTGCAACCGCACCCGAGTGTGGGGGTGCCAACAGAAGGGACGTCCGACACGGCGGCGTAGCAGATGGCCTCACGATATAACGAAGGAAAAGCGATCGATGCGGTCCTAAGGCGTATCGAAGCGCGCGATCAGGCCGTCCGGCTGAATGATGGTCGGTCGCCCGATGATTTGAACGATCCGGACCCGCTGAGGCGGGTGGATTACGTGCGCACAGTCGGAATGACACTGCATGCGTTCGAGCACACGGGCATCGAGCCTTTTGCCGACCAGATCGAGTTGGAGGTCCACAATCGAAAACTGTTCGCACCCATCGTGACACGGTTCAGCAATCGCGCCGATCGAGAGCTTTGGGAATTCCATGTCCCCGTCGAAGCATCAGCCGGTCTGACGGGGGCAGAGGTCAAGCGCGTTCAAGAAACACTCGTTACTTGGATCGAAGCGAATGCTTCGCGCTTTCCAGTGACCCTGTTGTACGACAGGTACGCCAACCCACATCTCGGGGAGACGGTGCCTGGCGTTCCATTTCTGGTCTCGCTGCACCGGGGCTCCCTCGATAGCCACCATTTTCCGCGTGACAGTCCGCTTTGCGGCCAATTCATGATGAAATATTTTGTGGCCGGCGACGTGGAACAGGCGCGGGTGAAGCGCTTGCAAAAGGCTTGCGACGATAAATTTCCGAAGCTCGCCACCTGGAAGCGGGATGGCGCCAAAACCGTCCTCGTGCTGGAAGAGAATGACTTGTCACTGACCAATCATCAGCGCGTCGCTGATGCGTTGGCAGCGGCAGAGGCAGCAATGCCGGATGCCGCCGACGAGATTTTTCTCGTCAGCACCTCGATAGGCGATAGGTGGTGGATCACCTGTCTGCGCCGTGCCGCTAAGACCTACTACGATGACGACGAGCGGTTTTACGAGATCGATCCAACGACGTTGATCGGCCTGACAAAACGATAAGGAAAACGATTCATGGTTGCCGCTGTTCACCTTCCGACGCGGTCGCCTCAACGTCGCGACTAACCTCGTCGGCAAGCTTACGGCCGCGCGCCAGCCTTCGGCCGAGTGCTTCAATGAATCCGTCGTAGCGCTCGCGCCCCTTGGTCTGGGCAGCAGCAAGCGCCGTATCCGGCAAGGCCGGTGTGGTGGTCAGCCAGAAGCGCACAAACACTGCCAGCGCCTCATTCGAGATCGTGACGTGTCGCTCGATCAGCTCCATCTGCCGCGTCATGCGATCGAGTCGACGCGCCAACGCCGCTTCCAATCGATCGGCGCCATCGGGTGACAGATGCGATGCAAGCGCCGCCTCGACGACCAAGGCCTGGGGAACGCGCTTGCGGGCGGCGTAGTCGGCCAGCTTCGCGGCGAGGTCCGGCGGGAGGCGAAAGGTGTGCTTGGTCCGCATGGACATCACATCTTCATGTCATCGGCCGGATCGAGCGAAACCTGACGGACGACGGTGCCGAAGGTGCGCTGCATGATGCGCTGGCGCTGAACTTCGTCATCTGGTTCTTCGTCGGTCGGCTCGAATTCCTGGACCGGCTTCGCTGGCTCGGGCACGATCTCTTCGTGCTCCGGCAATTCCGGTTCGCGTCGAATTCCTGCGTTGGCGGGATCTTCTGAGTCGGATACCCCCGGCGCGACGACGGCGCCGGCCCAATCGCCGCCTTGCGGGACCGGAGGACGTTCGTCGGCCGATGGCGATTTTGAATTGGTAAGCGCCGGCGGCGGGAGGATGCGCGCCTGCATCTCGGGGTCGTCGAAATAGCGCGCCTTCTTCGCCCGGATAGGTGCGCAACCGGACATTAAAATAAGCTCGTCGTCCGGCGGGAGCTGCATGACCTCGCCGGGGGTGAGGAGTGGCCGCGCCGTCTCCTGGCGCGAGACCATCAAATGCCCGAGCCACGGGCTGAGGCGGCTGCCGGCATAGTTCTTCATGGCGCGCATTTCGGTCGCGGTGCCGAGCGCGTCGGAGACCCGCTTGGCGGTGCGCTCGTCGTTGGTGGCAAAGCTCACGCGCACATGGCAGTTGTCGAGAATGGAGTTGTTCTGCCCGTATGCTTTCTCGATCTGGTTCAGCGACTGCGCGATCAAGAAACTCTTGAGCCCATAACCAGCCATGAAGGCGAGCGCGCTCTCGAAAAAGTCGAGACGGCCGAGGGCCGGGAATTCGTCGAGCATGAGCAACAGCCGATGCCGACGCCTCTTCGAATCCAACTCCTCGGTGAGACGCCGGCCGATCTGGTTTAGGATCAAGCGGATCAGAGGCTTGGTCCTGCTGATGTCCGACGGAGGCACGACGAGGTAGAGGGTCACGGGAAGCTCCGCCTCGACGAGATCGCAGATGCGCCAGTCGCAGCACCGCGTGACGGCGGCGACCACCGGGTCTCGATAAAGGCCAAGGAACGACATCGCCGTCGACAGCACACCGGAGCGTTCGTTTTCGCTCTTGTTCAGCAGCTCGCGCGCGGCGCTGGCGACGACGGGATGCACACTCGTCTTCCCAAGATGGGGCGTCGTCATCATCGCTCGCAGCGTCGTCTCGATCGGCCGCTTCGGATCGGAGAGGAAGTTAGCGACGCCGGCGAGGGTCTTGTCTTTCTCGGCGTAGAGGACGTGCAGGATCGTGCCGACGAGCAGCGAATGGCTCGTCTTCTCCCAATGGTTCCTTTTCTCGAGCGCACCCTCGGGATCGACCAGCACATCCGCGATGTTCTGGACGTCCCTGACCTCCCACTCGCCGCGGCGGACCTCGAGCAGAGGGTTGTAGGCCGCGCTCTTTGTGTTGGTCGGATCGAACAGCAACACCCGACCGAAGCGAGCACGCCAGCCCGCGGTCAAACCCCAATTCTCGCCCTTGATGTCGTGGACGATGGCCGAGCCCGGCCAGGTGAGCAGCGTCGGCACGACCAGGCCAACGCCTTTGCCCGAGCGCGTCGGGGCGAAGCACAGGACATGCTCCGGGCCGTGGTGGCGAAGATAGGCGCCGCGCCAGAGGCCGAGCAGAACGCCATCGGGATGAAGAAGCCCCGCCTTCCGAATCTCGCGCGCTTCGGCCCAGCGCGCGGAGCCATAGGTCGTGACCTTCTTCACTTCGCGGGCGCGCCACACCGACATGGCGACGGCAACGACGAAAGCGGCGACGCCACCGGCGCCCGCTATGAAGCCGCCAGTGACGAAGATCTGGTGGGCGTAGGCGTCGTAGGCAAACCACCACCAGAAGAAGGCCGGCGGCGGGTACATCGGCCAGCCAAACAGCATGAACCAGGGGCGGCCGAGCTGAGGCTCGAAGGCAAGCTGCCATGCGGTCCACTCGGTCGCCGCCCACACGAAAGCGAGCACGGCGGCGCAGACGAGAAGGACCTGGACCCAGAGAATCTTTGTTGCGTTCATGGCGACACCAAATCAGCCTAGTCGGTGAGTACGGACGCAAGCTCAAACCGCGAGCTGTCAGGCGTCGTGATGCACTGGCGCAGTAATCGGATGGTAGGCGACGGATTCGTCACAGTCCCAGCCCCCGTTTGCGGCCGAGACTCCACTCGACGTTCCCGCCCGGCGCCATGACGCCGCGCACCTCGCGCCCGAGCTCCTTCTCCAGCGCCGGGCGCCACGGCACGAGCTGGAAGCCGAGGCCGTTGTCGATCATGGCGAAGCGGCCGGCGGCCAGAGTCACGCGCTGGCGATAGACCCCGGCGACGTGCTCCCCTTCGGTGGATGGCTGGTGGGCCAGCCCGGTCTCGGCCGACAGCTTCGACGTCGCGTCGTCCAATTCCCGCCGCCGCAGGGTGGCAAGAAGGTCGCGGGCAAAGACCACGCGTTGCCCTTGCCGGCGGGCAAACCCTTCTTCAGCGAGACGATCGACGCGCGCGTGCATGGCATCGCGCACCTCGGCGCCAAAGCCGCCGCCGCTAAGCGGCGGGTCCTTCGCGAGGAGCTGGCGGTCGAGCCAGGTCGCGCCCGACGCCGTCACCTGCGCCTCGATCGAGAGATCGGAGCGCGTGGCGAGAGATAGGCGGCGCTGACCTTTCGCATCGTCATAGGCTCGTGCCTCGACGATAGCCCCTGTTGGCGCATCGCCGGCCATCTCAAGATCGGAGAATTTCAGGTGGTGGGTGCGCCCGTCGACGCCGGCGACGATTGCATAGGCGGTGCCCTTCAGCTCATCATCAAGGCCCCGCTTCACGAGCCGGCCGAGCACCGGATCGGACGGCTCGTCGCCATGCAGAGCAAAGGTGCTGACGTCGGGTTCACGTCCGCCGGCGCTCATGGCCTGGTGCATGGTCTTGATGATGTCGCCCTGGATGCCGAGCTGGCGCAGGGTCTGGTCGAGCCCCGGCTTCAGCGTCCAGCAACCGGGTCCAACAGGGTCGGCCAGGCCGAGGCGTTCGAGCTTGGCAGCCCTTCCCAATAACAGATGACGCAGTTCAGGGTCTTCGGCATTCAGGCCGGGCCTTAGATCGGCAACCCCTCCGCATTCATCGGAGATGTCGCGCAACGCCCGATCGAGGCTGGTCCAGCGCTCCGCGTCCACTTCCCGCGTTAAGGCGGTGCGTATCTCCTGCTCGGTGCGTGGCCCGAGCTCCAACGTCACGTGCTCGGCCGCCCGATCGTGAAAACCCCGGCTGATGTATTCGCGGCTGATGACTAGGTCCTGGCCATCATCGGCGCGGCCGCGGATGAGGACATGGACGTGCGGGTTGTCGGTGTTCCAGTGATCGACAGCCACCCAGTCGAGCTTGCTGCCGAGGTCCTTTTCGACGTCCTGCATGAGCTCGCGGGTGAAGCTCTTGAGGTCTCCCAGCTCCGCACCATCCTCTGGCGAGATGATGAAACGGAAGTGGTGACGGTCATCCTCGCAGCGCTCGGCGAACGCACGTTCATCTGCCGTATCTGAAGCGGCGTCGAACATGCGTGCGTTCTCACCGTCGCGGGTTACGCCTTCGCGCTTCAAGTAGGCGATGTGCTTGGGCAGCGGCGCCGAGCGGAAGCGCGTGCCCTGGTGGCGCACGACGCGCGCCTTCATCACCACGCGCCGGGCGTTCGAGCGTAGCCGGATCGAGACCGCCGCACGCCGGCCGCGGCCGAACCGCGAGCGGCTTCGGCCCTGGCTTGATCGAAAGCTGCTGCCGACATGCCCGGCCTTCTTGGCGGCCCGCATCACCTCGCCGACAAAGGTCTGCGGGCGCTTGCTTCCGCGGTTGCCGTGCTGGATGCGCCCGGGCCGGACGCGCAGGTCGTCGTCGCGCGTCGTCATAGGTTGAAATCGCAGTCCGGCGCAGGCCGATGGCGCTTGGTGTGTTGATTTCGTTGGGAAAATCGCAGCGAGCGCCAGCAGGGGAGGTCGGTGATGTTGGCAAAATCCTCAATCTTCCCAACCATATAAGCCGCGCCGGAGGCCGGCCTTTTCCCTTGCCGTCCGTTGGTTGGGTTCCTGTGCTGACGGTCCCTCACACACAAATCGCCGCCACAGCCCTCCACAGCCCGATAGCCAGTGATTGCACTCATTGCGGCCTCTCCCGGTTCGACAGGACGACGAACAGCCCATCGGATTGCGGTGCGAGGCCCGTCCAATCCTGCGCGGGACGGTTGCTCGACGGTTGTGCTGATTGCGGCGACGATGCCGATCGTGTGTCGGTTTGCGGACTCGCCGGGCGCGCTGGAAACAACGACGCCTCTGTCCAGGACTTCACCACGGCAGCGAGGATGACCGTGTCGTCGGCTGAACTTCCACCGACGATCGGCGCGAGCCGGGAGAGATAGGCGCGCGTCTCCGCAGGCAGCGGCCGGCCGGTCGCGAGATGGTCTTCCCAGCGCGCGGGACCGGCGTTGTAGGCCGCGAGGAAACCGGGAATGCCGTAGCGGTCGTGCAGCTCACGGAGATACGCCGCACCGGCGATGATGTTGTCGTGTGCGTCGTAAGGATCGGCGCCGAGACGATAACGCTGACTTAAGGCAGCCCATGTCTCAGGCATGATCTGCATGAGGCCGATTGCACCCTTCGGTGAGATCGCGCGCACATCCCCGAAGCTCTCGGCGCGCATCACGGCGCGTATCCACGCCGCCGGAATACCGAAACGCTGGGAGGCCTCGACGACGAAGGCGGCGAACGGCGCATGCGCAGCGGCAATGAGCGCAGGTCGCGCGGTCGCAGGCTCGGCGCGCCCTTCGATGCTGCAGAGCGTCACCGCTATCGCAAGACCGACGGTGGCCAACCTGGCACTTCGGCGCAGATGGTGTCCGACTGGCGTGCGCGCAGCGGACGTCGACATGGCCGGGAAGGAGGAAGGGGGACAGCAGGGAGAGAGCGACGCGTCAGCGAGCGAACTGCGGTGTTCTGGCATGGTCAATCCTCCTCGCGTGTCCAGAGAGGATCGGCCCGGCCGACGATGGTGCCGGCAGGCAGCGGGCCGAAGTAACGGCCGTCGAAGGAGTCCTCCGACTGCCAGTTCATCAGGAAGACCTCATCGCCCGCGACGACACGGCAGCCGCGCCAGCTGGGCAGCGCACGGCCGCTTCTGTCGTGGTCGAGCGCCTCACCTATTGCGACGCCATCGACCGTGATCGTGCGCTCCGTACGGCAAACGGTCTGACCTGGCAGGGCGAGGACGCGCTTCAGCATCGGCACGCCCTTGGGCAGATAGCGGCGCTCGTCGAGGAAGCTCGCAAGCGCCGCGGGCGGCCGGACCACCACCAGCTCGGTGACGTGGAGCGCGCCGACCGGGCGAATGGCGTAGAGTCCGATCGGCACGCTGGCGCTGGCGTTCCAGATGAACTTTGGCGAGACGGGAAAGATCGCCGCGCCGGCGAAAGCCAGGAGCGCGAAATACGTCGTCATGACGTAGCCGAAGCGCGTCATGACAGCACCCGCCGCCGCAAGAGCCACGCGCGGTGCTGATCCCGGCCATAGGGACGTGGCTCGTATCCGGCGCCGAGGCGATTGTGGACATGCCGCCAGTGATCGGGTGCCGCGTCTGCCGGATCGATGCCGAGGGCTTCGACCGCGTCGATGGCGGCGAACACTCGCTCGACCTTGGGCCAGCCGCTGATGCGCAGCAGGATCTCGCCACCGGGACGGACGAAGGGCAGTGTCTGGTAAGCCTCGCCCGGCGCGACCGCGCGCACGATGTCCACGCGCGAGACGACGGTGCCGAAGTCGTTCGAGGCCCAGCGCACGAAAGCGAAGATCGTGTTCGGCGCGAAGCTGAGCACGCGGCGGCGGCGATCGATGATCGTCTCGCCGACGTCGCGGCCGAACCTGATCCAATGCTCGACGCGCTTCTCGAGCCAGGTCAGTTCGACGGCCGTGAGCGCGTTGGGCGAACGAGGCGCTGCCTCCGCGAAAGCGGGATTCGCCATCATGTCTGTCCTCCTTCGTTTGCCGGGAATTCGCAGGCGAGCAGGTCGCGCAGCATGTCGGCGACGGTCTGGCCACGCTGGAAGGCCGTGATCTTGATCCGGGCGCGCAGCTCCGGTGTCACATCGATGGTGAGTCGGGCCGTGAAGAGATCACCGGCCGCGGTTGCGGTGAACGAAGGCTCAAGCTCGCGGATCCACGCATCGGGATCGCCCGGTCGCGTTGCGAAGTGGCGGGTGGACGGGCGTGTGGTCATCGCATCACCCGATCGACTTCGGCGGCCAGCGCTGCAACCTCGCGTGCTGCGTGACTCGCGCTGTCGATGTCGAAGACGAGGCGTCCCGTGCGCGCGGCGTCCGCGAAAGCAACACGCTGGCCGATGCGGGAAGCGAGGACAGGTGGATCGTGGTCGGCGAGTCCGTCGGCGGTCTCGCGTGCGATCACGGTGCGCGCCGCGCAGCGATTGAGCACGAAGCGGGCGACAATCTGCTGGCGGAAGATGCGCGCCTCTTGCAGCAGCTTCAGCATCTCGGCCGAAGCCCAGCCATCGAAGGGAGATGGCTGCGCGGGGATCAGGACGAGATCGGCGGCGAGCAAGGCCGAGCGCAGCAGGCCGGCGACGCGCGGCGGACCGTCGATGACGACATGGTCGGCGTCGCGAGCCAGATCGGGCGCTTCCCGGTGCAGCGTGTCTCGGGCGAGGCCGATGACGCCAAACAAGCGCGGCACGGCCTCCTTGGCGCGCTGTGCGGACCAGTCGAGGGCCGATCCCTGCGGATCGGCGTCGATGACCGTGACGCGCTTTCCCTGAGCCGCCCAGGCGCCAGCGAGGTGCAAGGCGAGCGTCGTCTTGCCGACGCCGCCTTTCTGGTTGAGCAGCGCGACGATCATCGCTTTTCCCTCCCGGGTTTTCCCCGGTCGAGGGCGCAGCCAACAACAGAAGAGTTAGATTCTTCGTTAGAGTCTAAGTTAGGCGGCCCGGAAGCATTTGACCCGGTGGGAGAAAATGCCGCTTTCGGTTCCTGATAGCACGAGGGCGCGGTTCCTGAAGGCACGTGCCTCGCGGTTCCCGATAGCACGACCGCTTCCACAGCTTGTCCACAGGGCCTCGTGGACAGAGACGTCTCGCTGACGAAGGCGAGCAATTCGCGGCCGCCGTTCGCGCGATCGATGCCGAGGCGATAACCTGGCAGCGGCTGGCGGCGCGCAATGTCGCGCAGCTCGAACGCGAAGCGCTTGAACGGCGAGAGGCTCGCCGACTTCATGTAGAGATGACGGAAGTCGAACCGCCAACCTGCACGCTGCTTGCCAGCGTGCTTGCGAACCAGACGATAAAGCCAGCGCTCCAGACCGCCCGTCAGCTTGAAGTATTCGCGGTCGATGGTGAGTACGAGCGCGTCGTCCAAGACGGCGCGATAGAACCAGTCCGGCACGATGAGATCGATGCCGGCGCCGTTGCCGTGCACATCGGCGTGCTCGGTCCATTCGTTGATCCAGGAGAAGCGGTGCATGCGCCGCTCGCTCGCCTGGCGCAGCGACGTGGCGACGGTGGTGGATTGCAAGCGATCGAAGGCGGCCTTCAGCCGGTGATAGTCGCGCGCGCTGGTTCCGCGGCCGATGAAGGTCAGGATCTCATAGGGTGTGGCGGCCATCAGGCGCGAGGTGCGCAGGCCGGCGTCACGCGCCTGGACGATCTGGCTGGCGGCCCAGATCAGCACGTCGGCGTCCCAGATGGTCGCCATGCCGTGCTCGGGAACGGCTTCGACACGGATGGCGACGTCGTTCATCCGGTAGTCGATCGGCGTCGTGCGGTGCGTCTTGGCGAGACTGAAGAACGGATAGGCCATGAGGTCCTGCGCATCGCGCGGCGCGAGATCGCCTGGCAGCGCCCGAAACAGTTCAAGCTGCTCGCGTTCGGATCGTGTGCGATGGCGCGCTGACATCGGGCGGAGAGCTCAGCGGCGCGGCTGGCGGGCTTGTTCAAGTTCAGCGGCCGTATGGCGTCGCGCCGGCAGCACGACGACCTTGCCGGGGTCGGATGTCGACGCCTTGGCGGCGGTGTCGACCCAGGCCTGGAGGTCCTCGACGCGATACACGACGCGCCCGCCGAGCTTCGAATAGCGCGGGCCGGTGCCGTAGATGCGGTGCTTTTCAAGCGTGCGGATGGAGAGGCCGACAAAGCGCGAAGCTTCGGGCGTGCGCAGGTAGCGTGGCGGCAAGCCTGCGAGATTGGTGGACATGGGATACCTCCGTGATCATGTGGGCGTCCGTCGGATGACGGCGGCTGTCAGCGATCACGGTGGCGGAAGGGGGCCGGTCCGAAATAGGGCGATCTCGGAGGGTGGCGAAAGCGCATCCAAACGCGCGGAGCGCTACACGCGACGGCGATAAGGATGGAGGAGAAGGCGGCGATAGCCGCCGCGCATCGTGGAGAATCCGAGTCGGATGATCCGACCCGTCTGGTCCCGCAGCTCGTGCGAAATCCAGTCGCGCTTGGAGATGGGGGCGGTATCGAACAGCACGGCGGCGATCTCGGGGTAGGTCGCGCGCTCAAGCCGGCCATCAAGCGCGCGTAGCGCGAGGATGAGCCGGTTGCACCGCTCGGGCGTGAGCGTGCCCAGGTCAGGGCCTGGCGTGCGCCCGGTCAGCGCGCGCCACAGGCGCAGTGCGGCGGCGGCACGGATGTCGAAGAGCTGGTCAAGCGGCAGGAGGACGGCGACGGCCGCGCCGACCTTATTCTCGCGGTGAAGCCGCAGTTGCGCGCCGCGCAGATCGACGAC
>Ga0265331_10001158_pt1 | contig 20102 bp, 13 predicted proteins | sample 41923metaG_FD_202088 | JGI IMG/M metagenome (GOLD analysis project Ga0265331, IMG submission 202088) | Rhizosphere microbial communities from Carex aquatilis grown in University of Washington, Seatle, WA, United States - 4-19-23 metaG | ecosystem: Host-associated > Plants > Roots > Rhizosphere... | reverse complement strand
CATAACCTGTCTCGCACGACGGCAGCGAGGGCGCGCGCGAAGGTTGGAGAATCGTTCAGCGACTCGGGGCGGCGAAGCGCGATGCCGCGCTCGCGGGCGTAATTCCGGAAGGCGATATCCACGTCGTAGAGGATCTCGACATGGTCGCAGACGAAGCCGATGGGGGCCAGCACCATCTGGTGGACGCCCGCGGCGGCGTACTCGTCGATGCGCGACTCGACCGTCGGGCCGAGCCACTTGTCCTCCGTGAAGCCCTGGCTCTGGAAGGCGAAATCGGAGTTCGCCAGGCCGGCGCGAAGGGCGACGGCGGCGGCGGTGGCCTTAGCTTCCACGGCGTAGGGATCGCCGCCTTCGAGCGCGCGTTCGGGCAGGCTGTGCGCGGTGAAGAGCACGCGGTCGGTGGGCAGCAGGGGCGCGAGGCGCTCCGCGAAGGCCTCGATCAGGAGCGGGTGGGCGTGAAACGTCTTGGTCCAGACGATCTCGGCCGTTAGTCCCGCCTCGGTCTTGGCTTCCTGGACGCGGCGGAAGTAGAAGCCCACGCTCGCCTTCGAATACTGCGGCGCCAGACACAGAGCGACGATGCGCTCGACGCCGTCCGCCGCCATCTGCCGCACGGTGTCCTTGATGAAGGGCCGCCAGTTGCGCATCCCGAAATAGACCGGGATTCCCAGCTCGCGTTCGAGGGCCGCGGCCTGTTCGCGGGTGCGGGCCAGGAGCGGCGAGCCGCCGCCGATCTGGCGGTAGCGATCGGAAACCTCCTCGACCAGGGCGGGCGGCGTGGGACGGCCGGACCGCACGTAGAAAAGGTACTCCGTGATGTCCTCGACGCGTTCGGGGGCGCCGTGGGCCAGGAGCAGGATGGCCTGCTTCATGAACGGCCTCCGGGGGCCAGGGTGCGGGGCTGAAGCCCCGCGCGGGCTGAAGCCCGCCCTCCGTTCTGCGAGAGGCCCGAGGCTGCGGGGGTGAAGCCCGCCCTCCCGAAGGAGCGCGGGCCCATTACGGTTTGAACTCGCGGACGAACTGCACCGCGGCTCGCACGTGCTCCACAGGCGTCTCGGGCAGGATGCCGTGGCCCAAGTTGAAGATGTGGCCGGGCCGCGTGCCGGTGCGCTTGAGCAGCTCGTGGATGCGGGTCTTCAGTTCCGGCAGGGGCGCGAACAGCGCGGCCGGGTCCAGATTGCCCTGAATCGCCGAGCGGTAGCTGATGTCGATCCACGCCTGGTCGATATTGATGCGCCAATCGACGCCCAGGACGTCGCCGCCGGCCGCGTGCAGCTCGCGGAAGAACCCGCCCGCGCCGGTGCCGAAGTGGATCACGGGCACGCCGGTCGAGCGGATGCGCTCGATCAGGGCCCGGGAGTAGGGTGCCACGAAGCGGACGTAATCGTCCGGCCCGAGCGCTCCCACCCAGCTATCGAAAACCTGGATGGCGCGGGCGCCCGCGGCCACCTGCAGAATCGCGAACGGCCCCAGGACGTCCACCAGCTTACCCATCAGCCGGCGCCACAGGGTTTCGTTCGAGTACATCATCTGCTTGGTCTTCATGAACGTGCGGGAGGCCCCGCCCTCGATCATGTAGCTGGCGATGGTGAACGGCGCCCCGACGAAGCCCAGCACCGGCACCTTGCCGGCCAGCGCCTTCACCACCTGGACGATGGCTTCCCCGACGTAGCCGAGGTCGTCGGTATTGGAGATGGAGAGGGCGTCGATGTCCTCCGAGGTCCGCACCGGGTTGTCGATGACGGGGCCCTCGCCCGCCGCGAAGCGGAGCTTAAGTCCCATGGGCTCGACCGGCAGGAGCAGGTCGGCGAAGATGATCGCCGCGTCCACGTCCAGAATCTCGACGGGCTGCAGCGTTACGGCGGCCGCCAGGTCCGGGCGCCGGCAGATCTCGAGGATGCCGTGCTTGGACCGTATGTCGCGGTATTGTTTGAGGTACCGGCCCGCCTGCCGCATGAACCACACGGGGCGAACGTCGGTAGGCCTGCGACGGCAGGCATCTAGAAATCTGCTGTTCATTGGAGCCACACGCATGGCTGTTCCGCTTTGCCCTCGCATATGAGAACGTCAGTCCGGAGGCCCAATGGGGACAGCCGCCGGTCTGCGATGTACATGAATCCAGAAGCGGCACGAGGCCGCTCACCCCACTCGATCGGGGGCAACATTCACAAAAGTAGCACGAAGTGGGGCCGTTCACGGCTCGTTTGCCGCTTTTTTTTCGGTTTTTTCGCGGTTCTTGCGAATTCGGTCCAGCAACTCGCCGATGCGGTCGCCGGCGGGGTCGGCCGCCTGGAAGTGGAGCTCGGGGGCCTTGAACAGCCGCAGGCGGATCGCCACCACCCGGCGGAGGTAGCTGGCGGCGTGCGTCAGGGCCTCGACGGCGAGTTGGCGCTCGGCGGCATTGCCCTTGATGGCGACCGTGACCATGAGGTGGCGGCCGTCGGGCACCAGGCGGGCCTCGGTGACCGAAATCCCGGCCATGCGGGGATCCTGGAGCTCGTATTCGATCAGCTCGGCCAGCTCCTCGCGCAACGCCTGGGAGAGCCGCTCGGCACGTCGCGTATCCATCCGTTACTCCCACAGACCTGAGCACCGACGGACCGCTCCCTGGCGGTCGCGGCTCGGTACCAGGCGGTAAAACTCCAGGCGGTAAAACTGCACTACTCTACCCACTCCACAGTGGCGCTGACCAGTTGGCCCCCCAGCAAGGCCGCCGCTTCCTTCTCGACGGATTGGAGGAGCCCGGCAGCGTAGTCATGGTCGCTCGAAACCGTGACCGCGGCCACCACGCCCCGCTGCCACAGGTCCTGGCAATCGATTTCGGCCACCGCCACGTTGAACTTGTGGCGCAGGCGCTCCTTGAGGCCCTGGATCACGTGACGCTTGTCCTTGAGCGAGTGCGAGTCCTCGATGTGCATCTCGAGGGTCAGTACACCGATAGACGGCATGTCCGAATCAGGCGAACACCTCGGGCGCGATGCGCTCGCTGCCGAACGCTTCGACTATGTCGCCCGGCTTGAGGTCGTTGTAGTTTTCGATCGCCAACCCGCATTCCAGGCCGGAACGAACCTCGCTGGCGTCGTCCTTGAACCGCTTGAGGGAAGCCAGCTTGCCCGTAAGCACCACCACGTTGTCGCGAAGCAGCCGGATGTTGGCGTCGCGGGGAACCGTTCCATCCACCACCAGGCAACCCGCCACCGTGCCGACCTTGCTGATACGGAAGATCTCGCGGACTTCGGCGCGTCCCCGGTAGACTTCCTTGAACACCGGATCGAGCATGCCGCTCATGGCGCGTTTGATCTCGTCGGTGAGGTCGTAGATGATCGTGTGCAGGCGGATGTCCACCTTTTCCTGCTCCGCCAAGGCCACGGCATTGCGATCCGGGCGGACGTTGAAGCCTATGACCACGGCGTTCGAGGCCGAGGCCAGCAGCACGTCGGTTTCCGTGATGGCGCCGACGCCGCTGCTGATGACCTGAATCTTGACCTTGTCGGTAGAGAGCTTCTGCAGAGCCTCGGCGATCACTTCGGCGCTGCCGCCGACGTCCGCCTTGAGGATGACCGGCAGTTCCTTGACCTCGCCCTCCTTGAGCTGGCGGTGCAACTGGTCGAGGGTGATGCGGGTATTCTTCGCCATGGCCTGCTCGCGCGCCTTGGACTCGCGATAGACCACGATCTGTTTAGCCTTGGCGGTGTCGGTAACCACCTGCAGGCTGTCGCCGACGTCCGGCAACGAATCCAGGCCGATCACCTCGGCGGGCCGGGATGGCTCGGCGTCCTTGAGAGGTTCGCCGCGGTCGTCGAACATGGCGCGGACCTTGCCGAAGACCGAGCCGCAGACGAAGTAATCTCCGGCGTGCAGCGTTCCGTTGCGTACCAGGACGGTGGCCACAGGGCCGCGTCCGCGGTCCAGCTTGGCTTCGAGCACGCTGGCCACGGCGGGCCGCCCGGGATACGCTTTCAGGTCCTGCATGTCGGACACCAGCAGGATCATTTCGAGGAGCAGGTCCAGGTTCTGTTTGGTGCGAGCGGAAACCGGCACCATGACCGTATCGCCGCCCCACTTGTCGGGCACCAGGCCGCGGTCGGAGAGCTGCTGCATGACGCGCTCCGGCTGGGCGTCGGGCTTGTCGATCTTGTTGATGGCGACGATGATGGGGACTTGCGCCGCGCGAGCGTGGTCGATGGCCTCGATGGTTTGCGGCATCACGCCGTCTTCGGCCGCCACCACCAGGACCACCACGTCGGTGACCTTGGCGCCGCGGGCGCGCATACGGGTGAAGGCTTCGTGGCCGGGCGTGTCGATGAAGGTGATCTTGCGGCCGCCGGTTTCGATCTGGTACGCGCCGATGTGCTGGGTGATGCCGCCGGCTTCGTTCTCGGCCACGCGGCTGAGCCGGATGGCGTCGAGCAGCGAGGTCTTGCCGTGATCGACGTGACCCATGATGGTGACCACGGGCGGCCGCTTGACCGGCCCGGAGTCCTCTTCACTGCTGGTTGCGCTGGCGAGCATTTCCTGCTGCTGTGTGGCTTCTTCCTCGAAGCTGACGGTGGAGACTTCGGCGCCGAAATCGCGCGCCAGGTCTCCGGCCATTTTCACATCCAGCGCCTGGTTGATGGTGGCGAAAACCTTTCGATCGACCAGCTTCTTGATCACCAGGTTGGCCTTGAGCCCGAGCTTCTCCGAAAGCTCCTTGACCGTGATGCCCTCGGCGACGGTGATCTGCTTTCCTTCGGCGAGATGGCTGATATCCTCGCCCCGGCGCACCGGGACGCGGAGCAGTTTGCCTTCGCGCTCGCGCTCGCGATCGATTACCGGACGCGCTCCGAACTGGCGGCGGCGCTGCTGCTCGGCAGCCGGTACGGTGGCAGCCTCGGGACGCAGAGGCGTGGTCGGGTGCAGGCCGCGTCCCCTGGCCATGGGACCGCTGCCTGGAGCGCCGGGACGCGGGCGCATCAGGGGTTGGCCGGGACGAATGGGGCCCTTGTAGATGGGCTGGCCGGGAATGGGCACGCTGGCTGGGCGAAGCGGCGCGCCGGGGCGCGGCTGCGGCTGGCCGGGCATGGTCCGGGTCTGCTGGAGCCGGGCCACCAGGTCCGGCCGCGGCGGAACCACCGGCCGGGCGGCGGGCTGGCCTGCCAGACTCGCCCCGCGCGGGGAAATGACCGCGACGGGCGGATTGGAGGACGATGCCTGAGCGGACGGCTGCTGCGGGTGAGACGGCAGCGAGGGCCTTTGCGACGGGCGCGGCATGGGCCGCTGGGGCGCTTCCGCTTGTCCGCCGCCGGGGAACGGCTGCCGTGGCCCAGAGATGATCTGGCCGGGACGGGGAGCGGAGGGCAACGGCCGGGCTGGGATCGGTTGCCGGATGGGAGTGCCGGGAGACGGCGACGCCACGTGTGCGGCGGGTGCCGCGGGTGCCTGAGGCGCGGGAGCCGGAACCTGCGCCGGCATCGGCATTGGCATCGGCCGCGGACCTCGCCCCAACAGCGGCGGGCGCACCGGGTGCGCGGCCGGACGGGCGGCCATCTTCTCTTCCGTGGTGAGCCCGGGCGGGAACGCGGGGGCTGTCGGCTGCGCTGCCTGGGGCGGCGCTGCCACGGGGGCTTCCGCCTCCTCCGCCTCGGCCTGCGCCTCTACCGGTGCCTCGAGTTCTTCGGCGGGTTCCTCGCGCGCTTCCCCAGCCGGGCGTTCGACAAAGACGCCGAAATGCCGCCGGATCTTATCCGCGACGTCGTCCTCAATCGAGCTGGAGTGCGTCTTCTTGTCGTTTACGCCAAACTGCGGCAGAACTGCGATGATCGCGCTGTTTGGTTGCTCGCACTCTCTCGCCAGCTCGTTAATCCGAATTTTCCGCATAACAACGTTATTCAGTTGGACCGCCTACCCCGGGAGACGAATCTCTCCCTGTTGAAAACCGCAAGACACACTCCCCGAGATGGCGCCGTCTGTAGTCTTACCCCCGAGGCACGCAAACCGAGTACTTTATGGTAGCAGAGTTCCGTCATTCGGGCTCCGTTCCGGCCGGGGGCGGAGGCTGGGGCCGTGAGTCGGCCGTCGCTTTGAGCACTTCTTCCACTGGCTTTTCGGCGCCCTCTTCGGCCTCGCCGGCGGCTTCGTCGCCGGGCTGCGACTCGTCCGACACGGCCGCCTCGACCGACTCTTCGCCGGCCTGCTGCTCGTCCACCACGCCCTCTTCGACCGGCTCTTCGACGGGCTGCAACTCGTCCACCGCTCCGGCCTCGACCGCCCCTTCAGCCGGTTCGGCAGCCTCGCCGGCCGCGCCACCCTGGTCTTCGAACTGCGCGTAGTAGCCGTTCACCGCGAGCTGGATGGTTTCGACGGTCTTGGGCCCGATCCCCGGTATCTCTTCGAGCTGCTCGGGGGTCATGGAGCCGAGCTGCTCGACGGTCGCGATGCCGGCCTCGATGAGCTTCTCGAGGATGTGGTCGGTGATGCCGTTGTCGATCAGCACGGAGACGGGCGCGCCCGAGACAACCAGCGCCTCCATCTGAGACTCCACTTCCTGGCGCTTCTCCTCTTCGCTCTTGATGTCGACCTTCCAGCCCAGGAGCTTGGCGGCCAGGCGCACGTTCTGCCCCTTCTTGCCGATAGCCAGTGAGAGCTGCGTATCGTCGACGATGACTTCCATGTGCTTCTGCTCGGCATCGAGGATGGTAACGCGGCTGATCTTGGCCGGGCTGAGAGCATGGGTGGCGAACGAAATCGAGTCCTCGGAAAATTCGATGATGTCGATCTTCTCGCCGCGCAGTTCCCGGATGATCGACTGGACGCGCATGCCCTTCATGCCCACGCAGGCGCCCACGCTGTCCACGTCGCGATCACGGCTCTGCACGGCGATCTTGGTGCGCTCGCCGGCTTCGCGCGCGCAGGCCTTGATGGTCACCGTGCTGTCGTAAATCTCCGGCACTTCCTGCTCGAACAGCCGCACCACCAGTTCCGGAACCGCACGGGAGACGATCACGCCAGGGTTCTTGCCGGTCTTTTCGACGCTCTTAATGACACATCGAACGCGGTCGCCCACGCTGAAGCTCTCCAGGCGGGACTGCTCCTTTTTCGGCAGGCGGGCTTCGGTTTTCCCGATATCCACCACCAGGTCGGGACCCTCGACGCGCTTCACCGAGCAGTTCACCAGTTCACCCACCCGGCCGGAGAATTCCTGGTATACCGTCTCGCGCTCGGCCTCCCTGACTTTCTGCAGGATCACCTGCTTGGCGGTCTGCGCGGAAACCCTGCCCAGAAGGTCGGTGGCTCTGGGAATCCTGATTTCGGAGCCGATTTCGGCAGCGGGATCGATGGCCCGGGCCTGATCGAGCGTGAGCTGGTTAAGAGGAACGTCCACCGTCTCGACGACCTTTTTGACGATGAAGATCTGGATGGCGCCGGTCTTCTTATCGAACTCCGCCACGAGATCCTCTTCGGTGTGAAAGTGCTTCCGCGCGGCGACCAGCATGGCGTCCTTGACGGCGTCCACGATGATCTGCGGGTCGATGCCCTTTTCCTTGCTCAGAATCTCGATGGATTGATAGATCGTGCCCAAGATACTTTCCTCATTGACTGTTCGGGATTACCAGTCGAATTTCAGGTTTGCCTTCTCGACCTGGGCGACGGTGAACTGGACCGTCTTTCCGGGCGAGGGCTCCAAGGTGACGACATCGCCGGCGAACCCGGCCAGAATGCCTTCCCAGTAAAGCCGGTCTTGGACCGGTTCGCGCAGCACCACTTTGGCTTTTCGGCCGACGAAGCGCTCGAAATCCGCCGAGCCGCGCAGCTTGCGCTCCACTCCCGGAGAGCTTACCTCGAGGGTGTAGCTGCCCGGTATGAGGTCTTCCACATCCAGAATGGTGCCCACCTGCTGGGAGATCAGTTCGCAATCGGCGTGGGAAACACCGGCCGGCTTGTCGATGGTGATTCGCAGCATCCGCTTCTTGCCCCCGCCAAGCAGTTGTACCTCAATGACTTCCAGACCCTCAGATTCGGCCACACGCCGGGCGACCTCGGTCACCTTGGCGGCGATGTCTTCGTTCATTGTGCCTGTTTATCACTGGGCCAACAAAAAAGTGGGCTTTCGCCCACTCTCGCGGCTCGACGTCTGACTTGATTATAGCGCAGTCGGCGCACGGGCGACGCGTGGAGTACCGCTCCCGGTGGAGGGTCCGCTCGATGACGTTGGAGAGGAAGGAGGAAGAAGGAGGGCGTGACCAACCTCGCGGAGGATGAGGCAAGTTAGGTGGTCTTCAGAATGCCTGCGGAAGCGATCCGCCCGGGTGGCGTCGATCGCACGCTGCCGCTTGGGCACCTGGCGGCGAAGTGGTCCGCCTGTGCCGCTGACCGGATTCGCCGGGGCTTGCCGCGCACGACCCTGATTCCATCCGGCCCCGGCGGCGGCCTGGGTGGTTCGTTCCCGCCCGCGATCGGGAGCGCACTAAGTTGGCCGGCGCCGCAGCTTGGCGGGGCGTGGATCGGGCTCAGTCAATGAGCTCAAGAGACGTCAGCTTGCTCAGTAACTCGGCGGTGTCGATGGGCTTCACCACATATTCATCACAAAGCGCCCGAAAGGATCGGAACACTTCTTTCATTTCCTTCACTGCGGTCGTCATGACGATTTTCACGCCATGGGGCGGGACAAGACCGCGTGCTGCTTCCCAAGCCCGGACCTCCCTGAGGGCCTCCTGGCCGTCCATCTCGGGCATCATGATGTCCATGCAAATCAGGTCGTAGGGCGACCCGTCGCCGGCCGCCATCCGGAATGCTTTCACGGCCTCCCTGCCGTTGACGGCGATGTGGCATTCGCCATAGCGGGAGAGGAGGGTCTGTAGAAAAAGACGGCTGGTGAAGTCGTCTTCAACAATCAGCGTTTTCATAGAGTGCCGTCCTTGTCGGCTATACCCATTCGGCGCGCTCCAGCGTGCTTTTGAGCTTCTCGAATTCCTCCAGCGCTCGAGGCAGGATCTCGCCGAACCGATCCAACTGACCCGCGGCGGCTGCCCGTTCCATCTCCAGGGCAACGGTGTGAAGACCGGTGGCCGATATCGTTGCCGCCGATCCCTTGAGCGCATGTGCCTGCAAGCGGGCGCCTGCCGCGTCCGCCTCGGCCAGCCGCTTCCGGAGAATGTTCAACTGCGACGGGAAATCCTCGAGGAACCCCTGGACGATTACGCGGGCCAGATCCTTGTCTCCCATGAGCCTCTTCACCAGGACCTCGGAATCGAAGGCCGGTCGAGCCCCTTCCGCGACCGCCTCCCGGCCGGCTTGGTCCGCCGCCCAGGGATCGGGATCGGGGAGCCACTGCGCCAGCACTTCGGCAAGCCGTCGCAGATCCACGGGCTTGGAGAGATAGTCGTTCATCCCTTCGGCCAGGCACCGGTCCCGGTCGGTCGCCATGGCGTCCGCCGTCAGCGCGACGATCGGAATGGCCGGATGAGCCGACGCGCGGATCTGGCGGGTGGCTTCGAAGCCGTCCATAACCGGCATTTCGCAGTCCATCAGGACCAGATCGTATCGGCCGTGCCGCAGCGCCTCGACGGCATCGGCGCCGTTGGTGACTGCGCTGCCCTTATATCCCAGCTTCCCCAGGAGCGCGAGAGCAACGTCGCGGTTCGTGGCGTTATCCTCCGCCACCAGAATTCTCGCGTTCGACGCAAGACGAGTCTTCCCAACCGGCTGACGAAAGCCCGCGCCCGTCCAGTTCGGCACAGGTTGCTGCCGGGCGGCAGGCGCCAGATCGAAAATCGCGGTGAACCAGAAGATGGAACCGCTGCCCGCGTGGCTGTTGACCCCCACGGCGCCCCCCATCAGCTCGACAAGCTGCTTCGCAATGGCCAGCCCGAGCCCGGTGCCCCCATACTTGCGTGTGGTCGAAGCGTCGGCCTGAGTGAATGGTGAGAATAGCTCGGCGGCCCGATCCAGGGGAATCCCGATTCCGGTATCGGTCACCGTGAAGCGGAGCGTCACGGTGCTGCCGGCCAGGCTGTCGACAGCCACTGCGACCGCCACCTCGCCCCGCTCGGTGAACTTGACGGCATTGGCGACGAGGTTCATCAGCACCTGGCGCAAGCGCTGGGCGTCGCCCAGCAGGACGTCCGGGACCTCCGATGACACGCGCGAATAGACGTTCAGGCTCTTCTCTCTTGCCTGGACGCGCATGAGCTGGACGACATTCTCGATGGTGTCGCGGGGGCTGAAACTGAGCTTCTCGAGCGCCAGTTTGCCAGCTTCGACCTTGGCGAGGTCCAGAATCTGGTCGATGAGGGCCAGGAGAGCCCAGCCGCTGTTTTGCGCCACATCGAGGCACTGCCGCTGCTCGGCGGTGAGATCGGTTTCAAGCAGCAGTTGCAGCATGCCCAGCACGCCGTTCATGGGCGTGCGGATTTCGTGGCTCATATTGGCCAGAAAGCAGCTCTTGGCCCGGTTCGCGGCATCGGCGTCCCGGCGGGCGCGAATCAACTCCTCTTCGTAGCGCCTCCGTTCGCTGATGTCCTCCGCAATTCCGGCGACCCGAATCAGTTGCCCGGCCCGGTCGCGGACGGGGAAAGCCCGGTCGCGAATCCACTTCTCCTGCCCGTTTGGCGTGCGGATGCGGTATTCCGATTCGAGAGACTCTCCCTGGAGTTGCCTGGCGAACACTGCGTGGGCGCGTTCCTGGTCGTCGGGGTGGATCGCGGCCGCCCAGGCCATGGGGTCCTGGTAGAGGCTGTGGCAGGACCGACCCCAAATCGACTCATAAGCGGGACTGATGTAGACGACCTCATCCGCCGCGGCGGACATCATCCAGAAGACCTCGCGAATGTTCTCGGTCAGCTGGCGGAACTTCTCTTCGCTTGCCTGCAGGGCCTGCTCGCTTTGCCTGCGCTCGGTGATGTCCAGGCTCAGCCCGACGAACCCGAGGAACTCGCCAGCCGGAGATAGGCGCAGCTCCGCGTAGCAGGCGACCCAGCGCCACTGGCCATCGGCCCGCCGGACGCGGGTCTCCGCGTTAAATGACCCGTGATCCTGCACCGCGAGGTAGAGAGTGCGGCGGTATTCCGGCGCGTCGTCCGGGTGCATCAGTGCCTGCCATTTGTCTCCGTTCACCTCTTCAAAGGTGGCACCGAAGAATTCGCGAAAAGCCCGGTTGATGAACCGAATGCCGCCCTGCTCGTCGGTCACCCACATCAAGGCCGGACAACCGTCCGCCAGGATGCGGAAGCGCTCTTCACTTTCGCGCAGGATCTCGTCCGCCCGCTTGCGGGCCGTGATGTCCTCCACGTGCACCACGTGAACGGATGGCTCGCCGCCGGGCCTGCGGAGCTGCGCAATCCGTATCCGCACCCACACCACGGCCCCGCTGCGGTGGATATAGCGTTTTTCGTCCTCCGCGCACCGGTCTTCGCTCTCGCCAAGCTGGCCGGCGAGCCCCTGGCACCGGTTTAGGTCGTCGGGGTGGGTGAATTCCGCCCACTGCCGGCCCAGCAGTTCCTGTTCGGAATACCCCAGCATTCCGCAAAACGCCGCGTTGACCTGGATGAAGCGCCCGTCCAGGCCCGCCACTAACATTCCGAACGGGGCGTGTTCAAAAACTTCGCGGAATCGCTCCTCGGTCTCGCGCAGGGCCTGTTCGGCCCGCTTGCGCTCCGTGATATCCTCCACGTGGCCTATGAAGCAAGGCGGCCCGCCATCCTGGCTGCGCAGCACCGAAACCCTCATGCGGCCCCAGACCAGACGTCCACTGCGATGAAAGTAGCGTGTCTCCACTTCCAGGCTGCGGTCCGGATCCCTGAAGAGAGTTTTCCTGAGTTGGAGGGACGGCTCCAGATCGTCGGGATGGATCAGCTTGTCGAAAGAGGTCGCAAGCAGTTCCTGTTCGGTATACCCCGTCATCTGGCAGAAAGCCGCATTCACCTTGATGAAGCGCCCGTCCAGGCCGGCCACGCAGATTCCGGAAGGCGCGTGCTCGAACAGATCGCGGAATCGCTCTTCGCTTTCCCGCAGCTTCCGTCTGGCCTCGATGCGCACGCGGATGTCGTGGGCGGTGGCCGAGGCGCCCACTACGTCTCCGTTTGCGTTTCGTATCGGAGAGATGGAGAGCGCTACGTCCACCTCGCGACCATCCTTGGCCCGGAGAACCGTTTCGAACGGCGCCACCGAGTCCCCCTGGGCAACGGCTTCCAGGAAATGAGCTACTTCTTCGCCGCGGCCCTGCGGAGCCAGAATCGCTATGCTCTTGCCAACGATGTCCTGGGGCGAGTACCCAAACAGTTTTTCGGCGCCCCGGTTCCAGCTGACGATGGTGCCATCCAGGTTCACGGCGTGAATGGCGTCGTCCGAGCATTCCACGATCGAGGCCAGCAAAGCCCGGTTTCGCTCCGCCTCGTGCCGCGCCGTGACGTCGCGCAGGATCATGGCGACGGCCGCCACTTCTCCGGAGGAGTTGCGGGTGGGGAAGGCCGTGACGGAGGCGGGAAACCTGCGCCCGTCTTTGCGCAGTCCGATGCCCTCGTGTTGCGAAACCACCTGGCCCTGGCGTGCGCGTTCGAGGAGTTTCGCCAGGCGGACCTGCCGGTCGGGCGGCACCAGAATGGAGCCGTCCTTTCCAATCACGTCCACAGCGGCATGGCCGAATACCGCCTCCGCGCCGCGATTAAAGGTGAGGATGATCCCAGCCACCGTGAACGTGAGGATGGCGTCCCCGGAGCTCTCGACGATCGCGGCCAGAAACGCCTGCGCTTCGTCCGCCGCTCGCCGGCCGGTCACGTCCCGCTTGATCGCGATGTAGCTGATAATCTGGCCGCCGGCATCTTCGACCGGCGTGATTTGCATCTCCTCGGTGTAGAACGTTCCGTCCTTCCGCCGGTTGACGATCTCACCCTGCCAGACCTGGCCGCGTCGAATGGTATTCCAGAGATCCTCGTAGAGCGTCGCGGACTGGAGCCCGGACTTGAGGATGCGCGGTTGCTGGCCGACGGCTTCCTCGCGGGTGTATCCCGTCAGTGCGGAGAAGGCGGGATTCACATACTGAATTGTCCCGTCGGTCGCGGTAATGACGATACCTTCCGCGGCCTGTTCGACGGCCGCGGCCAGGCCGACGCGATCCACGATGCCGATTTCCTGCCGCAGGGTTCACCTCGAAGAGGTCGCGACCTCTTGACTACGTATCGGCTGGGCCGGCGGGTTTCCGTAGGGCGGCGAGGCGCGAACCTGCAGGGCGGGATAACGACGCCCGACTGGTACCGGTCGCGGCGAGACCAGGAGGCAAGAGCTTCAGCCGCACAGCGAGGTATTGGAGCCGCTCGCCCATTCCTGAAGCATCCGTTCTCCAATCTCGGCAAATTCCGCGTGCTGCCGCATGTAGGAGCGGACTTCGGTTGCCGTCTCTCGAATCGCTTCGTCGATACGTTCCAACATCTGCCTGATCTTCGCAGGGGTGCCGCCGGCCCGCGTTTCACCGAGTCGCCTCAGTTCCTTCGCCGTGGGCCATTTTGTCGAACCGTTGAGCGTCAGGGCCAAGCTGTCTTTCGCGAGGTAGACGGACGTCGTCACAAGATCGTAGACCGGCGCCAGTCTTGCCGCACCCTGCACGTCGTCATAGACAATCCCAAAGTTCTTCAGATGCGCGTCGCCATTGCGAAGCGCACAGTTAAGCGCAATCAGGGTGAACAGCTTCTCCATGTCCTGGTTGACATGCGGGGAATTCGCGAACTGAGCGAATCGCTTCATCACCGAGGTTTCGTAGCTGCCGCGATATTTCTCGTCGGTCCTGCGGGCGTTAAGAGCGCAGAAATCCTCGAATCCCCGATAGGTCCCGTCCGCGCGCAGATCGAATCGGTCGATGACCAGGGCCATGCCGTCTTCGGCGATGCGAAAGGGGGGCACGTCGAGTCCGCATTTGCGAGCGGCTGTAAGGCAGAAATACTCGTTGGCGGCCAGTTGCGGGAACTCGTCCGGCTCCCACAGTTTCACGATGTGCGTTGCGCCCTTACAGCTCTGGGAGAGCCGGTGGCCGGAGTGCTCCATTTCAGCGAAGGCTTGTTCGTCACGGACAAGGATCTTGGGCTGCACGCCGCTGATGCCGGAGAAGGACGCGAACTTCTCCAACAGGTAGCGGAACAGGCCGCCACCACGCTTACGTTCGAGGATTTCGTCGACTGACTGAAACGGCACGTCCTCGTGTAGCTGTTCCTTTTCGCCGGTATAGCGGATCCGGCCCACCTGCGAGCGACCGACGACCGACAGCAGATCGAATTCGTCGAAGGTCCCGGTGGCCTTCGCGAAAGCAAGGCGCAGACGCTCGCGCAGGAAGCCTTCGGGCAAATTCATCTCAAAGATGGGAAGCAGGCCAAAGGGCACGCTCCATGAGGGCAGGCGCACGGGCATCGTGACGGATACGGCACGCGCGGCAGGCGCGCCCGGCAGATAGGCGAACGTGCTTCCGCGTTCGCCGTGACGGTCGAGCAGTCCCGCCTCAGCGGCGTCGGTCCAGACTCTGATCATCGCGATCCTCTTGCATCAGTTCGTCCAGTGTGGGGCGGTGCGAGCTTGCGGTCTGCAGCGTCAGCTCAAGGCCAAGGGCGGCGAGCAATTTGGCAACCTTTGAAAAACCCAGCTCTCCGGCGCGTCCGTTTTCGAGCGCGTCGAGCGTCGCGCGACTGATGCCCGCCCTGTGCGAGAGCTCGGTCTGGGTCAGCTTGAGGCGCTTGCGGTGTGCGGCGATCTGTTCGCCGATGGAGATGAGATCCAGCATATGCCTAGTATATTAGGCATTGTGACTTCTTGCAAGCTTGTTGCCTAATATATCAGGCAGATTGACAGCAGAAGCTTGCGAAACGAGGTCAAAACATTAGATGGTGCGGATGAAAGGACTTGAACCTTCACCCCGGCCTCCTGGCGACCAACCGCGCCGTCCGGCGAGCATCGAGCTTGGCGTGCGAAGCGTGGACGGCGGGTAAGAATAGGGCCCTGCCGCTCTACCGGTCCGGCGCGGCGCCTTTCAGATATGATCGAGCATTCTGCAATTCGAGCCGCTCCGTGTCGGCGTGGTCACACAAACCGAGCAGGTCGCGGTACCGCTTCGCCGCATGCTTCTGGTCGCCCGAAAGCTCGGCCGCACGCGCCGCGCCGTACGTGGCGTTAAAGCGCCCGGGAGAACGGCGCAGCACTGCTTCGAACTCCGCAAGCGCCAACTCGGGACGGTCCAACTCCAGGAATAATTCGCCCAGGAGTTCGCGCGCCGGCAAGACCGGCCCGGGTGTGACAGGATGCTTCTCGGTGCTGTCCTCAAGCTCTGCCGCGGAGCGCATCGCGTGAAGGGCTGAGACGTCGTCTCCTTGGGAGTGCTCGGCCCACGCGGTTGCCGATAACCTCTGGATCTCCACCTGCGCGCCCCAATCGTATTGCCCCTCGACTTGCGTCAACGCGCGTCGAATTGCTGCGAGCCTGTCGATTTCGGCTCGCGCCGCGGCAGGGTTGCCGCTCCGGGCCGCACCCAGTGCCCGGGCGAAATGCGTGATCGCCTCCGCATAAGGGAACTCGCTCCAGGCGATTGAGGATGGCCGGGCTTCGAGCGACGCCGCAATCGACCAACGGCGGCGCTCGATCGCGTAGCGCGCTGGAATCGCGGCCAGAGCGTATGCCGCCTGGAACACATTCTGATCGACGCTGGTGATGGCCGCCGTCCGTTCCACCAAACTTCTGGCGGCCGAGTCGCGGCAGGTTTGCAGGTACGCATAGACCAGGTAGTCCATCGCGTGCAACTCATCCTGCGACGCAAACCCGGGCGATGGGTTCGCCAGATGCTTCCGCGCGGCGGAGGCCGATGCCAGGTTTGACTCGATGGAATCGTCCCAGAGCCCCAGCGCCGTGAAGATGTGCGACGGCATATGAAGGGCGTGCGGCACGGCAGGGGCAGTCTTGGCATACGACCGCGCCGCGGGCAGAGCCAGCGCAGCTAGCTGCGGCGAGTCGTAAGCGTGAATCAGGTAATGGGCGATGCCGGGATGGTTGGGCTGCTCGGGCAGGATGCGATTCAGAATCACGGCCGCCCGCTTTTGGTTGGCGTACGTCTTGTCCGTGGCGGATGCGGTCCCGAGCAGCGAAAGGGCGAAAAAGATGGCGGCCTCCCGGTCCTCGGGGTATCTCTCCGAGAGGCGTTCCATAGCCTTCCGCCACGCCAAGGCACGGGCGCTGTGTGAACGCGAATTCGAGTCATGGTAGAAAGCCTCGAGCGCGACGATGTAGTCGCGCTCGCGCTGTGTCTTCGCGGCTGCCGATTTAGCCTTCTCGACAGCCGCTTGTCCCTTCGCCAGATCGCCCGGGGTTGGAGGAGCCCACAGCGGATGATAGAGGCTCATTGCCATGCCCCAATAGGCCATGGCGCAGCCCCGATCGATCTCAGCCACTTCCGTGAACGTCCTGCGGGCCTCGTCATACCAGAACGAGTGCAGCAGGGCCACGCCCCGGTCGAACACTTTCTGCGCCGCGGGCGAACAGGACACCGGGAAATGTACCGCCCCGACGTCATGTCCGGAATGGCCCTCCTGGCTGCCCGAGAGCGGTCCCAGCAACATCAGGATCGCCGCACTCGTGCGAAACGACCTAGCGATCGCTCTGCTCATTTCCGTCGTCCGGGATGCGTACAAGTGAATGGCGCAGGATGTAATCGGCCACGGCAACTCCGAGCCCTTGACCATCCTCGCATGCGCTCCGGAAATGGATACCACCGACGATGCGAGCGTTCTTCACCTCGTCGAGTGCCGCGGTGAAGCTGGAGAAGGAACGCGACACACCCGGCATTCCGTCCGAGGTCACGCTGAATTGCGTGTTGTCGCCGAAGTAAGCGGAAAGGACGCGCCCGGCCGCGCCGCTGACACAGGAGTGGGCGGATGGATACTCCGGAAAGGGGGGCGTCGTGATGAGCGGCGCCCACGCCGGGTCGGCCACGGTATCCGGGTTCCCATCCATGTCGCCGAGTTGGATTGCAGTAACCGGCCGCCACGAAACATACGTGTACTTCGCATCCCAGCATCCGGTCACAGCATCGGCCAGAGCAAGATTCAAGTACGCCAGCAAGCGCGCATTTTCGAGCAGACTGAAGTCGCGTGCGGTGCTCAGCGAAGTCGCGACTGGATCCCAGAAGTCCACGGGGCTGGCGGATTGCCAGAAATGAGCATACAGCGTCTGATCAGCGCTTCGGGTCGCGCTGTTGGCCGCCCCTAGTGACATCACCTCATTGTAGTCAGCCGTGTAGCGATCGCTGGTCAGCGCTGGAGGCCCACCGGGCCGGAATCGGGAAGGCGAGGGAATGGCCCAAGGCGTCTCCTGCGCCAGTTGAGGCGCTAGCCCGGGTGCGAAGCTCGGAGGCGTCGGCCGCCACTCGCCGGGCGCCAGACCACCTGTAAAGGGTGGAAGTACCGTGGACGAACCATCCGTGCTCCGCCATGCCCAGATCGCGTCGGCTACGGTCTGGCCCCATTCGATCCCGCGTTCTATCGATTGATCCTCAGCCTCTTCCCGATCCGCGGCGATGGCCGCCAGAGAAAGCGCCCGCTTCTGGGCCAGAACGGCCGTCTGGCCGGGGAAGAGCCGGATCAGGATTGCATAGGCGGCTTGAACGGCCGCCGCCCGTTTGGAGGCGCCCGGAGCGGCGCCGGGAAGGACATGGACCGGCGTGTAGCGGCGCGCGATCCCGTTCACTGCGTCGAAGACGGCGGCCTGAACCATTGCCGCCGGCCTTTGGGCGAGCGGCGCGCCGACTGCTGGAGGCCCCAGTAAGCTGTCCAGCGTGATTCGGTTCCAATCTGTGACCTCGTCCGCCGTTGCAAACCCGACGGCCGCCGTAAAACAAAGTGAGATTCGAACTAGGTTCTTCATCGTTTTCTGCCCCTCTAACGTCTTTTTGTGCCCGGTCAATCGCATTCGTCTCCTGGCACGCAAGCAGGATGGCCGATTGGGGCAGCAGATCGCAATGGAAGCGCGGCGAAATCCTGGTGATACCGTAAACTCCTTATGCGAAAGCCCTTATCGGTTCTGGTGACATGACCGGAGTTATTCAGAGAGAGTGTTAATCTGGAGACACGGGGGCATTACCAGCTTGAGCGCGACTGGGAAGACCGTCTGCTTCGGGGCGTTCGAGTTTAACCGCCTGACTGGTGAAGTGCGCAAACACGGTCTGCGCATCAGACTGCAGGGACAGCCCGTCGAGGTACTGGCCATTCTGCTGGAACGGCGCGGCGAGCTGGTATCGCGCGAAGAGCTTCAAAAAAGCCTCTGGCCGGCCGAGACATTCGTCGATTTCGAGCACAGTCTGAACGCCGCAATCAAGAGACTCCGCGCGGCTCTGGGCGATTCGGCGCAGGCTCCGCGATTCGTCGAAACCCTGACCCGCCGCGGTTACCGTTTCATCGCCCCGATCCAGGAACCGGCCGATCAGGCTCCGGAAACAACGTCTTCCGCAGTGCCCGGTCCGGCGCGAGGCCGTCTTCTCCTACTTGCGGTGGCCACGACGTTTCTCGTTGTGGCCGCAGCCGCCTTTTGGGCAACCCGACATGTCCGCGCAGAACGGAGCCTCGCGGCTGCCGGTTCGATACGATCCCTGGCAGTCCTACCACTCGCAAATCTCTCGGGAGATCCCGACCAAGACTATTTCGTCGATGGGATGACGGACGCCATTCGGCAGGAACTCCAGGCGATCGGAGCCCTGCAGGTGATTTCCCGAACGTCCTCGGTTCACTATCGGGGAAACGGCAAGCCGCTGCCCGAGATCGCGCGCGAGCTCAACGTCGATGCCGTAGTCGATGGATCCGTGCTGCGTTCAGGCAACGACGTGCGGATCAATGTCGAATTGGTTCGGGCCGACACGGACAAGCCGGTTTGGAGGGACAGCTGCAAAGGGCCGCTGCGAGACGTGCTCGGGCTGCAGGCGCAAGTAGGCCGCGCGATCGCGGATGAGATCCGTGTGGCGCTCACGCCGCGCGAACGCGCGCGGATGGCGCGAACAGCTCCGTCGAACCCCGATCTCTATCGCGCGTATGCCAAGGGCCGGTTCTTCTGGAACAAGCGCACGGCGGAGGACCTAACGCGGGCCATTGCCTTCTTTGAGCAGGCGATCCGGATCGATCCCGATTACGCGGCGGCTTATGACGGTCTGGCCGACTGTTGGCTCCCTCTGGGATGGTACGGCTACCGGTCGCCTGCGGACACATTCCCCAACGCCAACGCGGCAGTAGGCAAAGCCTTGAGCCTGGACGACTCGCTGGCCGAAGCGCACACCTCGCTGGCGTTCATCAAGCTGTATTACGATCGCGATTGGGCAGGGGCAGAACGCGAATTCCGGCGCGGCATCGATCTTAATCCAAATTACTCGAACGGACATCACTGGTACGCGGAGTTTCTGTCGCTGGTCGGCAGGCACGAGGAAGCCATTTCGGAATCACAGCGGGCGCGGGCGCTCGACCCGCTGTCCGACATCGTCAACACCTGGGTATCGTCGCGGTACTTCTTCGCACGGCAGTACGACAGAGCGATTGAGGAGGGCCGCAACGCCGTCGAGATCGCCCCGAACTTCGCGCCAGCGCGTCTGGTGCTGGGCCAGTCGTACGAGCAGAAGGGAATGTTCGCGGAGGCGATCGCGGAGTTGGAGCGCGCCGCCAGCCTGGGCCGTGGCAACTCGATCTATGCGGGGTCGCTCGCTCACGCCCTTGGCGCCGCGGGCCAGGGTGGTCGGGCGCGGAAGGTGCTTTTGGAGCTGACCACCGCTGCGAAGAGCCACTTCGTTTCCTCCTACGATCTCGCGACCGCAACCGCGGGGCTCGGGAGAAAAGAGGAGACGATCGATCTGCTGGAGGCAGCGGTCCGGGAGCGGTCTCCTCGCGCCGCGTTCCTGGGCGTCGATCCTCGCTTCGACGCTTTGCGTGCCGAGCCGAGATTCCCCTCTCTGCTGCGGTCACTCGGCCTGTCTCAGTCGAGAGATCAATAAGTCCGTCATGCCAGGACCCCGCAGAAAGGCCAACGAAACGCATCGAAGTCGTTCCGGCCAATTTGCCGGTGGGAACCGATTCCTCTCTGGCGATAAGAACCCAGCGCGGTACTGGTTTCTACAAGGTGCCGTC
>Ga0265331_10001157_pt1 | contig 20111 bp, 16 predicted proteins | sample 41923metaG_FD_202088 | JGI IMG/M metagenome (GOLD analysis project Ga0265331, IMG submission 202088) | Rhizosphere microbial communities from Carex aquatilis grown in University of Washington, Seatle, WA, United States - 4-19-23 metaG | ecosystem: Host-associated > Plants > Roots > Rhizosphere... | reverse complement strand
CGGCCTGCCCTATCTCGACATCCTGCATCGGGTGAAGGAGCGCTTCCGCCTGCCGACCTTCGTCTACCAGGTGAGCGGCGAATACGCGATGCTCAAGGCGGCGGGAGAGCGCGGCTGGCTCGACGGCGAAGCGGCCATGCTGGAAACCCTGCTCGCCTTCAAGCGCGCAGGGGCCGATGGCGTGCTGACCTATGCCGCGGTCGACGTGGCCCGAAGGCTCAAGGCCGGCTGACCCCCATGCGTCTGGCAGCGTTGGCCGTCCTCGTCCTGACGGCAGCGATAGCATTTTTCGCCTCCGGCCGCGCCGAGGAGCTGGCCCAGGCCTCTGGCGGAACTCCCATCTATGACATCCCGGCCCATTTGGGCCAGGCGGTCGCGCCGATCCCGCAAAGCCACGGCCGCGGAACCCTGATCCTCGAAGGCGGAGGTCATGGTGCCGCTGTCGTGACGCAACAGGTCGTCGCCTTTTCCGGCCCTGATCCGGTTCTTTGCCTGATCGATTCGGCATCAGACGGCGCAAGTTCGCCGGAAACGCGCTTCGATGCCATCGGCGACCTCCGGATGCTGGTGCTCGACATCACCCCGGACAATGCCGGCGACCCGGCCGTTCTCGATGCGCTCAGGCAATGCAGCGGCTTCTATTTCGACGGCGGCAATCCCGGGATGCTTTCGGCCGGCCTGCTCCACGGCAAGGACGACAGCCCTGCCCTTGCCGTCATCCGCGACAAGTTCGAGCACCAGGGCGCGGTGGTGGCAGGAACCAGCGCCGGAGCGATGATCGCGGGGCCGCTCACGCTGTGCGAGTGCGGCTCCCACAGCAGCGAGTTGGCGCTGGGCAGCGGCAAGCTATTTCAGGCGCCGGGATTTCATTTCATCCAGGGACTGCTGATCGACGCCCATTTCTTCGCCCGCGGCCTGATCGGCCGGCATCTCTTCGCTCTGGCGACGACCGGGAACAGCGTCGGCATCGGGATCGACGAGGCCACAGCCGTGATCGTGCCCGGAGACGGCGGACTCTGGAGTGTCGAAGGCGATAGCGCAGTCGCCTTCATCTATCGCGCCGTCGCCGGCAGCGGCGGAAACTTGCAGGGATTCACCTTTAGCCTGCTCGCCAGCGGTGACCGGTTCGATCCGGCGAGCCGCAGGATCGTCGTCGACAGCGGGCAAAAGCCTGAGGAAGTCGGCCGCGGTGCGAATGCGAAACCGCTTCAGGTGGATGACATTTTCAGCCCGGGCAGGGTCAAGGCGCTGGTCGAAAGCTTCGTCGGCGCGCCGACCGACCGGGCCGCGGGCATCAGCAAGGAAACCGGCAAGGCCATCAATTTCACGAAACGGCCCGATACGATGGCCTATGGCGACGGCGACAGGGTCAGCGTCCTGGCGCTCGACCTCGGCGTATCGAGTTTCTGAGGCACGGACGGCAACGGAAGTCAGTGCGATTTCTGGACCAGGGTGCAAGGTCCTGGATCAGCCGGCGCCCTGAGGCCCGATCGTCCCAAACTGTTCGGCTTGATTTAAGCTGACCAGATCCTGCTCTACGCGGCCAGGCGAGCGAAGAACTGGGCCATGCATCGGTCGTGCCAGGGAACCAGGCTGCCGGTGCCGTGGAAGCCTACATGCCCGCCATGCCGCGGAAACAACGGCATGAGGCGCGGATTGCTTTTCCAAGGGAATTCCCGATAAGTGGCAAAGGGAATCCAGGGATCGTCGCGGCTGTGGATGACCAGAGTAGGAACCGCGATCTCGGGCAGGAATGCCAGCGCCGTGCAGCATCGATAGTAGTCGTCGGCGTCGATGAATCCGGCGCGCGGCGCCACGATCCTATTGTCGAAATCGTAGATCGTGGCGATCCCTTCGAGTTCCGCCGGCGTCGGCGGCTCGATGGGCAGGGCCGCAAAGTCTTCCTTGAGGCGCGTCAGCAGGTAGCGCTGATACACCCGGTTCCGTGGTCTCTGGATGCCGAGGCGAGCCGCGGCGAGGTCGATGGGGGCCGAAATACTGACGGCACCCAGCACGACGGCGCGCCGGCCCGCCTCGCCCAGGAACTTCAGCAGCATGTTGCCGCCGAGCGAATAGCCGACGAGGAACAAGCCATTGCCGGCAAACCGACCATCCATGCTGCCGAGAACCTGGCGCAGATCCTCGCTGCGGCCGGCGTGGTAGAGAAATCGGCTGCGTCCGCGCGTCGGTCCGGCGCCGCGCAGATTGAGGCGCAGTACGGGATAGCCAAGTCCGAGGAGATGACGGGCGCTTACCCGGACATAGGAGCTCTCCGCCGACCCCGTCAGTCCATGGATCAGGATGACGAGCGGGCGCTTCGTGGCGTCCCGCGGCCGCTGCAGTGTGGCGAGCAGCAGGTCGCCGCTTCCGTCCTTCATGGGAAACTCGACCCGCTCCGATGAGGATGCTTCAAGCGCGGGACCGCCGCCCATCAGCACGTTTCGCATCGTCTGCAGGTCGCGGCCCCACCACGGCCAGCGGCTGCGGAACTTGGGAAAGCTTAATTCCGGGCCAGCCATGAACCGACGATCTCGATCTGGTCCGGCAGCATCAGGGAAGGCGCGTGGCCGATGGCGGGAAACTCCACCAGCTCGGCCTTCGCAGCCATGGCGCTGGCTGTTTCAGGCAGCAGGAGGTCGGACTCCGCGCCCCGCAGCAGGAGTACGGGGCAGCGCACCTTCTCCCAGACCGATGCCAGATCGATGTCGGCCGGGATCGTACCGCTGAAGGCCTGACCGATCTTGGGATCGTAGGCGAGGCCGTAGAGTCCGTCGGGCAGGCGCCGGTGGCCATGCAGGGCAAGTTGGCGCCAGGCCTCGTCGTCCAGTTGGCCGAAAGGCGCATGGACCTTGCGCAGATAGGCCTCGACGCCCGCCAGGTCGGCAAACATGGGGTCCTGGCCGACATAGCCGGCCAGGCGTCTCAGCGCCTGTCGCGGAATGCGATAGCCGACGTCGTTCAAGACTAGCCGGCGAATGGGCGAGCTGGGCTGCGCCGCCAGCATCATGCCGATCAAACCGCCCATGGATGTGCCGACCCAGTCCACCTCGTCGACCCCGAGCCGGGCGATCAGGGCCGCCATGTCCGCACAGTATTGGGGATAGGCATAGCTGCGTGCATCGGCGAGCCAACTGCTGGCGCCGCGGCCGACGATATCGGGCGCTATCACCAGGCGCTCTCGCGCCAATGCATTGGCCAGACGGTCGAAGTCGCGGCCGTTGCGGGTAAGCCCATGGACGCAGACGACCGGCGGCAGGGTGCCGGGCCCGCCCCAGGTCACATAGGCGATGCGATGGAAACCGGCGGGCGAGAGGCCGAGGAAATGGCTCGGTCGCATGGACAGCCGCTCGCGGGGCGTGCTACCCAGCGACCGGCCCATCCATGCCTTGAATCCAACCCACCCGCCCCGGATTTTCCATGACCCCTGTCCCATCCGGTCATTTAGACATGCCGCCCGTCGCGCTGCCGCCGTCATGAGAGCGGGTGCCAGCCACCGGCTGGGGGTGCTTCTGGTCGCCGGCGCGGCCTTCTGGTGGAGCACCGGCGGACTCTTCATCCGCGCGGTCCACACCGATCCATGGACGACGATTTTCTGGCGCTCCATTTTCGCCGCGGCGACCATGTTCCTGTTCATTGTGATTCGCAAGGGTGGGGCGATCGGCAAAGGCAGGCAGACCCTCGCCCAGTTCCGCGAGATCGGCTGGCCGGGCGTTGTCATGGCGCTGTGCTTCTGCGGCGCGTCCGTCAGCTATGTTCCGGCGGTGATGCTAACTTCCGTCGCCAATACCCTCATCCTGCAAAGCCTCTCGCCTTTCGTCGCGGCGTTCCTCGCCTTCCTTATCATGCGCGAACACGTCAATTCGCGCACCTGGATCGCCATCTTCGTCTCGTTCCTCGGCGTATACATCATGGTGGCCCGCTCGATCGCCGGCGGTTCCTATCTCGGCAATCTGCTGGGCTTCGGCATCGCGGTCTTCTACGCCACCGCCGTGGTGGTCACGCGCTATCAGCGCCAGGTGCAGATGCTGCCGGCTTCCTGTCTCGCCGCGCTGTTCGGCTTTCTGCTGAGCGCAGGGGTGCTCGTCATGCAGCACCGCCTGCCTTGGCCCCTGCCGCCGGCAGACCTCGCCATCCTGGCCGCCTTCGGCGGACTGCAGATGGCGGGTGGCATGATCCTGTTCACATACGGCGCAAGGCTGATTCCTGCCGCCGAGTCCGCGCTGCTTTCCATCATCGAATCCATCGGCGCGCCGATCTGGGTATTCTTCATCTTCGGCGAGGATCCTGGAATCCGCGCCATCGTCGGCGGCTACATCGTGCTCTCGGCAGTCACCATCTATACGGCGCTCGATCTCGTTCGGCCGGCGGAATAGTGACTGCCCTTGCCCGCATGACCGCGGTTCGTCGCAGGGGGCTTTTCCTCGTTGCCTCCGGGGCGCTCGCCTGGAGCCTCGCCGGCCTCATCTTCCGACTTACCTCGGTCGACGTGATCACCATCCTCTGCGGCCGGGCGACGGCAGCGGCGTTGTTCCTCCTTGCAGTCCTGCTCCAGCGCAAGGGCCGGAAGCTGCCGGCGACCCTCATCGCCATGGGCTGGCCGGGGTTGGCCGTCGCCTTGCTCTTCATCGTCGATGGGGCCTGCTACATGGGCGCCCTTCACTTCACCTCGGTCGCACATCTGGTGGTGATGGTCGCGCTCACGCCCCTGTTCTCCGCGCTGATCGGGCTGGCGGTGCTCAAGGAACCGGTCCGACTCATCGTCTGGATCGCCATTGGCGTCTCCTTCGCCGGGGCGGCGATCATGGTCTCAGGTAGCGTCGGCAGCAGCAGCCTGATCGGCGACCTCATGGCCATGGTCGTCCCGATCGTCTTCGGACTGGTGATCGTCATCATGCGCCGGCATCCGGAGATCGAAACCCTGCCCACGGTGTTCATAGCGGCGGCTTTCAGCGCTGTCCTGTTCCTGCCCTTCGCCCGTTTCGGCGCGGCATCTGCCCGCGACTTCGTTCTGATGGCGGCACTTGGCATCGACGAATTCGGGGTCGGGCTGATGCTCTATCTGGCTGGCGCCAAGCTGATTCCCACCGCCGAGGCGGGGTTGATGTCGCTGCTGGAGACCGTGGCCGCTCCGATCTGGGTATGGGTCGCGCTGGGCGAAAACCCCGGCCTTCGCACCCTTGCCGGCGGCGTCCTGGTGCTGGGGGCTCTTGCCGGTGTTGCGATCTCCGATCTGCGCGGCGGGAACTCTATGCCGCCATAGGCTGGTCGTTGGTGACGACCAGGGTCTCCGGATAGAAGCCGTTGAAGTGGGTCGCCGTGGCATTCGAATAGGCGCCCATGCGGTCGATCTCGATCCAGTCGCCGTCCTCGATGTCCGCCGGCAGGTCGAAGGTGCCCGGCAGCACGTCGAGGGAATCGCAGGTCGGGCCATCCAGGATAAAGGGTTGGAGCGGGGCCGTGGAATCGCCTTTGAGGCGCACCATCCGCGCGGGCAGCTTGATCTTGGCCGAGACCATTTCGTCGAACGAGCCGTAGACGCCGTCGTTGATGTAGAGCTGGTTGCCCTTGCGCAATTGGACCTGGACGATGATGGAAATGCCGTGGGCGACGAGGGCGCGGCCAGGCTCGCACATGAGCACGCAGTCCCGGCGCAGATGAAGCTTCTTCACGCCGGCTTCGATGGCGGCCATGTAGTCTTCCAAGGGTGGGGCGTTGCTGCCGACGTAGTGGGCGGGGAATCCGCCGCCCACGTCCAGCAGCTGGAGCGGCGTCCCGGCCGCTTCCATGGTCCGGCCGACGATTTCCAATGCCTGAGAATAGGCGCCTGGGACGAGGCACTGGGAGCCGACATGGAAGGCGATTCCGACCTGGCATCCCTGCTGCCTTGCGGCTCGCAGCAGTTCGGCGCCGACATCCGCCGGCGCGCCGAACTTGGCCGAAAGGTGGAAGAAGGTGCCATCCACCGGCGGCGTTTCCAGCCGGACGACGATCTGGACTCCCTCCCCACCCCCCGTCTCATCGATGACCTTGGCGAGCTCCTTTTCGTGATCGACCACGAAGGTATCGACATTGTAGATGCGCGCTGCCGCATGGATCACCGCCCTGGACTTGACGGGATGCATGAAATAGGCCCCGGCGTCGGGAAAATGCTCGCGCACCAGGGCGATTTCAGGCAGCGAGGCGGTGTCGAAATGCCGGATGCCCGCGTCGTAGAGGGCGCGCAGGACACTCGGGTGGGGATTGCATTTGACGGCGTAGAGGACGCGGCCGGGGAAGAGTTCCAGGAACCGCTGCGCCTGCTGGCGGAGCACATGGGGCCTCAGGCAATAGACCGGATAGCTGGGCTTCAGGGCATTGACCATGCCGAGCACGTCGTCGAATTGCTTGTCCACGGGTACCCTCGCTTCTGGCGCAGCCGAACATGCCCTCCGGGAGCCGGGCTTCTAACCCGGATTGCCGGCACCTGTCGATCACCTAGCGTCGCCCAGATCGGCGAATTTCCGCTATCATAGAGTCGTGACTGGAGGGGCCCCCCGTGACGATGCGTAGGCTTTGCGCGCTTGTGCTGTTCCTGTTGCCCGCACTTTTTGCCGGGCAAGCCGCGAATGCGGAAACCCTGTCGGTCGCCGATCTGATCGTCTACCGGGCCGCGTTCAAGGCGGTCGACCAGGACCATTGGCTGGAGGCGCGCCGTCTCGCCGGATTGGCCAAAAATCCCCTGCCCGGCAAGGTGATCCAGTGGCTCGACCTGACGCGCCCGGGGCCGGGCCGGTCCTTCGACGAAATCACCCAGTTCCTGGCCCAAAATCCAGACTGGCCGGACCAGGATAAGCTCCAGGCGATGGCCGAGCACAACATGCCGGCGGACATGTCGGCGGATGCGGTGCTCGCCTGGTTCAAGGATCGCCCGCCCAGCTCCGCCTACGGCGCGGCCGCCCTCGCCCAGGCGCTGATGGCCAAGGGCCGGTCCGACGCCGCGACCGACATGATCCGCGAGGCCTGGCGGGACGACAATTTCGACAATGATGCCGACGAACTTGGGTTCCTCGCCGTGTTCCAATCGGGGCTCCAGCCGGAGGATCACATCGCCCGCCTCGACCGGTTGCTGTGGAATCATGACGAGGACGGCGCCCGCCAGGTGATGCCCCTGGTCGATCCCGGCCATCGGGCCTTGGCCGAAGCGCGTCTCGCGCTAGCGAAGCAGGAGCCGACGGCAGCGGCGCTGGTGGCCGCAGTGCCGCCGGCGCTTCAGCGCGATGCCGGGCTGCTCTATGAACGCGCCACGGCCATGCGCCGGGCGGATGACTATCTGGGAGAGGCGGCGGTGCTGGACCCGCCGCCGGCGGACATCGGGCGGCCGGACTTGTTCTGGCCGGAGCTGGAGGACGCGGCCCGGCGGGCAGTTGTCCGCGGTGACATGTCGGTCGCGTTCCGCCTTGCCGCCGGCCACGGCGCCACCGAGGGGTCGGTCTTTGCCGAGGGCGAATGGCTCGCCGGCTGGATCGGGCTGCGCTTTCTCGACGACTACAAGGAGAGCTACGATCGCTTCACCGGGCTCTACGCCGGCGTCACATCGCCCATCAGCAAGGCCCGCGGCGCCTATTGGGCCGGCCGAGCCTCAGAGGAAATGGGCGATCTGGCCACGGCCCAGAACTGGTATCGGGCAGCAGCCTCCAACCTGACGACCTATTATGGGCAGCTGGCGGCCGCCAGGCTCGGCAGCCGCGACGTCCTGAGATTCGGGCCCATGCCCGAGCCCAGCGCCGCCGAGCGCGCCGAATTCGACAAGCGCGAACTGGTTCGCGTCGTCCGACTGCTCGGTGAGCTTGGCCAAAGCGACCGCACCCGTGGCTTCCTGAAGAAAATGGCCGACGACACCTCGCGTCCCACGACGCTGCGCATGATCGCCGACCTCGGCCGCGAGCAGAAGAGAGACGACCTCGCCATCATGGTTGCCAAGATCGCCCGCACCAAGGGCGTCGACCTGATCGACTATCTCTATCCCATGCGCGAAATCCCCGTCGGCGCCGGACCGGAACAGGCCCTCGTCCTCGCCGTCATCCGCCAGGAAAGCGCCTTCGAGGTCAAGGCCACGAGCACCGCCGGGGCTCTCGGCCTGATGCAGCTCATGCCGCAGACGGCCAAGCACGTCGCGAAAGGCCTGAAAACCCGCTACAAGAGGGATTTCCTGACCAAGGATCCCGACTACAACATCCGCCTCGGGCGCAGCTATCTCCAGGAGCTGCTCGACAACTACGGGCAGTCCTATGTGCTGGCGATTGCCGCCTACAACGCCGGCCCCGACCGGGTGGATAGCTGGATCGCCCAGTTCGGCGATCCCCGGGATTACGGCACGGATGTGGTGGACTGGATCGAGAGCATTCCCTTCGCCGAAACCCGCAACTACGTGCAGCGGGTCCTGGAGAACTTGCAAGTCTACAGGCACCGCCTGGGCATCGTGCAGATCGCTCAATCCCTGCAGCAGGATTTGACCCGCAGGGGCAGTCCCTAGGCGATGCCCGAATCCGCGTCGTCCCCGGCCGGTGCCGTTGCCGGCCGCGCCCCAGATCCCGCACCCGATACGGGCTTTCGGCCGCGATGGTTTCGCAGCCAGGACGACCTGCTGCTCCACGGCCGGGACTATGACCTCGGCGCCCCGGGGCTGCCCCTCCTTTGCCTCGGCGGCCTGACGCGCAACGCCAAGGACTTCCATGATCTGGCGCTCCGTCATGCGCCGCGCCGGCGCGTCGTGGCGCCCGACTATCGTGGCCGGGGCCTGTCGTCCCGGGATCCCGACTGGCGCAACTACCGGCCCGAGACCTATGCCGGCGATGTTCTCGATTTCCTGACCGTGCTGGGGGTCGAGCGCGCCGTGGTCCTGGGCACGTCCATGGGCGGCTTGCTGGCCATGGGTCTGGCAGCCCTGCGGCCAACCCTGGTTGCCGGCGTCATCATCAATGATATCGGGCCGGAGGTCGCCGGCGACGGGTATAGCCGCATCCTCGACTACATCTCCACCGACCGACCCCAGCCCGACTGGCCCGCCGCCATCGCCGCGCTCCGCGACATGTTCCCGACCTTGGCTCTGCCGACGCCCGCCAAGTGGCAGCGCATGGCAGAGGCTACCTATCGGCGTGGCGATGACGGACTGCTCCACTACGATTGGGATACGGCGCTGGCCCGGACGCTCGCTGCCGATAGCAAGAATCTGCCCGATCTCTGGGCCTATTACCGCGGCCTCGGCAGCCGGCCGGCGCTGGTGCTGCGCGGGGCATTGTCCGATGTGCTGACCACGGCTACCTTCGAGCGCATGGCGGCCGAGAAACCCGGCCTGCTCCGCGTCGAAGTGGCCGGGGCGGGCCATGTGCCATCCCTCGATGAACCCGAATCCGAAAAGGCGATCGATGAATTCCTCGCTCGATTCTGAACTCCTGCCGACCGTGGCGGAGGTGGAGGCGGCGGCCCGGCGCATCGCCGGACGGGCCGTGGAGACGCCGTTGCTGGAATGGCCCGCGCTCAATGAGCGCATCGGCGGGCGCGTGCTGATGAAGCCGGAGCAGCTTCAGCGCACCGGCTCGTTCAAGTTCCGCGGCGCCTTCAACAAGCTCTCCCGCCTTGCCGAACTGGGCGGAAGCGCCGGCGCCGTCGTCGCCTATTCCTCTGGCAACCATGCCCAGGGCGTGGCCGCCGCCGCGCAGCTGCTCGGCTTCAATGCGACCATCGTGATGCCATCCGACGCGCCGGCGATCAAGATCGCCAATACGCGGTCCTACGGCGCCGAGGTCGTGCTGTACGACCGCCAGCGCGACAACCGGGAGGCGATCGCCGACGATCTGGCCGCCAAGACCGGCGCGACCATCGTGCGGCCCTATGAGGATGCCGACATCATCTCCGGTCAGGGCACCGTCGGGCTCGAGCTGGCGCGCCAGGCGCGCGCGCGTGGTGCAGAGCTGGATGCGGCCCTCATCCCCTGCGGCGGCGGCGGCCTCATCGCCGGCTCGACCCTGGCGCTGCAGGCGACATGGCCCCGCCTGCCCGTTTTCGCCTGCGAGCCAGAGGGCTTCGATGATACGGGCCGGTCGCTTGCCGCTCACCGACGGCTCGGGATTGTGGCCGGTGCCACGACCGTTTGCGACGGCTTGATGGCACCGACCCCCGGCCGGCTTACCTTCGCCCTCAACGATCGGCAGCTTGCCGGCGGCATCGCGCTCAGCGACGACGAGGTCTTCGCGGCCATGGCCTATGGGTTCCAGGTGCTGAAACTTGTGCTGGAGCCCAGTGGCGCGGTTACCCTGGCGGCCCTGCTCTCGGGCAAGTTCCAGGGCCGAGGGCTCACCGTTGGCATCGTCTGCTCAGGGGGGAATGTCGACCCGGAAGTTTACGCCCGGGCCCTCAAGGCGGCGATTTGACAGGCGACCCAAAACAAGCCGGCCGCCGGCAGCGTTCGGAGCGGGCCGGCTAGGAAGCCTTGCCGTCGCCCAGTCTGCGGCCGTCCGATCCGCCGGGAGAGTCGCTGTGTCGCACATGGCCCTCCAGGAAGGCGCCCGGCTCGATCGCCAGGATCTGGTGCACGACGTCCCCCACGACCTTCGCGGTGCGGTCGAGGGTGACGGTGTTGGCGCGAATCTGTCCGGTCACCTGGCCGCACACCCGCGTCGTTTCCGCCACCACGTTGCCATTCACGACCGCGCCTTCGCCGATGGTCAGCGATCGGCTCTGGATATCGCCTTCGACGATTCCGTCCACTTGCAGGTCGCCGGCACTAATCAGGTCGCCAAGGATCTTGAGATCGGAGCTGATGATGGAGGGCGCCGCGCTGCGCGGGGTCGGACGCGAGATGTCAGTGCCGCCGACGGCACTGATACCGGATGTGGGCTTGGTCTGACTGCTAGCCTTTGAAAACATAACGCCCCGCCTTCAGGAAGTTCATGGGATCCATGGGTCGACCGTCGATCAGCACTTCGTAGTGGACATGCGGACCAGTACTGCGCCCGGAGCTGCCGAGCAAGCCAATCTGCTGCCGGTAGTCGACGGCGTCGCCCACAGCCACGTCAATTCTGGCCAAGTGGCCGTACCGCGTATGCACGCCTAGGCCATGGTCGATCTCCACCATGCGCCCGTAACCGCCGCGCCAGCCGGCGAAGACCACGACGCCCGGTGAGGTCGACAGCACCGGCGAAAGCAGGGCATTCGCGAGGTCGAGGCCGGGATGGAAGGAGAAGCGGCCGTTGAAGGGATCCTTGCGGATGCCGAAAGGGCTGGCGATGAAATAGTGATCGATGGGCGCCATGAGCGGCAGGGTCTTCAGGACCAGCTGCAGCGTCTCCAGACGGCCAACCTCGCCGTCCAGCGAAGCCACGCTCGCCATGAGCAAAGTGCCATCGGTCCCGCTCGGCGGATCCTTGACCGGAATGAAGGGTCCGCCCTGGCCGGAAAGCGCATGGGCGGCGCGCAACAGCAGTCCGTCCACGTCGACCCCGGTCATGGCCACGGTCTTCTCGACCTCGTCCACGCCGTTGCGTGTGCGTGCCGCCAGGCGATCGACGATGGTCTGCTGCGAGCGCTGGATCGTGGCCAATTGGTTTTCCAGGTCCCCGATCCGGCCGGTCAGATCGCGCCGGGACGACTGCAGAGCCTCGCGCTGGGTGATGGCGGTACTGAGCGCGGTCTGAGCGTCCGCCACTTGGCCCTTGAGATGGGTATTGTCCGCCCGTGCCGAGTTCAGCTGGTCCAGCAGCATGGCGATCTGCTCTTCGGCCAATTTTCGGGCCAGGTCGGCTTCGGCCTCGTGGTGCTCCGAATCCGTCAAATCGCTTTGCAGCTGGGTAACCTGATTGGCGAGAACTTGTTTGCGCCCGTCGGCCTGCGACAGGACCTGCTGCATCGCCGTCAACTCGGAGGCCAGCTGCTGGCGCGTGTTCTGCAACTGCGCGTTAACCTCTTCGCGCGACTGGTTCAGCGACGTGTTCTGTGACTGGGCAACCTGGAGCTGGTCGCGCAGCTGACTGACGGCATCGGAAAGCTGCTGGTTCCGGCTCGCTACCGCTTGGAGATCCTGGCCGAAATTCTGCAGCTTGTCGCGCAGCGAGAGCTGGCGTTGGCGCACTTCGCCCAGGCCCGGGATGTCTGTGTTGTCGCCGTTCGCTGAACCGCCGGAGGCGAGTTGATTCGCCTGGTTCTTGTCGACGTTGCGTGCGAAGGCGAGCAGGTCGTCATAAGAACGCGTCATCTCGTTCAGCAGATCGACATAGGCGGTCTGGGCGCGGTCGAGTTCTCCGCGCTTGGCCGCGAGCTGCCGGCCGCTGAGGACCATATTGGTGGTGGCAAATGCGCCCCAGATGGCGAAACCGAAGAGTATCGCCGCGGTGATCTTCTGCTGACGCGAGGAAATGGCGAGATAGGCGACGCGGCCGTCGGTTCTAAGAATGAGTTCCCTCGGGGGGAACCAGCGATCGAGCCTTCCACGGACGCGCTGCGACAAGCTGGGCCGCAATGCGGCTGCGTCGGTCGTCTGCAGACGAAACCTCGACTCTTTCATCCCGCGCAGACCCCCTCAACGCTCCCACGATCGATAGGCCACAGCCCGTGGGTCCGTGCCCACGTCCCCTGTCACATCTCCATGCCCGCCGCTTGTAAACTGCGGCCCTGCCCCCCGTTGCCGTGCGTTTCTTTAGGCTTCGGCGACGGTCTCACCCCGGCTTCCGCCATCTCCCGGCGGGCCAGCATTCAGCGAAAGCTACTGACTGCCCCCAGGACATGCAAGCGCATTCTTGCCCAACGATTTCAGGGCTTTGGTGAGGAGTCTGTTAAAGCAAAGTTACGTGCCACGTAGTCGACCACGCTGCGCACGCTGTCCTCGACCGAGAGCGCGCCCGTGTCGACGACGAACTCCGCCGCCTCGGGCTCCTCGTAGGGCGCGGAGATGCCGGTGAACTCGGCGATCTCGCCCCGCCGGGCGCGCTTGTAGAGACCCTTGGGATCGCGCTTTTCGCAGGTCGCCACGTCGGCCTTCACGTAGATCTCATGGAAGCTCGACTTGGCGGCGCTGCGGGCTCTCTGCCGGTCCGCCCGATAGGGGGAGATGAAAGCGGTGATGGCGATCATGCCGGCATCGGCAAACAGAGCCGCCACCTCGCCGATCCGGCGGATGTTTTCCGCCCTGTCCTCGGGCGAAAAGCCGAGATTGGCATTGAGCCCGTTGCGGACGTTGTCGCCGTCGAGGACGTAGACCAGATAGCCCTTCTGGAATAGGCGCCGCTCGACCTCCATGGCGATGGTCGACTTGCCGGCGCCAGAGAGCCCGGTGAACCAGAGGACGCCGCCCTTGTGGCCGTTGCGCATCACCCGGGCATCCGCGGTGACGCGGTGGTCGACCCGGGAGAGGTTGCTCGAGCGGACCGTCACGCTCTGGCGCTGGTCGGGGTAGCCGTCCATGTCGACCAGACCGCCGGCCACGATATTGTGGCCGTCGGTGAGGACGAAACGCCCGGTGCTGGCGATGGACTGGGCCTCATCGAGGGCCATCATCGCCCGGCTGCGCAGGATCACGTCGGCCACGCCGTGGCGGCCGACTTCGCTTGCCTCGTGGATGCTGAGGTCCTCGGTGTCGTACACGCGCTCCACGGCCTGGACCGTTACGGGCACGTCGAGGGTGCAGAGCTTGAGGCGATATTCCGCGTCGCGCCGCAGATTGCCGCGGCCGAGCCAGATGATGCGGCCGCGAAAGACGCTGGTGAGCACCGGCGGGTTTTCCGGCTGGCTGGCGACTTCGCCCCGTTCGATGAAGATCTGTTCGTCCAGGGTGAGGCCGACGGATTCGCCGGCCAGCGCCTGGAGTGCCGGCGCCGTCCTGTTCCAGCCTTCGATGGTGGCGACCGTGGCGAGCTTATTGCTGGGCGAGAACAGCAGCCGGTCGCCGACCGCGACCTTGCCGCTCTCGACCCGTCCGACGATGATCCGGCGCTGGTCGAACTTGTAGATGTCCTGCACCGGCAACCGGAGCGGCAGATCGACCGGGCGGGGTGCGGCGCGGAAGCTGTCCAGGGCCTCCATGAGGGTCGGCCCTTCGTACCAGGGCATCCGGGCCGACCGGCGCACGAGGTTGTCGCCGTCGCGGGCGGAGACCGGCACGACGTAGTCGGCTTTCGCGCCGAGGCCCGCGAGGTAGCGCGCGTAGGTGGCGCGGATTTCCTCGTAGTGGTTTGCCGAAAATCCCACCAGGTCCATTTTGTTGATGACCACCGCAACCTGCTTGATGCCAAGCAGGTTGATGAGGAACCCGTGCAGGCGCGACTGCTGCTGGATGCCGTGGCTGGCGTCGATCATCAGCAATGCTGCGTCGGCGCTCGATGCCCCCGTGATCATGTTCTTGATGAATTCGCGATGGCCCGGGGCGTCGATGATGACGTAGTCGCGCAGCTCGCTCCGGAGCCAGATCTGGGCCGTGTCGATGGTGATGCCCTGGTCGCGCTCCGACTGGAAGGCATCCATGAGAAAGGCCCACTCGAAGGGCATGCCGCGCCGTTCGCACATGGCGCGGATGGCTTCCAGCTTGCCGTCCGGCAGCGCGCCCGTGTCGTGGAAGAGGCGCCCCACCAGGGTCGACTTGCCGTGATCGACATGGCCGACGATGACCACGCGCAAGGCCTCGAGCAGACGGGACGAGGCTTGAAGATCCGGCGTCATCACATATAGCCCGCGGCTCGAAGGCGCTCGAAGGCGTCCTCGGTTTCGCGATCCATGGCCCGGCCCGCGCGCTCCGGCGCCGACGTCGCTTCCAGTTCGGCGATGATGTCGTCGATGGTGGCGGCGTCGCTCTCCATCGGGAATGTAATGTCGGAATCGCCCAGCGACCGGTAACGCTTGCCGGCCTTCGCGAAATAGAGATCGACGACCGGAATGCGCTCGCGCCGGATATAGCGCCAGATGTCGCGCTCGGTCCAATGCAGCAACGGATGGACCCGCAGATGGGTCCCGGCCGGGAGATCGGTGTTGAAATGGTCCCAGAATTCCGCCGGCTGGTCGCGGAAATCCCATTGCCCGCTGTCGCCCCTCGGGCTGAACACCCGCTCCTTGGCGCGCACACTCTCCTCGTCGCGCCTTATCCCGGCGATGATGCCATGGAGCCCATGCTTCGCGATGGCGTCGCGCAGGCCCAGCGTCTTGCGCGCGGCCGAGCGGGCAGCCGGCGGCAAAGTGGGATCGGTCGCCTCGACCGGCGGGCAAGTTTCCAGGATCAGGTTCAGGTTCCATTCCCGGCTGTAGCGGTCGCGAAAGGCGTACATCTCGGGAAACTTTCGGCCGGTGTCGATATGCATCACCGGGAACGGGACATGGCCGAAGAAGGCCTTGCGGGCCAGCCAGACCATGACATTGCTGTCCTTGCCCAGCGACCACAGCATGGCCAGCCGGTCGATGCGGTTGAAGGCCTCGCGCAGAATGTAAACGCTCTGGGATTCGAGCTGATCGAGGTGGTTCATCGCGTGGACGGTGGCTTCCCTATGGGCGCCCCGGAAACGGGGCGACGGGGCCGTTTACAGCCTGGCCAACGGAAATGCAATGATTCCAGCCATGCTTTGGCCGGAGGGCGGCAATTCTAGGGTTTCTGGGGCTTCCATTCGAAGACGGCGATGGTGCAGCCGACGTCGGTCCAGGAATGATGATGCGTCCCCGGCGCATAGCTGATGAAATCGCCCTGCTTCAGGACCCGGCCGTCGCTATCGATGAGCTCACCGGATAGAATCAGGAAATCCTCGTATCCCGGATGGTCGTGGGGAATGGTGCGTGCACCGGGTTCCATGCGCATCAGGTAACTTCCCTCCCCCGCCTTGCGGTCGTAGCTGATGGGCAGCCAGCCGATGTCGGCCTGCAGCGGTCCTTCCAGGTCGTAGGGCCCGAACGTCGCGCTGCCCGTGGCAAGAATCCGTCGCGGTTCCATAGGCTCGGTCATGCTTCGCCTCCTGATGCTCCTGGACGGAATCTATCACTATTCGACCGTCATTCGGACGCCGCCATCGCGCTCACTCTTGCCTAAAATCACATTCCCCGCTTCACTCGTGAGCCATGAAGATTATCGGACCCCTATTCGCCGCAGCGCTCGCTCTCTTCTCGGTTGCCGCTTCGGCCCAGATGACGGACAAGGCAGACTCCACGATCGAGCTGCGCCCGATGGGCACAGGGATCGATGCCTATGTCGAAACTCACTTAGTCAACCGCAGCTTTCTCTTTGCCGACCACTGGAAGTACGGCGACACCAAGCCCGCCCGGTTGGTGCTGCGCCTGGAGACCGACGTGGTCCTGCGAGACGATGCCGAGGGCATCGTGTCCGGCACCGTCTCGGCTACCACGTGGCGGGTGGACGGAGCCAATAAGCAGCAGTTGTGGACGGCAAAGGAATCAGGAGACGCAGGCGAGATCTCAACCCGCCGCGATGTCTTCATCGTCACCCAGCATGGCTGCTGCGGCGGACGCGACACTTACACCGTCTTCGACCTCTATGGCGGACGCCGCCTCTTCACCGCGACCGGGGCCGACATCACGGATTGCTGGGCCAATGTCGAGATACCCAACAGCCACGGGATCGAGCGCCTGGTAGCCTTCCATGCGGCCTATTCCATGGCCGACGACGCGTTCGGCGCTCTCAAGCCAAGGACCGTCGGCTTGCTTACCTATGCTGCACCTGACCGGCCTCTGGCACGGTACCGACTGTTGGCGGCGAGCCCCGATGCCGTCGACAGCTTCATGGGCCAGGCTCTCGTCCGGCTGCGGCTGGATGGTAAGACCGAGGACACGAACTCCCTCGAGCTTTGGCCTGTGGACGGCAAGAAAGATCCGGCGGCCATGGGAGGTTTCGCCATCCGCGTGCAGCTTACCGACGACAAGCTCGTGGTGATCCCGGTTTCCAAGGACGGCCTGCAGATTAGCCGGGCGACCCTGCCCCAAGGCCTCACCATCGAGCCTGCAACGCTGCCTTAAGGCCACGGACTGCTAGAGCAAGATCGGGTCAGCTTCATTCAATCTGACCCGTGAATCTTGCTCTACATGTTAGGACTAGAGACTGATTCGCGTCTCAAGCCGAGCAGGCCTGAGACGATCGGGCTCTAGCGCAATACCAACCGACCGGGTATGAAACCGAGATGACTCCCGAAGGCCCTTTTTCCGGCCTCTTCGTGCTCGACCTGACCTGGATTCTCGCCGGTCCCTATTGCCCAATGCTGCTCGGCGATCTGGGCGCGCGAGTGGTGAAGGTCGAACCGCCCGAGGGGGCGAATCCCGGCGCTATGTACCATTTATCAATGGCAAGTCTCCCGGACCGCTGGGCGCCCGCCATGGGTCCATTGCCCCTTTTGCCGCTTTGGCGGCTGTCGACGGGCATCTCGTGGTCGCCGCCGGCACCGACGCGCAGTTCGCCAAGCTTTGCGCGCTTCTCGGCGCCAGCCGGGGCGCCGCGTCCGATCTCGACGCCAATCGCGATCGCATCCTCCGCGGGCTTTGAGTGATCGGGCGCCTCGCACTCTGGGCATTCGGGCTGGTGCTGCTGGCCACGGGGGCGCTGGGCACCATTCTCATGGCGACGCTGCCGAAGCTTGACGGCGCGATCTCCGTGCCCGGCGCGTCGGCCGGCATCGAAATCCAACGCGACGAAATGGGCATCGTCACCATCCGCGCTCGCAGCGACGCGGATGCGGCCTTCGCCCTCGGCTATGCCCATGCGCAAGACCGCCTGTTCCAGATGGACTTGACGCGCCGGCTTGGCGCCGGGCGGCTTTCCGAGGTCATCGGCGCCCCCACGGTCGAGACTGACCGTTTCATGCGGCGCCTTGGTCTCTATCGGGCCGCCGTAGCGAACCTGGCGCATTTGCCGCGGGATGTGCAGCGCTTCCTCCAGGCCTATGCCGACGGCGTCAATGCCTATCTTGCCCGGCGCGACAGCCTGCCGGCGCCGGAGTTCCTGCTGCTGGGCTATCGTCCGGAGCCATGGACGCCGGCGGATTCCCTGGTCTGGGGTCGGCTCATGGCCTGGCAGCTTTCGGGGAACTGGCGCGACGAGCGTCTGCGCCAGATCCTCGCCGACCGGCTGCCGCCCCAGGTCATGCAAGTGCTCTGGCCGACCAATCAGAACCATGCCTTTCTCGACGACCCTCATTGGACTCTGCTGGGCGCCGGCGCTTCCAACAACTGGGTGCTAGCCGGAAGCCGCAGCGTTACCGGAAAACCGCTTCTCGCCAATGATCCTCATCTCGCCCTCGACATGCCCGCGGCCTGGTATCTCGCCCGGCTGGAAACTCCCGCAGGACGCCTCGTCGGCGCGACTGCGCCGGGCGTGCCGCTCATCATCATCGGCGACAACGATCATGTCGCCTGGGGTTTCACCACCACCAACGCGGACACCCAGGACCTTTTCGTCGAGACCCTGCTTCCCAGCGGCCGGTATGCGACGCCATCCGGGCCGCAGCCTCTCCTAAAGCGCGACGAGACGATTGCCGTCAAGGGCGGCGCTTCCGTGGTGGAGACGGTGTTTGAAACGCGCCATGGCCCGCTCATCCAGATTGACCAGGCCACCCAGCGCGCCTACGCGCTCGCCTGGACTGGCCTGGCGCCGGACGACGGAACGGCAGCCGCACTCCTGGCCATGAGCCGTGCGCCCAGCGCCGCAGCCTTCCACGACGCGCTCCGCCGGTTCGACTCGCCGGTCCAAAACGTCGTCTATGCCGACGACGCCGGCGCCATCGGCTTTGCGACGATCGGGCGGATTCCGATCCGCAAGAACCTCCTCAACGGCAGCCTGATGCCGGTGCCGGGCGAGAGCGGCGACTACGACTGGGTCGGAATGATCCCGTTCGACGCCCTGCCCCAGGGCATGAACCCGCCAGTGGGCTATTTCGCCACCGCCAACAATCGGATCACCGACGCGCAGTATCCCTACTTCGTGACCGCCCATTGGGATGCCGACTACCGCGTCGACCGCATCCGACAAATGATCGAGGCGCGGCCAAAGCATGACCTGGACAGCATGATTGCGATCCAGCGGGATACCTATTCCCTCGCCGCTCAGACCCTGGTGCCGCTGCTGCTGGCGAGCGAGCCCGATGCCAGGCTTTCGAGCTGGGACCGGCGAATGGACCGCGCGGGTGCCGCACCTCTCATCTTCGATGCCTGGATAAGAGAGCTTGCTCATGGCCTGCTGGACGACGTCCTAGGCGCCGACTTTTCGGACTTCTGGTTTTGGGATGCGAAAATCCTGACCGAGGCCCTCCAGGGCGGGCCTGCCGCTCAGTTGTGCGATAGCGGGCGAACATCTGTCGTGGAGGATTGCGCCTGGCAAGTGCGCCAAGCCTATGACCGTGCCATGAAGGCGCTCGATCGCAGCTATGGCGCCGATCCGTCCTTGTGGCAGTGGGGCGAGGCGCATCGGGCCCATTTCCCCCATCCGTTGTTTCAGCATTTGCCGGTGCTTCAGGCCTGGCTCGATCCGGACATCCCGACCGACGGCGATTTCTTCACCGTCGACCGCGCCGTTCCCCAGGTGGACGATCCCACGGGCGCTTCCTTCGATGATATGCATGGCGCGGGATTGCGGGCAGTCTTCGACCTCGGCGACCTCGACCGATCGCGCTTCGTCATCGCCGGTGGGCAGTCGGGCAATCCGATGTCGAGCCACTATGCTGATTTCATAGAGTCCTGGCGCGACGGCGTTTACTTCACCATTCTTGGCCTTGGGCGCAACCGGCTGATCCTGAAGCCGGGCCATCCCGCATGAGGGGGATTCCGCCATGGGCGTGACCATCGACGACATCCGGCGCGCCGCCACGACCATCGCCGGTCATGTCGTGCGGACGCCGGCCATCATGGCGCCACGCCTGGCCGAGGCTACGGGTGCGCGCGAGGTGATCTTGAAGCTGGAAAACCTCCAGTATACCGGCTCGTTCAAGGATCGCGGCGCATACAACAAGCTGGCGAGCCTCGATGCCGCCGCCCGGAAGTCTGGCGTGATCGCCATGTCGGCCGGCAATCACGCCCAGGGCGTGGCCTATCATGCGGGACGGCTCGGGATCCCCGCGACCATCGTCATGCCCGACGGGACCCCCTTCAACAAGGTCGAGCGCACCCGC
>Ga0265331_10001153_pt1 | contig 20138 bp, 18 predicted proteins | sample 41923metaG_FD_202088 | JGI IMG/M metagenome (GOLD analysis project Ga0265331, IMG submission 202088) | Rhizosphere microbial communities from Carex aquatilis grown in University of Washington, Seatle, WA, United States - 4-19-23 metaG | ecosystem: Host-associated > Plants > Roots > Rhizosphere... | reverse complement strand
TTCATCGATTGGCTTTCCGTCAAATGACGGTCCGGCGGCGGCCTGCGAGCTGATGTGAATAAACTTCTTTAATCCAGGGTTGGCGGCAAGCGTTATTTCGAGCAGGCTTTTTGTAGCGTCTACGTTGCCGCGATAGAAATCTTCTTTCTTTTTGGCAAATGTAACTCCCGCGATATGATATACATAGTCTGTATTTTTTAACTCAGGCGTTAAAGCTTCTTTATCAAACAAATCGCCGTAAATAAATTCAACGCCTTTATCTTTAAGCCATTTTAAGTTGCTGGTTTTTCTTACTAAACATTTTATTTCATAGTTCTTTTTCAGCAATTGGTCAACAAGATGCGAACCTATAAATCCTGTTGCGCCTGTAATGAACGCTCTAGCCACAGTAACTTCCTTGTTATAATTTTCTAAATTCAGTAAATTTACTCATCTGCCGGATTTTGCTAAGGCAAACAAACTCAAACATATTTATTAAAAACGGAAGATACAATTTGATTATGCCGGCATGGCGCCGGAATCGCTGATTTTCCGTTGAAAGGAGCGATATTTCGTGGATTTATTCCAAAAGTGTTTTGATTTTACAAGAGCTGACTTGGTGAAGGAATCGGGGCTTTACCCCTATTTTCGCCCTATTGAAGAGAATGAAGGGCCTGTTGTACAAATAGAAGGCAAAAAGAAAATAATGGCGGGTTCCAATAATTACCTGGGACTTACATCGCATCCAAAAGTAAAAGAAGCCGCAATTAAGGCTATAGAAAAATACGGAACAGGCTGCAGCGGCTCGCGCTACTTAACCGGGACGCTGGACCTGCACATTGAGCTTGAAAAAAGACTGGCTAAGTTCTTCGGCACAGAAGCGGTCCTTTTGTTTTCAACCGGGTACCAGACAGCCCAGGGAATTATCCCTACATTAGTGCAAAAAGGCGAATATGTTATTTCGGATAAAGACAACCATGCATGCATAGTAGCCGCCGACTTAATGGCAAAAGGCGGTTTTGCGGAGTTCAAGCGCTATAAGCATAATGACATGGAGGACCTGGAAGCTGTACTGAAAAGAATTCCGAAGGATAAATCAAAGCTTATAGTATCTGACGGCGTATTTTCAACAACCGGGGAAATTGTTCATTTACCAAGAATTAAAGAACTTGCAGATGAATTCGGCGCTAGAATAATGATAGATGACGCTCATGCTGTTGGAGTTATCGGAAAAGGCGGACGCGGAACGGGTTCTTATTATAACATGATGGATAAGGTAGATATCACAATGGGAACCTTCTCCAAAACATTCGCGTCGCTTGGCGGTTTTATGGCGGCGTCTGAAAGAGTCATTAATTATGTGAAACACTGGGCGCCGGCGCTTATATTCAGCGCATCGCCAACCCCGGCCTCGGTAGCGGCCGCTATGGCTGCGCTTGAAATTCTTGAGGCTGAACCCGAGCGCGTTACAAGGCTTATCCAAAACGCCAATCACATGCGCGAAGGATTTAAAAAGCTTGGCTTTACTATACTCGAAAGCGAAACCGCGGTTGTGCCCGTAATTATCGGGGATGACGAGAGAACTTTTATTTTCTGGCGCAAGCTCTATGATGCAGGCGTGTTTACAAATGCATTTATATCACCGGGCGTTCCGCCGGGTATGGCTATGCTAAGAACGTCATACATGTCGACTCATGAAATGGAACACTTAGACAGGATACTGCAGCTATTCGGAGAGATCGGGAAAGAATTGGGCATAATAAAATAGGCTAAGGCCGCCTGTTTGAAACATTTATTTAAATTACGCAAGGAATTATATCAGACATATGACAACGGATAAGAACCCGTCAGTTTTCAAAATCACAAAATATATATTATTGCTGGCCGCGCTTGTTTTTGTTTCATCATGCTCAAAAAACGACGACAAACCGGTTACAGAAAAACAGAAACAAACCGTGCAAAATCCTGATACGCAGACTGACGACCAAACTTCGCCGGCCGATACGAACCTTACGCCGGAAGAGAAATTCTCAACATCTATAATGACCGACTTCCTTGATGAGCTTGAAGACGAGGACCTGCAGGGATTTCTTGAAGACGAAGTATTCAAATTCCAGAACAACTACACGGGGGCGGCGGTTATTAGCCTTACTTCAAGCACATGGCTGCTCTCGCTTGAAAAAGACAATAATGTTAAGAACTACATTATCCAAAAATATGTCGATTTCAAGACAAACGATTATTATTTCACAATGAATGAAACTAATTTGAAAATTCCTGATATTAGTTCTCATAGCGGCGGGAAAACAGGCGCCGGGCAATAATTTAATTTCTACATTATCATGAAAAAAATAATATTAGCTTTATTTATCTTTTTTGCTGCATCATGCGCATATTCACAGACTGTTATTAACGCTGCGGACGCAAAGGACCATGTTGGCGAGACTGTAATGGTAAAAGGAAAAGTGGCGGATGTGTTCACTTCTCAAAAGGGCAGGACCCTGATAAATTTCGACGATAAGTATCCTAACCAGACTTTCACTGTGGTAATTAACGAAGATACTAAAATTGATTTCAGCGCTATAACGGCGGGGTCTACTTTAACCGTGAACGGACTCATAAAAGTTTATAAAGATAAACCTGAAATAATTATTGAAACACAGGACCAGATCGTAAAAGTAGAATGATTCGTCAGATTAAAGATTAAGACAAACCCAGAGTAGTTTTTGATCATCCGATGACGTTTGTTAATCGTAATCTGATAATCTTTAATCTGATAATCTAGAAAAGCCTTGCGTGTTCAACCATAATGCACCTGTTCTGTACGACTTTTATTCCGGCCTTTTCTAACATTTTCGCAGCCTCATCATTATATATTCCCAGCTGGAACCAAACATATTTAGGCAACGGATCCATTTTCAAAATTTCTTTGGCATGTTCAACAAGAAATTCAGGCCTTCTGAAAATATCAACAAGGTCGATCCCGTCTTTAATATCCAGTAGTGATTCATAGAAAGTAGTTCCTAAAACCGCTTTGCCGGCTCTTGTTGGGTTAACGGGATATATTGTATACCCATGTTCTTTCATATAAAACGTGACCTTATGCGAGACTTCCGATCCATCTTCTTTCATTCCAAGTACAGCTATTGACCTGGAATTGGCAAGCATTTCTTCAATTTTATCCATTTTATTGGTTGTTTATTGGCAATTTACATACGCACTCATAAATCTCTTGAAAGTATTTTAATATACGGCTATTTTTGAGTAATATAACAAGAAAAATGGTAAGAAAATTTCTACAGTCATATAGACGCAAAATTAAATTTAATAAGACAAAATTTTAAAATGTCCCGAACTTCAAAACTTCGGGACATTTTTTTTCACCTCATATGAATACAGGGTATATGAACACAACGGCTTTCGCAAAAAAGATTTTCGGACTTTCAAACATCAAGGGAATTGAACCAATTAATTTTGAATACCGGTGGAGATATAAAATAGTCGTTTTCACTCCTGTTCAAAAAGCAGATGAAATAACTTTCCTGATGGCTTCGGCAGGCGCAGGAGTTGTTGGAGCGTATACATTGTGCTCATTCAGAACCAAAGGGACAGGCACATTCGTGGGAGGAAAGTCAACGATACCCTATGCCGGAAAGAAAGAACGCTTTGAGATGGTTGATGAGGTCCGGCTGGAAATGATCTGCGATGAAGAACGCCTGGATGCGGCGATAAACGCCATGTATGAAGTTCATCCGTATGAAGAACCGGCATACGAGGTATACCCGGTAATGATACGCTCTAAAAAACCGGACAGGGCTGTGATCGCGGTCAGCTTTAAGAAAAGTCTTGATTTGAAATCTGTGCTTTCAAAAATAAATAATTCTTTAGATTCAGCAAATTTAAAGAAATTACCGCTGCAGTCAAAAATAATCAGCGCGGTTATAGATTTTACAGGAAGAGAGAATTTTTACCCTGAGGTTAAGGGCAGAAAAAAAGTATTATATATATCAAAAAGCTCTGACTCTGATTATGAAGTCAGGCTGGTATAAAAGAAGGGAACAAAATGAAAGAAAGATTACTTGCGCTTTACAAATTAAGCCGGATAGATAAAGAGCTGGCGGAGCTTGACAGCCTCAAAGGCGATATACCCGCTATGATAGACGACCTGAGCAAACAACGAAGCGAGCTTGAAGACGGTATAAGCGGCTTGCAGGCGCAGCTTGATGAAATAGTGAGTTCTGAGAAATCTGTTATTGAATCGAATGACAGCCTTACGAAAAAAATAGATAAGAACGATAATTTGCTCCGTTCAGGCGCGGTCAGGTCTAATGAAGAGTATAACGCGCTGGCGCGTGAAATAGAGGATGCGTATGAAAAGATAGATTCAAATGAAAAGCTTGTAGATTCAGAGTACAAAGGGAAAAAAGTTGAGCTTGAGAAAAAACTTACAGATCTGAAAACTAAGTTTGAAGAGATCAACGTTAACCTCAATCAAAATGAGTCGGAGCTGAAAGATCTTGGCAAACAGAACGAAGAAGAGGAAAATGAATTAAGAGTGAAGCGTAATGAAGCGCTTAAGGGGATCAACGCCGAAGACCTGCAGTTTTATGAGAGGATCAACAGCGCATTATACGGCGATGCTGTCGCAGTAGTGAGAAAAGGATCCTGCTTAGGCTGTTACAGTTCAATTCCCCCGCAAAGGTCGATTGAGATTCGCACAGCAAACCGCTTTTTCAACTGTGAAGCATGCGGCAGGATATTGATAGCCGAAGAATTAATTAAAGAGTAGAACTTTTTGGGAGTAATAAAAGTTTTCACTGACGGGGCTTCGAAAGGAAACCCGGGAAAAGCGGGCATAGGCGTAATAATTTACGATGAAAATGGGTTTATAATTGATTCATGCAAAGAGTATCTTGGAACAACCACAAACAACCAGGCAGAATACAGAGCCCTTATAAAAAGCGCTGAGCTGATAAAAAAACTCCTTGAAAAAGGAGAACATGAAGTTGACAGTATCGAATTCTATTCGGATAGCGATTTAATGGTGAACCAGGTAAATTTCGATTACCAGGTAAAGGAGCCTGAGCTTGCGCTGTTGAATCACAAGTTCCAAGTAAGAATGAAAAAACTCGCGGTTCCATTCAAAATAGCTCATATTGGCAGGGAGAAGAATAAAGCGGCCGACAGGCTTGCGAACCAGGCTCTCGCCGATATTAAAGTTTAGATATTAATTTGTTCTTTTAAATAAGATTCAGGGAAGCTGCGCAGCCGTTCCCGGTTTACCGGGGAAGGAAAGTCCGGACACTCAAGGGCAGGGCGCCTTTTGAAAAGAAGGGTATGCGGAAGCAAACTCCGCATAACGGATAGTATCGCAGAAAACAAACCGCCGTGCATGCAAATGCAGGGTAAGGGTGAAAAGGCGGCGTAAGAGACCACCGTTTCGGCAGGCAACCGCCGAATGCATGATAAACCCCGTCAGAGTGCAAGGCCATGTAAAGCAGCGCATGCCGTTTTCGGCATTAAAGACTGCCCGTCTGATGCTGCAGGGTAGGCCGCATAGATAAATGGCTGCCAGCGTTTTAAGGCATTTATGCTTTAGGGTGTGAAACAGAATCCGGCTTACGGGCTTCCCTTTTCTTTCTTCTTTATTTCTGCAAGCGTCAGCTTAGCCGTTTTATTCACCTGATGAGCCTTAAGGATCTTTTCGCATATCAATTCCGCTTTAGTTAAATCATTCATCTTCATATAATAGAATAACTCCACCTGTTCGGCGCTTTCATCATCAGGATCGCAGCTGTAAATAAAATCCAGTTCCCCCGACATCTTTTGATAGTCGCTCGATTTAAAATAATAACGCACAAGATTATTTCTGAAAGACATCAATGTAGAATCAGCCGCCAGGACTTTGTCTCTAAGCGAGTCAGCTTCATTTATCTTACCCATTTCATAATAGATCATAGTCAGCAGCGCTTCGTATTGAAGATTTGAGTAGAGATTCACTTTTGCTTTGTTGAGCTCAGTTTCCGCCTGAAGCAAAAGGTTATTCTTTGCATCAGAAGTAAGCTTTGTATCCACAGAACAATATTCATAGACATCATAAGCCAGCGTAAACCTGTAATCGGGACAGCCCGGTTTCAGTAAAACCGCTGTGTTCAGCGCTTTAACGCACTCGCTAAAATTGCCGGCATAGGTATAATCCAGCGCCTGTTTGAAATAAATATCAGCTTTCAACTCCGTGTATGAATCGTAAATATTATAAGCTGAAAAACCGGCTAACGCGGATGAAAAAATAATAATGGGAATTTTGAACCGTAATATTTTCTTCGGGTCAATTAATAATTGAGAACTGTTAACGCGCGCAAAACTTACCTTAATTATCGTCATGACAGCTGTTAAGTAAAGTAAAATCGGCAAATCGTCAAAATCAGCCATACCATAAATTACATATCCGCAAATAAGAGCGATAAGCGCGAGCGCAATTACTTTTTGTGTTTTATCTGAAGCTTCATCGCGCATCAATTTAAAAGACATTCTGAACGACCGGAAAAGAACCAGCAGGTATGCCAGGATTCCTGCTATCCCCATTGTACACAGGAACTGCAGAAAATTATTATGGGCATTGTCAAAATGATTATTTACTTCCATCATCCTGGTCTCGGGGGTCACAACATATTCAAAAACATTCTGGAAAGTCCCGATACCGCTTCCTAAAAACGGATGAAGCCAAAATGCCTTAAATGAATCGCGCCATAAATACCACCGCGGGGATTGAATAATATCGGTGATCTTTAAGATCCTTTTTACAAACGGGTTGTCGGGGAAAATAATGACAAGAAAAATAATCAGCAGGGCGGCGGCTCCGAAAATTATTAAGCCATTCCTGATCAATTTGCTATAATCTGGTTTTTGAGCTTTAAATAATCCGGTATAAATCAACAAAACTATTACAGTTTCAATAAAACAGGCTACGTAGGCGGTACGGGTCTGGGTAACAACTATGCCTGCTAAGATAACAAGAGGTGAAATAGCCCTCAGAAGTTTCTTATCAGATTTAAAGCATTCTATGAGCGCTATTGGGTAAACCATAATTAAAAAACCGCCCGCAAATATCGCATTGCCAAATGTAGCGTTGGCGCGCCAGCTGGCGACAGTAATTCCAAAGAGGCCAAGTCCCAATATCTGAAGAATAGCGCTAATTGCAACGAGTACCCCGGTAATCTCCATGACATTGAGAACAGCCTGAATTTTCCTGCTATCTTGCAGGACCTGCGAAGCAAAAAAATAAATAAAAAAAACATATAGGTAACTTAAAAATCCTATTTGCCTTTCATACTCTCCATAGTAACTGATATAAGGGTTGAGCGAGAAGACTGTAGAAAGCAATGCCGCGAGCAAAAAAATGACCGCAGCGGGATCCATACATTTATCTATGAAAAGAAATTGTTCTTTGTTTTTTGAATCAAAGAGTTTTAAATTTAAATAAACGACTGAAACAATAATAAAACATCCGCCCAGCATTTTTATTGATGCCGCTTTTGCTAATTCATAACCGTTATTTAAATCCTTTAAAAATATAAGCGGTGTTACTGCCAGCATTAATGCCAGGATATAAAAAGAAATATTAAGAACGGAGAAGGATCGCTTTGAAGCGGAACTCAAAATCAGGTTTCCTTTTTGTGATAGATCTCCATGTGCGGGAACTATACGATTAGATTTTTAAATATTTCATTACACTGTAAACTACGGGCTTCCCTTTTCTTTTTTCTTTATTTCATTGAGCAGCTGCAATATTCTTTTATTAGCGGGGTCAGCTTTCAACACACTATAACAGAGGTTTTTAGCATCTTCCAGCCTGCCTGATTTTATATAATAATTTATTTCTGTGTATACCTGCGTTAAACTCAGGGGATCAAAGCTGTTTATGACTTTAAGCTGATTATCCATATCTTCAAAATCGCCGGTTTGCATGTAATAGTATGCTAAATTATTTCTGAACGAGATCATTACTGAGTCAGTTTTAAAAACTTCATCTTTCAGCTTATCCGCCTCTTCCTTTCTTCCGGATTCATAATATATCAGCACGCGGACAGATTTGCTTTCCAAATCAGATTTAACATGAGCGGCCGACCTATCGAGCTCCTCTTCTGCCTGCTTTAACAGCCCCGCCTTTGAACCGGCGCTTAATGACCTGTTACCAACGCAATATTCATATACATTATAAGCCAGGTTAAACCTGTAATATGCATTACCGGGATTCAGTTCAATAGCCTCATCGGTAAATCTGACAAATTCTTTAAAGTCGCTGTTATAAAACTGTTCTTCACCCTGCCTGTACAGTGCGTCAGCTCTTATATTATTATATGACCAATAAAAATTACAGAGCATATAAACAACGACTGCAAAAGCTAAAATATAAATAAGCGCTTTTGAGTTAATATACTTTTGAGTGTTTACAGTAATTACACCGCCTCCGCAATTTGCGTAATTAACTTTGATTAGCGCAAAACAAGTAAAGGTAAAGAGTATAATTGTTATATCATCAAAATCCGCCAGTCCGTAAACTATATAACCGCAAAGCAAAGCAAAAGCAGAAACGAAAAATAACCTGCGTTCAATATCCAGCGTTTTTAACATAATTCCTTTAAAAGATGCGCGCAGAGATTGAATTATAATTAAGATATAAGCTGTAAATCCTAAAATACCGGTTGTACAAAGGAATTGTAAAAAGTTACTGTGTGCATTATCATAATGGCTGTTTACTTCCATACTTCTGAGCTCAAAAGTAATGACATTTTCAAAAGCATTAAGGAACGTCGAAATTCCGCTGCCGGTTACGGGATACCGCCAAAATACTTTAAATGAGTCACGCCATAAAAGCCATCTTGTTGAGCTCTGGATCTCAAAAATAGCGGCTATCCTATGAACATAAACATTGGCGGGAGCAAGAATTACCGCAAAAACAGCGGAGGCGGCAACAAATCCCAAAACAACAAAACTATACTTTAACAGCTTGCGGTCATACCCTTTTTCTTTTCGGAATGCCTTTTGAAACAGTATCAGGATAATTAACGTTTCTAAAAAAAAGGCGACATAAGCGGTCCGTGTTTGAGTCCCAAAAATGCCTGCTGCGATAATAACGGCGGATAATATCCTGTATGTTTTATTGCCGCTTTTAAATACGCCGGCAAACACGAACGGGTATACTAAAATCAGGAAACCCCCGGCAAATACCGGATTGCCAAGAGTCGCATTAGCGCGGCTGTGTCTAACCGGGGCGCCAAAAGGGTCAAGATTAAATACCTGCAGTATTATATAAAAAGAAACAAGCAGCGCCACCGCTTCCATTACTTTTAATATAACGGCGGTTTTTGAAAAGTCTTCAACTATCTGGGAAACAAAAAAGTAAACTATGAAAGCATACAGGTAAATAAAAAAACCGATCTGTCTTTCCTGCTCGCCGTAGAAACTAACATAAGGTTTAATTGAAAATACGGCGGAAACAAGCATAGCAATAATAAATAAAACAACCGCCGGGTCGATATTTTTATCGATCAGCAGAAGCTGTTCATTACTCTTAAGCTTTTTTAACCTGTTTAAAAGATATATAACCGATGCAACAGAAAATACTCCGCCCAAAATATACAAGGCGGATGCTTTAGTTAATTCATACCCGTTATTAAGAACTTTTGTAAAAGCAAGAGGCGTCATGATCAGCAAAAACAGAAATGCATAAAAAGCATATTTGGATGAAACCGGGAAGCTTTTTTTTACTTTTGGCAATTTTAGTTTTCTCTCTTTAGCTGTATGTGTACTTGGGAAGTTGGTATAGTAATTTGTTCGTTTTGAAACTCCTTTTTAACGGCTTCGAGAAAAGCGAAATTTACATCCTGGAAATCGCTTGTTTTAACCCAGACCCTGGCGGCAAGGTCGACGGAATTTTTACCTAACTCTGAAACCGCAAAATACGGTTCCGGGTCTTTCAGAATTTTCGGGTCGCTTGCTGCAAGTTTTTTTAATATAGTTTTTGTTTTTTCTATATCGTCATCATAGCTAATAGAAATTATCATATCAATTCTTCGTGTTTCCTGCGCGCTGTAATTTAAAATTGTTCCGGTTGAAAGAGGGCCGTTTGGAATAAATACTGTCTTATTATCAACTGTGTTGAGCACAGTATTAAAGATCCGTATTTCCATAACGCTTCCCTTCATGCCCTGCGCCTCGATGAAGTCGCCTTTTTTGAAAGGCTTGTAAATTAGTATCAACACACCCCCGGCGAAATGCTGAAGCGCGCCTGAGAGAGCCATACCAATTGAGAGTCCGACAGCTCCAAGCAGAGCTATGAATGAAGTCATCTCTATCCCGATCATACCCATCACACTCACCAGCAGCAGGATCTTTAACATTATCGAAGCGAGGCTTTTCAAAAAAGGCCTGAGCGCTTCATCAACCTTTTTGGCATCCATAAACCTGCCGATACCCTTAACAAACATCCTTATGAGCCACAACCCCGCAATAAGTGTAATTAACGCCAGAGCGAACTTTGGCAGGTATGATAATACCAGCTCGAATATTTTATCGGGATTTACGTGAAAATTATCCATATCAGCTATGCTATTAGATTTTTGGTTATTTCACCGACGCTTCGGCATCCGCAAAGCGCCATTGCAAGATCAAATTCGTTTCTAAGAATTTGTAAAACCTGCCTGACTCCATTTTCCCCGTCATGCGCAAGTCCCCATAATACAGGCCTTCCGGCAAGAACTGCTTTAGCGCCAAGAGCGATGGCTTTCACAATATCGGTTCCGCGGCGGATGCCGCCATCGACCAAAATTTCCATTTTACCGGATACTGCATCAACAACTTCCGGCAAGACTTCAATAGTAGCGCGGCATGTATCAAGCTGCCTTCCGCCGTGATTAGAAACCACGATACCTTCAACGCCGCTGTTATGAGCCAGCTTTGCATCTTCAGCGCATGCAATTCCTTTTAAAAGAACCGGCAGCTTTGTGACTGACCTCAGCCACTCAATATCTTTCCAGTTAAGTGATTGGTCAATCATGGAAGAAAAATATGCCGCCAGTCCCGAGGCGCCTGACGATCCTTCAACTTTACCCATTCCTGCCGCATTCAAATTCTCTACGCTTAGCCCTTCGGGAAGCCTGAATTCGTTTTTAATATCGCGTTCCCTTGTTCCGACAAGCGGCGCATCAACGGTCAAAACAAGAGCAGTGCACCCAGCCTCTTCAACGCGCCTGATCAGATCTTTTGTAGCTTCTCTGTCTTTATACACATAAAGCTGGAACCAAACGGGGCCGGTTGAATTTTTCACAACTTCTTCGACGGAAGTATTCGCAAGAGCGCTCAAAATCATTATTGTTCCTTCAGCGCCTCCGGCTTTTACTGTGGCAATTTCGCCTTCCGGGTGCGCTAATCTTTGAAATGCGGTCGGCGCTATCATTACCGGGAAAGAAATCCGGGAGCCAAGAACTTCGGTTGACAGGTCGCGCCTGCTCACATCAACAAGAACCCTGTATTTAAGGAATATTTCATCGAATGCCGAATGGTTCCTTCTGAGAGTAATTTCATCGCCCGCTCCGCCGAAATAATAGTCGAAAGCCATGGGATGAATTTTTTCTTTGGCAAGAGATTCGAAATCAAAAATATTTACAGGACCCGGCTTCATCTCATTTTTTGAAAATAGAAATCTATTTTAACGGTTTCTCCGTTTCTATCGGGCCCTTCGATCCACGCGTGAAGATTTCCTTCTTCGTTCTTATATGTGATCTTTTGAGGAAAGTCATGTTCTGGATTCGAAAAAGTAACTTCCTTATCAGTTACCGAGGCAAGCCTGAATGAAACCGCAGACGGGTTATGTTTCACATCGGCAATGTAGAATATACCGCTGTTGGTTTTTTGAATTTTCAGTTTCTCTTCGAATGTTGTTACGTTATCCTTAACTGTGCTTGCGTAACCTTCATACAGATCATCGCTTGTTTTTGACCATGTTTCGAACGACTCGGCTTCGCCTGATCTGCTAACCCATTTATCTAATATCCAGGATAATTTCTCCATTTCTGATTTATCCTGTGTAACGCCGGACTGCATAAATATTAAGAACATAATAGTTACATTTAGAATTGGGAATAATATTTCAACATACATTTTTTTTGTTAACCTATCAATTCTTTTACTTTACTTATAACTTCATCAAAACTTATATCTCTCATGCAATACGAACTGTACGGTTCGCCTTCGGGGATCAATCCCAGGCACCTGTCTTCAGGGCACATCTTACAGGGCACGCGAGTTTTAACTACCGGGTGCAGGGTTTTATCATATATTGCCCATCTTTTATCATCGCATTTGTCAAAAATCCCAAGAGTGCGCACGCCAACTGCCGCCGCAAGATGCCTTGGACCTGAACTATGGGCGATGCAAAAACTGCATTTTACCAGCAGCGAAGCAAGTTCAGAAAGAGTTTTTGTTTTTGCCTCAATTATATTTACTTCTACGTTCTTTTTGATTTCACCAATATAAGGGATATCATATTTGCTGTAGAATAATATTATGCCGTTATCCGGATCGGTCCCTAGAAAATTAATCAGCTTTGCGTAAGATTCCGGAAGCCATTTCCTGTCATGCTGACTTGATCCGGGATGAATGCCCACAATTCGCTTAAATCCATTTAAATTATTTTGCAGAAAGAACTTTTCGGCGTTTTCTTTATCAGCATTGGGAATGTTGAATACAGTTTCAAAACTTTTACAGCCGAGTCCAATTGGCTCAAGAAGTTTGCAGAAATATGCAAGGACTCCGTTTTCACTCTGGCTAACATCGGGTTTATCGGTAAGCAGGAAACTCATTCCCTGTTTTTTCTGGCCAATCCTTATATTTGCCCCTGAGAGATACGAATATATCGCAAACCTATCCTGCGGAAAAGTGCAGATCACCGTATCAAATTTATGCTGTCTCAGAATTTTGATATTCTTTTTTTCAGCCCTGAGGCGTTTTAATCCCTTCAAGCTTCGCATGGCGCCTCGATCAAGCTCTAGTACTTCGTCAACATGAGGATTGTTCAGAAAAACTTCGGCGGTTCCTTTTAACGGACTTTTTCTGATAACAGCATCTTCAAATGAACTTGACTCGGTATATTTTCTGCGGTAAAGAAGGAGGATTGAAAGCGAGGATGAAGGCAGCGATTCTTTTATCGCTCTTAAAGCGGGCGTTATAACAAGCGCATCGCCCAGCTGCCCTTCCGCTATAACTAGTATTCTCTCAGGCGATTTCAATTAACAGAAATTATTTATTAAAAACTTCTCTGAGGGCGTTTATGCAGTAAGTAATATTTTTGTAATTTGAAGAATAGCCCATAAGCCCTATTCTCCATATTTTTCCGGTGAGCGGGCCAAGCCCGGAGCCTATTTCCAGACTGAACTCGTTCAACAGCCTTTTCCTCACGGTTAAATCATCTATGCCAGCCGGAATTTTGACGGCATTAAGATGCGGTATCCTGAATTTCTCTTCTACAAGAAATTCAAGCCCGATATTCTCAAGGCTGTCTTTAAGCTTAAGATGATTTTCATAATGCCTCTTCCATGAATTTTCCAGTCCTTCTTCGTGCAGAATGTTAAGCGCTTCAAACATTCCGTAATATGCGTTTGCCGGGGCGGTGTGATGATAAACTCTTTTCTCGCCGCTCCAATACTGCATCACAAGGTTGACATCAAGAAACCAGTTTTGAACTTTTGCAGCTCGTTTACTTATAAAATCCACTGCAGCAGCGCTGAAACTTACCGGCGATAAACCCGGCGGGCATGAAAGCCCTTTCTGGCTGCAGGAATAAATTGCATCGATCCCCCAATCATCAACTTTAACGGGCACACATCCAAGCGATGTTACCGCATCGCAAATGCTCAGGCAGCCGTACTTACCCGCAAGCGCAGCCAGACCTTTGGCATCGTTTAATACGCCGGTAGATGTTTCCGCATGAACAAACGCCAACACTTTTATTCCAGGATCGGCTTTTAAAGCTTCCTCAACTTTGTTCAGGTCAACGGGTTTTCCCCAATCATTTTCTACAACGGTTATTTCCGCGCCGCAGCGGTCGGCGTTTTCTTTCATTCTTCCGCCGAAAAATCCGTTAACGCATATTAAAATTTTGGTGCCGGTATATTCAATAAGGTTCGCAAAACATGTTTCCATCCCAAGCGAGCCCGGCCCGGATACAAGAAAAGTCGCTTCGTTCTTTGTAATGAAAGTTTTTTGTAAGAGAGATTTTATACCGTCAAGCAGCTTTATGAATTCGGGGTCAAGATGCCCGATTGTAGGCATTGCCATTGCCTGCAAAACGCGCGGATGCACGTCCGAAGGACCCGGCCCCATTAACGTTCTTACCGGAGGATAAAATGAATTTAAAGACATAAAATTTGTCTATTCAACTTTTATTATTATTACGACCCCCACCTACCTCTCCCTTGAAGGGGGAGACGAAAACAATTTCTTATTATTAGAGGAAGGGATAATCTTTCTGCTTTCTGCTTTCTGCTTTCTGGCTTTTGCCTAAATTAATGCTGGCAAACTTCGGTAAGCACTCCGCCTACAGATGAAGGTTTTATAAACGCGATAAGCATGTTATCCGAGCCTACTCTTGGTTCTTTATTGATGAGGTCAAAACCTTCTTCGCCCAGCCTTAATAATTCTGTCTTAATATTATCAGATTCATAGGCAACATGGTGAATCCCTTCGCCGCGTTTTTCAACGAACTTTGATATGGGGGAGTCAGGCGAAGTGCCTTCAAGCAGCTCAATGGTCGATTGCCCTATCGTAAATTTTACAACGTTTACTTTTTGTTCTTCAACGTATTCCATTTCCGAGGGTTCTATCTGCAAAAGCTTCCTGTACATTTCTTTTGCTTTGTTCAGATCCTTAACCGCAATTCCCAAATGTGATATGTTCGAGATCATATATTATCAATTAGCCCCTTTCTTTTCAAGTAATCAACAATTTCTTTAACTTCCTGCGACCTCTCTTTTTTACAGACAAGAAGTCCTTCTTTAGTATTAATAATTATCATGTCTTCAACGCCAACCATGCCAACAAATCCTTTAGGCGACATAACAAGGTTGTTGTGAGAATCTTTTATGAACGAATCGCCCATAATTACGTTATTGTTCTTGTCTTTCGTTCTCATCCTGTAAACTTCATCCCAGCTGCCAAGATCGCTCCATTTGAAGTTTGCCTTGATAACGTACACGTTCTTTGATTTCTCCATTACGCCGTAATCGATAGATATACCTTTGATCTCGGCAAACACCTGTTCAAGCGTTGACTTATATTTATTTGTATGCAGCGTTTTTTCAATTTTGCCAAGCGCATGGTAAAGATCGGGCAGCGATTTCTGCATCTCGCGCAGCATAACATCCGCGCGGAAAATAAACATGCCGCTGTTCCACAAAAAGTCCCCGCTTTCGAGGAATACCCTGGCCAGTTCAAGGCTGGGTTTTTCGGCAAACGTTTTAACTTTGTAGATGCTCACATTTTCATATTTATCATGCTCGACCGTAAAAACGGCATCGTCTATAAATTGAATGTAGCCGTAACCTGTTTCAGGATGCGTGGGAACAATACCTAATGTAACAATCGCATCGTGACTTGCAACAAATTCAAGCCCGCCATTGACGGTTTTATTGAACTCATCAGTATCTTCAATAAGATGATCCGCAGGCGTGACAAACATAACAGCCTGTTCTTCGTACTGCCTAAGCATAATGGAGGCAAGCCCGATACACGGCGCTGTATTTCTGCCGACAGGTTCGCCGATAATATTTTCCAGAGGTATCTTAGGCACCTGTTTTTTAACTTCGCCTATGTATTGTGAGTTTGTCGATATGAAGATCCGTTCATGCGGAACAAAGTTCATCACTCTTTTAACCGTTATCTGAAGCATTGTATCGGCGGAATTTGTTACAGGAAGGAACTGCTTGGGGAGCTTATTTGTGCCGTAAGGCCAAAACCTCGCCCCGACTCCCCCGGCCATTATAATCGCGTATGATTTCATTTGTTTTCTGTATCTGTTTTCTTAAGAATCCGTAAATATTTTCACCGGGTTGTTTAAATACTGAACCAGTACGTTAAAGTCTTCCGGTTTCCTGTCGGTCAGAAGCATTTTAAAAGTAAAGATAATATATTTTATTATCTGTTGTATCTCCGCGTCAAGAAAGTCCATCCTGTAATCTTTCAGGTATTTCAGAAATACATATGATACCTCGGCAAGTTTCAGAACATCTTTCATTTTCACCGTGGCCGATATCTTTGCGATCAGCCTGAGCGCATTATTTAATTCGTCTATCTTATCCAGCGCATCAAACTTCTTGTATTCGCCCTTAATGCTGCCTATGCTATTGAAGCTCTTCTCAAATTCCTTTATCAGGTACCTCATTTTAAAATTGACAGATTCCAGGTCGGCTTGTTTATCGCCATGTTCATCAATTAAATCACGGGATTCCTCTGCAGCTGCGGTTTCCTGAACAATTTCCTCCCCGGGTGAGCTTTCTGCAATTTCCTCTTCCTCTGAAACATTCTTATGAATTTCGACGGCGACTTCTTCTTCAACAACTTCCTCGACCGGACGCTGCATTTCGTTTTTCAGAATTTCTATCTTGTCGACAATTACGTCATAATTCAGGTAGTCCTCGCCTTTTATAAGGCTGTTAACCAGCGCAAGCGATGAATTGAGCAGTTTTATTCTTTCTTCCGTGATCAGTTCCGGCGAGTTAATAGCCTTGGTGAAATACAGGTTCATTGTCAGGAAAATATCAGCGATCAAATCAAACGCAAGCTGCCTGGATTGATTTGAAAGCTCGCTTGTTATTTCAATTATAACGGTTAAGCTTTGGAGGCATTTCTCGCTTAACTTACCGGATTTGGCTGCTTTACAGTCTTTCTCTACGACCCTGAAAAGCTTTTCAAGTATTTTTACTTCTTCAAAGAACTTGCTTTCGAAAGCATAATATGCCTCGTTGGTTACAGCTTCTTCTTTAACAATCTCTTCCGGTTCATCATAGTTCCTTGCGGGTTTTCTTACCTCAATTTCCAGCGGGGGGATCTCTTCTGACTTAGCGGCTGTTTTAGACACATCCTCTGTTTTTTCCGGCTTTTCAACTTCTTCGTCAATATTATCAATCCTGAATATTTCTTCTTCTTCCTCAGTTACTTCAGTATCCTCGGTTACTTCTTCTTCCGTAGTAGTATCTTCTTCACCGGCTTTATTTTCATTAACGGTTGTTTCAATATCCTCGTTGATCTCCGAAAGTTCAAATACTTCGGCTTCTGTTTTACCGTCGCCGCTGTTTTCTATTAATGTAAGAGACGGCGCGTTCTCATCTTCAATAATTTCTTCTTCGGGAATTTCCTCGGCATCCCTTCGTTCTTCGCTTCCCGTTGTATCAATCTTTATCCTGTCTTTAGATATTTCTTTATCTTTCGGAACTTCTATCGACTCAATTTTCTTCGTATGTCCGTCGCTTTTGTATTCAACGATCTTCGTGAAAACCTTTGTAAGGTTATGAACGTCATGTTCAAAATTATCTTTGAGGCTGAATACTGTAATTTGCGATTTGTCAATTTTATCGGATATATAGAGGAGGTATTTAAAAAGCAGTTCAAGTCCGGCAGTTTTACCGACTACGTAAGTAATTCTTATCACGTCGTCGGTTGACCGGATCTTTTCAACAATCCCCTGTATACGTTTATTATGACGGAACTCATTGTTCCCTATCATTACGCTGTATAGCAGGTAGTTTATGTAATCTTTCTTAAATGTCATGTTCTGTACATGCAATATTAACCATTTAAATAGACTCTTTCAACGCGGTCGGCGACCGCGCAGATAATTTCATACGGAATAGTGCCGCAAATTTTTGCTAGCCTGTCGGCGCCGAGAGAAAAACCGTTTTCGGCTCCCATCAGCAGCACGTCATCACCTATCTTAACATGATGCCTGGGCCCAAGGTTCACCATGATCCAATCCATCGTTATCGCGCCAACCTGCCGGTAGAATTTCTTATTTATCAGGACTTTTGCTTTATTGCTCAGCAGCCTCCAGTAGCCATCGCCATAGCCAATAGGAATTGAACCAATAAATGTTTTCTGCGTTGTAAAATACTTTCTTCCGTACGAAATGCTCTCGTGCGCATCGACCCGTTTTATGTATGTAATTTTTGATTTCAGGTTCATAATCGGCTTCAGCTCAATCTTATTTCTTACGCTGGTTGAGGGATAGTAACCATATAAAAGCAAACCGGGTCTTACCATATTAAAATAGGAGTTTTTCAAGTCCAGAGTAGCCCCGCTATTAGCGGCATGTACGATGGGAAATTCAACGCCGTTTTTCTTGAGCTCGAACAGTAATTCTTTGAACTTATTATTCTGGAGTTTGGCGAACGCTTTGCTTTTTGATTCAGATGTGGCAAAATGCGTGAAAATGCCTTCCAGCTCAAGGTTCTTTAAAGAAGCCATCTGTAAAATGCTTCTGCATGCACGCTTAACATCAAGCCCAATCCTTCGCATCCCCGTATCAACTTCAATGTGGACCTTGAATTTGCTTTTAAGCTTTCGGCTGTAGTCATTCAGGAATTTTGCCGTGTCAAAAGAAGCAACAGTTGCGGTAAGATTATGCTTATGCAAAATAGAAACATATTTTGCCGGCTCAAGCTTGGAATGTATCAATGTGCCGAACACAAGTATAGGCGTATCAGGTATTAATTTGCGCAGCTTAATTGCTTCATCATAGTTTGCAACGCCAAGGAAATCTATGCCAAAGTCGACGAGCTTTTTACTGATCTCTTCTATACCATGGCCATATGCGTTTGCTTTAACAACGCCGCATATTTTGATACGTTTCTTGGGCAGCTCACGGTGTATATGATGCCTTATCTGCTCGACGTTAAACGCCAGCTTCGCAAAATCTATTTCAGCGCGGGTTGGATTCAAAATTCTCCCATTCCCGCTAGGCGCCTGCCTGTCCACGACTCCGTCGAGTCGTTGACTCGTGGAGCTGCAGGCAGGGGAATCCAATTACCATCTTTTAAATTATATTGATCCATTAAAATCAAAAAACTAATAGTTCCAAAAACCGTTAAAACGGTTTTCAATATTATTGCCAATTAATAACCCACGACTAAAGTCGTGGGCTGAAATATCTGGATTCCCGCTTACGCGGGAATGACATTACAGTCCCGGTTTTGTAAGCTTCATCAGGTCCAGTACTTTATTAAGCTCTTTTTCAGGCATAATGTTCTTTTCTCTGATCACATCCATTATAGAGCGGTGGTCCTTCATCGCTTCTTTCGCGATCTCGGCGGCTTTTGAATAACCGATTATCGGATTCAGAGCAGTCACTATGCTTATTGATTTTTCAGCATAGCCTCTCGCTTTCTTTTCATCGGCAACAAGTCCGCTTACGCATTTTTCATCAAAAGCTTTTAAGCCGTTCTTAAGTATTTCCATCATCCATACTATATTAAATATCATCACAGGCATCATTACGTTCAGTTCAAGCTGGCCTGCCTGCGAGCACATAAATACCGTGTGATTATTTCCCATAACCTGGTACAGCACCTGGTTCATCATCTCCGCCATTGAAGGATTAACTTTCCCGGGCATGATAGAAGAGCCAGGCTGAACGGCGGGCATAATAATTTCGGCAAAGCCGGTTGTGGGGCCCGATGCGAGAAGCCTTAGGTCGTTTGCGATCTTTGTCATATCGGCTGCAAAGTTATTGATAGCAGACGATACTTCTGTAAACGGCAGCATGCTTTGCATAGCTTCAAAATAATTTCGCGCCTGTTTCAGTTTCAGTCCGGTGACCTTCGAAAGATTTTTAACCATCAGCGGCCTGTATTTAATATGCGTATTTAATCCTGTGCCTACAGCGGTTCCGCCAATACCAAGCTCTGATAGATGCTTTTCAGTTGACTTAATCAGCTCATAATGTTTTCTGACAATCTCAGCGTATCCCGAAAATTCCTGCCCTAAAGTGATCGGCGATGCGTCCTGCAGATGCGTTCTGCCTGATTTAATTACTTTGGCAAACTGTTTGGTTTTCTTGTCCAGGGTCTTTTCAAAATTTTTTATCACTGGAAGAAGCCTGTTGAGCATAA
>Ga0265331_10001152_pt1 | contig 20139 bp, 20 predicted proteins | sample 41923metaG_FD_202088 | JGI IMG/M metagenome (GOLD analysis project Ga0265331, IMG submission 202088) | Rhizosphere microbial communities from Carex aquatilis grown in University of Washington, Seatle, WA, United States - 4-19-23 metaG | ecosystem: Host-associated > Plants > Roots > Rhizosphere... | reverse complement strand
GGCGTCGCCGCCGCATGGGAGTCGATCAGGAACGCACGCTCGGGCGTCGGCCCGATCACGCGCTTCGACGCATCGACGTTTCCGACGCGGATCGCCGCCGAGGTGAAGGATTTCGACGTCGGCAAATACCTTTCGGCGAAGGAAGCCCGCCGCTACGACACGTTCATCCATTTCGGCCTCGTCGCCACGATGGAAGCGGTGCGCGACGCGGGCATCGAGCACTACACCGGCGACCGCGAGCGCGTCGGCGTGTGCATCGGCTCGGGCATCGGCGGCCTGCCGATGATCGAGGAAACGAAGGCCGACTTCATGCGCGGTGGCGTGCGCAAGATCTCGCCGTTCTTCATTCCTGGCTCGATCATCAACATGGTCTCGGGCCTCGCCTCGATCCAGTACGGGTTCGAAGGTCCGAACCTCGCGATCGTCAGCGCGTGCTCCACCGCGAATCACAGTCTCGGCGAGGCCGCGCGCATCATCGAATATGGCGATGCAGACGTGATGGTCGCGGGCGGCTCCGAATCCACGGTCTGCGCGGTCGCCGTCGGTGGTTTCTGTTCCTCGCGCGCGCTGTCGACGCGCAACGACGATCCTGCGACGGCGTCGCGTCCGTGGGACCGCGACCGCGACGGCTTCGTGCTTGGCGAAGGCGCAGGCGTGCTGGTCCTCGAGGAATACGAGCACGCGAAGGCGCGCGGCGCGCACATCTACTGCGAGCTCGCCGGGTACGGCATGAGCGCGGACGCGTTCCACATCACGGCGCCGCCCGAGGACGGGCGCGGCGGCATGCGCAGCATGCGCAATGCGATGGCGAATGCGAAGCTCAACCCCGAGGACATCGACTACATCAACGCGCACGGGACGTCGACGCCGCTGGGCGACGTGGCGGAATGCGTCGCGGTCAACCGCGCCTTCGGCGATCACGCGAAGAAGCTCGCCATCAGCTCGACCAAGTCGATGACCGGGCATCTGCTCGGCGCCGCGGGCGGCATCGAAGCCGTGTTCACGGTGCTGGCACTGCGCGACCAGGTGGCACCCCCCACGGCGAATCTGGTGAATCGGGATCCGCTGTGCGACCTCGACTTCGTCCCGCTCACCGCCCGCGACATGAAAATCCGCGCCGCGCTGTCGAATTCGTTCGGCTTCGGCGGCACCAACGCCACGATCCTTTTTCGCACGCTCTGAAGAACCCCTGACGCGTCCCGCGAAGGACGCGACCGCATCGCCATGTCCCTGATCGTCCAGAAATACGGCGGCACGTCCGTCGGCAGCATCGAGCGCATCCGCAACGTCGCGCGGCGCGTCGCCCGGTATCATCGCGAAGGTCACGACCTCGTCGTCGTCGTCTCGGCGATGAGCGGCGAGACGAACCGCCTGCTCGGACTCGCACGCGAGCTCTCGCCGAATCCCGATCCGCGCGAGCTCGACGTCGTCGCCGCCACGGGCGAGCAGGTCACGATCGGTCTCCTCGCCATCGCGCTGCACGAACTCGGTGTCAAGGCGAAGAGCTACACCGGCGGGCAGGTGCGCATCGTCACCGACAGCGCCTTCACAAAGGCGCGCATTCTGACGATCGACGAGGCGCCGATGCGCGCCGACCTCGCCGCGGGCACCGTCGTGATCGTCGCCGGCTTCCAGGGCATCGACGCCGACGGCAACATCACCACGCTCGGCCGCGGCGGCTCGGACACGTCGGGCGTGGCGCTCGCTGCCGCGCTCACCGCCGACGAGTGCCAGATCTACACGGACGTCGACGGCGTCTACACGACCGACCCGCGCATCGTTCCCGAAGCGCGGCGGCTCGACACCATCACGTTCGAGGAAATGCTCGAGATGGCGAGCCTGGGTTCCAAGGTGCTGCAGATCCGCTCGGTGGAATTCGCGGGCAAGTACAAGGTGCGGCTCCGCGTGCTGTCGTCGTTCGAGGATCCCGAGTCGACGTCCAAGGGCACGCTCATAACATTCGAGGAAGACGAAGCCATGGAACAGGCGATCATTTCCGGCATTGCATTCACCCGCGACGAAGCGAAGATCTCCGTGATGGGCGTCGAGGACAAGCCCGGCGTCGCCTACGCGATCCTCGGCCCGATCGCCGACGCCAACATCGACGTCGACATGATCGTGCAGAACATCGGCGCGTCCGGCCACACGGACTTCTCGTTCACGGTGAACCGCTCCGAGTACCAGAAGGCGCTCGACGTGCTCGCGCGCGAGCGCGGCAAGGTCTTCAAGGCGCGCGAGATCATCGGCGACAACCGGATCTGCAAGGTGTCAGCGATCGGCATCGGCATGCGCTCGCACACCGGCATCGCGTCGAAGATGTTCAAGGCACTCGCGAACGAGGGCATCAACATGCAGATGATCTCGACGTCCGAGATCAAGATCTCCGTCGTGATCGACGAGAAGTACCTCGAGCTCGCGGTGCGCGTGCTGCACCACGTCTTCGGGCTGGATCAGGCGCCGAAGGCAGCGTAACTATCGGTTTTTCCTGCGGGTTTTTGTCGCGTCCGTTTGACGCCGGCGGCGCCTGCGGTACAATGGCGCGCGTTTTACGGAGACGTGGCCGAGTGGTCGAAGGCACTCCCCTGCTAAGGGAGCATACGCCCAAAAAGGTGTATCCAGGGTTCGAATCCCTGCGTCTCCGCCACATCAAATACGCCAAGCAGATGATTTGCTTGGCGTTATCGTTTGTGTGATCTGCAACTACCAAGCTGGCTCTCCGCATTGCCCGATTGGAGCGTTCGCGCTCAGTCCGAGGGCATTCACCCGTCGCTCGCCTGAGGGTACCCTGTCATTTGGGCTCTCCCGGCGGGTGGATGGATCGCGCATCGACGTGATCCCTCGTTCCAGCGGACCCAGCCCGGTCCGGCTTCGCAATTGCCGCAGCGACTAGCGCGCCCATCCGGAGGAAAGGTATGACTCGAACCATTCGACTGTTGCTGATCGCCGCAGCGATCGCTGCGTCCAGTTCGGCCGCTACTGCGCAGGGAGTCCGTCTGCGGGGGACGATCGAGAGCAGTGCCGGCAACGCCATTTCCTTGCAGGCCACCGATGGCGATCGGCTTCAGCTGACGCTCACCGAGAACGCCGTGATCGTCGCCGTGGTAAAGGCGTCGATGGCGGACATCAAGGAAGGCACGTTCGTCGGCAGTGCGGCGATGCCGCAGCCGGATGGAAGTCAGAAGGCCCTGGAGATGCACATCTTCCCCGAGCAGATGCGCGGCACTGGCGAGGGCCACCGGCCTTATGCGCCCATGCCGAACAGCACGATGACCAATGGCGCGGCCTCCGTCGTCGCAACCGTTGCCGGCGTCGACGGTTCGACGCTTCTGGTGAAATACAAGGACGGCGAGAAGAAGATCGTCGTTCCGCCGGGCACGCCGATCGTTCAGTACGAGATTGGCAGCAGGAGTGATCTCAAACCCGGCGCGCGTTTCACTGTCCCCGCGGCAACCAGGAAGCCGGACGGCACACTGGAGGCAAATCGCATCAACGTCGGACGCGATGGCGTCGCGCCGCAATAGGAGGACCGTCGCCGCGCCATATTGCCCGCGAGTGTGCTACTCCGCATTGGACGGCTCGATCGGCTGCCGCGCATCATTTGAGCAGTGCTTCCAGGAAAGGAGATTTCATGTTGAATCCGACGCTCACCGTCGTCGTTGCGGTCACCGCGTTGATGCCAACGGCATTCGCTCAATCGCCGCCTGTCGAGCAGCAGCAACCTCCAAGCGCCGCAGCGCGAAGGGTGACGGGGATCGGCGGAATCTTCTTCAAGGCCAAGAATCCGAAGGCACTGGCCCAGTGGTATCGGGACCACCTGGGGATGAATGTCGAAAAGTGGGGCGGCGTTGCCTTTCGATGGAACCAAGACAATCCGCCAGGCACAGGGACCACGAGTTGGATGCCGTTCCCGGAGAACACCCGGTACTTCGCCCCGAGTACAGCGCAATTCATGATCAACTATCGCGTTGAGAACCTGCACTCAGTTCTCGCCGCGCTTCGCGCCGAGGGTTGCGCAGTCGACGACAAGGTCGAAGAGTCAGGGGACGGCAAGTTCGGCTGGGTCACGGACCCGGAAGGCAATCGCGTAGAGCTTTGGGAGCCTCCTGCCGGCAAGTAAGCGGGCAACGGGCTGCTTGCCTCGCACGGCGCCTTCCAACTCCGCGCTCAGCCGGTTTGCAGGCCGGCGTCGCCGGACCGCGAGCTCACGCGACAACTAGATCAGCGCATGTTTTTTTGTGGAAGAAGAACATGGAAATTCATCAAGGGATGCCGCAATCCAGGGTGCTCGTTCGAGTGGCAATTGGCGCGGCGGTCCTGCTGCTGCTCTTCATCGTTTGGCCGTTCTATTCCGTTCCGACGGGGAGTCGCGGCGTCATCACGCAGTTCGGCAGGATCGTGGGGATCGAGCCGGAGGGACTGGCGATCCTGCCGCCGTGGCAGAAATTGTCCAACTTCAGCATCCGGGCCGAGAAGGCGGATATCGAAAACGCGGAGGGAAGTACGAGCGATACGCAGCCCGTCAAGGTCAGCATGACAGTGCGTTACAGCATCGCCACGGATCACGTTGCGGAAGTCTTCGAAAAGTACTCCCACGATGGGGACCTTTCGTCCTACGTGCAAACCGCAACGCAGGAAATCTTCAAGGCCGTGACGGCGAAATACACCGCGCCGGACCTGATTGCCCAGCGCGCCAAGGTTTCCGCGGACATCAATGCGGCATTGCGCGAGAAACTGACCCTCTACGGCGCGCAGGTCATCAACATCGACATGCGCAACTTTTCCTTTTCGGACTCGTACATGCATGCGATCAACGAGAAGGTGACGCAGGAGCAGCTGCGTCTTGCCGCCGAGAACAAGCTGAAGACCGTCGAGGCGGAGCAAAAGCAGAAGGTGGCCATCGCGGAAGCGGAAGCCAACGCGCGAAAGGCTCAGGCTGATGGGGAAGCCTACGCGAACCTGACCATTGCCAAGGCACAAGCGGAAGCGCTGCGTGTCCAGAACGCGGCGCTGGCGCAAAACAAGGACGTGCTGGAATTGCGGCGAATTGAAGTCGAGCGGACCAAGGCCGAGAAGTGGAACGGTGCCCTTCCGACATCGATCTATTCCGGCGCTCCGATTCCCTTCATGAACGTCGGCAAGTAAGGATCTTGGCGAGCGCCGCTAACCGAATGCAGCGCGCGGAAGATCAAGACACATGCACGACGATCACCGGCTGCTTCAGCTCTTCGGAAAGCGCGTGGCTCACGATGCACCCTGCGACGTCGACGGATGGTCGCGCATCATGAAGGCCCGAGCGCCGTCGGAACAAGCGCGGTGATGAGGGCGACCGAGGCCGTCTGCAGCGGCGTGGTCGGCCGCTGCGCGGCGACCGCAATCGACAGCGAGCTTTTCAGCGCGGGCTGAACGATCTTTCGGGCGACGAGCCGCCGCGACGCATCGAGCGAGCTCACGGCGCGCGGCGACAGCACCGCATACCCTTGTCCCTCCGCAACCAGTTCGATGATGGCGCCCACCGCGTCGATCTCGAGGGCCACCTGCGGGCGCAGGCCGTAGCTCGCAAGCCGCGACTCGACCAGCGCGCGGATCGCGTGCGGACGACTCGGGATGATGAGCGGGTAGCGTGGCAAATCGCGCAGCGGGACGGTGCGCGCCTCGCGGCGTTTCGCCTGCAGTCCGATGAGACACAGGTCTTCCTCGAGCAGCGGCGTCAATTCCATCGCCGGCGAGGGCGCCGCGTTGTAGAGAAGGCCGATGTCGGCGCGGCCGACGACGACCCACTCGTGGATGTGCGCGGACAACCCCTCGACGATGGAGATCGTCGCCCGCGGAAATTTCTGCCGGAATTCGCGGACGATCGGCGTCGTCAGCACGCGTGCGAGCGTCGGCGGAAGGCCGATCACGACATGTCCGACCGGCGCACCCTGAACCGCATCAATTTCGCGCCGCGCACGCTCGACCTGCAGCAGGATGCTGCGGGCGTGCTCGAGCAGTCGCTTGCCGGCCTCGGTCGGTACCGCGCCGCGCCCGTTTCGCAGCAGCAGGTTCTGCCGGAGTTCCACCTCGAGGCTGCGCACCTGCCGGCTGATCGCGGGCTGCGCGACGCCGAGGAGGCGTGCGGCGCGGCTGAAGCCGCCGAGATCGACGACGGTGACGAAGTATTCGAGCTGCTTGAGATCCATATGGGGGCGCTGAAGCGTCGAACCGTGGCGCGATCAAGAGCGATCGATCCGGCGACAGGGGTCCAGATCGACGCCATGCTGCATCGGCATAACTGCTAGTGTAGCAATAGCGCTTTCGAACAGCTCGTGCCGGGTGCAAACTTGGCGCGAGATGACCCACCGCCCGGTTTGACCGATTTCCGATGACTTCCCCGATCAGGATCATTTCGTCGATGGCGGCCCGCCAGGTGCTGGCCGAGCTCATCGAAGCGTTCGATGCGTCGCAGCGGGTCATGCTGGAGTCGGTCGGAGGCGTCGACGCGGCGAAGCGCGTGCGCGCAGGCGAGGCCTTCGATGCGGTTGTGCTGGCGGCCGACGTGATCGACAAGCTGGCCGGCGAGGGCAGGATCGTCGCCGGAAGCCGGGTCGACCTCGCCCGGTCGGGCGTTTCGTTGGCGGTCCGCGCGCGTGCAGCGCGACCCGACATCGGCTCGGAGGACGCGGTCCGGCGCGCGGTACAGGCCGCGGGCAGCATCAGCTATTCGACCGGACCGAGCGGCGCGCACCTCGTGCGGCTGTTCGAGCGCTGGGGCATCGCCGACACCATGAAATCGCGCATCGTGCAGGCGCCGCCGGGCGTGCCCGTCGGCAGTCTGTTGGCCGAGGGCAAGGTCGAGCTGGGATTCCAGCAGCTTTCCGAGCTCATGCATCTCGACGGCATCGACGTGCTGGGTCCACTTCCTCCGGAAATCCAGATCGTGACCACGTTCTCGGCCGGCGTGGCTGCGACGTCGACACAACAGGACGCCGTGCGCGCGCTGCTCGCCTTCATGGCGTCGCCCGCGGCCGCTGCGGCAAAGCGGCGCCACGGAATGGAGCCGGCGTGAGAGACGTGCACACGGAGTCCGGCGACTGATCAGAGGATGACGACTGGCGATCCATGCCGATCAGGCATGTCTGGTAGTGCCGCGATAGCGCTTTCATTCAGGACGGTCGCGCGGCACACTGGCTGTGCGCGTCGGCGGCCGCGCGGGTCCCGGTTTCGGCGCAAGGGGGAAACATGAGTGAATTCGGCAGGATGGGCGTCGCGGTGCGAAACATCGAGCGCGCGGATGCCGCCGCGGTCGAGCGCCTAGGCCGCGCCGGCGTGGCGACCGTGCACGAAGCCCAGGGGCGCATCGGGCTGATGAAGCCCTACATGCGGCCGGTGTACCACGGCGCGGCGACGTGGGGGAGCGCCGTCACGGTGCTCGCGCAGCCCGGCGACAACTGGATGCTGCACGTCGCCGCCGAAATGATCCGCGAGGGCGACGTCGTCGTCGTCGCGCTTTCGACCGACAACGACGACGGGATGTTCGGCGATCTCCTCGCGACGTCGTATCGCGCACGCGGCGCGCGGGGACTCGTGATCGACGCCGGTGTCCGCGACGTGCGCACGCTGACCGAAATGAAATTTCCGGTCTGGTCGAAGGCCGTGCATGCGCGCGGCACCGTCAAGGCGACGGTCGGCTCCGTGAACGTGCCCGTCGTCTGCGCGGGAATGCTGGTCCGTCCGGGCGACGTGATTGTCGCCGACGACGACGGTGTGGTGGTGGTGGCCCGCGAACGCGTCGCCGACGTCGCCGCCGCGGCGGAGGCCCGCGAGCAGAAGGAGGAGACGAACCGCAGGCGGCTCGCCGCCGGCGAGCTCGGCGTCGACCTCTACGGCATGCGCGACGCCCTCGCGAAGGCCGGCCTCAAGTACGTCGATTGATGCCCCCCGAATCGAACACCGTTCGCCTCCCCCCACAGAGGGGCGCCGCGCGTTTGGGGCGACCCTGAGCGCGCCCGCCCTTCGTTGAGCCGCTGCCAATGGACGCCGACTACCTGCCGTTCCTGCCGAGCCCGTCGAAGCCCGCGTTTGCGGTGCCGCGCGGCGCGGTCGACGCGCATTGCCACGTGTTCGGGCCGGGCGACGTCTTTCCCTATGCGGCCGAGCGCAAGTACACGCCGTGCGACGCCCCGAAGGAGAAGCTGTTCGCGCTGCGCGACTTCCTCGGCTTCGAGCGCAACGTCATCGTGCAGGCGACCTGCCACGGCAACGACAACCGCGCGCTGGTCGACGCGCTCGTCCACTCCGGCGGTCGCGCGCGCGGCGTCGCGTCGGTGGGGCGCGACGTGACCGACGCCGAGCTCCAGGCGCTGCACGCCGCGGGCGTGCGCGGCACGCGCTTCAATTTCGTGCGACGTCTGGTCGACTTCACGCCGCGTGAAGTACTTGCGGAGATCGCGCAGCGGATCGCGCCCCTCGGCTGGCACGTCGTCGTCTATTTCGAGGCACAGGACCTTCCCGATCTCTGGGAGTTCTTCACGACGCTGCCGACGACCGTCGTCGTCGACCACATGGGCCGGCCCGACGTCGGCCGGCCGGTCGACGGCCCGGAGTTCGAGCGCTTCGTCCGTCTCCTGGCCGAACATGCGAACATCTGGACCAAGGTGAGCTGTCCCGAGCGGCTGTCGAAATCCGGACCGCCGTCCTACGATGACGTCGTGCCGTTCGCGCGGCGGATGGTCGAGACGTTTCCCGACCGGGTGCTGTGGGGCACCGACTGGCCGCACCCGAACATGAAGACCCACATGCCGGACGACGGCAGGCTCGTCGACTTCGTGCCGCGCATCGCGACGACGCCGGAGCTCCAGCGCAGGCTGCTGGTCGAGAATCCGATGCGGCTGTACTGGAGCGAGACCCGATGAAGAACTATACGAACGCGTTCAAGGACATCCCGGGCACGACGGTGTTCGACGCGACGCAGTCGCGCCTCGGCTACCATCTCAACATGTTCTGCATGGCGCTGATGAAGGCCGAGAACCGCGCCGCGTTCAAGGCGGACGAGCGGGCGTACCTGCAGCGTTTTCCGATGACCGAGGCGCAGCGCGAGGCCGTGCTGGGGCGCGACTACAACCGAATGATCGAGCTCGGTGGCAACATCTATTTCCTGGCGAAGATCGGCGCTACCGACGGCTGCTCGTTCCAGAATCTCGCCTCGAAGATGACGGGCGTCAGCGAGGACGAATACCGGGCGATGATGATCGCGGGCGGCCGCCCGGCCGCGGGCAACCGCAGCCGCTCGGATCCGGCGCGCTAGAGATCGCACATGGCCCGGATCATTGCAGGCGTCACCACCTCGCACGTGCCCGCGATCGGCGCGGCGATCGACAACGGCAGGACGCAGGAGCCGTACTGGCAGCCGGTCTTCGAGGGCTACGAATTCTCGAAGCGGTGGATCGCTGACCAGAAGCCCGACGTCGTGATCCTCGTCTACAACGACCACGCGTCGGCGTTTTCGCTCGAGCTCATCCCGACGTTCGCGATCGGCTGCGCCGAATCCTTCGCGCCGGCCGACGAAGGCTGGGGGCCGCGTCCTGTTCCCGTCGTGCAGGGTCACCCCGAGCTCGCGTGGCACATCGCGCAGTCGACGATCCTCGACGAGTTCGACATGACGATCGTCAACCGGATGGACGTCGATCACGGCCTCACCGTGCCGCTGTCACTGCTGTTCGGCCAGCCCGAGGCGTGGCCATGCAAGATCGTTCCGCTCGCCGTGAACGTCGTGCAGTACCCGCCGCCCACCGGCAACCGCTGCTACAGCCTCGGCAAGGCGATCCGCAAGGCCGTCGAATCGTTCGACCAGGACCTGCGCGTGATGGTCTGGGGCACCGGCGGGATGTCGCACCAGCTGCAGGGGCCGCGCGCCGGCCTCATCAACCGCGAGTTCGACACGCAATTCCTCAACCGGCTCACATCCGACCCCGAGGGCCTTGCGGGGCTGCCGCATCTCGAATACGTGCGCGAAGCCGGCTCCGAAGGCATCGAGCTCGTGATGTGGCTGATCATGCGCGGCGCCCTCGAAGCCGATGCGCGCGAGCTCTATCGCTTCTATCACGTGCCTGCATCGAACACCGCGGTCGGTCACATCATCCTGGAAAACCCGGGCGCGCGGCCCGCGAAGGCGCATTCATGAAGCTCTGCGTGGCCGGCGCAGGGGCGTTCGGCGTCAAGCACCTCGAGGCGCTCGCGACGATCGACGGCGTCGAAGTCGTGTCGCTCGTCGGCCGGACGCTCGAGGCGACGCAGGAGGTCGCACGCAGGTTCGGCATCGGCCATGTGACGACCGAACTCGGCGACAGCCTTGCGCGTCCGGACATCGACGCGGTGATTCTCGCCACGCCCACCCAGCTGCATGCGGCGCAGGCGATCGCGTGCCTCGATGCCGGCAAGCACGTGCAGGTCGAGATTCCGCTTGCGGACAGCCTCGCCGACGCGGAGGCCGTCGACCGGCTGCAGAAGAAAACGGGCAAGGTCGCGATGGTCGGCCACACGCGGCGCTTCAACCCGAGCCACCAGTGGGTGCACCGCAAGATCGCGGCGGCCGAGTTCAACGTCCATCAGATGGACGTGCAGACGTACTTCTTCCGGCGCCGCAACATCAACGCGCTGGGCCAGCCACGGTCGTGGACCGACCATCTGCTCTGGCATCACGCCGCGCACACGGTCGACCTGTTTGCGTGGCAGACGGGAGAAGTTGTCGCCGCGCACGCATTGCAGGGCCCGATCCACCCCGAGCTCGGCATCGCGATGGATATGTCGATCCAGCTTAAATCGGCAAGCGGGGCGATCTGCACGCTGTCGCTGTCGTTCAACAACGACGGACCGCTGGGGACGTTCTTCCGCTACATCGGCGACACGGGCACCTACATCGCGCGCTACGACGATCTCGTCGACGGCAAGGACGCCAGAATCGACGTGTCGCAGGTCGATGTGTCGATGAACGGCATCGAATTGCAGGACCGGGAGTTCGTCGCGGCCATCCGCGAGGGCAGGGAGCCGAAGGCGAGCGTTGCGCAGGTGCTGCCGTGCTATCGCGTGCTGGCGAAACTCGATGCGCAGCTTGCGCGCGAGGACTCTTAAACGTGACTGCGAACACGCTGCCGGGGAACCGATGATCATCGACTGCCACGGGCACTACACGACCGCGCCCGCCGAGCTCGAGGCGTGGCGCAAGCTGCAGATCGCCGCGCTCGACGATCCCGCGAAGACGCCGGCGCGCTCGGCGCTGAAGATCACCGACGACCAGATCCGCGCCAGCCTCGAAGGCGCGCAGCTGAAAATGCAGCGCGAGCGCGGCACCGACCTCACGATCTTCTCGCCGCGCGCGAGCTTCATGGCGCACCATATCGGCAACGAGGCGACGAGCCGCGCGTGGTCGGAAATCTGCAACGACCTCGTTGCGCGCGTCTGCGGACTCTATCCCGACAACTTCGTCGGCGTCTGCCAGCTGCCGCAGTCGCCAGGTGTTGCGCCGAAGCGGTGCATCCCCGAGCTCGAGCGCTGCGTGAACGAACTGGGCTTCATCGGCTGCAACCTCAATCCGGATCCGTCGGGCGGCTACTGGAAGGAGCCGCCGCTGACCGACCGCTGGTGGTATCCGCTCTACGAGAAGATGGTCGAGCTCGACGTGCCGGCGATGGTGCACGTGAGCACGTCGTGCAACCCGTGCTTCCATGCGACCGGCGCGCACTACATCAACGCCGACACGACCGCGTTCATGCAGTTCCTGACCTCCGATCTCTTCAAGGACTTTCCCGCGCTGAAGTTCATCATCCCGCACGGCGGCGGCGCGGTGCCGTATCACTGGGGGCGTTACCGCGGGCTTGCCCAGGACATGAAGCGGCCGCCGCTGAAGGAGCATTTGCTCGGCAACGTGTTCTTCGACACCTGCGTGTATCACCGGCCGGGCATCGAGCTCCTGACCAAGGTGATCCCCGTCGACAACATTCTGTTCGCGTCGGAGATGGTGGGCGCGGTCCGCGGCATCGATCCGGAGACCGGCCACCACTACGACGACACGCGTCGCTACGTGGACCAGATGGACGCGCTGTCGGCGGAGGACCGCCACAAGATTTTCGAAGGCAATGCGCGGCGCGTCTTTTCCCGCCTGGGCTCGCGCAGCGCACGGGAAGTCAACGCGTCGGCGCGACGGAACTGACGCGGTGGAGCTGCTGCTGCTTCCGGGCCTCATGTGCGACGCCGCCGTCTGGGCGCCGCTGCTGCCCTGGGTTGAAGCCGGCGCGCACTGCCGCATCCCGGAATATTCCGGCGCGCGGAGCGTCGTCGCCATGGCCGAGCGCGTGCTGGATGGCGCTCCAGCCACATTTGCGCTCGCCGGGCACTCGATGGGAGGACGCGTCGCGCTCGAAATCGTGCGGCGTGCGCCGGAGCGGGTGCTGCGGCTGGCACTCCTCGACACCGGTATTCGCGCACGGCCCGCAGGTGCCGCCGGAGAGGACGAGAAGGCGAAGCGACAGGCGCTTCTTTCCATCGCCCGCGAGCGCGGCGTTCGCGCGATGGCGCATGCCTGGCTGCAACCCATGGTCCATCCGGACCGACTCGCGGACAGTTCGCTGATCGAGGCGATCCTCGACATGTTCGAGCGCCGGAGCGCCGACGAATTCGCGGGACAGATCGAGGCGCTGCTGAGACGCCCCGACGCCACGACGCTGCTGCCCGCCATTGTCTGTCCGACGCTTGTGCTGTGCGGCCGCGAGGATGCCTGGTCCACGCGGGCCCAGCACGAGGAAATGGCGGCGCTGATCCGCGGCGCCCGCCTCTCGATCATCGATCGGTGCGGCCACATGGCACCGATGGAGCAACCGCGCGAAGTCGGTGCGGCACTCGGAGCCTGGCTGCGGATGCCCGCGATCGCCGAGTCCGATATTCAGCGCGCTCGATGAACCGCAGTTCCAACCTGCACTGTCTTGCCGCTCGAAATCACCAACGCAAGAGGAGGAATCGATGAATTGCCAAATCCGCATGACCCGCCGCCGCGTGCTTCAGGGCGTCGCCGGGGCGATCATGTCCGTCGCATTTGCCGGCGCCGCACTGGCCGCCGATCCGCTGAAGATCGGACTGATCCTGCCGCTGACCGGCCCGTTCGCGTCGACCGGAAAGCAGATCGAGGCGGCATGCCGGCTCTACATCGCGCAGAACGGCGACACGGTGGCGGGCCGCAAGGTCGAGCTCATCGTGAAGGACGACACCGGCACCGCGCCCGAGACGACCAAGCGTATCGCGCAGGAGATGGTGGTGCAGGACAAGGTCAGCGTGCTCGCAGGGTTCGGGCTCACGCCGCTCGCACTCGCCGCCGCGCCGGTGGCGACGGAGGCCAAGGTGCCCATGATCGTGATGGCGGCGGCCACCGGGATGATCCCGACGCGCTCGCCGTTCATCGTGCGTGCGAATTTCACGCTGCCGCAGGTGACGGGACCGATCGCGGAATGGGCGCTCAAGAACAAGATCAAGCGCGTCGTCACGATGGTGACCGACTACGGTCCGGGCCTCGACGCCGAAAAGACGTTCCAGGCGGTGTTCAGGGCCGGCGGCGGCGAGGTCGTCGAGTCGATCCGCACGCCGCTGCGCAATCCGGACTACGCGCCGTTCCTGCAGCGTGCGAAGGATGCGAAGCCGGAAGCGCTGTTCGTGTTCGTGCCGTCGGGTGAAGGTCTCGCCGTGATGAAGCAGTTCGACGACCGCGGCCTTAAGCAGGCCGGCATCCGCCTCATCGGCACGGGTGATGTCACCGACGACGACCTGCTCGAAAGCATGGGCGCACCGGCGGTCGGCGTGATCACCTCGTTCCACTACTCGGCCGCACACGATTCCACCGAAAACAGGGCCTACGTGGACGCCTTCATGAAGGCCAACAACGGCATGCGCCCGAACTTCCACTCCGTCGGCGGCTACGACGGCATGCACCTCATCTACGAGGCGGTGAAGAAGGCGGGTCCCAACGCCAACGGCGAGCAGCTCGTCGAGGCGATGAAGGGGATGAAGTGGATGAGCCCGCGCGGACCGCTCTCGATCGATCCGGCGACGCGCCAGCCGATCCAGAACGTCTACCTGCGCGAAGTGAAGCTGGTCAACGGCAAGCCCTGGAACGTCGAGTTCGACAAGGTCGAGAACGTCAAGGACCCAGGCAACTGATCCGACGAGCGTTCGGGGAGTCTGATGCTCGGTAACCTGGCCGGGGTGCTGTTCGACGGCATCGCGTACGGCAGCCTTCTGTTCATCATCAGCATCGGGCTGTCGGTAACGATGGGGCTGATGAATTTCGTCAACCTCGCGCACGGCGCGTTCGCGATGCTGGGCGGCTACGCCTGCGTGCTGCTGATGTCGCGCGCAGGCGTGCCGTTTCTTGCGACGCTGCCGGTCGCGTTCGCCGTCGCCGCGCTTGCCGGCATCGTGCTGGAGCGCACGCTCTACCAGCGGCTGTACAGGGCAACCCACCTCGACCAGGTGATGTTCTCGATCGGCCTCGTCTTCATGTCCGTCGCGGCCACGTCGTACTTCTTCGGCCCGTCGCAGCAGCCCGTGCGCCTGCCCGACTTCCTCCGCGGGCAGGTGCGCGTACTCGGCCTCGACGTCGGCGCGTACCGGCTGTTCCTGATCGGCGTCGTCATCGTCGCGACGATTGCGCTGCATCTCCTGCTCGTGCGCACGCGCTTCGGCGCGCAGGTGCGGGCGTCGGTCGACAATGCGGTCGCGTCCGCCGGCCTCGGCATCAACGTGAATCGCGTGTTCGGCGTGACATTCGCGCTGGGGTCGGGGCTCGCCGGTCTCGGTGGCGGCCTCGGCATCGACGTGCTGGGCCTCGACCCGACGTTTCCGCTGAAATACATGGTGTACTTCCTGCTCGTCGTCGCGATCGGCGGCGCCGGAACGATCAAGGGCGGCCTCGTCGCGGCGATGATCCTCGGCATTTGCGACGTCGCGGGCAAGTACTACGTGCCACAGATCGGCTCGTTCATCATCTATTTCCTCATGGTTGCGCTGATGATCGCGTTCCCCGCCGGCCTGTACGGGCGGCGCACATGACCAGCGGTGTTGCATTCCGTAGCCACGCGACGGGGCGGGGCGCGGTCATTTGCGGCGAGCGCAAATTTTCATCGCGCGACGTCAATTGGGCGCGAGTCGAGGCGTGAACGCGTCCGCCGCCACGCCGGTCGTGCCGCAGCTTCCGACCGATCGATGGCGACCGATCGAGACGGTGTTCTGGCTGGCCGCGATCGGCGCGTTTTTCGCCTTTCCGAATTATCGCGTGCTCGGCAGCCAGGTGCTGATCACCGGGCTGTTCGCCGTCACGCTCGACCTGATCCTGGGTTACGCCGGCATCGTGTCGCTGGGTCACGCGGCATTTTTTGGCGTCGGTGCGTATGCGGCCGGCGTGCTCGCCGTGCACGGCTGGGGCGAGCCGTTGAGCGGGCTCCTCGTTGCCGGCCTTGCCGGTGCGGTGGTCGGATTCGCGACCAGCTTTCTCGTCGTCCGCGGCGGTGATCTCGCGCGATTGATGGTGACGCTCGGCATCGGCCTCATGTTGTTCGAGGCGGCGAACCAGCTTCCGGGCATCACCGGCGGAGCCGACGGCCTCTCGGGCGTGACGATGTGGAAGCTCTTCGGGCGCTTTTCATTCGACCTCACGGGGACCACCGCGTACCTTTACAGCCTCGGGGTCCTGTTCGTGCTGTTCATCGCCGCGCGCCGCCTCGTGCACTCGCCGTTCGGACTGTCGCTGCGCGGCGTGCGCGAGAACGTCCGGCGGATGCCCGCGATAGGAGCGCCTGTCGGGCGCCGGCTGGTCACGATCTACACGATCAGCGCCGCAATGGCCGCTGTCGCCGGCGGGCTGCTCGCGCAGACGACGCAGTTCGTGGGACTCGACGTGTTCGGCTTCCCGCGCTCGGCCGACCTCATGATCATGCTGGTGCTGGGCGGCGCGGGACGCCTGTACGGCGGCCTCGTCGGCGCGACCGTGTTCATGGTCGCGCATCACTTCCTTTCGGATCTCAACCCCGTCTACTGGCAGTTCTGGCTGGGCCTGCTGCTGGTCGTCGTCGTGCTGTTCGCGCGCGGCGGGATCCTCGGCGCGGCAGAAGGGCTCGTCCTGCGCCTGCGGGGCGGGCGGCCATGACTTCGGTGCTGTCGACAACGGGCCTGTCGAAGCAGTTCGGCGCCTTCCGGGCAAACAGCGATGTCACCCTCGCGTTTGCGCCGGGCGCGCGCCATGCGCTGATCGGACCGAACGGCGCGGGCAAGACCACGCTCATCAATCTCCTGACCGGCGCGCTCGCCCCGACTTCCGGAGAGGTCTACCTCGGCGGCGAGCGGATCACCGCGATGGCGCAGCACGAGCGCGTGAAGCGCGGCATGACGCGCACGTTCCAGATCAACACGCTGTTCGCCGGCCTCACTGTCCTCGAATCGGTGATGCTGGCCGTGTGCGAACGCAATGGGAGCGCCGGCCTCTGGCATTGCACGGTTGCGAGCCGTCACGCCGAGGCGGACGAAGCGGTTGCCCTGCTGGAGTCCCTGCACCTCGCCCCATTTGCGAATACGCTCACGCGCAACCTGCCTTATGGCCGGCAGCGGCTGGTCGAGATCGCGCTTGCGCTGGCGACGAAGCCACGAATCCTGCTGCTCGACGAGCCCGCCGCTGGCATTCCCGCCGGCGAGAGCGCCGAGCTTTTCGCCGTGATCGCGGCGCTGCCCAGGGACGTCACTATTCTCTTCATCGAGCACGACATGGAGCTCGTGTTCCGCTTTGCCGAGCGCATCACGGTGCTGGTCGGCGGCCGCGTGCTGACCGAAGGGCCGCCGGCCGAGATCGCCGCCGATCCGCGCGTGCGCGAGGTCTACCTCGGCGAGGCGCAGCATGGCTGAGCTGCTCGCGGTCGAAGGGCTCACCGCGGGCTACGGCGACGGCATCGTGCTGGACGACATCGCGCTGACGCTTCAGGACGGCGACAGCCTGGCGCTGCTCGGCCGCAACGGGATGGGCAAGACGACGCTGCTCATGACGCTGATGGGATTGACGCGCGTGCGCGCCGGCACGCTGCGCTGGCGCGGCCGGGACTTCGCCGCGTGGCCGACGCATCTGCGCAGCCAGTCCGGCATCGGCTGGGTGCCGCAGGAGCGGTACATGTTTCCGTCGCTGACCGTCGAGGAGCATCTGACGGCCGTCGCGCGCCCCGGCCCCTGGAATGTCGGCAGCATCTACGAGATCTTTCCGCGGCTGGCCGAGCGCCGCGGCAACTACGGCAACCAGCTCTCCGGCGGCGAGCAGCAGATGCTCGCGATCGGGCGCGCGCTGATGGTGAACCCGGCACTGCTTCTGCTCGACGAGCCGATGGAGGGCCTCGCGCCGATTATCGTGCAGGAGCTCTTGAACGTGATCCGTGACCTCGTCACCGGCAGCGGCATGGCCGTGATCGTCGTCGAGCAGCACGCAAAGCTGGCGCTGCTTCTGACGCAGCAGGCGATCGTGCTGGAGCGCGGCCGCGTCGTCCATCGCTCGGACAGCGCGACGCTGCTCGACGCCCCTGACACCCTGCACCGGCTGGTCGCCGTGTCCTGATCGACTGCAACGGAGCACAGGCGACATGAAGGCGATCGCGATCATCCAGGACGAGCACCGCGCCATCACGGCGGTCGTCGAGGCGCTGCGCCACATCGTCGCCGAGATCGACGCCGGTCGCATGACGCCGGACCACGCGCTGCTCGGCGCGCTGTTCGACTACATCGAGCAATTCCCCGAGCGGCTGCACCATCCGAAGGAGGACGATTTCCTGTTCGCGCGGCTGCGCGTACGCCGTCCCGATGTGGCGCCGCTGCTCGACAGCCTCACGCACGAGCACGAGGTCGGCCGCGAACGCTTCGCCGAGCTCCAGGCGGCGTGGGAGCGCTTCCGCGCCGACCCCGGCGCGCTGAAGCCGTTCGTCGAGCGCGTCGAACGCTATGCACAATCCCAATGGCTGCACATGCGCCGGGAGGAGGACGACGTGCTGCCGCTGGCGAGGCAGGCACTGACGACCGAGGACTGGGACGCGATCGACGCGGCGTTCGCGTCGAACGACGATCCGGTGGTCGGCATTCCCGCGAGCCGTGCCTTCCGCGAGCTCTTCCGGCGCCTCGTCGCGATCGTCCCGCCACCCTACGGCGTCGGTCCGGAGCCAACGGCGCAACGCTGAGGTCGGGGGCGCTACCGCGCGCGCAGTCTCAGTCGGCCGAGGTCTTGTGCGCCGCGCCCTGCGTCTGAAGCAGACGGTCGGCGTAGTCGCGCCAATTTGCCCCCTTCGCGACCAGACCCAGCCCGACGCGTTCCTTCTGCTTCGCCATCCAGTCCTGCCGCTCGGCGATCGCCGAGGCGAGCAGCGGCTCGAGGCCGATTTCGCGCACCGTCACGGCGACCTCGCGCATCTCCTCCGCGCGACGCTTGCCGTGCAGTGCGGTGCGGCTGAACAGATAGGAGCCGACCTCGTCCCAGTCGAGTCCCGGAAACGTCTGCTGCAGCGATGCCAGCACGCGCTCCTCGACACCATATGCACGCGCCGAGGTGAAGCTCTCGACGATCAGCGCCTCGAGTCCCTTGATGATGATGCTGCGGCACATCTTGATGGCGGAAGCGACGCCGATCTTCGGCGCGGCGACCGTCATGTCGAAGCCGAGCGGCGCCAGAAGTTCGCGCAATTCGCCGGCGCAGCTGCCGCCCAGCAGCATCGGCACCTTGATGCCGTAGGGCGGCACCGAGGTCATGACGGCGGCTTCGACATAACGTCCGCCGGCCGCGTCGACGAGCGCGCTGCTGCGCACTTTCGTGCCCGGCGACGCCGAATTGAGATCGAGAAACCAGGTGCCGAATCGGATGGTGCGCGCCGCCTCGGTCGCGACGGCCTCGGCCTGCGACGCGGTGACCGCGGAGATCACGACGTCGGCACACTCGAGCAGTGCTGCGAATCCCGGCATCGCCGCGACCCTGACGCTCGCCGCGTGTACGCGCATTGCCGGTGCCCACGCAGGGTCGCGCAGCAGCACGTCCCACGCGCATACGCTGATGCCGTCGTGCGCGGCAAGCGCCGCTCCGAGAATCCTGCCGACCTCCCCGTATCCGACGAGGCCGATGGCGAGCGCTGCCTTTCCGTCCGCCGGTGAACCCGACGGATCCATCAGACGCCTCCCCAGATTTCGCGCGCGAGCTCGACGCACAGCATCAGCTTTGCCGCCTGCGCCTCGACGTGAATCTCGTTGCCGTGCACCGTGGACGAAAAGCCGCATTGCGGCGACAGGCACATCTGCTCCAGCGGCATCACCTTCGCCGCCTCGTGGATGCGTCGCCGGATGTCGTCCTTCGTTTCCACGCGATCGAGCTTCGTGCTGACGAGCCCGAGCACGACGGTCTTGCCTTTCGGCACGTGGCGCAGCGGGGCGAAATCGCCCGAGCGGGCGTCGTCGTATTCGAGGAAGTAGCCGTCTACGGCGAGTTCGTTGAACAGCACTTCGGCGACCGGCTCGTAGCCCCCTTCGGCCGCCCACGCACTGCGGAAATTGCCGCGGCAGAGGTGGACGCACACGGTCATGCCCGCCGGCCGATCGCGTATCGCCGCGTTGATGAGTCTCGCGTAGCGACGCGGCAGCTCGTCAGGGTCGTCGCCGCGCGCCCGTGCGCCTTCCCGCATCTTCGCATCGCACAGGTACGCGAGATTTGTGTCGTCGAGCTGGAGATAGCGGCACCCGGCGGCTCCGAGCGCGGCGATTTCCGCGCGATAGGCCGCTGCGACGTCGGCGTAGAAAGCTTCGAGGTCCGGGTAGGCTTCGCGGCTGATCGCCTCGCGCCCGCCGCGGAAATGCAGCATCGTCGGTGACGGAATCGTGACCTTCGGCGTTTTCCGCGTCACCGACTTCAGGAAGTTGAAGTCATCGACCTGGATCGGCTTCACGTGGCGGACGGGCGCCGTGATGCGCATCACCGGCGGCGCGAAATCGACATTGCCCTGCGCGCTGTGAAAGCTGACGGCGATGCCGCCCTTCGTCTCGACGCCTTCGAGCTGCTCCAGGAAATCGATGTGGAAGTAGGTGCGCCGGAATTCTCCGTCGGTGATGCCTTGGAGGTCG
>Ga0265331_10001151_pt1 | contig 20155 bp, 12 predicted proteins | sample 41923metaG_FD_202088 | JGI IMG/M metagenome (GOLD analysis project Ga0265331, IMG submission 202088) | Rhizosphere microbial communities from Carex aquatilis grown in University of Washington, Seatle, WA, United States - 4-19-23 metaG | ecosystem: Host-associated > Plants > Roots > Rhizosphere... | reverse complement strand
TCTTTGAAAGTAAAAATGAGATAACAGGGAGTTCAAAAACCAGCCCGGAAGCTATCATTATAGAAATAATGAAGCTGAAATATTCTTCAATAGAAATATTGTTGCTTATCGCCTCTGTTCCGAAATTAACAAAAAAACCAAGAGCTGTCGGCAGCATAACTACGTATGCGAAAGAAGTCCCAACCAAAAAACAAAGCGAAGAGAAAAAAACCGCGCGCGTCACATACCTGCGTTCATTCGGTAAAAGCCCGGGCTCAAAAAATTTCCAGAACTGGTAAAGCGTGTATGGAATGCTGAGCATAAACCCGCATGCAATAACCACTTTCATGTAAACTATCATCTGCCCGTAAGGCTTCAGGTTGATTAGCTTCATAGGCGGGCTGGTTTTCAGAGCCGGCGCAAGAAGGAACTGGTTCATTAACCAATCGGCAAATATGCCGCATATTATCGAGCCAATTATTATCCCAATCAGAGCTTTAATGATGCGCCATCTCAATTCCTCAAGGTGCTCGAGGAACGTCATCTCGCCTTCTTCGGGTTCCTGTCCTTCTTTTGCTTTTTCTTCTTCAGCCATCTATCAGGTTCTTACCATGTAAACAGCTCGGGATACAATGGATGTTCCGAAGTAATATCAGCTACGCGCTGCTTAACATCGCTTCTTACTTTTTCATCATCCGGCTTCGAGATAACGTCGTTGATCATCTCGGCGATCCTTTCCATATCCTTTTCTTTCATACCCCTTGTTGTTAAAGCTGGGGAGCCAAGCCTGATACCGCTTGTGATGAGCGGACTCTTATCATCAAACGGCACTGCGTTCTTGTTGCAGGTAATACCTACTTCATCCAGCAGCTCCTGGGCTTTCTTTCCTGTGAAGTCTTTGTTCCTCAGGTCGATCAGCATTAAATGATTATCTGTTCCGCCTGAGATAATTTTGAATCCATAACCTGTGAGCTTGTTTGCAAGCGCCTTTGCGTTCTTAATAACCTGCTCTGCGTACGTCTTGAAATTCTCTTCAAGCGCTTCTTTGAATGCGACGGCTTTCGCTGCTATCACATGCATCAGCGGGCCGCCCTGAACTCCCGGTATAACCATCGAGTCGATAAGCTCGCTCATCATTTTTATCCTGCCTGACTTTGCCGCCTTCAGTCCAAACGGATTTTCAAAATCCTGGCCCATCAAAATTATTCCGCCTCTCGGGCCGCGTAATGTTTTATGCGTTGTGGATGTAACTACATGGCAGTATGGAACTGGATCGTTCAGCAGGCCTTTTGCTATAAGTCCCGCGGGATGCGCTATATCAGCCAGTAAAAATGCGCCGACGCTATCGGCAATTTCCCTGAATCTCTGGTAATCTATATTTCTGGAGTAAGCGCTGGCGCCTACAGTGATCATCTTCGGTTTTTCTTTCTTTGCAACTTCAGCTATCAGGTCGTAGTCAAGCATTTCCGTCTTCGGATTTATACCGTATTGCGTGAAGTTATATAGTTGCCCTGAGAAGTTTACCGGCGAGCCGTGGGTCAAATGGCCGCCGTGAGAGAGGTCCATGCCCAGAACTTTATCGCCCGGTTTAACAAGCACAAAGTACACAGCCATGTTTGCCTGCGAGCCTGAGTGCGGCTGCACATTCGCGTACGCAGCATGGAACAGTTCTTTCACCCTGTCCCTGGCTAAGTTTTCAGCCTGGTCAACAAACTCACATCCGCCGTAGTACCGCTTGCCCGGGTAACCTTCCGCATATTTATTTGTCATGACGGAGCCCGTCGCTTCCATAACTTCGATGCTTGTAAAGTTTTCCGAAGCGATCATTTCGAGCTTGTCGTTCTGGCGAATTAATTCATTTCTTATCGCGTTGTATATCTGCGGGTCGTATTCCTGTAGTAATGACATTTTGTTTATAATTATTATTTAGGATTTTTATTGAAGATATGTTATTTATAATTCACCGCCTTTAGCGCATTAAGGAATCTGCATAGGCAGTCCGGATAATTATTTCAAATTTAAAATTTCGTTTTAAAAATACTAGTTGCCTTCTGATGATTTCAAAAACCAAAGCTCGCCGATATTTACACTGGCGCCGAGTTTAAATACATTTTCCATTATAAGCCCGTCGGCGGTCTTTCCTCTTCTCTGGTACCCGAACGTGAAGTCAAGCGAATTGAACCTTCCCACCGGAAGAGATAGCCCGGCGCTTGCTCCCAACGAGTTTATATTCTGCCCGTTCACTTTCAGGTAATCCATTGTATAGTTGCCGCCTAAACGGTATGACATTCTTTTATAATACGGATCGTCAAACTTTTTAGACGGGGTATATTCAAAACCAATCCCTCCGCGGAAATTATTTTTTATTTCATCGGGATGTACGCCGTAATATGTGTAGCTGTTCCAGTTCTGCATGTAAACGTCTGCCGCTACAATAAACTTATCATTAAACTCATTTGAAATTCCGATTCCCAAAGCCCATGGCATTTTAATTTTCCCGGTGGTTACAGTGACCGAATCGGTCTGCGTGCTCTTTTTGAAATTGCCCGTTAAGGTTGAATTAATTGTAAACGGCGATGAGAAGCTGACGCCAAGCGTCATACGGTCCAGCTTTTTGTTTTTGAAGATCTTTCCGAAGCCGTGGAATATCAATCCTGAATTTAAATAGAAACCGCTAAGTTCGTCCGATAGGTTGTTCTTTGCTCCTGTCAGCTGGGGATCGCCAAAATCAATTTCAGTGCTCTTGGATAATGTTCCGTAAGCGTAATTGAACTGGAGCCCAAAGCTAAAATATTTGAAAATGAGATATGAAAATCCGAGTGATATTCTTTTTAGTCCCCCGTTGCCGCTGTATAGCTGCGTGTAGTCTTCTCCCAGCGAATTGCCCGAAAACTTAGTATCGTAGTTAACCGTGCTGTAGTTATGCATAGCAAGATCAAAGATCCAGCCGTTGCTTTCATTCAGAGGAATTGCCAGGTCGAACGTTTCAAAACCGCCGAAATTTCTGCCTGACGTGCTTGAGCCGTCAGTCGCGTTTATCCGGCCCATATCTATTTTAGTGGTGAATCTTGTATTAGGTATTTGGGTCCATGTAGCGGGATTGACCGAATTAGAATACTTGCCGTATAACGCGATGCCCATTATCCCCATGCCATCTGTGCGCGTGCTTGTGGAATAATTCAGCTCCCCGATCCCGAAGATAGAATACAGCGAGCCGCCGTTCTTATCAATTATCTGGGCAAACAGAGAACCGGTTGAAAACAAAATAATAGCCGGAAGTATTAAATATTTTTTCATTTTCATTTATGAGTTATCCTCGGCGTATATTTTATAACAACGTGCGGCCTCTTCGTGCGGTCTGAAGCGTTTACATTGAAAAATGAATACTCGTCAAGATCAAATGTGTAGTTATGCGGGGCTATCTGAAGCCCGAAGTTAGCCTGCCCGTCAAGCCATCTTTGGAACGGCGTAGGCTGCTGGTTGCTGACCAGCCTCACAATATATTGGTTGCCGCTTTGATAAGTTGAATATGCATATCCTGAAGTTGAATGTAAAGTATCATTCACATATAACAGGTCAACATACCTGGACGACGACGTTGAAAGTTTTGTATCCGCAGAATCGATAGTCAAATAAAACAGCACATCGTTAATTGTAGCGGTGCTTGGTATATGGCTTAAGTCAAACTTCATTATCTGAACGTAACCGATGCCGGCCTGCATAGAAAATGTTTCGTTGCCCTGCGTCAGCGGCCCATCGACAAGGGAAACTGATTTGGCATCCTCTGTTACGATTGTATCGTTAACTCCGTACTTAGTTAATATTATCTTCAGGCTTGGTTTAACGCCTGCTGAAACCTCTGTAAACTGTGTTGAAAAAAATCCTTTTATTACATTTGAACCGCCGTTGGGGCTAAGCGCTATGCCATAATTCTTGCCGGGGTAATTTGTATCCGCTGCATATTCAAGCCAGTCTTTTACCATGCTTGTATTCAGGTTGATTGATATCTGCTGCGAATCGGCCGTCAGGAACCCCGTATAATTTCCCTGTGAAACAGTTCCGAATGAATTTGCGTTTACTGAATCAAGAGTGATGGTAGTATAGCTTAACGGCTGCTGCACTTTAAAAATATCAAAGCCGATCTGACCAAGCGAGTCGGCGCTTGTATACGGATAATAATAATTTTCATAGCTCAAAGTAAGCGTCGCCGATATAATTGTTGCGCTGTCGAAATCGGGAGAGAAGTTATCAAATCTTAACAATGCCTTTGAATTGTATGAGCCGGAATTTCCGACCAGCATATACGGAGAGCCGGAGGTATTTGTTCTCTTCCTCACATTGGTTGAGGTGATAAGCATGGTATCTATATACGAATCAAATATTCTGACGCCGGTAGTATCGCCGGGCAAAATAAACTTAAGCCCCAGCGATGACGGGTTGTCTGCGCAGCTTTCAGTCAATAGAGGGATGATGACAATAGATAGAATGGAAAGAATGAACCAGAAATATTTTTTATTATTCACTTTTGAGCTTTAGATTAATAAACCGCAATAGAATAGAATTGATTCCAAATTCTTAATTTTCATCGTTTTTCTCAACAAATCCTATCGCATCTAATAAATTATCAGCAATAAAGTCAATTTTTAGTTTTTCATCAAGACATTTCCGATATGCCACTTTACCGTATCCGGTCATAACCAGTATGTTTTTCAAACCCGCGTTTTCACCGGTTTTTATGTCGCTGTATGCATCGCCGATCATATATGAAGCTCCAAGGTCTATGTTGTGCTTTTCTTTAGCCAGCAATATCATTCCGGTTCCGGGTTTTCTCATCGGGCTGTCTTTTTTAAACTTTTCTACAACGCCCTGGGTGTGATAAGGTGAATAAAATAAATCATCAACTATCGCTCCTGAGTTTTGGAGCTTCAGCAATTCGTACATCCTGTTATTGATTTTGGCTAACTCATCTTCAGTGAGCCAGCCGCGGGCAAGGGCAGATTGATTTGTAATTACTATTATTTTGTATCCTAATTTTCTTGCTCTGGCAAGCGCTTCGGCCGAGCCTTCGATAAGACTGACCTGTTCAACTTTTGTTAAGTAACCCAGCTCTTCAGGTTTATCAGGATCGGGGCCTTCAACTTCTTTTACTATTGTGCCGTCCCTGTCAAGAAAAATAGCTTTCGAAATCCGGTTTTCCACTATATCAATATAATAAGCTCAGGTTTGTGATTTGCGCCTAATAAAATAACTAGCCTTTTTTTATTAATGATTTATAGAGGTCAACATATTTCTTAGCCGAGACAACCCACGAATAATCGTAAGCCATTGCGGCTCTTATAAGCTTTATCCACTCTTCGCGGTTCTGGTAAAGTTTCAGCGCGCGTTTTATGGCTTTCAAAAATTCGCCTGCGTCGTACTTTTCAAACACAAACCCGTTTCCTTTGCCGCCCTTATATTCTGTTACTGTATCTGCAAGCCCGCCCGTCTTTCTGACAACGGGAATGGTCCCGTACCTTAGGCTGTACATCTGGTTCAGCCCGCACGGCTCATACTTCGAGGGCATGAGGAATATATCGCTGCCGGCTTCGATGAGATGCGCCACTTCTTCGGAGAACCCGAAATGCAATCCCATCTTATCTTTGAATTTCTTTTTGTGCGCTTCAAATTTCTTCTGGTAGTTCTTATCGCCAGCTCCGAGTAAAATAAGCTGGACGTTTTCTTTCAACAGGTCTTTTATGATCTTTTCTATCAGGTCAAATCCTTTTTGATCGGTCATGCGCGAAATAATTCCGAGAACCGGAACTTCGGCGTTGTATTCTAACCCGAATTGTTTCAGCAAAGATTTTTTGTTCTCGCGTTTCAGCGGCAGCTCTTTTGAACTGTACCTGAACGGGATGATAGAATCTTTCTCGGGATTCCAAACTGTGTAATCTACTCCGTTGAGTATTCCGTAGAGATCTTTTTTTCTTTTCTTCAGAATTCCTTCGAAGCCCATTCCGTATTCATGGGTTGTGCAGATCTCATCGGCATACGTTTGGCTGACAGTTGTGATGATATCGGAATAGTTCAATCCTGTTTTCAGGAAGCTGAACTGTTTGTAATACTCTACAAGCTCTTCGTTGAATATGCTTTCGGGTAAACCGCTTTTCTGAAATGACGTATGGGGGAACAATCCCTGGAACGCAATATTATGAATTGTGAAAACAGTTTTAACCGCGTTAAGCAGCGGGTCTTTACTGTAAATTGTTTTTAAGTAAGCGGGTATCAAACCTGTCTGCCAGTCGTTGCAGTGAATTATATCAGGCTGCCAGCCGAGAAGTCCCAGCACCTGTACTACAGCGCGGTTATAAAATATAAAACGTTCATCGTTATCCGGATAGTCTTTGCCGGTTTTTGTATCTAAGTAAGGACTGTCTTTTCCGAAATATTCTTCATTTTCTATCAGGAAAACCTGTACTTTTCCTTTGGGTGAGACTATAAATGATGATTTTATGTTGCAAATGGCTATTTTATCGCCGATAGGAACTTCAATGTTTGTTAAACGCTTGATTTCATATATTCTTAGCCTTCTTTCGTCTAAAGGTCCGTATTTTGGGGTTATTATTCTGACAGCGTGGCCGAGCGCGCTAAGTTCCTGTGGCAGTGAGTTTGATACATCAGCTAGTCCGCCTGTTTTTGAGTAAGGGGTCACTTCGCTGGTACAAAATAGTATATTTAAGCCTTTTGTCATTTATTCTTTTTATTTTCGTGGAATTTACAAAAATATTAAAATCTGCTTTTAACTGCAATGAAATAAGAAGCGTATAAATTAACCAAAAAACTTAGAAATTAGCTTTAAACGCTTCTAAACGCCAGGTATTAAGACCTTTGGTTGGGGATAATGGTGATAGGAGATAAGATCTGATATAACGCATGGAACAAATAAGTAGTACGCAACTTCAATAAATTTGCATATTACAATCTGCCCGGAAAATCCATAAATTCAGGTCAGGCGTTTACGGGGATGACCTCAGAGTATTTCGGGTAATACAATTTACTTTTTATGAAAGCCGCGATATCATCAGGGCGTTCAACTCTTGCCAGGCCTTTATCAAAAACCAGTTCAGCTACTTTTATCGCGACATTAACCGATACATTCAATATGTCAGATATTGTCGGGAATACAAGACCGGTCTGAAACATTTCATCAGTCACCTGTTCGCTCAAAGCTTCGGCTGCGCAGATGAACATTTCATCTGTAACGCGTTTCGCTTCGGTTGCGATTATTGCCATACCGACGGCCGGGAAGATAAACACATTGTTTCCCTGCCCGGGGATAATTTGCTTTCCGTCAATTTCAACGGGGTCAAACGGACTTCCGCTTGCGAAGATAGCTTTGCCTTTGCTCCATGTGTATGCTTCAACCGCCGTGCACTCAGAATGGCTTGTTGGATTTGAACACGGAAATATTATGGGGCGTGCGTTGATCTTACACATCTCTTCGACAACATCTTTATTGAACGCTCCGCCGATAGTGCTCACGCCGATAATCGCAGTCGGTTTCAGTTCGTTTATAGCAGTTAAGAAATCCGAAATCGGCGCATGTTCATGCGCGTAAATTCTTTTGTAATCTTCAAGGTCGTTCCTTGATTTAACAACAAGCCCGTTGCGGTTAAACAGCCAGCATCTTTCGGATGCTTCGGCTTCGCTGAGTCCCTGTTGTTTTAATATCTCTATCAATAGCCCGGCAATACCTGTTGCGGCTGAGCCAGCGCCAAGGAATAAGAACTTCTGGTCGGCCAGCGGCTTGCCTGTATGCTTGCATGCGGTTAACAAGCCTGCGGTTACTACGCTTGCGGTGCCCTGTATATCGTCGTTAAACGTGCATATCTTATCGCGGTATTTTTCTAAGATGCAAACTGCATCCGGTCCGGCAAAATCTTCCCACTGTATAAGTATCTTCGGGAACACCTCTATCATTGCGCTGACGAACTCATCGATAAAATCAAAATACTCTTTTCCGCGGATGCGCTTAATTCTTAAGCCGGGATAAAGCGGGTCCTCACGGAACGCTTCGTTATTTGTGCCGACGTCAAGAACAATAGGCAAAGTAGAATCAGGATGAACTCCCGCGCACGCCGTGTATAAAGCAAGTTTGCCGATAGGTATGCCGATGCCGCACACGCCAAGATCGCCGAGTCCGAGAATTCTATCGCCGTCGGTGACAACTGCGATGCGAACATCTTTCTCGTGCCAGTTGCGAAGTACGTTGCGGATATTATTTTTTTCCCTGATTGAAATATACAAGCCGCGGGGTCTGCGTATAATATGCCCGAATTTCTGGCATGCTTCGCCGACTGTCGGAGTATATATAAGCGGAAGATATTTCGCCGGGTCGTCCATCACGGCGCGGAAGAACAAAGTTTGGTTGTTATCCAGCATTTGCGTGAGGTAGACGTATTTATTTATCGCTTCTTTAAAATGGTCCACCTGCTCATGCACTCTGAACACCTGCGTTTCGATGCTTTCTATTTCATCGGGAAGCAGGCCATGGAGTCCGTACTTATCGCGTTCTTCTGCCGTAAATGCTGTGCCTTTGTTAAACCTTGGGTCGTGGAGGATTTCGTATCCTGTCTTTTTCATATCAAGCCTTCGTGCCCTTTTCATAAGATTTAGTCTCAGATAATATTGGGCGTTCTTATTCTAAAAATATAGGTTTCCTCACTCGTAAGTAATACACACAAAGATAACCATTTGAAATTTGCGCATCAATGAATAAAGATGTGAGAGGGCAGACGTGAAAACGGTAAACGGAAGAAAGAAAAAGGATGAAAACCGAATATAAACATCTAAATAAACATATCTTTAAGGCAGATAACATTAATTTGGTTATTATAGTTAACTGGGTTATCAACCGTCAAACCGCTTGCAGCTGTCAGATGTATAGAATGTTAATTTGGTTAAATAAGTTTAACCATCAGGAATAGAAAATTAATTATAATCTTAGATTAAAAGTTATGGGCTAAAGCCCGATTTTCTATTAATCCTTATCCCCCGACCTGAAGGTCGGGGCAATTGAAAAAACCAGGATCAAACAAAACTGGTTTACCCATCTCTGTATGAATCTTGAATTTTCTTTTTTTCTTTTTTAATTCGTAATTCTCAAATCGTAATTCTCAATTTGTAAGTAAAATCTCATAACGTTATACCGCTAACTATATCAGGCGCTGTTTGCTGTATTTTATGTATTTGACATAAACTTCACTTAACTTATCTTTACCTGATATTTTATCTAACTAATTAAATTTCATGAAAAAGTATATAGTTTCCGTTTTTGTTCTTGTCATTATTGCAGCGGCGGCGTTTTCGTTCAGAAATACCGGCGAAAAGTACGGCCCGCATCTCACTTCCGTATTGGATAACACAACCGAAAAAAGTTTTGTAGTATTTGTGTACCTTGCCGATAAAGGCCCGGGCGCTCAAAGCAAATTATCAAGCCCGCTTCAGCTGGTAACGCAAAGGTCGTTAGACAGAAGGCAGAAAGTAAAAAGCCCCGATAAGATTGTTGATATGACCGACGTTCCCGTTTACCAGCCATATACTGATATGATTTCAGGGAAAGTTCTTAAAGTAAGGCAGCAGATAAAATGGTTTAACGCGCTCAGCGTTGAAGTTACAAAAGAACAGATAGAAGATCTGGCAAAACTCTCTTTTGTAAGCCAGATAGAGCTTGTGGACAGGTTCTATAAGAATCGCGATAACGTTGAAAACACAGCGCAGAATAATCCCGTTGTGCCTGAGACGCCGAAGAAAGATAATATAGAAACAGATTCATTGAACTACGGAACAAATGCATTTAACCAGATATCGCAGATAAAAGTTAATATTGTTCATGATGAATCAATTTACGGGCAGGGAGTTTTAATTGCAAGCTTTGATGTGGGCTGGGCAAACCAGACTCACGAAGCATTTACAACATTGCCGATGAAAGTTTTGGCGCAATATGATTTTGAACAGCACCGCCCAACAGCCGGCGATGTTAGCGCAACATCTGAATACTGGCACGGGACCGAAACGCTCTCTAATATAGGCGGTTATATGCCGGGCAAGATTATCGGGCCTTCGTTCAGGTCAAGTTTTATAGTCGCGAGAACAGAAGTTGATTCTTTTGAGCGTCCTATTGAAATGGATAACTGGATCGCCGCTTCACAATGGGCAGATTCACTTGGAGCCGACGTGATTTCAAGCTCGCTTGGTTACCTTGTCTTTGACGCCGGTTACGGCGGTTACACATGGCAGGATATGAACGGGCACACAATGCCTATTTCAATTGCCGCTTCTTTGGCCGCCGATCATGGCATAGTAGTTTGTAACTCTGCCGGCAATGACGGGCCGAACGCATCGCATAATACACTTGGCGGTCCGGCTGATGCTGATAGTATCGTAACAGTTGGGGCAGTTACAAGTTCAGGAAATATAGCTTCGTTCAGTTCTGTAGGACCAACTACGGATACTCCTCCGCGAATTAAACCGGATGTTCTGGCGATGGGTTCGAATAATTATGTGGCAACAACTGGCTCTAATAATGCATATACAAATCACAGCGGCACTTCATACTCATGCCCGCTTACAGCAGGAGTTAGCGGACTTATTCTATCGGCAAACAAAAACTTAACGCCGTTCCAGGTACGCGGAATTTTAAGAAAGTTTGCAAGCAATTCCTCATCGCCTAACAATACTTATGGCTGGGGAATTATCGATGCCCAGCAGTCGGTTGATTCGGCAAGGAAGCTTGATAACGTTGCCCCGACAATTTTGCATACCCAGCCGTTCACAGCAACAACAAATACAGGCATTATTACGATGAACGCAAGAATTTTTGATAATGGTATAATCAGGCTCTGGCAGAACCAGGCGCCAATGATTTATTTCAGGAAATCAACAAACAACGGCGGAACATGGAGCTCGTATACATCAACAACTGCTAATTTAGTTTCAGCAGATACATTTTCATTCCAGATAACAGGCAGCGCGACAGGCACAACGGTGGAATATTATTTTGCCGCTCAGGATATCGCATTGCCGAATCCGCTGATGTCAACTTTACCCGCAGGCGGCTCGGGAATAAATCCGCCGGGAACAACAGCCCCTCCGACAAGATTCACTTATTATGTTGGCGTAGTTGGGATTGAACCAATAAGTTCTAATACCCCAAATTCATTTAAGCTGTATAATAATTATCCGAATCCGTTTAATCCAACAACAAAGATTAAATTTGATATAGCTAAGCAAACGCTGACGAAGATAAGAGTCTATGATTTAACCGGCAGAGAAGTTGCTGTGTTGGTAAACCAGGAATTGGTTCCGGGAAGTTACGAAATAAACTTTAACGCATCTGATTACGCAAGCGGAGTTTATTTTTATAAACTTGAGACGGCAAGTTATACAGAAATAAAGAAGATGATATTGGTAAAATAAAATCAGAGAAAATTCGACAGTTAGAATTATGGACAGGTGAAAGCCTGTCCATTTTTATTTAAATTGTGCGGACTTCAAAAAGCAACCACGAAGACTAAAATATCACTTATTGGGCGACCATTCAGAAATAAGTTGGTTTGCACCCCCTCTTATCTCCCCCTGTTAGGGGAGATAAGAGGGGGTGCGCTTTTGTCGATTTTGTGTCTTTGTGTTTTTGTGGCATTGTTTCGGAAATTCCCCAATTTTTCGCGACATTACTGGTTACATTTGATGTAACTTTTGGGTATTTAATTATATGATACTTTAGATTATCTTTAAAGACTTTCTATACAATAATTTAACAAATATGAAAAAATATATAATTACCGTTTTTGTACTGGTTTTAATTTCGGTCGTTGCGCTTTCATTCAGAAACACCGAGATGAAATTCGGGCCGCATTTGACGAGCGTTCTTGATAATAAATCGGAAAGCACATACATAGTTTATGTTTATTTTTCGGATAAGGGTCCCAATGCATCTTCAAAACTTTCAAACCCACTTGCGCTTGTGACGCAGAAATCGATTGACAGAAGAATGAAAGTTAAAGGGCCGGACAATATTGTTGAAATGACCGACGTTCCGTTATATGAGCCGTACGTTGCAACAGTATCGGATAAAGTAATAAAGACAAGGCAGCAGCTGAAATGGTTCAACGCTTTAACAGTTGAAGCCACAAAAGAACAGCTTGAAGATATTTCAAAGCTGTCATTTGTTAGCAGTATAGATCTGGTCGAAAGGTTCCACCGCAATCCGAATGATGTTGAAACCACCGTTCAGAATAAACCTGTTCAGCAGCCTGTTAAAGATAACATAGAAACCGATTCGCTTAACTACGGAACAAACGGAACAACGCAAATTACACAGATGAACGTGAATGTTGTGCATAACCAGAGCATTTTCGGACAGGGAATTTTGATATGCAGTCAGGATGACGGTTTCAGGAATCAAACGCACCCTGCTTTTAATAACGCAACATATCCGCTTCATCTTATATCGCAATATGATTTTGAATTACACATACCCAATGCCAGCCATACTACGGCTACACACGGTACTACAACAATTTCATGCATAGGCTCATACGCTCCGGGCTCGCTGATAGGCACGGCGTTTAAATCAAATTTCCTTGCGGCAAGAACGGAAGTTGATTCGTTCGAGCGCCCGATAGAAATGGATAACTGGACAGCCGCTTCACAGTGGGCAGATTCGCTTGGCGCGGATGTGATAACAAGCTCGCTTGGTTACCTTGCATTTGACGCAGGTTACGGCGGTTACACATGGCAGGATATGAACGGAATGACGATGCCGGTAACAAGATCGGCGGCAATTGCGTCGCATAACGGTATCCTCGTATTCAATTCTGCAGGAAACAACGGACCGGGCGGCACCAATACTTTGAACGGGCCCGCGGATGCGGACAGCATTGTTACAATGGGCGCCGTTGAGCCGAATGGAGTTGTAACATCGTTCAGTTCTGTTGGGCCTACAACCGATACACCGCCAAGAATTAAGCCGGATGTTATGGCTATGGGCGACGGCGTGCAAACGGCTAACGGCAGCGGTTCGGGATACAGCGGCGGCGGTTCGGCAGGCACATCGTATTCTTGTCCGCTTGCGGCAGGAGTAGGCGCATTAATATTAAGCGCGAACAAAAATCTTACCCCGTTACAGGTGCGCGGTATTCTCAGAAAATTCGCATCGAATACAAACAGCCCGAACAATACTTACGGGTGGGGAATTATTAACGCGGCGCTTTCGGTTGATTCCGCAAGGAAGCTTGATAACGTCCCGCCAACAATTTTACATACCCAGCCGTTCACGCAGACCGTTAATACCGGGGTTATTACAATGAACGCCAGGGTTTTTGATAACGGTATAATCAGGCTGTGGCAGAATCAGGCTCCGCTTATGTATTTCAGAAAGTCGACAAACGGCGGCGGAACATGGAGCTCGTACACAGCAGTATTGGCAAGCGCCATGTCGGCTGATACTTTTTCATTCCAGATAACGGGAAGCGCGGTTGGCACAACTGTTGAATATTATTTTGCGGCGCAGGATATAGCTTTGCCGAACCCGTTGATGTCAACGTTGCCGGCAGGCGGCACGGGAATTAATCCTCCGGGCACAACGGCTCCGCCCACAAGATTTAGTTTCTATGTTGGCGTGGTTGGTATCAGCCAGATCGGCAGCGGCGTACCTAATACATTCAAGCTGTACAATAATTATCCGAATCCGTTTAACCCGGCAACGAAGATAAAGTTTGATATAGCAAAAGAAACTTTTGCCAAAATAAATGTGTACGACCTGACGGGAAGGAAAGTAGCCGAGATCGTGAATCAGAACATGAAACCCGGCAGTTATGAAATAACTTTTGACGCGTCTAAATATGCAAGCGGCGTTTATTTCTATAGACTTGAAACTGCGCAGTACACTGAAATTAAAAAAATGATATTGATAAAATGATCTTATAAATTCATTTAAGTTTTAATTAAAGGCGTTCAGTATAAATTTGCTGAACGCTTTTTTTAAACAAAAATATTAATGACAAATAAATTCCGCCTGTTCTTATTCATCATTTCCGTTATCTGTATTTTCCAGAACGCGTCGTATGCGGTTCCTAAAAAGTTTTTGTTCGATGCTACCAAAGCGGAAACTGCCGGCAATGCCGATTGGGTAATAGATGAAGACAGCCATGTTGTTGGCAGGTATCCTACGCCGGACCAGTCGACTGTGACAAGCTCAACGCCTGAAACATACTGGACAGGCGCGATTTCATCATGGGGTATCGCGCTGGTAAAGCTTGGGCATCATGTTGAATCTCTTCCGGTAGGAACCGCTATCACATACGGAAACGGAAATAACCCGCAGGACCTATCGAACTACGATGTATTTGTTATTGACGAGCCAAACTCTCCGTTTACATCGACTGAGAAAGCGGCAATAATAAATTTTGTTCAAAACGGAGGCGGGCTGATGATGGTTTCGGACCATGCGGGCGCCGATAGAAATAATGACGGCTGGGACCCAGTTAGAGTGTGGAACGACCTGATAAGAAATAACGGAGTTCATAATATGCCATTTGGTTTCATACTTGATTCGCTGGATTTTTCGGAGACAACTACAAACCGGCTTACTAACTGGTCGTCAAATCCGATACTTAACGGTCCGCAGGGCGCGTTTGTTTCAACGGAATATTTTGACGGAACATCAATTACATTAAATCCTGCTAATAATTCTTCAGTCCAGGGCCTGATATGGCGCACCGGAGTATCACAGAATAACAGTAATCTTATTGCGGCATCATGTTCACTTGGCGCAGGACGGGCCGTCATATTCGGCGATAGCTCATGTCCCGATGACGGTACAGGTTCATCCGGTCATACGGTTTATGTGACCTGGTCAACGTTAAGCAACGCGCAGTTCTTTATGAACGCGTCTCTCTGGCTCGCTAAAGAAACCGGGGTTAATGCCATTGAACCTGTTGGCGGGGTTCCAACTGCTTTCTCGCTCTCTCAGAATTATCCAAATCCGTTTAATCCGGAAACAAAGATCAGATTTGATATTCCCGGAAACACAAATTCTCAATCATCAAGCGTCAAGCTGGTTATCTATGATATTCTTGGCAGGGAAGTTGAAACGCCGGTAAATGAGAATCTTGCAGCGGGTTCATACGAAGTAAACTGGGACGCGTCAAAATATCCCAGCGGAGTGTATATTTATAAACTTCAAACAAACGATTTTACCGAAACAAAGAAAATGATACTGATAAAATAGTTAATGAATTAACGAATTTAAGATTTTTAAGGGCGTTCTGATGAATGCCTTTTTTATAGGTCAAAGATATATCTTTGACCTGATTGTTTGATAGGGTTATATTTGTATTATGAGTTTACTTATAGAAAACGCTAAGCAAATTGTCACATGCCATACGCGGGGACGGAAGTTCAAAGCGGGTAAATACCAGTCTGAAATAGGCTTGATTCAAAACGCAAGCATATTTACTGAAAATGGCAGAATAAAATGGATCGGTAAGAAGATTCCATCATCGTTGAGGAAATCAGTTAAACAACAAATTGACGCAACAGGTAAAGTTATCCTGCCGGGATTTATTGACTCGCATACGCATCTTGTTTTCGCAGGAGACAGGGCAAACGAATACTCAATGCGCATCAAAGGCGCAACGTATGAAGAGATTGCAAAAGCAGGCGGCGGAATAATAAACACAGTTAAAGCGACGCGCAAAGCGCCGGTTAACGAGCTTCTGAAACTTGCAAAGAAAAGAATTGATTCTTCAATAAGCTTCGGAGTTACTACAATTGAAGCGAAATCAGGATACGGGCTTGATACAAAGACCGAGCTCAAAATGCTTGAGGTAATTAAAGAGCTAAGAAAAATAATCTATATAGATATATACTCTACTCTGCTTGCAGCGCATGCATTTCCCATAGATATATCACGTAAAGAATATATTGATAAAATTCTGTATGAAATAATTCCGCTTACAGCTAAGCGCGGTTTAGCTTCATTCATAGACGCGTTTTGCGAGAAGAATTATTTTACTCCTGCCGAGACACAATTGATATTTGAACATGGAAGAAAGTTCGGGCTTGTGCCGAAGCTTCACACAAACCAGTTTTATTCAGTGGGCGGAATCGAGACTGCTGTAAAGTGTAAAGCCATATCAGTAGACCATCTTGAAGTAATGACCAGCCGCGAGATAAAAGCGCTATGCGGTAAAAATATTATTGCATGCGTTTTGCCGACAGTCTCATATTTTCTTGACATACCCTATGCTCCTGCAAGGGCGATGATAGAAAACAAAGTCCCTGTTGCGCTTGCAACCGATTTCAACCCAGGCAGCTCGATGACCCAGAACATACAGCTTGTAATGAGCATGGCGGTTCAGTTACTCAATATGAACATTGAAGAAACAATTAACGCCGTCACCATAAATGCAGCAGCGGCGCTTGGAATTTCCGATGTGACAGGAAGCATTGAAACCGGTAAACAGGCCGACATGCTGATATTTGATACCCATGATTATCGTGATATTCTTTATCATTTTGGCGTAAATCAATTAAAAACCGTAATAAAAAAAGGCAAAGTAATACACAAATACTGAATAGAAATGTCGGGTTTTTATTAATATATTTGTTTCAGTAGCCCGATGTATGTTTTTAGATGTACCCTGTTAGGCAGAAATAAAGGACTTATATGGAATCTGTAAATAAACACCTTCAATTTTTTCAAACCTCCGCAGTAGTAATTTTCATTCTCTTCATATATTCATTTTCAGGATGTTCTGATGATAACCCCCCAACTCAGGTTATAAAATATGTAAACCCGGTTGAAACAAGAATCGGGTACATTGGCACGGGCGATGTGTACAATAATATCTCGGTCATTCAGTGCAAAGATGGCGGTTATGCTTTTTGCAGCACAATATATAATGAAAATAATGAGTTCCAGATGTTTGTCGCCAAGCTTTCAGCTGATTACCAAACGCAATGGTCAAAAGAATTTGGTTTGCCGGATAGCTATGTAGCAAATGATTTAGTGGAATTTGATGACGGCAGTATTGCGGTCGCCGGGAATACATTTCATTATTACGGCGGCGGGAGAGTTATTTGTGTAGTCAAAGTTTCTCAAAACGGAGCGCTTCTATGGTCCAAATCATTTAACAATGGTTCAACCGAAGGCATGGGATGGGGCAGCAAGATATGTAAAACCCAGGATAATTGCATGGTTGTTTTAGGCTCTACAGATTATGATTCAGGAACAGATCTGCTGAAAATCGATCAGGAAGGCGCCTTGTTATGGACGAGAAATTGCGGGGACCTGTCTTCAGTAAATAAATTAGTGTCATCTTCAGGCGGCTTCACAGCTGCTAACGGAAGCTGCATAGTCAGGTTAGGAGCAGATGGCGCTTTCCAGTGGTGCAGGCATTACACATCAGGTTCTAATGACGTTTTGTGCAATGAGATATTCCATACAAGCGCCGGCGATTTTATTGTTGCAGGTTCCTTTCAGTATAATGGTTATTATGCTCCAATGATATTTAAAACCGATGATAACGGGAATATATTGTGGGCTAAAGCATACGGTCCATCAAGTCCTGTTGGCGGAGGAGCATTTAGATCGGTTAATCTCTTTTTAGACGGAGGCTATATAGCTGCGGGTTTTACTCCCGGCTATGGCGGCGGCGGATTTTATATGAAGTTCTCGGAAGACGGCGCAATAGGATGGGCAAAATCATATGACACTACCGGCCTTCAAAAATTTGACTATGTGTTCCCGGTTTCCGACGGCGGCATAAGCTTAATTGGGGAATCGACTATTTATGGAAACAATTATGATATTATGGTTAAATGCAACAAAGATGGAAATGCATGTGAAAACATTCCGGCTTATCAGATTAGCGCAACTTCATTAACTTTGAACTCTGGTTCATACATTTATACCGATAGCCTGATTACATTAAACCCGTCAAACATTAATATGAATATTTCGGAAGCGAATTTTAATTACAATCTTATCTGCAAGTATTGATGAATTGCAATTCGGAAATAATTTATTGAATTGAAGAAAATTCCTTCAGTTTTTCAGGATAATAGCTCCGGGAACTCCAAAACCTGAGCGTGCCCAGCCGTAATCCTGCCCCTTGACAAATTGAAAATTATTTATCATATTGCAGTAGAAGATTACTACTGCAAATTGACCCAACAGCAAATATCTGAAAAATTGAGGTCTATTGGATTCAAGGAAAATGAATCCAAGGTCCTAATGGCATTATTAAAGGGCGGTGAAATGACCGCTTCCGGAATTGCCAGGGAATCAAAAATAATCCGCAACTCGATATATGATATTCTGAAATCATTTGTTGAGGAAGGTTACTGCAATGAAATTGAAACCAACACCATACTTAAATACCGCAGCGTAGATACACGGATAATAATCGATAAGATCGAAAAGAAGTTCAATGATCTGAACCGCATGAAAATTGATACGCTTAACGAAACATTTCAGGAGATAGAGAAATTATACGGAGATGAAAACAACCGGGGCGCAGGCGATGACGCAAATCAGAATATAGAACTTATACGCGGGTATAATAAACACCGGACGCTTAAGTTCATCGAGATATTCAAAAAAGCAAATAATTCCGTATTAGGCATGTACAGGCTTAGAGGAATAGTGAGCGATGAGTTAAATGATATATCGGCTAAGTTCATTCAAAACGGCGGCGAGCTAAGATCGGTTTACATGCTGAATTTAAATTTCAGGATCGTAAAAGACGGAGTTGCGAGAAACGCTTCAACTGATGACCTGATAAGGGTCTGCAGTAACTTTGAGAAAGCAGGCGAGCAGGTTCGCCTCACACAGTCCGATATTCCCAACATGGCGATATTCGATGAAGAGACGGTATTTACAAATATTAACGATAAAGATATACCGAAGAACAAGCAAGCCGATATAATTATCAGGAACAGGAGTTATGCTAAGCATATGACTGAACTGTTTAATCATCACTGGGAAAATTCAATGACAATAGATCAGTATAAAAGCTTAAAATTAAATTTAGTCGTCTAACAGAGAGCAAATTAAAATAAATTATCATGTTGAAAAAAATTTGTTATTTGATCCTCATCTTCGCAATCTGCCAAAAAGCCCTGCCGCAATCTAACTGGGTTTTACAAAACAGCGGAGTGACCGAAAACCTGTTTTCTGTACAATTCCTGGATCAAAACACCGGTTGGGTTGCCGGCGGAAACGGATATCAAACAGGCGTGTTAGTCAAAACAACTAACGGTGGAACGAACTGGTTCAGTTCACTTGGCAATATCAACCGTTCGCTGATTAAGCTGCAGTTTATAGATGCAAACACAGGCTGGGCCCTGGGTTCAGATACGGGTTCTATTTTCAAAACAGTCAACGGAGGCCTGAGCTGGACGCTGATCCACACTGATACTATATCATATATGTCGTGTTATTTCAAGAACTCCACTACCGGCTGGGTTTGCGGCCACAGGTCAAAGATCGAAAAGACGACTGACGGCGGCACGACCTGGGCGATCGAGCCGGTCGGATTGAACGTCGGGTATGATCTGACTTGTATATATTTTAACGACTTCAATAACGGGTGGTGTCTCGGAACATTTGGCGCAATGCTGAGAACGACTAATGGCGGCGCATCGTGGATACTGACATCCAGGCCAACCGGAGAAGCTTACAGGTCGATAAGTTTTATTGACGCTAATACAGGATTTGCGGCGGGAATATTAAGCACTTATTCAAACTCGCCTTCGCCGACCGGGAGAGGAATTGTACTCAGGACAACAAATGCAGGCATAAACTGGAACATAATTTTTACACTTGAAACGCCTAATACATTTGACATCCAGGGTTTCAAAGCAATTCAGTTCATTGACGGAAGTACCGGCTGGGTTGCCGGAACGCCCTCAAGGTCATACCTCAGCGGAGTACTCTTAAAAACGACAAACGGCGGTTTCAACTGGGACCAGGCAGATATTGGAAACGTAGGCTATGTTAATGGACTTTCTTTTGTTAATAGCCTGACCGGCTGGGCTGTCGCTAATAACGGGAACATAATAAAGACGACTAACGGAGGAGGGCCGGTTACGTACACAATATCCGGTTCCGTCCGGTACCAGGATAATA
>Ga0265331_10001147_pt1 | contig 20206 bp, 8 predicted proteins | sample 41923metaG_FD_202088 | JGI IMG/M metagenome (GOLD analysis project Ga0265331, IMG submission 202088) | Rhizosphere microbial communities from Carex aquatilis grown in University of Washington, Seatle, WA, United States - 4-19-23 metaG | ecosystem: Host-associated > Plants > Roots > Rhizosphere >... | reverse complement strand
GTGTTTTGCGTTAGTCAGGTTCTGAACCTCACGATATGCCTTGCGGATGGGCTCGCTCGGGTTCGACTTGGCAATTCCAACGTCGTCTTCGTTGCGCAGCGCGCGGGCGAGCGCGCTGTTGCGCATTGCATTCTTTGCGTTGGCGCGAACCTTAGCGTTGTAGTGCTTCTGTACAATTGTCTTCAGTTGAGCGTCTGTTCCAAAGGCGCACGCGTTGACTACCGCGCTACTGGAGAGATTTAAGAGACGGACTTCAAAGAGGGCTGCAATGAAAGCCAGCCCTTTGCGAGGGTTATCCTTGCCCCTGTTTCGCCAATCCTCCGCCACATTTGAGCGACTAAACTGGAGGAGTTTGTCGGGATCAACCAAGAATTTGCTGCCGCGACGCAGAAGGCGGCATGCATCGTAAATGTCGTCATTAGCGGTGACCACGATGTTGAGCAGTGGGAGAGTCGCACCGATTTCACCAACGTCATAGCGGGCGACGACAAGCCTTTGAACTGCACGAAGGTAGTCCCCGAGCGTGTCTTCATCTGCAGCAAGCGCGTGCGCCTCATCGGGTGAAATGGCGGCATCCGCAAGAGAGACGCTTGTCGCAGCCAAGACAAGATTGAGCGCTTTCTCCCAGTCGACTTTCGGTAGGCCTATGAGACGGTGAATAGGCGTCGCGGCCAACGCAGACTTGCCGCCAGCGAGTGTCAGACGGGCGATCGCGGCCGTCGCGAACTGCTCATCGTTCACCGGCCAAAGGGCCAAAAGGGATTCGTTCCGACGCAATAGGGCATTCAGATTTCCCATGGCCGCCTTTGTTGCGACTTCGTCCACAGTCTGAATCTCTCGCCCGTCTAGATTGACGACGATTAGCTTGCCCTTGCTCTTCTCTTTTGCGAGAGGCAGTTCGCGATGGATCCAAGCGGGCAGCTCGGACAGTGGCAGTTCAAAATCTGGCGGCGGCGAGAGAACTGTGCCCACCACATCGGCGAGGAACACGGCGAGCGACTCAATGAGGGATGTCTTACCTTGGCCCGGGCGTCCAAGCAGGAAGACCAGCTTGCCTTGTCTGGCCGTTCCGACCTCTGCAACTGCCTGTTTGAGTGCTCTGAGGTCTTCCGGGCACTCTAAGAGTACGTGACTTAGTCTGTCGGGGCCAACTGCGCTGCGAAGCGTCTCAAAGTTGGCCGGAATGCTGACGATTCCAAGGTTCTTGCTCACTCGTTCTCCCGGGTATTCTTGCGATCATCGCATGCGGGTGTCGGCTACTGGCGATGCCGAGACTGAGCGGCCCAGCGAAACAGGCCAACCGGCGGCCCGCTTCGGCGGCGAAGCCGCGCATGCGGGACGTCCGCGTTGAGCGCCGGGTTAGGCGTCATCAGGATGTTTTATCGGCCGGGATACCTGCGAGCCGTGATAACTCATTGACCACCGGATGCATGGACCAGGGCAATAGCAAGCGCGCCCGCGGCATGAATTTGATATGTTGGCCGAATTCGGTAGGGCTTCGAAACTGAATCGTAATTGGCCGAATATTAATTAGGCGATTCTCGTCGATACGCGTGACCATTCCGAAGGGGACTCTAATCTCGCGTAGGTAGTTGGAAATGTACAGCGTTGTAGAGTCTATGCGCACTCGCTTCAATCCAATCAAGCTCCAAAGTATGAAGAGAGTGCCAACAACCCAAGCGATCAAGAACGACGGAAATTGCGAAATGCTGTTCGCATCTTCGCGAAATGCCATTTCGGCTGTCCCAAATCCAAACCCAGAAATCCAAATCAAGGGAAATAGCACCTTCATGGGAAATGTTGCCAGCGAAGAGATTGATTTAATTGTTCGGACCGAGTCGCTCATGACGCCTAACGGACCAAGTTAAGTGGCCCGCCGAAGGCGGGTCCGCTTGAACGCCGGGTTAGGCGCCTATTACGCGGAACTGAGAAACCTCGGTATCTTGGCGCGAAGCAGAGCAACGAGAGCGGGGTCCATAAACTCGAAATCGTCGGGGATATCAAGACAGATGAGACGCTTCCCATTGAGGTAGGGCCGAAATTTCTTGGAGATTTTGTTGCGGTGAGTCTTCTCCATGACAAAGATTATATCGGCCCATTCAATGAGCTCCGGCGTGACTGACACGTCCGCATCATTGTCGGTGCCGGCGGAAGCAGTCTCAACGTTCGGATACGTTGCAAAAATCTGCTCTGCCGTTGGACTGCGGAGTCGGTTTTGGCTGCATATGAACAGCAGGCGGGGCACAAGGCGCCTAACTGGTAGTGGGGAACCGATGCGACGGAGAAAAATGCGTCATCGAGATCGTTGAGCGTTTGCGGTGATCGCAACCATGCCCAAGTATTCAACGCTTTAGTTCGGAAATTGGCAATCTAATCGCCCCGTTGTTCTCCGGCTCGAAGTCCGACGGTATCGCTCGGGTTTCCAGAATGCTGGCCGAGGCGGACCAAAGTATGCATATTTGGTCCGTTGATCCGGTTCCACCGGAGACCGTTGATCGTACAAAACTCGTCATCTCGTACATTTGCGAAGTGCCTGATTTTTGGGCTGTTCGCAAGCGCTCGACCAATGGTACGCGCGGCGGACTCAGATCTGCCGACCGGAGAAAGCGGCAGCGGAAGCGCTCAGACAATGGAAACCTGCGTGCAGGGCGCTTCGATCTGAATCCATTGCCCTCCGCACGCGTCCCCACGTGTACGCAGGAATCCCCAAACAAAAAGGCCAACGGAGAACCGTTGGCCTTTGAATTTTGGTGGTGTGCGAGATTCCGGGGACAATTTCACATGTCAGGCAAATGCGGGCGCATGCAGGTTGCTGCGAATGCATGCGGGAAATTTGCGACCCGGGATCTACGCACTTGCCCCGAGCCGCAAACATGAAAGGGCACCTTTCGGGATGTCGGCGACACGCGCTATTGACAGATCGTTCCCCCCGTCGGGGCAAACAGGAATCGGGTGATCGATTTGGTCTGACGCACGGATGGCCAACCGGCTCCTCCGAGAATTTGGTAAGTGAAATTCGCATGATTGCCGTCGACGAATTCCAGCTGTGCGTAGCCAAGCTGCTGGGTGGTGAACGGTGGTGCATAGGCGTCGAACCGCGGTCCTGACGTCGATGTGAGCGGTCCTTGAAAGACGTCATACATAATGTTCTCCCGCGTGAGAAGTCCAGAAAGCCATACGGGGGGATTTGCATTACCGGGTGTCTTGGCGGCGAAGGTGTACCAGGTCGCATAGATCTGGTTGCCTTGATGGGCCAAGTTGATTCCCCAGCCGGGTTCCGAGGGCGTCCACCAGAGGTCCTGGTAGTTAGCGGCATCCACCAGATCGGGCGTGGAGCTGTACGCGCAAAGGGGTCTCGATGTTCCGGGGTCGAGGACGAAGCGCGTGATTGCCTTGGTCTGATTGACGTTCGCCGCGCCTCCGGCGGAGACGTTATAGCTGAATGAGCCGGTATTGACGTCAGTGAATGTAATGGAGCCTGTGCCGACCTTGTTCGCGGTTCCGGTTCCCGCGAAGTTATTGAATGGCGGCCCGACATCCGTATAGATATCGCCGGTGTAGACGCCTCCGGTTGGGGTCGTTTGCGTGGCAAGCATGGAAAGCCAGAAAGCCGTGCCACTCGTATCGTAGGTGTACCAGGTCGCGAAGATCTGATTTCCCTGGTGCGCCAGGTTGACACCCCATCCAGATTCGCTGGCATTCCACCACAGCCCTTGGTAATTCGGATTCGCTGTCGATGGCGGCGGATTCGGGATACCCGCTGATGTGCATGACGTGTACCACGGCGATTGGCCGGTCGCCGAGTCCCACGCGGCGTCCGTCACATGGTTGAGGCGGTTGGGGCAGAGCGTCGATCCGCCTTTCCCTAGGCTGTCCGGTGAGGGCACGGCGGGCACATCGCCTACGAGCTGGTTGCCACCTACGAGAAAACCTCCCAAGTTCTCAAGGCCATTCAGTATCGGGATAAAGCCGATCAGATGATTGTTGCTCGCATCAAATGCGACCAGGTTTGTGACTCCGGCCAACGCTCCGATGGATCCGTCCAGCTGATTGTTTGCGACGAGGAAAGTTTCGAGATTTGTCAGGCCGGTGAGCGCCGGAGTCGATCCTGTCAGTCTGTTGTTCTGGGCATAGAAATACTGCAGTTCGGTCAGCCCCGCCAGTGACGGGATCGCGCCCGTGAGCTCGTTGTCTTCGACTTCAAAGTATTGCAGGTTTGTCAGCCCGGCAAGTGCCGGAATCGGCCCGGTGAGCTGGTTGAGATTGGCAACGAAGGTCCTTAGCTTCGATAGCCCCGACAGGTCTGGAATCACCCCGGTGAGCTGGTTTTCGTAGGCCGAAAAACTCTGCAGGTTCGACAATCCGGCAAGTGCCGGAATCGACCCGGTCAATTGGTTGACGTGGACGTCGAAGTCGACCAGATTCGTCAAGCCATCGAGCTCCGGGATCGAGCCGGTGAGGCTATTCTTGTAGACATAGAATGTGGTCAAGCTGGACAGACCGGCAAGCGCGGGGATCGATCCCGTCATGCGGTTGTCTTCGACGATGAAAGCTTCCAGCCCCGTCAGGCCAGCGAGTTCAGGAATTGCGCCGGTAATGAGGTTCGACCCAGCGTCGAATCGGCGCAGATTCGTAAGGTCATTCAGATTTCCGGGAAGACTTCCGGTCAGATTGTTGGCGCTTAGCTGAATCTCCGTAACGGTAGTCCCGCCGGCATCGCACCTGATGCCCACCCATGTGCATTCCGTTCCTGCGGGGCCATTCCAGCTGGTGCTGCCCCTGTCCCAGCTGCCGCCGTTTGTACTGGCATATAGGTTGAGCAGCACGGCACGCTCGTTAACTGGAATTGTGCAATGAGCGGCGCCGGCGGCGAAGGCGACGAGAACCGAAAGGATCAACGCAAAAACTGTGCGCTGTTCGGCGACCTTCATTGATTGACGCTCCCCTAAGGCTTGCCTGATTCTACTTTTGGATTCCAGCCTACCGGTGCAGGCACGCACGAGTTTCACCAATTCACGTTGAGTTTACTCGCGCGGTTGAACTATTGGCCGAAACCAGTCAATCCCCAGCCCGATGCTATCGGTCCGGGACTGGCGCTTTTTGCGGGTCGGACACCGCTTTCCATGTCCGTGCATTTCCCGATTGCGTGACGTTGTACGCTCGCTTGGCCCCTATCGAAGGCTTTGCAGTGCCGCTTCCATCGAACGCAGTTCCTCGATGGTCGACGCATCGATGGTGCGAATGGTCCGACTCGACATTTTCGCCGACGCCTGGATCTCAGCCTTTTCAGCCGACGGTTGAACGGACGCGGAATGGATGGCGCCAGGCGCGTTGCCGCCGGCTGCGGCTTGCGCGCTGCGCACGCGAACTCCCAACGCATTCAAGCTTCCGTTCGGCAAACTTCCCTTCAGGTAGGTGGCGTCATCACCCTCGACAAAGTTGACGCCTTCAAACGTAAATGTGTAGTAGTCCCAATAGCTGGGCGCTGAATCGATCAGGACGGTCCACTTTCCCAAAGCGGCAACCCAATGACCAAGTGCAAGGCTGTTGGCGCCGGACTCGCCAGTCCTGTTGCCGACGGCATACACGGTGCCATTGATGGGCTGGGTACTGCTAAACGTGATCCGCTCGCCAAAGTAATCTGGCAACGTCGTGTTGCCGGTCACCAATGCAAACTCGCCTAGGAGTGGTTCAGTCAGGCTGGAGAAATCAAAACCGTAAACGTCGCGGGTTACGGAAAAGGCATAGCCGTTGATGTTGATGTTCGCCGCGGTGGTCGTCGTCCATGTGACAGTCGCCGTTCCGAAGGGAACATTTGTTGGTGTGCGGTAAGCGCCCCCCAGAGGCTGGCCATTTGTTGCTTGGAATGCGGGGCCGCTGTAGGTGCGATCGCTTGACATCGGACCGCCGGAGACGATCCAGATCTGATTCCCGCTCTGGTCGTAGAGGAAGCCGGCAATGAACAGCACATTGTTCTGGATCTCGATGTTGAAGCCACGACCGGATTCGCCAGAGTTCCAATACCACCCGCTGTCGGGAATGACGGCAAGTGTGCTTCCAGAAAAAACGACAGCAGCGACCAGCGCCGAGCTGCGCGCCATCCACGAACGTGTACGCATGATGTTCTCCCCCTGAACACGACGCCGGTAAACCGGCAAATGTGGGGCGATCCTGCGTCGAATCGCCGCTCCCCTCGCCGCAGTATCCCCCCGCCAAGACTGGTGCTCTGCTGATTCAGATCAAAGACGCATGCGCCGCATGCGTTGCGCAAGCGCGCGCCTCGATGAGGACCGAGGCGACTCGATCGATCGCATTCTCCATTGCGACATATCGCCGCATCATGGAATTTTCGCGAGCGCGACGAGCGCGATCGGCCTTCGATTGTTGCGACAGATCAAGATGTGTTGTCTACAGCGCCGGACAATCGAACCCTGTGGACCCGACCTACGGCCTTCCGCTACTCGCGGCCCTTGGCTATTCCCTGCACCTCGTTCATCAGATCGCCTTGCGCGAAAAGCACAAGGCGCATTTATTGCGACGAGCGATAGGCGGCCACAAGCGGATTCGCTTCAGGATGCCGGCAAGGTCGCCTCGTTCGGAAATGCGCGCCTACGACCATCCGACTACCGTGATGGAAGCGATCGGGAAGACAACGCAGTCGCAGCGGGGTCAATTTGCAGATGTATCGCGCTGACGCTTCTGTCATTTCGTCGGTTGACCCGATGCTCCGGGATTCGAGCGGAGAGGCGGACAACTTTGTCGACCGACGCACCAAGGTCTGGCTCGAGTGCAACGGAGAGCCGTACGACTTTCGCTCGCTCTATTTCGTCGACTTGATCGAGATCGCTGGCGAGTTCGAGATGGTCACATTCAGGTGCCCACGGTGCGGAGCACGCCACGTGTCACTTCGATTCCTGTAGTTCCAGCCATCTGCGGTACGGGGCAGACCGCGCCGACGGGCCACTTGCGGGTCGTTCGAAAATCCGCGGTTTGGCACCTGGCTGGCGCGTGCACAAACGGCCTTCCGCATCGAATTGTCGAATATTCACGTTGACATAGACGCGGCAATTTGCTCGCAGTGCGCTTCGTACGAACCCAGATCCGAGCGCGAAATCATTGAAATGGCGAAACCTGCCATTGTGCTCATCGGTTGGGCCTGCGTACAAAGATTTGTTGTCGCGCGTCACCCGATCTCGTAAGGAGATTGACCTTACCCGTAGGTGGCTCCGTTCACCAGCCTATCCATCGCACCGTCGTTCGGTATTGCCCAAGAAGACTCGCGCGATGGCGCTCATGGCGGCAGGCAAACTGTTTTGCCTTTCGCGCTGACAATTTCTAGCGTGGATCGTCCGTCGATTTCGCGGCTGTTGCGACATCGACGGCTTGGCGTGGGGAGACCAGGTTTCATGCTGGGGACATGTTGCAGGGGGCGTAATCGACGCAAAAGACCTTGGGCCGACGAAAGGTACTAGCGTCCGATTCATCGATCGATGTAGCGTACACAGCATTCGTTCATGCAAGCCGGCGACGTCGGCGCATCGACGATGAATCTGGTCCAGCACTCTCGGGGAGGAGAGGCTTTGGTGGCCTTGCCGCAAGCGACGGCGTGCGATCAGAAGGGGTGCAACACCTCAGTTGATCGCTACAAGAGTTGGTGCCGCGGCATTTTGACGCGGGTCGCGAGGGCCGCCAACCGCGCCAGATTTTCTGCGCTGCTGGCCGCATTGCTGATCGCGCTGCCGGCGCAATCCGCGCCGCTTGGCCGATGGGCGGAGCTCGTTGGCTCAAGCATCCGACCAGCGTCCGCGCTCACCAGCCAGACCATCACCTTCGGCACGCTCGCCGGCAAGACCTTCGGTGCCGCGCCGTTCACCGTCAGCGCCACCGCGTCTTCAGGGCTTACGGTCAGCTTTGCCTCGCTGACGACTCCGGTCTGCACGGTTGCCGGCACGACCGTCACGATTGTCGCGGCCGGCACCTGCACGATCCAGGCATCCCAGGCAGGCAACGCAACCTACGCCGCGGCCCCCAACGTCAACCAGAGTTTCACCGTCGCCAAGGCCGCGCAGACCATCACCTTCGGCACCTTGACGGGCAAGACGTTCGGCAACGCGCCCTTCACCGTCAGCGCCACTGCGTCGTCCGGTCTCGCCGTCACCTTCATTTCGACGACGACCGCTGTCTGCACGGTCAGCACCACGACCGTGACTATTGTCGCCGCGGGGACGTGCACGATCCAGGCACAGCAGGCAGGTAACGGAAACTACAACGCGGCGACCAACGTCAATCAGTCCTTTACGATCGCCAAGGCGACCCAGACCATTACCTTTGGAACGCTTGCGGGGCAGACCTATGGAGCGGCACCGTTTGCCGTTAGCGCGACGGCGACTTCGGGGCTCGCGGTCACCTTTGTCTCGACGACGACCGCGGTATGCACGGTGAGTACCGCGACGGTGACCATTGTCGCCGCCGGGACGTGCACGATCCAGGCGCAGCAGGCCGGCAACACGAATTACCTTGCCGCAACCAGCGTCAATCAGAGTTTCACGGTCGCCAAGGCGCCCCAGACGATCACGTTTGGGACGCTCGCGAGCCGTGCATTCGGGAGTGGCACGTTTACCGTCAGTGCCACTGCATCGTCGGGGCTGGCGGTCACGTTCACCTCAACGACGACCAGCATCTGCACGGTGAGCAGCACAACGGTGACGTTAGTGGCAGTTGGCACCTGCACGATTCAGGCGGCGCAGGCCGGCAATGCCAATTACCTTGCCGCGACCAACATTCCGCAGAGCTTCAGCATCACCAAGGGAACGCAGACCATTACCTTTGGCGCGCTGTCGAATCGGGCCTTCGGCAGCGGGACATTTGCGCTGAGTGCCACCGCGTCGTCGGGCTTGGCGGTGACGTTTACCTCAACGACGACCAGCATTTGTACCGTGAGCAGCACAACGGTCACTCTGGTGGCCGTGGGAACCTGCACCATCCAGGCCGCCCAGGCGGGAAACGCGAACTGGAATGCCGCGACCAACGTCAACCAGAGCTTCAGCATCACGCAGGGTACCCAGACCATCAGCTTCACCGCACCGGGCAACCACGCGCTGGGTAGTGGCACCTTCACGCTGACTGCGACCGCAACCTCCGGGCTCACGGTGACGTTCACTTCGCTGACCACGCCGGTGTGCACGGTCAGCGTGAAGACCGTCACGCTGGTTTCGACCGGCACTTGCACGATCCAGGCGGCGCAAGCGGGTAACTCGAATTGGAGCGCGGCACCGACCGTCAATCAGAGCTTCACGGTGACGCTCGCAACCCAGACGATCACCTTCAACGCGCTACCTGCACGCCTGTGGGGCACGCCACCGTTCACGATCAGTGCGACCGCCACCTCGGGACTGACTGTCACGTTCTTCGCGCAATCGCCGTCGGTTTGCACGGTCAATGGGTCCACCGTGACGTTGCTCAATATCGGCAGCTGCGTAATCGAGGCCGCGCAGGACGGCAACAGCAACTACCTGGCCGCGACGGTGACGCGGAGTTTCAGGGTGATCGCGGCCCCGCAATTTGCCGAGACGGACTACGGTACATCTGAGTCGGCCAGTCTGGGCGTTGGGGACTTTAATCGGGACGGTGTCCTTGACGTATTCGCTCGCGGCCCAAACGGATACCTCGTTTACCCAGGACGAGGTGACGGGACACTGGGCGCACCGATTCAAACATATTTCTCATTTTTTGCTGGCTCCACGGTCGACACCGTCGCCGCGGTGGGCGACTTCAACGGCGACGGCAAACTTGATGTCGTCGTGGCCATCAACAGCGGTCTCAGTGGTACCACATACCTGGCGGTGTCTCTTGGCAACGGCGACGGGACCTTTCAATCGCCCGTACTGATTCCTACGAGCGCCACCTGGTCGATGGCCGTCGGCGATCTCAACCAGGATGGGCGGACAGATCTCGTCTTTAGCGATGGCAACTTCCAAGGCTACGAGGGCACCAGCATCGAAGCTTTGCAGGGCGATTCGGTGGGAGGCCTGATCCCGGCGTCGGGTTATGGCGTCGGCAACAATCCTCAGGGCGTTGCCCTCGGCGACTTCAACGGCGACGGCAAGCTCGACATCGTCGTCGTCAACATGGACGACAACACGTTTTCGATTCTGCTTGGTAACGGGGATGGCACCTTCGCCCCGCCCGTTACGTACGCCGCGCACCATGCGCCGATTTCCGTCACCGTCGGCGACTTCAACGGCGACGGCAAGCTTGATCTCGCGATTGCCAATCAGATCGACAATACCGTTTCCATCTTCCTTGGGCACGGGGATGGGACGTTTTCAGGAGCCACGGACTACACGGTGGGGACGAGGCCGTTCCAAGTACTGGCTGCGGATTTCAATGGCGACGGCTCGCTCGACCTGGCGGTGGCGAATGCGGGGGACGCGGACAACGGGTTCAATGCGTCGGTCGTCATCCTTCCCGGCGCGGGTGACGGATCCTTTCTCGCGCCCATCGTTGTCGAATCCATCTGGCCGCCCCTGGCGATCGCGGTTGCGGACCTCAATGCGGACGGCAAGCCGGATCTGCTGGTCTCAGACGGCGCACTTGCCGTCTTCCTGAACCTGGGCACGACCAGCCCAACCGCGACCATCGCAGTGCAGGCGGGGTCCGGACAAAGCACGTCGGTCAACACGGCGTTCCCAACGGCGCTCGCCGCACTCGTGCGCAATGCATCGAGCCAGCCCATCGCCGGTCAGCTCGTCACGTTTGCCGCCCCGTCGGGCAGCCCGTCGGGGACCTTTGCCGGCGCGAATATCGCGCAGGCGACGACCAATGCCTCGGGCATTGCCACCGCGCCCACGTTCACCGCCAATGGCGTCGCCGGCAGTTTCAGCGTGGCCGCAAGCATCGCTGGAGCCACCACGGTGTTCGCCCTCACCAACACGGGCGCAGGGCAGCAGGCGCCGGTGTTCATTACCGGGCCGCCGCCGGATGGTGCGATTGGACTGCCGTACAGCTTCACCGTGGCGGCGAGCGGCAATCCGGCCCCCACCTATTCTGCCCTCGCAAATGCGCTGCCCACGGGACTGGGGCTTAACGGCACGTCCGGTCTCATCAACGGTACACCCAGCGTGGGTGGCACCTTTGCCGGGCAACTCACCGCCAGCAACGGCGTGAACCCCAACGCCACGCAGAATTTTGCGATCAACATCGCGCAAGCCACCCAGGTCGTCAATTTTGGAGCGTTGCTCGGCCAGACGTTCGGCGCTGCGCCCTTCACCGTTTCTGCCAACGCGTCGTCGGGACTGCTGGTCAGCTTCATCTCGTTGACGACCGGCGTGTGCACGGTCGCCGGCGCCACGGTCACGATGATTACCGGCGGAACCTGCACGATCCAGGCGCAGCAAGCGGGAAATGCCACCTACGCTGCGGCGCCGAACGTTAGCGTGAGCTTCACGGTGGGCAAGGCGAGCCAGACGATCAGCTTCGCGCCCCTGTTCGACAAGACGCTCTCGCAGAGCCCCATCACAGTCGCCGCCACCGCGAGCTCGGGCCTCGCCGTCACCTTTACCTCGACGACCACACCGGTGTGCACGGTGGCCGGCACGACGGTGACGTTGGTCACCACCGGCACCTGCACGATCCAGGCTGCGCAAGCAGGCAATACCAACTATCTGGCCGCGACCAGTGTTTCGCAGACCTTTACGGTCAAGCCCAACGGTACCGACCAGTCGCCTACGGTGAGTTTTGTGACGCCGGCCAACAACAGCACCTATGTCACACCGGCCGTGATTCCGCTCCTGGTCAACGCCAGCGATCCGGATGGAACGATCAAGCGCGTGGAGTTCTACAGCGGGGCCACCTTGATTGGGACCTCCACTACTGCGCCGTACTTCTATCTCTGGAAGGGCATGGCGACCGGCGGCTACAGCGTCACCGCCAAGGCCTATGACAACCAGGGAGTGATTGCGACGACAGGTGCCGTAACGCTCAACGTGAATGCGACCGGCTCGACGGTCAGTTTTGTGCGTCGCGACCAGTTGCTAAATTGGTCTGGAGCAGTGTCCCCGGCTTTGGCGGTTGTCGACTTCAACGGCGATGCAAAGCTCGATGTGGCTCTGTCGTTTCCGGGAAACAATGTGTTTGATGTATATCGCGGCGCCGGCAACGCGCAGTTTGATGAGATGCCCGGACCAGGTATAGACGCCGGGGCCCCTTGCAACTTCACCGAACTGGTCGTCGGCGATTTCAACGGCGATGGGAAGCCCGACCTTGCCGCCTCCTCGCTCGAAGGCTGCATCTCGGTAATGCTGTCGCGCGGCGACGGAACCTTCCAAACCGGGGTGTCTGTATCCACCGGCAAGACGGTCAACGGATTGGTCGCGGCTGACCTCAACGGCGACGGCAAGCTCGACCTCGCCGCCACCAATGACGACGGTACCGTCACCATCCTCATCGGCAATGGCAATGGAACCTTCCAGGCGCCCGTCTCCATCCCGGTCGGGACCTATCTCACGGGCATTGCGGCGGGCGACGTCAACGGCGACGGCAAGCTCGACCTCGTCGTGGGCGGCGAGCCGTTCGGTTTGGCCGTGCTTCTGGGCAATGGGAACGGCACGTTCCAGGCCCCCACGTTTATCAGCCTGGGTCTCGATTTCCCCGAGCAGATCGCGCTCGCCGATTTCAACGGGGACGGCAAGCTCGACATCGCCGTCACGACGGGAGGCAACACCGTCGCGGTGCTGATCGGCTACGGCAACGGCACCTTCCAGCCTCCGGCCGACTATCCCGCCGGCTACGCGACGCAGGGCATCGCGATCGCCGACTTTGATGGCGATGGCGCGCTCGATATCGCCGCAGTGGATGGCTGGGGCTTTGTCGGCGCTGCCATCCTGCTCGGCAACGGCAACGGCACCTTCCACGCACCGGTCATCTATTCGATCGACAGCAATCCGACGCACGTCGTGGTGGCCGACATCGACGGCAACGGTAACAAGGACCTCGTTTTCGACGGCGACCGCATCACGACACTGCTCAACATCACGCACCTGGCAACCTCGGCGCCACAGTTCACCAATGCGGCACCGCCCGATGGCAACGCCGCGTCGGCCTACGCCTTCACCTTCACCGCGAGCGGTGTCCCGGCACCCTACTTTAGCGTGTCGAACCTGGCGGCTTCGGGTACCACGACGTTCGCGACCACGGGCACGTTGACAATTCCCGACCCAGGCGGATCACCGCCTTCGGGCTACATCGCCTCGGGAACCGTTACGGCGTCGAATGGCATCTCGCCCGACGCGACATATACCTTCGAGTTCCTGATGCGTTCGGCGCCGACCAGCATCAGCTTTTCGCCCGCGCTGGGCGGCGACATGCCCTTGGCGGGTAACGGGGTGTATTCCTGCGGCGGCGTGTCGCTTGATCCAATCAGCATTGTCACCACACCTCCCTCCACACTGATCTCGCTCACGCCCGCAGTCTGCTACGTTGACAGCAACGTCAACCTCCATGTCAACGCCGTAGGCACGTGCGTGCTGCGCGCGGAGTACAACGGCACCTACGTCGACAAAAGCTTCAATGTCGTCCCCCTCCCCGCCAATGTCGTCATGACCGCGCCGGCCGATCATTCTGGCTTCACGGCACCCGCCTCAATTCCTCTGACTGCCACGGCCTGTCATACGGTCGCCGGATCAACGATTAGCGAGGTGGACTTTTACAATGGCACGACGCAAATCGGCTCGGCAACGACATCGCCGTGGACCATCAACTGGAACAACGTTGCGAGCGGCACCTATACGATCACGGCGACCGCCGTGGAAAACAAGGGTCAAATCGGCGAGATCTCTACCAACTCGTCGCCGATTACCGTAGTGGTGACGGCGAGTCCGGATCAACCCAGCGTCTCGCTCACAGCGCCCGCCGCGAGTGGCGTGTACATGGCGCCCGCCACCATCGCACTGGCTGCCAACGCGACCGACCCAACCGGGACCATCGCGAAAGTCGACTTCTACGCCAACCAATACATCGTAGGGACTGCCACCAGCTCTCCGTACACCACCACCTGGACCAATGCGCCGGCCGGCAACTACACCCTGACTGCCAAGGCGACCAGTGCCAACGGCGTGGTGTCAACGTCGGCACCCGTCACCGTTAGCGTCGACACCGGATTACCTTCACCGGTCGCCGTCTACGCGTTTGATGCTGCGTGGGGCAGTCCGCCGATCATTCGTGACAACCTGAGCTACGAAGAGGCGCTTCCCCGCGGCAACGTCACGCAGGTGAGTGCTCCAGCGGCGGGTGCGAAGCCCGACACCTGCCAGGCGGCGAGCTTCGCCGGTGGCACCATCGACTTCGACACCCTCGGCGTAGCGGTCGACCCGGGTGCCGCTACCACGGTTGCCTTCTGGATGTACTGGAACGGCACCGACGGGGCGATGCCGGTCTCGCTCAACACCGAGGGCCTGCTCTTTGCCGGCGGCGGCTTCGGCTTCACCACTACGGGGACCGACGTTTACGGCATTGCGTCGGCATCGCTTGCCAGTGGCTGGCATCACGTGGTCGCGCTGTTCGTCAATGGCTCGGTGACTGGCAACACGCTCTATATCGACGGGGTCGCACAGTCACTCACACAAAGAAGCGGCACGCCCAACAACGCCAACGCTGTCGTCGGGCCGAGTCTTCGCCTCGGGGCGCAGGTCGGCACGGGCGCCTATCCCTTCGCCGGCAAGCTCGACGAGCTCGCGGTTTATGGCGGGCGCATGAGCGCCGCCCAGGCGGCGGGGCTCGTTACCACGGCCAATCCCTGCGCAACGGTAAGCGTGAGGATCGTCTCACCGCCGAACAACACCACGTATTACCTGCCGGCGGACACCCGGCCGGCATTGGTAGAAATCGTTGCCGCCGCGGAGTCGCAGTCCGGCGGTGGCATTTCAAGTTCGGGCATCGAGTTCTTCCACGATGGCGTGTCGATGGGGGTCGGCTACGGGCACAACCAGTTCGATGTGCCGTTCGTGGCCCCCGGAACCTACGTCCTGACCGCAAAGGCGACGGATATCAATGGTGCCACCGCCGTGTCCGCCCCGGTGACGATCACCATTGCGCAAGCGCCCGGACATGGCAGCGTGGCCATCACCGGACCTCCGAGCGGAACGACCGTTTACACCTCAGGCTGGGCATTTTTGCAGGCCAATGTTGCCGCTGCGCCGAGCTACGGCATCGACGAAGTTGTGGTTCTCGCCAACGGGGTACCAATCGGGTTCCTATTCGGGCCGCCGTGGGTATTTGACTGGCGCAATCCGAACCCCGGGACGTACCAGATCGTGTTCCAGGTGCACGACAACGCGGGATACATGAGCTCATCCGCGCCGATCACCATCACCGTGTCGGGCACCGATCCGACCGTTACCTACTTCTACAACGACCTGACGGGATCGCCGCTCGCGGCAGCGGATGAACAGGGGACGGTTTTCTGGCTGGAAAACTACGAGCCCTACGGTGCGCGCTACTTGAAGGAAGACGACGGTACGCTCAATGGCCTCTGGTACACCGGCAAACCAGTCGAGGATGCGACGGGCCTCAGTTACTTCGGCGGGCGTTGGTACAACGCTGCATATGGACGCTTTTATAGTGTCGATCCGCAGACGTACAAGGAATCGACCCCTGCAACCTTCAATCTTTATGCGTATGGAAACAACAATCCGTATCGATTTGTTGACCCTAGTGGCAACGAAGGGGTCGAGATTCGCTCCAGTTCATGGTTGCGAGTGGCCGTTCCCGGTCAGGGCTCTTGGGACAATGCGCGTACGGAGTGGGCCAACGGCAACGTGGGTGCGGCCAGCATTTGGGCTGCGGCGATGGTTGAGGAACAGCTCCTCTTTGTGGGTACTCTGGGATTGTCGCAGGCTGCAAGCGCTGCCCGTGCGTCCACTGCTTCCGTACAAGCGTCTTCGGCGGCTGCCGGCGCGGGAACGGCAATTGTAGAGAGCACGGCGCGGCAGGAGGCGTCCCGTGGCACTAGCTACCTATTCGAGTATCTTACGACGGGTGAACGAGCTGCATATCTTGCCAATCCGGCAGGCGGTAGCCGCTTCCTTGGCCAGGGAGCGCATCGCGCAACAGCCTCCGCTTTAGAAAAGGCTTATCCGGGACGATTCTCCTATAGCACGCGCGGCCCAGACTTCTTGGACAAGCTAACCGGAGAGGTCATTGAGCTAACTACTCCGGGACAAGTTGGCGCTCACGCGATGCGCGACCCGTATACAAATATCGTTACCTATTCTCTCCCGTAGAGATGAAAAATCGATCCAATCTGCCCGAATCGAGAAACGCTACCAATGCACCCGGCGCCTCATTGAGCCTACACGGGAGAGTCATTGACGACGAGGTGTACTCCGAACGAAAAGTAAGCTCATTTGTTGCCGTCGCCAGCCAGTTCCGGCGCTGTCAATTCGCGAACATGGCAATTGAACAAGCCTGCTTTGGCGGCGGAACTGCGGATTCAATCTATTCATCATGCACCTTTGATGGATCGAATATCCGTGCAATAGCGCCTGGGTGCGCGCGATTCGTTCGCTGTTCGTTCCGCGACGTCGTGCTGCACGAATTCTATTGCACAGCCGTGGAGTTTGTTGACTGCATATTCTCCGGGACAATCAGGCACGCGTTCTTCAATGGCACTGTGCCAATCAGCGATCAGTTGCACGTTGGACGGATTCGGAACGAATTCACTGGCAATGATTTTTCAAACGCCGACTTAATCGATGTTGCGTTTAGAACTGGCATAGACCTTTCGAACCAGAAGCTTCCCTTAGGAAGCGACTATCTCTATTTGCCATCGGCAGCTGATTCGATAAGGAGTGCGGAGGCAGTAGTGTCGCAGTGGGAACCTGAGGCCAGGCGAAAGGCTCTAGTAGTTCTTGACGTGTTTGCGCGCGAAACCGTGGGGGGGCAGAGCGATTTGCTGTTGCGACTTGTTAACCTCCCTCTGTCCCTTCGACCAGAGGGGCGAAGGATCTTTGAATTGTTACGCGGGAAGTGATGCGACGCCGACCGATCGTAGACGCTCTCAATGACTTTGATAAATTAATTAGAGATCAAGAGCAGATGGACCTCAAATCCTCGACTTCGGCCACGAACTAGCAGATCGCTATGGCTTTACCGTCAACTACTAGATTGTTTCCCGGGTTCGAAAGGCTATACGTGTTTAGCGACCCCGGATCACAACGTGATTTTGTAGCCTCGATTGATCTGTCAATCGACCAGGCTTTGGAAGCGCTGCGCGGGAATCCTGTGTCGAGGCCCATAACAGCAAAGTGGAAGATGGGTGATTCTGCGCCAGGTGACGTTATATGGACGACGCTTGCTATCCCGGTTCTAGTAAGCGAGAAGATTGTGGGGCTCCTGCGAGAGAAAGAAATCACTGGATGGGACGCAAGACCAATTGATCTGTTCGATGGTGCCAAACGTCTGTTGGCTGGGTATTACCTCCTTGAAGTGCGGGGACGATGTGGTCCGATCGAAGATAGCCGGAGTGCCATTTCACAGAAAAATTACCCGAGAGGTTCATTCCCAGTTTGGCGAGGGCTTTATTTTGATCCCAATTCCTGGGACGGCTCCGATGTGTTCACGCCGGCTGGCAATGTCGCTTGGATATTTTTAACCCAGCAGGTCAAGCGAGTCTTCGAAGGTGCGCGACTGGGGAACGTGTTGTTCACTGCTGCGAATCGAATCGAACGTACTCACCTAGATCATCCACCAACGTGAAAATGCGTTATTCGCATGGCACCTTACTCGAACGCAAAAAGGGCCACGTTCGCCATAATTGGAGAGTCGAAGGCGCCGGGCTCGACTTACACGGGGTGCATAGCTTGACCAGAGTGCCATGATCTTGCGGATTGCCTCGCGATTGTTGTTCGTTGTCAACGTCCTTTGGACGGTTGTGGCGCTGGCCGGTGGTCAACTGCCTGGCGATTACCAAGACACTGGGATCAACCCCTTTCGCGCGACGATCAACGATACGCTTGACGAGCACATCGACCCCTTTACGGGACGGTTGCAGTTGCACCACACGGACGCGGTATTCAAAGGTAACGGTGGATTCGATCTCGCGCTGCAGCGTTCCTACAACAGTCCATCGGCGTTGTGGGGGACCATATCCGATACCCTGTCCTATACGTCCACCCCAAATCTTGGGGTTGGCTGGCGGATGTTGATTGGAGGGCGGATGTCCTCCGCTGTTGGCACCGGCTCGGCCTGTGCGGGCGGTAACGTGATGGTGTTCGAGATGCCCGATGGCCACCACGAAGGCTTCTTCCGGCAGGGTGACGGGTCGTTCTTGTCGATGGCTCGGTGGAAGGGGCTGTGCGTTGCTAATGGCGTGCAAATTTGGTCACCTGGGGGCACGCGCTACGACCTTTATCAGACGATCGGCGAGTGGATGCCCGGTACCGCGCAGAACGCCCCGTTTCTGTACCCGACACATATCCAGGACCGCAACGGCAATTACGCGGACTTCGCCTATACAACGGCAGGGCAGTACACGACGCTCACTTCTGTCTCGACGTCCGATGGCCGGGCCCTTTCGTTTACGTACATGCAACTTGGCACGATCAAGCTGCTGAATTACGTCACGACGCCTCTGGGGACGTGGACCTTTTCCTACAACCCCACGCCAGCGTGGGTGGACCCGGCCTACGGATATGCCGTCGCGTACTTTCTGACCTCGGTGCAGCCGCCTACGGGGAGCCCATGGCAGTACACCTACAACGGTTGCTCGACATCGGCGTATTGCGGCATGAACCAGGTGATTTACCCGGAAGGGGGCAACAACTCGTACGCCTACGGCACCGTCGATTTTCATGACGGCGGGCCGCCGGCTCCGGTCATCGTCCAGAAGCAGATTGGCGGCTGGCAGGGGGCTGCGGGATACGACGGCAACAACTGGCTCTATACCTATACTCCGGGGTCATTCGGGGTCAACGACACGACCACGGTCGCGTCCGCGCTGGGGACCGTGACCTATTCGCACGTCGGCGGCTCGACGGTGACCTCAGGTTCCATGTGGCAGGTGGGCCTCTTGATGCAGCGCACCCACACGGATACAGGTTCGGCCACCCTCCAGACCGAGACCTATACCTGGGACAAGCAACAGGTATCGCCCTATCCCCTGTATGACCAGTTCGGCCGGAACGACGGCGCCGTCTACGCACCGCTGATGACAGGGCATACGATCAACCGCAACAGCGCGGCCTATTCCACGAGGTATTCGACTTTCGATGCCTATGGCAACCCGCAGACGATTGTCGAAACCTCCCCGGTGACGCTCGGCTCGCAAACGCGGACCACCAACCGCACCTATTACGTCGACACGACCAAGTGGATCGTCAACCTGCCGCAGAACGACACCATCCCGGGCGTCGGCAACATTCTCCGTGGCTACGACAGCAATGCAAATCTCCCGAGCGAGAACCACTTCGGGGTGACAACGACCAATACTTATCTGTCCGACGGATCGTTGCAGAGTCGCACCGATGCCAACGGCCACCAGACGACCTATCCCCTCTACCAGTACGGCGTCGCCCTCACCGAAAACCGTCCCGAGGGCGTGACCATCACTCGCACGGTGGACCCGGCGGGGAATGTGATCTCACAGAGCGATGGTGCCGGCAACGTGTACCACTACACGTACGACGGGTTGCGCCGGCTGGCGAGCAAGACGCCGCCCGTTCACAACCCGACGACCGTCACGTGGACCGGCAGCGCCGTCAGAACGGCGACGCGAGCAGCCTACGTTGAGACCGCACAGTTCAGCGGCGCTAAGCAGCCATACCTGGTGACGCGGGACAACATCCCGACGCTCTCCGCGTACGACTCCCTGAGCCACCGGATCTTCGAGTCCTATCCCGGACAAGTGACGCCCCAGGGCAACGGGTACCAGGCGGTCGGCACGTTCTTTCTCCCCGACCTCCTCGGGCGACTCACCCGCGTGGCCAACCCGGACTCGACGGCGCGCACCCTCGTCAACAGCGGGACGCTCGTCACCGAGACCGACGAGCAGGGGAGTCAGAAGACCTATCACTATGCCGCCTTCGGCGACCCGGACAAGCGCTTCCTGATGGGGACCGACCTGCCGAAGTCCGGGACCAACCAGACGATTACCCGGGACCTGCTGGGCAACATGACGTCGGTGACCCAGGGCAGCGTGACGCGCACCTATGGT
>Ga0265331_10001145_pt1 | contig 20222 bp, 19 predicted proteins | sample 41923metaG_FD_202088 | JGI IMG/M metagenome (GOLD analysis project Ga0265331, IMG submission 202088) | Rhizosphere microbial communities from Carex aquatilis grown in University of Washington, Seatle, WA, United States - 4-19-23 metaG | ecosystem: Host-associated > Plants > Roots > Rhizosphere... | reverse complement strand
TGCAAGACAAGCAGAACCGGCTTCGCTATTTGGAGCGGTTAAGGGACTACGGCTTCGTGGTCCTGACGGACGTTCCCGCGGAATCGGGCGCCACGGAAACCGCGGCGGCGACCGTCGGCTTGCTGCGTATCACGAACTACGGCGTCTACGAATTGATATCGCGCCCCAATCCACAGCTCGCCGGAGACACGTCAGTCGCTTTGGCGCCGCATACGGACGAACCCTATCGGCAGCACCCGCCGGGCATCACTTTCTTTCATGTTCTGGTTCAGAGCGACGAGGGAGGGGATTCCATCCTGATCGACGGACTCCACGTCGCGGAGACCCTGCGTTCCGAGGATCCCGAGGCGTTTCGTCTCCTATCTTCGGTTCCGGTGGATTTTCACCGCGTGCTGGCGGAGGGACGTATTTTTCGGGCTTCCGCGCCGATCATCCGCCTCGACCAAAGCGGCAATGTTTCGGGATTGCGGCTTCTCGATCGCGGCACGGCACCCTTTGATCTCGCCGAAAATGAGGTCGATTCCTACTACCGGGCCTATAGGAAGCTGCTCTCGATTTTGTACGACAAACGAAATTGTCTCGTCGTGAAGATCCTTCCAGGCCAGGTCCTGGTATTCAACAATCAACGCCTGCTGCACGGGCGCACGGCATTCGACGGATCGAAATCCCTTCGGCACGTCCGCACGGCCAATGTCGATCTTGATGAGTTCTATTCCAGTCTGAGAGTGCTTTATCGCGAATTCGGGCGCGAAGAACTCTACATGCGCCTGCCCCAGGGGGCGGGCACCTGACCCTCCAACAAGATGATGCCCCGAGGCCCTGGGGTGAACTGCGACTGCGGCTGCCATATTTCGATAACTGCGAATATCGGGTAATCCTGTTGGCCGGGGCGCATATGAAGGCGAATCGTGGTGGATTTTCGGCGGCATGGAACGACGGTCTTCAGCGGCCTCTTCCTGCTCCTCGTCTCCTATCAGGGCATTCTCCTGACTGTCGTGCCGCTTGAAGCGCACGAAGTGCTGGGCAATGCTCAGCGGGTAAGCATGATCTATCTGGCTGTCGGCATCACCACGATGCTGGGACGGCAGTCCATCCCCTGGCTCGTCACCATGCTTGGCCGGAAGCAAACCTTTGCGGCTGGATGTGGCGCCATGATGCTGGCCGCCGCCTTCCTGGCGCAGCGCAACTTCGCCAGCCTGCTGCCGGGGATGGTGCTGAACGCATTATCTTTCGCGATCATCGAAGTCTCCCTGAACCTCTATCTGCTGGACAATATTTCCCGAAGCGAACTGGCCGCCTTCGAGCCTCGCCGGATTGTACGGACGACACCGGCCTGGCTGCTCGGCCCCTGGCTGGGTGTCTTTCTCGCCAGACATCTCGCATTGTGGCTGCCGTTCGCCGTTGCCGCAGGCATCGCCTTGACCCTGCTTTCCTGTTTTCTCTTGTTGAAGCTGCCTGAGAAGACCCTGGCTGTCTCCTCGCGCGGTCGCTCATCGAACCCCCTTCAGTACTTTCCTCGGTATTTCCGGCAAAAGAGGCTGGTGCTTGCGTGGCTCATCGCCGTGGGTCGGGGCAGCTGGTGGGGCGTCTATTTCGTCTATGCCCCGATCTTCGCCGTGACCCATGGCTTGGGCGATGACATGGCCGGCCTTCTGGTTTCACTGGGTGCGGGGTGGAGTGCCTGCGCGATGTTCTGGCGGTATGTCGGAACGCGCATCGGGATGCGCAGGCTCCTGTTTGGAAGCTTCGTGATGGCGGGCACTCTTTCCATGTCGCTGGCCCTCGTCAGCGGGTGGCCGTGGGTCGCCGCCGTGATCCTCGCCTTGGCGGCATTCGTCGCTGAATGCATCGATGCTGTCGGCAACAACCTGTTTCTCCGCGCAGTGCACCCCCATGAGCGCTCGGAGATGACTGCCGTCTACGTCAGCTATCGGGATGTTGCGCAAGTGGCGCCTCCCGCTTTCTTCTCCGCCTTGCTCGCGGTCTTTCACCTGCCGGCGGTTTTCGTCGCCACGGGGTTGATGATGCTCGGCATGTCGCGCTTAACCCGGTTCGTGCCGCGCCGGTTCTAGCGAAGCGGCCGCGCAAAGCCGGCCGGGATATTGGGTCGATGGCCGCATCGTCCGGCACGGATTCCGCTTGCTGCCAGGCGGCCCGGATGAAAGCGGCAGCGCGCTCGCCGGTCATCATGGAGGGAGCATTGCGTGGCGCGAGCAGAGCGAAATCGAAGACGGACTGACTCCGGCCATGTTGTACGCGTACATAGTCCGCAGCATCGCCTTCCCGGAGCAGGAATATCTCGGTGCCCTGGCGATACAAACCTGAGGAGGACTCGACCCATGGAAAGCCGTTTCGCCACAGTGAGCGGTGTGAAGATCCACTATCTGATTTCCGGCCAAGGCGACCCGGTCGTGCTTCTGCACGGCTACGCCCAGACCAGCCATATGTGGCGGACTTTGATTCCCGAATTGGCGCGGACCCATACGGTCATTGCCCCCGATCTGCGGGGCTTCGGGGACTCTTCGAAGCCGGAGAGCGGCTACGACAAGAAGACGATGGCGCAAGATATCCGCGCGGTTGTTGCCTCCCTAGGCCTTCGGCGGGTCGCGATCGCCGGCCATGATATCGGGCTGATGGTGGCCTACGCCTTCGCCGCGCAATACCCGGATGAGGTTGTGCGGATCGCGCTTACGGATGCGTTTCTCCCTGGTGTCGGCGACTGGACCAAGGTCTGGCTCCTCAGGGACCTGTGGCATTTCCACTTCTACGGCAAGACGCCGCTGGCCCTGGTGGAAGGGCGGGAGCGGATCTATTTCGAGCACTTCTGGAACGACTTCGCGGCCGATCCGGCCCATTCGGTCTCCGAAGCCGATCGCCAGGTTTACGCGGCGGCTTACGCCCAACCGGGCGGCATGCGAGCGGGGTTCGAGGTTTTCCGCGCCTTCGAGCAGGACGCGGCAGATTTGGCCGGCTTCAGCAAGACCAAACTGAAAATGCCGATGCTGGTCTTGACCGGCGAAAAGGCGTCCGGCCAATTCCTCATCGACCAAGGCCGGCTTGTGGCCGAGAACGTCGAAGGGGTCGTCGTCAAGGGCGCCGGCCATTGGCTGATCGACGAGGCGCCGGATCAGGTCATCCCGAAGTTGGTTGCCTTCTTCAAACGCTGAAATCGCAGCGCCGGTCGAGAGTTCGCGCCGCGAGTATGGTCAATTCCGCGCTTCGGGGCGGCCTGCGTTCATTGGACGCGCCTTTGGCTCATCGATCCCGCGTCCACTTTGACATCGCCGCTTCGCCAGACGGTCATACAAGCGCAATACGTCCTCCCTAATGTGCGCCCGATTGCAACTTCAGGTGCGGGAGATCGGGGATGTCTAAGATATACAGAATTGCGGCATGTGCAGCAGTGCTGGCTGCCTTCGGCTTTGTGTCGTCGCTGGGGGTAAGCTCGGAAGGCGTTGCCGCGAGCGGAGCTGGGAAAGGCTATCACACCAATTACTCCCAGATCGGTATTCACAAGACTTGCGCTGGCTATAACCCGACGAGCCCATTCTACAAGATGTGCTACAAGTCATATCCTGCGCCAGACCGATTCCAGAAGGTAATCCTGGGCGGCTATTGGATGCCCTGAGTCGGCTCACGCGGCTGAACCGGCGCGCATAGAATCATAGCTCAAGCGACCCGGCGTTCTGGCCAAGGATTGCGTTGGCCAGAACGCCGGGAAGCCTGCGCTTGCAGGCCGGGAGTGTCGTGTTGCCCCGAGCCCTGCACTTCGAGAAAGGCCGCGAATTAAGCCCCTTCGGTCTTGCGGTAACTTGATGCGGCGAGCCAATGCTTGTCGATCTCGACCCCCCAGCCCGGACCCTCGGGAATCTGGACCTTGCCATCCTTGGCCACGAGAGCCGGCGAAAAGAGATTGTCCTGCCAAGGGTAGTAGTCGGGACCTTCGATCGAGAACTCCACGTAAGGGCCTGCGTTCTCGATGGCGCCCATCAGATGCAGGGTGAACACGGTAACCAGGGAAAGATTGGCCGAGTGGGGCGTCACCGGCAATCCGGCGGCCTTGGCCATGGCGACCACCTTCAGGGTCCGGTTGATGCCGCCCAGGTAACAAACATCGGGTTGCACGACATCGACCGCCCGCATGTCGATCGCGAACCGCCAGAGTGCCAGGTCGCAATCCTGCTCGCCCCCGGTCACGTCGAGGTCCAGGGCGTCGGCAACTTCTTTGGTCCAGTGGTATTCCCAATAGGGGCATGGCTCCTCGAAATGGCAAACGCCATGCTGCTCCAGCATGCGGCCGACCTCGATGGCCTTCTTGGGACTATAGCCGCTGTTGGCGTCCACCAGCAGGCGCACGTCGGGGCCCAGCGCCTTACGAACCTGGGGCACGATCGCCTCAGTCCGGCCCGGCCATTCGTCCTGGTCATGGCCGCATTCCTTGCCGACTCGGAACTTGAAGGCGTCATAGCCGAATTGATCCCTTAACCGAGCCAGACGCTCTGCCTCCGCCTCGGGCGTGATTTCGCCGCGCTTCATGCTGGAGGCGTAGACGGGGAATGGGCGGGGCTTGCCGCCTAAGAGTTCGCACACGCTCTGGTTATCGAGCTTGCCGCGAAGATCCCAAAGCGCGGTATCGAGACCCGTCAAGGCCCGCATGAGGTAGGAGCCCGGGAACTTGTGCTCGCGCTCCGGGATCGTCGTCACCAGGGTCTCGATATCAAGGGCATCGGCGCCCAGCGCCCAACGGGCGACCTGCCTGTGGAAGACTTCGGCCGTGATGTCCGCGTTATAGGGCGAAAACTGACCCCAACCGACATGGCCATCGTCGGTCGTGACGCGCAGGAAGCCGACGAAGTTGTTGCAGAACGTTTCCAGGCGTTGGATTTTCATGGCCATCGGGGTCCGTTTCCTTGTTCGGGCCGCGTACTATCGCGAAGCGGGCCCGTTCTCAGCAAGCGGAGTCGTCGCTGGAGCCTGATTCACGTCTCAAGCCTATTCGGCTTCAGACGTGAATCAGGCTCAAGTCGCAACAAGTAGAGCAAGATCGGGGCGAAGGGCTGGATTGGGTCTTGAATCGATACGATTACATCGTCGTCGGCGCCGGCTCGGCGGGATCCGCCGTGGCCGGGCGGCTCGCTGAAAGCGGGCGCTATCGCGTGCTTCTCCTCGAGGCGGGGCCGTCGGACCTGCGATTCTGGGTCCAGCTGCCCATCGGCTATGGCAAGACCTTTTACGATCCCTCCGTCAACTGGATGTACCAGAGCGAGCCCGTGCCGGGATTCGGCGGGCGCCGGGCCTATGTGCCGCGAGGCAAGGTCCTCGGCGGGTCGAGCTCCATCAATGCCATGGTCTATGCCCGCGGCCAGGCGGGGGACTTCGATGATTGGGAGGCTGCGGGCAATCCCGGATGGGGCTGGACGGACGTACTCCCCGTCTACAAGCGCATGGAGGACCATGATCTGGGGCCGGGACCCTGGCATGGGGCCGGCGGCCCGCTCCACGTCACCGACATTGCTGAGGCCGCCCATCCCATCATGCGCAGCTACCTGGAGGCGGGAAGCCAGGCGGGAATCCCTCTCAATCCGGACCTCAACGGGGCCACGATCGAGGGCATCGGGCTCTATCAGATCAATACTCGCGCCGGCCTGCGCATGTCCGCGGCGCGGGCCTATCTGTGGCCGGTGAGGCGACGCGCCAATCTCATCATCGAAACCGGGGCGCTGGCGAGCCGCATCATGTTCGAGGGAACCAGGGCGACGGGCATCGCCTATCTGAAGCAGGGGCGCAGCCTGGAGGCGCAGGCCGGGCGCGAAATCATCCTGGCGGGCGGCGCGATCAACACGCCCCAGCTCCTGCAGCTGTCGGGAATTGGCCCGGCGGAGGTTCTGAATTCCTGCGGGATCGAGGTCCTGCATGAGAGTCCGGCTGTAGGGCTGCATCTGCAGGACCATCTCTGCATCGATCTCGTCTACCGGTCCAGGAGGCCGACCCTTAACGACGATCTCAATAATTGGCCGGGCAGGCTCAAGGCCGGGTTGCGCTACCTCCTGACCCGCGGCGGCCCCTTGTCGCTGAGCATCAATCAGGGAGGCGGCTTCATTCGCTCAAGCCCCGATCGCAAGCGCCCCGACTTGCAGATTTATTTCTCTCCGCTTTCCTATGAAAAGTTCGTGCCCGGCGTGCGCGCCCTGACGCGGCCCGATCTCTTCTCAGGCTTCTCGACCAGCGCATCGCCCTGCCGTCCCACCAGCCGCGGGTATCTCAAGATCAGATCCGCCGATCCGGCCGCAGCACCTTCGATCCAACCCAACTATCTCTCGACTGACGGCGACGTCGCGGAAATGCTAATGGGCGTCAAGTTTCTGCGGCGCCTGGCTGCCATGCCGGCCATGGCAGCCGTGGTCGAGCAGGAGATCAGGCCGGGCCCGGCCATCGAGCGCGATGAGGCGCTGGTCGCCGACATCCGCGAGCGGAGCTATTCGGTTTTCCATCCTGTCGGGAGCTGCCGCATGGGTCCAGATCCGAGGAATTCGGTCGTCGATGCCAGGCTCAGGGTGCATGGGCTGGCCTCGCTCAGGGTCATCGACGCCTCGATCTTTCCGACGATCACGTCAGGCAACACGAACGCACCCGCAATGATGGTCGGCGAGAAGGGCGCCCAGATGGTCCTGGAAGACGCCTCCTAGCTCGCAGGGCGCTTTCCGGACGCTGCGTTCGCGACAGGGGGAAGGCAGTGCCCGCTATGAGGCGTGGCGAAGCACCTCGATCACCCGGACGATATTCTCTTTCACATTGATCTCGTGTTCCGAGTCGAAGACCAGACGGCTGCCCTTTTCCCCCAAGGGCAGGATGGCCCGTACCAGCTGCGGATTTATGTGAATGTCGATTCCAGTGGCGTGAGTGAGCTTGGCGAAATGCATCTGGGCCCCAATGGTTGCGGTTTCCGGCATCCCCGCCGCCTCCGCCGATCAGGATGGCATCGCAGCCCGGCCGGCGCGACGGACAAGTCCGTATTGTCCTTGAAAGAATTGTATGATTGTTGAAGGCTGTTGAGGAGAGCCGCTCGCGCGCCATCCATCCCGACAGCAGGACTCATGGCCCAAGTACTTGTCATCGACGACGACGCCCTCTACCGGGGCACCATCCGCATGATATTGGAAGAGGGCGGCTACCGCGTCATGGAAGCCCAGGACGGCGCCGAGGGAATCGACACCTATAAGGAACGCCGGCCCGATGTGGTCATCACCGACCTCCTCATGCCCGACATGGACGGCGACGAGGTGATCCGATCGATCAAGCGTTGGGACAAGAACGCCCGGATCATCGCCATCTCCGGCAGCGGCGCCTTCTACGACATCAACCACGCCGACGCGGCCCGCAAGCTGGGCGCCGAGGCGATCCTGCGCAAGCTCGATTCGGCCCAGCTCGTGCTCGCCGAAGTCGCCCGGGTGCTGGAGGGAAGCTAAACGGCCTTACAGCCAGAACTGGAGCGGGAACCGGGGCATTGCTTGACGGACTGCTTGGTCACTGAGGTACGATTGCGTACCCGATCGATAATACAAAAGACTGTGCCTGGTCATATAGATTGATGGGCGGCGGCGGCGGCGGCGGGAGCGGATCAGCGTGCCGCATCAAGCTTCTCACCGCATGGTCGAGCGGGGGATAGCCAGAAGGCCTGACAATCTTGAAGTAAACGATATGGCCCTGGCTGTTGACGTTGACCTGGACGTCGACGGTTGCGGATACTTCGCTCGGTGGCACATTGGGAGGCAGCCGATTCAATGAGTACAGGCGAGCGATCACTTTGCGCTGCCATGCGCTCAGAGGATTCTCCTGGGCATCGGGCATCGGCGGGGCCGGCACGCTGAGGGCGCTCGCTGTCTGGGCCGGCGGATTTTTCACGGCCGGCTTAGCGGGAGCCGGAGGCTCTGCGATCTCGGGCGGAGGAGGAACGATGATCCGCGGCTCGGTCGCCTCCGTCGCAGACGGCAGCAGCGGAGAAGTCGTTTCTGGCTGCGGCGCGAGCGGTGTCGGGGGTGAGATGGGCTGCGTCTGCGGCTGCAGCTGAGGCTGGGTTTGAGGCTGCACCTGGGGCTGAGCCTGCTGAATCGTCGGGCTCGCTTGGCCCTGGGGGGGCGTCGCCGGCAGGGGCTGGGCGCTCAGCGGCTGCGCTGGAAGCGGGTGGAGGTTCATCGGCGCCGCCGGAAGCGGAGCCAGATCCATCAGGATCGGCGGCTGGGGCGGGGTCGCCGGTGCCATGGGCACCTGGCGGAACAAGATGATCAGCGCCACCGCAATGTGCAGCGCGAGTACGACGGCGAGGCTCGCGAGCCAGCGCCGGGCGCTGGTGATGGTCCATTGATCGAGAAGATCGGCCGTCACCGCGCTCACTGACCGGGGCGGGCCTCCAGCCCGACCAGGGCGATCTTCAAGTAGCCGGCGGCCCTGAGCACATTCATAACGTCCATGAGATCGCCGTAGGCCACGGTCTTGTCCGCCTGGAGGAAGATGCGCTGTTCCTTGTCGTCGCCGGTCGCCTCGGATAAGGCGCGGGCAAGGGCCGGCATGGCCACCTTCTTGTCGCCGAGGGCGAGGCTATGGTCGGCCTTGATGGAGAGGAAGACGGGCTTGTCGGGCCGCTGTTGCGGCTTGGCGGTGGAGGATGGCAGATCGACGGCGACGTCGACGGTGGCAAGAGGTGCCGCCACCATGAAGATGATCAGCAGCACCAGCATGACGTCGATGAAAGGCGTGACGTTGATCTCGTGGCTCTCCACGAGTTCGTCGTCGATGGTATGCCGGCGCAGGGCCACGGGACTATTGGGCTGCCCTGGCGGGCGCGGTGGCCGCGGCGGTCACGGCCGACTGGCGCCGGTCGCTGTCTCGCGAAACCAGACGCAATACCTCTGCCGAAGCGTCGGCCACCAGGGCCTTATGGGCGGCGATCGCCCGGGCGAAGTGGTTGTAAATGACCACGGCCGGAATTGCCGCGATCAGCCCTAGCGCCGTCGCCAGCAGGGCTTCGGCGATGCCTGGCGCGACGATGGCAAGGTTGGTGGTCTCGGCTTTCGAGATGCCGATGAAGCTGTTCATGATGCCCCACACCGTGCCGAAGAGGCCGACGAAAGGCGCGGTGGCGCCGATGGTGGCCAGCACGCCGGTCCCCAGCGCCAGGGTACGGCCTTCGGCTGCCTCGATCCGTTCCAGCCGGGACTGAGTGCGTTCCTTCAGGCCGTCGCTTGGCATGTCCGCCGACATCATCGCCTCCTGAAGCGCCGCTGTGATCAGGTGCACGATTGCTGACCGGCCGGCGTGGACGTGGACCGCGGCCTGCTCCAGGGTCTGGGAGTTGCCGAGCACCGAGAGTCCCGCCTTCAGGCTTCTGCGGGCGGCCAGCAGCTCCAGGGTCTTGGCAATCAGGATCGTCCAGGTGACGACCGAAGCGAAAGCCAGGGACACCATCACCGCCTGGACCACAATGTCGGCCGAGGTGAACATGTTCCAGGGCGAGAGATTGTGGGGCAGCCGGCCGAAGCCGGTGAGCGGGACCGCGGCATCGGGGCTTGCCGTGCTGCCGTCGGCGGCTTGAGCAAACGCACGCCCCGCCATCTGGGTCAGCAGCAGGGTGAAAACGGCCGCCGAAGCGCGCCGGATGCGGCTATTGCGCCTGGCAGGCATCTGTCTGGTTGGCATCCGCAACTTTCTTGGCCGGGTTTTCGGCGAAACGGGTTGTCCGGGCGTTGGGGGCGATTCGGCAGCCCCCGTATACGGTCATGCCCCGCCCAAATCAATCACGCGAACGGGGCGAGAACCGAAGGACCGGCCCATTAACTGTTTCTTGATTGGATTGGCCATTTAATGCCCGAAGTGGAATTGGCCTTTTGGCCGACTCGAGCGAAACGCGACCGACCATGTACAAATGCTACCTTTTCGATGATCACGATTCCGTGATGGATATCTGGCCGTTCGAATGCGAAAACGACCGGGAAGCCGAGGAATCGGCAATGGATCTGCAGGCCGCCTGCAGCGCCGCGGTGGCTGAAGTCTGGCGCGGCGGCCGGCTCGTATTCCGCTCCCCTGCTGGCGCTCGCCGCCAGCCCGTCCAGGAATAACGCCGAAACCCCCGCGGCCCAGCCGCGCGACTCTGTCGCGCCAGACCAACCAGTGCGCGACTCTGTCGCGCCGGGCCAAATTGCACTACAAATTAATTCCGAACTGTCGGATATCCCGGATGTCCGCCGGCCGAAGGGGATTTTAGGGGACAAGCGTGGCGGATGTTGGCGGCGTCTGAGATGTTCACCCCGCAAGGGGGCATTTCGAGGCCGGCGCCGGTTCGATGATAAGTCTAACGGCGCTGCTGCTCGGCTTGCTGGTCTTGTTGACGGTGGAAGGGGTGGCGCTCAGCCTCTACCTGGCCAAGACCGCGCGCGACCGCCGTGCCCTCGCCGAAGCCGAGCGCGACTATCGCAGCATCTTCGACAACGCCATCGACGGCATCTATCGCTCCAGTCCCGACGGCCGGCTGCTCAGGGCCAATCCCGCTTTGGTCCGCCTAAACGGATGCGAGACCGAGGCCGAGATGCTTCGCGCCGTCAACAGCATAGACAGCGAATGGTACGTCAGGCCTGGTCGCCGGGCCGAGTTCAAGCGCCTGCTGGAACGGGACGGCAAGGTCGAGAACTTCAACTCCGAGATCTACCGTCACAAAACCCGAGAGCGCATCTGGATTTCGGAGAACGCCCGATTGATGCGCGACCAGTATGGCGTGCCGCTGTTCTACGAAGGCACGGTTCGCGACATCACCCAGCAGCGCCAGACCGAACGCATGGCGAGGGAATTCCAGGGGCGCCTCGATCTGGCACTCCACACGGCACGCGCGGCATTCTGGGAATCTCAGCCGCTGGGAGGCACCCACCGACTCTCGGATAACTACTACGCCATGCTGGGCTATAGCCTCGAGGAAGCGCCGCGCGACCGTGCCGGGTGGGTCGCCCTGCTGCATCCCGACGACAGGGCCAAGGTCGACAGCAACCAATCGATGGCGCAATTGGACGATCGGGACTACGAGACCGAGTTCCGCATCAGGGCGAGAGACGGCTCCTGGCACTGGCTGCTGAGCCGGTTTCGTGCCGTTGCTTTCGACGACCAGGGGAGGGCGACGCGCCTTCAAGGGATCGATTCCGACATCACCCAGCGCAAACAGATCGAGTTGGCGGTGAAGGTGGCGCGCGACCGGGAGCGGCTCTATCTGGACGTGGCCGGCGCGATCCTGGTTGTGCTCGACGTGGAGGCGCGCATCCAGCTGTTGAACCGCAGGGGCTGCGAAGTCATCGGGATCAGCGAGTCGGAAGCCTATGGACGCGAATGGTTCGATGCCTTCTCGCCCGAGGCCGAGCGCGAAAGTCAGCGCGCAACTTTCCTCGGCTTCCTCACGGGCAATCAGGGGGAGGGCCAGGATGTGGAGATGACCCTCACCACCAAGGGCGGTGAAGTCCGCCTGATTTCCTGGCGCGACACGCTGCTGCGCGACGATCAGGGCCGGATTGTCGGCGCCATCAGCTCGGGCGAGGATATCACCGAGCGCCGCAAGCTCGAGGCTCAGCTGGCTCAGCTGGTGATCCGGGACGAGCTGACCGGGGCCTTCAACCGGCGCTATTTCCTCGGCCAGGCGCCGACCGAAATCCAGCGCGCGCTGCGCTTCCATCACCCCTTGAGCTTCATGTTCCTCGACTTGGACTATTTCAAGACCATCAACGACACCTACGGCCATCCGGCGGGGGACGAGGTCCTGAAGGCCTTTACCAAGCTCTGCCGCGAGACCCTGCGGCCCACGGATCTCTTTTGCCGGTACGGCGGCGACGAGTTCGCAGTCATGCTTCCGGAAACCGGGGCCGAACAGGCGGCGATCGTGGCCAATCGCATCGCCCAAATCATGGAAAAGCTCGAACAGGCCGGAAACTCGCCCCTCAAGGGCCTCAGCGCCAGCATCGGCATCGCCCAGCTCCTGGGTTCTGATGACCGGCTGGAAGCGATCCTCGAACGCATCGACAAGGCGGCCTATCGGGCCAAGGAGAGCGGGCGGGGCCGGATCGAGGTCTGCCGCGAGATGTAGGCGGCGACCGGCTGGCCGCAACAAGCAACAGCGAGGCAGGGATGGACCGGGGGGACGATATTCACCGTCTGGCGGTGTTCACCAATTTCGCCGAACGCGGCTGGCCGATTCCATCGGGCGGCGCGCGAATCTGGTCCTATGCCGACAAGTTATCCTATGAGCCGGGCGACACCGTCCGCGTTCACGCCAGCACCACCGCGCCGAGCTTCGATGCATGGGTCGTTCGCGACACCGCCGGTCCCGAAACCGTCCTGGCGCGTCGCGCCATCAAGGGTTCGCTGCATGAAACGCCGGGCGACTGCTCGGTCCGGGGCTGCGGCTGGCCGGTCGCGTTCGAATTTCGGATTCCGGGCGATTGGCCCTCGGCGACCTATCGGCTGACCACGAGCATCGGCGGGTCGGTCGAGCATCACCACCTGTTCATCGTCCGCCCGACCGTGGCTGCGGCCGGCAAGGCCGGGGGGCGCCTGTTGCTCGTCGCCTCCACGGCGACTTGGACCGCCTACAACGATTGGGGCGGCTCGAACCACTATGAGGGCCTCACCGGCCCCAATGGGGACCAGTTTTCGCCGGTGCTGAGCCTCGATCGGCCGCTGGCCCGCGGCTTTGCACTCCTGCCGCCCGAAGCGCCGCGCGTAGCACTGGCAAAGCGCCCGCCCATGGGTGCCAGGCCGCGCTATCCCCATATGGAATGGGCCTATCGCAACGGCTACAGCAAGAAATATGCCTCCTCCGGCTGGGCCAGCTACGACCGGCATTTCGCCCATTGGGCGGAGCGCGAAGGCTTCGCGGTGGACATCATTTCCCAGACCGACCTGCATTACCGGCCCGCGCTGATCGACCGCTACGCCTGCCTCGTCTTCGTGGGCCATGACGAATACTGGTCCTGGGAGATGCGCGATGCGGTCGACGCCTATGTGGACAAAGGCGGGCGCGTCGCCCGCTTCGCCGGCAATTTCATGTGGCAGATTCGCCTCGAGGACGAAGGCCGGCGGCAGGTCTGCTACAAGTACCGCGCCCGGGCCGAAGACCCGATCCGCAGCGGCGAACGCGCCCATCTGGTGACCGACAGCTGGGAGGCGCCGGAAGTGGGGCGGCCCGGCGCTCTCACCTTCGGGCTCAACGCGACCCGCGGTCTCTACGCCGGGTGGGGTGCTTGCGTGCCCCGTGGTGCCCGCGGCTTTCCCGTCTACCGGCCGGAGCATTGGGCTTTCGCCGGCACCGGGCTCTACTACGGCGATGTCCTGGGCGGCGACAGCCATATCTTCGGCTACGAGGTGGACGGGCTCGACTACGTGGTCCGCGGGGGGCTTGCCTTTCCTTCAGGCGCCGAGGCCGTGCCGGAGGGCCTTGAGATCCTGGCGCTCGGCCTCTCCACCCTGGCCGAGGAGGGCGAGATGATTCGCGCGGGCGAGGTCTTCATCGGCCTCGAGGATGCGGCCTTCGCCGCGCGCACGCTCGAAGGCCGGGCGGATCCCGCTGCCATCGACAGGGTGAAGCGCGGCGCTGGCATGATCGTCTGCTTCAGGCGCGGCAAGGGCGAGGTTTTCCATGCCGGCAGCTGCGAATGGGTGGCGGGACTGATCCGGCGCGACCCGGCGGTCATACGGGTGACGCGTAACGTGCTCGAACGGTACCTCAGCGCCTGAGACGGTGTGTAACCGGTTCAGCTGTGGGCGCCACGCCAGGCCGCGGCAAGCAGCCCGGCGCCAACGAGCAGCGAGCCGCCGACCCGGTTGACCGTCCGGCGCAGAGAGGCCTGGCGGATGCGGTTCCGGGCGGCGGCGGCCATGAAGGCATAGGCCACGGTATTGGCCGTCGCCAGGACCAGGAAGGTGGCTTCGAAGATGGCCATCTGGGGCAGGAGCGGGCGCGCCGTATCGAGGAACTGGGGCAGGAAGGCGACGAAGAAGATGATGCTCTTGGGATTGAGCGCCGTCACCGCATAGGCGTGGAGGAAGATCCGCCGGCTGGTTTTCTCCGGCACCGGTTCCGCGCCGTTATTGCTCACCGGGGCCCGCCACAGGCGGATGCCCATGTAGATCAGATAGGCGGCGCCGATCCATTTCAGCATGGTGAAGATGGCCGCCGATGCCGCTAGCAAAGCCCCGAGGCCGAGCAGCGAGGCCGTCATCGACGTGAAGTCGCCCAGCGCCACGCCGGCCACCGTTCCCGCCGTCGCCTTGCGGCCATGGCCCAGGGCATATGAGACGACGAGCAGCACCGTCGGACCCGGGATGGCCAGCAGCACGGAAGAAGCGACGGCGAAGGCGAGCCAGTGGTCGAGCGACATTATGAGTTCCTCCCGGATAGGCGGCGATTGATCCATCAAAGCCGGGAACTTGCAACTTGCTGAGCGGCTTCCCGCTTCCTCAAGGGGGCGTTTGCCAAGCCATTCCCTCTGGTAGACTATGGCTTCCCGGCAAGTTCAGACGCCCAGGAGAGGACAGCATGAGCCGCGCGAGTCAACGGAAGCCCGAAGCCAAGAAGTCAGAAAATCCCGCCGCCAAGCCCTCGCCTGACGGCAAGCCCTGGGGCGTCAACTCCGAATACGGGACCTTACGCGACGTGCTGCTCTGCTCGCCGGAGAATTTTCGCTGGCTGCCCACCAGCTCGATCTCCAAGGCGACGCTTGCCAGCGGCGCCAAGTTCGACCGGCAACTTGCCATGAAGCAGCATCGCGAGATGGTCCAGGCCTATGAGGATGCGGGCGTCACGGTGCATTACCTCGATCCCGACGAGGCGCTGCCCTATCAGGTCTATGCCCGGGATTCGAGCTTCATGACTCCCTGGGGGGCGGTGGTGACCCAGATGCATCAATGGTGGCGACGCGGCGAATACGCCCCCGTGGTCCGCTTCTACCAGTCCAAGGGGATCCCGATCTACAACATGGTCACCGCCTCCGCCATGGAGGGCGGCGACTTCGACGTCATAGAGCCCGGCTCGGTGCTGATCGGCTATTGCGGCGAGCGGACCCAGGAACCGGCCGCGCGCCAGATCCAGGGCTGGCTCGCCAAGGAAGGCTGGGAAGTGCGCCTTGCCCCGATCGCCGAGCACTACGTGCACATCGATCTCATGGTGTGCATGCTGGCCCACAAGCTGGCGGCCGTCTGCCTCGACACCACCGATGATTCGATCATCACTTGGCTGAAATCCAAGAAGATCGAGATCGTCCCGGTAAACTATCGCGACACCATGCAGCTCGGCTGCAACGTCATGTCGCTTGGCGACGGCAAGGTGATCTCGACCTCCCAGAGCAAGGACCTGAACGCAAGGCTCCGGGCCCGGGGCTTCACGGTTTATGATCCCGAGGTCAGCATGTTCACCCTGGGCGGCGGCGGGGTCCATTGCATGGCCCAGGCCCTGCGCCGGGATCCCGTCTAGGTTCCACGCCATGGCGATCGAGACGCCCCTCACCAAGCTGCTGGGCATTCGCCATCCCGTCGTGCTGGCGCCCATGGGCGCGGTCTCGGGCGGCAAGCTCGCCGCCGCGGTTACACGGGCCGGCGGGCTCGGCCTGCTCGGGCCGGGCTATCTCGGCGCCGATTGGATCGAGCGGGAGTTTGCCGCGGCTGGCAACACGGCCGTGGGAATCGGCTTCATCACCTGGCACATGGCCCGGCACCCGGAGCAGTTTGATGCGGCGCTGGCACATAAGCCGAAGGTCGTGATGTTCTCCTTCGGCGATCTGGCGCCCTTCCTGCCGCAGGCCCGGGATGCCGGCGCGGTCTGCTTCGCCCAGGTCCAGGACGTCGCCGGCGCGGAGGCCGCCGCCAGGGCCGGCGTCGACGTCATCGTGGCCCAAGGCGGGGAAGCCGGCGGCCATGGCGCCGGCCGCGGCACCTTCGCCCTCGTCCCGGCGATCGTCGATGCGGTGGCGCCCATTCCCGTGCTCGCCGCCGGTGGCGTCGCCGATGGGCGAGGTCTCGCCGCCGCCCTGATGCTGGGCGCGGCCGGGGTGCTCGTCGGGACCCGCTTCTTCGCCTCGCACGAGGCCTTGGGCCATGCGGCCGCCAAGCAGCGGCTGGTGGAAGGCAAGGGCGACGAAACCCTGCGCACGACTATTTTCGACACGGTGCGCAAGATCGACTGGCCGCACCCATATACCGGCCGGGCGCTTCACAACGACTTCAGCCGGCAATGGCATGGCCGAGAGGAGACTTTGGCGGATGCCATCGAGGCGGAGAATGAGCGCTACCTGCAGGCGGTCGAGACGGGCGACGTGGGCACTACGGTCGTCTGGGCCAGCGAGGCCGTCGACCTCATCCGCGCCATCGAGCCCGCCGAAAAGATCCTGGAGCGGATCGTGGACGAAGCGGAGGCGAGGCTGAAGGCGGGCGCCCTGGCCTTCAAATAGGCTTCGGTCAAGGCAGCGAGTCCCGCCGCCAGCCGGGCGCCTAGCGCCGGTCGCCGATCAATGATTCGAAAACGGCCGCGAGATCCTTCTCGCCGAACCCTTCGGCCTCGGCCCGATCCATCAAGGCCTTCGCCGCGGTGAGAAACGCCGGGTCGAGGCCATGGGTATCAGCACAATCGATCACATTGTCGAAGGCGCCGCGCCAGATGTTCAAGCTGGACTGCACATCCTCGTCATAGCGCCGCGCCATGCTCGCCTTCGTGAGGCGCTCGATCATGCCTGACATGACCGACCCCTTGAGCGGAGGAAGAATCAAGCCGTGGGCATAGGTATCCAGGGAAAGTCCCGCCCGATGACATAGGGCGGCGCCATAGAGGAAAGCCACCAGGGCGGGAAAGAGAAAGCTGTAGTAGGCGCGCCCCATCTCGACCCCGGCGGCGTGATCCTCTCCTATGTGGACGGGAGATCCGCCCAAAGCTTGCAGAATCGGGATGGCAGTGTCGAAGGCGCGCCGCGGGCCGCCATAGAGAATGCTGCATGTCCCGGCGCGAACGTCGGCGGGATAGCCGGGGATCGTGCCCTTGAGGAGCGAGATGCCGTTCCTCTTCGCCCAGGCGACAAGCTCCTTCAGTTCGTTCGCCTTGATGCTGGTGAGGTCGACGAGGGTCTTGTTTCGCAGGCTCATCCCAAGCTCCTCGGCGAGGAGCGTGGTGCTGAGCGCCGCATAGTCGGCCAGGCAAACAACGAGGAGATCGCTGTCCCTTGCGGCCTCGGACGCAGAACGCGCCACTCTGGCGCCGGCCTTTCGGCTCGGCTCAGCCTTGGCAGGCGTCCGGTTCCAGACCGTCGTCTCGAACTTGCGGGCAAGCAGGGCATCGGCCAGCGCACTACCCATCTTGCCGAGGCCGAGGACGCCGACCCTGACCGGTTCGTTGCCGTCGACCATGAGTGCCGTTCTCCTGCTTGTCTCCCGCTGGGCCAAGGTGTGGCCGTCAGTGCTCGAAATTCGACAGCACCACCGCCGCCTCGTGGATCGGGCGACCGCGATCGAACCGATCGGGGGCGAAGGGCTTCATGCGTTCGTCGATCTCGCCCTTGGCGATGGCCTTGGCCATCAACGCGCCGGCGCCCGGGCCGCCGGCCCAGCCGTAGGACCAGCCACCGCTGATCCAGAGGCCTTTCAGGTCCGGATGCTCGCCCATGAGCGGCCCGAAGTCGGGGGTGATGTGAAGCATGCCCGCCCAGTGGCGCAGGATGCGCAAGCTGGCGAGCTGAGGCAGGAGATCGAGATACACTTTGGCCGTGCCAGTCATCACCGGCAGATCGACCTTGAGGGACATGCGCGGGCGCTCGGGCACGTCGATGCCGCCGACGATCTCGCCGCGCGCGGTCTGGTGCAGATAGACGAGGCGATCGATGAGCGCCAAGGCCGGGCGGATCAGCGGGCGCACCGGCTCCAGTGCCATGGCCTCGATGCGCATGCCGAAGCCGGCGAGCTTGACGCCCGCCAGCGCCGCGACCTGGACGTTTTGGGCGCCGGCGGCGATCAGCACGGTGTCCGCGGCGATCCGTTTGTCACCTGCCAGAACTGCCGAGACGCGGCCGTTGCTGCGCTCGAAGCCGGTCACCGCGGTGCGATAGCGCACATCCACCCCGCGCTCGCGGCAGGCGGCAAGCAGGGCCCTCATGGCCGCGTGATGGGGCGCCACGCCGCCGTCTCGCAGGTGAAGCGCGCTGCGCACCTTGCGCCGGTCGAAGGCCGGCAGCAGGCGGGCGAAGGCCGGCTCGGTCAGGATTTCCGAGCGCACGCCATGCTCCCTGTGGACCTTGAGCGCTGACTCGAACAGGTCCGCCGTCTTCTCGGTCTCGGCGATCATCGTGTAGCCGCGGCGAGAGAACATCACGTTGTGGCCGAGCCGGCGCGAAAGGCCGGCCCATTGCTCGTTGGAGTAGGCGAAGAAGCGGGTCCATTCCGGGGTCGAGAAGCCGCCGCGGATCAGGCCGCCGTTGCGTCCGGAAGCGCCGCCCTGCCAATAGCCGGCATCCAGCACCAGGAGGTCCCTGAGGCCCATCTCGGCCAGATTGAAGGCGGTGGCGAGGCCATGCATGCCGCCGCCGAGAATCAGCACCGAAGCGCGCGCGGGCAAGTCGGCGTTCATCGGTCGGGAGCCACGAGGCCGTCCAGCCCGGCCGCCTGGGCGACGGTGAGAGCCCGACGGGGCGGACGATGGCTTGGCCGGCCGAAGCCTTCCGGCGCACTGCCGGTTTCGCGGGCGATCAGGGCAGCCTGAAGTTCCCAGCAGGGGAAACCCTGACATGGCCCCATGCCACAGGCGGTGAGGCGTTTCAGAACCTCGGGATCGCTCTCGCCCGCCGCCATGTGGTCCATGAGTTCGCCGGCGCTCACGTCCATGCAAGCACAGACGAGAGCCTGGGGCAGCCCGGCCTGGCCTATGCAGGCGGGCTCATCGGGCGCCGCTGCCGAACCGGCCATGGCGACTTGCGTTGCGGGCCGATCGAGGCGCAGCTGTCCCAAGCCCTCCGCGCCGGCCTGGAAGATGAGGCCGGGATCGCTGCGCCAGGGCCCAGCATGGACCAGGGCGTCGCAGGCGATCGACCGGTCGGTCGCGATCGACGCGACGGCACTGGCGCCGCCGATCCGCCTCAATGCGTCGACCGGGCCCACGTGGACGATCTCGACGCCAAGCGCGGCGAGTCTTGCGGCGACCTGGCGCTCCGCGCCCGTGCCCAGCACGGCGACCGCCAGGCCCGGCGCCACACCATGACGATGTGCCAGCTCGAGAGCCACCGAGGCTTCCAGCACGCCCGGCAGATGGCTGCCGGGAACAAGCGGCGGGATCGAGCGCTTGCCCGTGGCGAGCAGGATGCCGCCCGGCTCGAAGATCACCGCAGCTTCCCGCGGATCGCTGGGCGCGCCGGCGGCGAATGCTCCATCGCGGTAGAGGCCGAAAATCTCCAGCCCGGCGAAGAGCCGGACTTTAGGATGGAGTTCTGGCAACTGGATTCCGAGAGACTCGGCGAACCGCCCGGGCCGCGGGCCGCGACAGGCGAGAGCAACAATTCTCCCCGCCTCGGCCGCCTCGTTGGCGGCCTTGCGGCCCGCCGGGCCGCCACCCACCACCAACAGGTCGACGGCCAAGCGTTGTCCCGGGATGGCGTCCGCCGGGAAATCGCGGCTGGGCGGATCGGCCATTCCGGCGAGAAAAGCCAGCAACCGCTCCCAGATCTGGAACCGCCAGGTGCCGCTGGGCATCAGCCGCGTATGCTCGAAACCCGACTTCAGCCAGCCGCTGGGGATGAGGCGCGCCGCCGAGAGGAGATCGAAGCGAGGGCCGGGCCAGACGTTCTGCATTCTCACATCGAGATCGGCAACGACGGGCTCGAGATCGAGGCGGACATTGGGCCGGCCGCCTACCCGTGCCAGAACCCCCTGGAGGTGGCCACCGGATAGCCCGAGAGGACGATGAGTCTTGCGCGACCGGGCGAGCTCCCGGATGCCAAGGGCATAGAGCGCCGCTGCAACCGTGTCGCCCTTGCGGCCTTCGACGCGCTTTCCGTTCCAGCGAAAGGAAACCCGTTCTTCGGCCGCATGGGCGAGCCGCTTCATGGCTACGTCTCGTCAGCGGCCCTTCCAGACAGGGTCGCGCTTTTCGGCGAAGGCGCGGGCGCCTTCTTTCTGGTCGTCGCTGCCATAGAGCTTGTCAACGGTGGGGAAGCGGCGCTGGGTCACCC
>Ga0265331_10001140_pt1 | contig 20266 bp, 20 predicted proteins | sample 41923metaG_FD_202088 | JGI IMG/M metagenome (GOLD analysis project Ga0265331, IMG submission 202088) | Rhizosphere microbial communities from Carex aquatilis grown in University of Washington, Seatle, WA, United States - 4-19-23 metaG | ecosystem: Host-associated > Plants > Roots > Rhizosphere... | reverse complement strand
AATCGGTGCCATGGTGAGGACGGGCGGATGAATCATCAGCGGTGTACGAGATATCTGGGCCGAACCGATGATTGGGCCGAGCCTGATCCATCGACATCCTTGACGGTCGAACATGTGGCAGTAGGAATTGATCCGCCTGACCTTGTACAGGCTGTGGGGAACTTCGATCTGCTGGACGTTGAATCGGTGGTAGCCAATCGAGCCGGCCTGCCCACACCGATAACCGATGGCCATATCAACCCTGAACACCATCGCACCAACAGCCAGCAACGAATCGCCACATCGCGTCTGACTCACATGCGTGGTGTATCCGAACATTCACCAACTCGACACAGCCATCGAACCCCGCACCTCAGCCAGTTCCCTGCATGATGGTGCCTGCCGACATGTCCTTCACCCTCATGGTTTGATGCGATCCAGCATTTACTCGGATAGGATGTGGATCTTCACGACCGTAGGCCCTATCGCCGCCATTGATCAATTAGGCGGATGGACTGTACCACTGACCTTGATGTTTGCGTGATGATCAGACGCCACTCCTACAGCGCTGTACAGACTTCATCCACGGAATCCCTGGCGGGTTCGATCAAGTTACATCCCTACTGTGGTTGGCCTGATCGGTGAGCGGTGATCGGATTGGTTAGCCAATGGTAAGCGAAACTCACGGCCCCGCTCGCCGGCATCTTGAACTACGGCGATGGGGCCGCGGATGACTGATCGTGGACGGTAAGATGCCCAGGGTATCGACCATGATTTGGAGGCGGGTGTGAAGACCGATCCGAATCATAGGACTTTGATGAATGCCCCTTCTCCCGGTCACGAGATGGCGATGTGTGTTCCTACAATGATTAGCAACCTCCTGAGCCATAGGATGCCTGTGGTAACCAGCTAACCTACAGACATCCGGCCCATTCGCCACCGTTCAAAAGTGTGGCGAGCGGGGCCGAGAACCAGTAATGGTGAGCATGAAACCCTTACGAAGGTTTCCCCCAGACTGATTACCGTGCAGTACGATGGTGGAGTTGCAGCAGGCCCGGTCGCCGAGTCTTCAAAGTATTCGGCGGGCGGGCCTGGGTGCCGACCCATCACGGTGATCCGGCTTGCACACGGCCCGGGTCGCCGCCTTCGGCGAGCGGGCCGGCCTGGTCTGCCTGACCCGCGGCCCCGATCGCCGCATCTGGTCTCGCGGCGAAGGGGCCGGGTTGATGACCGATGAGCAGATTGACGGAGAAACTATCTCCCCTATATATGTGCCTTTTTCCGTCAATTCGTCGAAATTACCGATCCGAGAGCAATGGCGACCGGGCGTTCACGTAGATACCGGTCTTTCGAGCCTCGTCCGACAGGTTCTTGATGTCGATCATCTGGGCCAGGTCCGCATTGGCGGCACGACGAAGTTCGATGATCTCGCTGGCGCGTACTTCGTCGGCCAACCGGCGTGAGAGGCGGTTCAAATTGAATTCCTGCGTCAGATCCTGACCGTCCTCCCGGATGTAGTCGTATAGTCTGGAGGCGAGCTCGCTGAGGCCCAGGGATTGTTCTCGGCCGTACCGTTGTCGCAGGCACAGCACCTCCAGCCCGCAGCCGGTTTTCCCGACAAACCGCGCTTCTTGCCGGCTCAGTTTCCTGTGCTGAGAGGGGGTACGGAGGATGAAGGCCGAAAGCTTGATCGCCTTGAAGAGGCGGGGTTTTCGGATCGGAAGGCCAAGGGGTAAGTAGACCACAGGGTGACCGGCGCGAATTGCTCGCTTTGCGGCCTGGATGGCTGGCGTCAGCTTCAGAAGGTCCACGTCCTCGACTATCGGGCAGAGTCCTTCGATGCGGTCGTGAGGGTACGTCGCCAAGATCCAGTCCAGGATCGGCCCCCGGTACTTCGGCCCGAACCCGCGCATTTTGACGTCCCCGATCTGGACGCCGTCCTCGGTCACCAGACACTTGAGGTAGTTCCCACTGCCATCGCACGCCAGAGCATCAAACGCCGGGCTACCAGTGGATTCGATCATCTTGTGCTCCATCATCGGCTGCGCGACCAACTTGTCGAAATCGGCGCCTGACGCATGGAAGAACCACTTCGCACGCTCCCGCAGCCATGTGGTAAAACCAGCGTCGTCCTCGGGAATCCGGTCAGGGCTCAAGAAGGGGATTTCGCCCCCATCGGGGCGGAGGAGCGGATAGTCAGGCTTGCGCTGGAGGCAATGGGCGAAGTTGCAGGCGGGAATCTGGTCGCGGCGGTAGGTCACGCCGTCCGTGATGGTCTGAACCGCGTTGAGTACCATGGCCATCATCCAGGCGTTGGCCCGAGCCATGGCTGTGATGTAGTTCGCGGCCACGAAATTCTGCGTTGGAAGGTGCTCCGTGGCGAGCACGCCATACATGGTGTTGGCCTGTTCCTTGTACGCGCGATCCAGCCCCGAGCCTTTCCCAAACTCCTGCTGCGCCTGCTTGCGGAATTCGACGAAACGGCGTGCGTAATCCTGGATGGGGAATCGCATGGCAACGTAGGTGTCGTCCAGGCGAGTGTTCTCGATGATCAGCTTCTTGCGGAAATCGACCGTGCCATCCCAACCGAGTTGGCCATGGCGCCGCTGCTCGGTAAGCCGGTCGAATTCCTGGGGGGTACCGGCCACGAACTCGCGCGGATAGAGCACGATCGACTCCGCGTCCAGGGCCTGGTACTCGGCGCGTAGTGCCTTGGGAAGTGATTGAATCACGGTCCACGTGGCGTGGGTCACGATGCCCGATTCGATGCGGTGGCTAAAAAGCCGAGCGCTCTTGTGCTGTGCACGTCCTTTTGACCGGTGGCGCCGCTTCAGGCTCTCGGCGGTCGTCGCTTCGAGCGTGGACGGTATCAGGGAGTTAACGCCGCTGGGCAAATCGCCTGTGACTCTGATCATCCAGGCGTCGTCGTCGGCGTGCTTCCTGGCCCAGGTGACGGCCTCTTTCAATGACATTCGATTGTCGCCCGGCTCGTGGATGACCGGACGGCCGGCGTACATGTTCAGGCGTGAGACGATGCGGCTGTAGCAGCTCGACATATCGACGTCACGAAACTGGCCGACCGCCTCATGCCAGAAGCGCATCGGTGAACGCGTGAAAAGCAAGCCGCCGTGCGTGCTGCCGGTCTGGGGGCCAAAGTGACTGGCCCGAGGATCTTCGTCGAAGAGGCAGCGCCCGCCACGTCGCATGAGTTGCTTGACTTCCTTCGGCGATGGCAGATATTGCGAGCCCTCACACTGCCGAACGAACTTGTCCATCAGGAACTGGGAGACGCGGCTGCCCATGCTGGGCTGAAACGGGGGCGTGCGATCGCCCATATCGAAGCGCTCGTAAATCTGTTCGTGGGCAGCCTCCATCCCTTCGTGAACCAGCAACGTATTTACGGCATCGACCCCGGCGTACCCGTAGGCGTCGTCGGGCCGCTTCCAAAAAACCTCGATCATTCTCGACTTGTCCTCGTCGGAAATGGCCTGACTCTTGCCGAACCCAAGAAACGTTTTGCTGTGCCGCTCAAGGGAGGCCGGTCCGAAGGGGAACATCGTGTCCCGGGTATCCAGGGTGATCCGATATAGATGACCATGTAACGAATGAAGGTATTCAACTGTCGGTTGAACGAATCCGCTCCCTGGGTCGGCGAGCTTGAGCACTTTGTGCGAGGCAATGGTCAGAGGCAAGGCGTGCTGCTGGTCGGCTGCCGCGCTCGTCGAAAACAACGACTTGAAGAAGTTCGCACCGAAAATGCGGCCGAGATCGGCGGTTAAGAAATGACCGATCAAGCGTAGTCGGATTGTTGGAATCTTCCACGTGCCGCGGGTTTCGTCCCATTCGGCGTTCAAAAGTTCGCAGACGTGCCCTGTAACGCGTCGAATGAATCTGCTGCCTTGGTGCCGGTCATCGGTCGGCAGGCCGCTAATTCGAAACAGATCAAGGAGAATCTCTGCCGGCGATAGGTCATCGGTGATCGTCCGAATGGGTCGAAGGGTGACGTTCCGGAAGAAGTTCTTGTATTGCTGCTGAGGCAGGTACTTGGTCAGATTGAACGACGGTGGAGGTGGAGGGACATCGAGGCTTCGGTAGACCTGCACCACGATTTCTTGGCCAATCCTGGTCGCGGCCTGGATCGTCAGCGTGTGGGGCCCTTGGTACTCGGTGTCCAGGGCAATCTCGACAGGATTGCGGCCGGCGAGAAAGTCGAGAAGCTGTAGGTAGGAGTCGTTTTCGGGGTCACGTGGGAACGTGACCAGCGATGGAAGGACCTCGGAAGCTGCCTGGAACCAGGTCTTGACGATTGGTTCGGAGTTGGTGTTCTTCATGGCGATATCCTTATGAGAGTCTTCGCAATTCATTTGATTGTGGTGCAATACGGCAGTTGAGGGGCCAGGAGAGGCGGGCCGCTCGCGATTCAGTCCTGGAGGCCCAACGCCTCCAGGTAAACGGGCAGGAACTGGATCTGTGGATCGAGCTGGTCCTTGAGCCGGGCCCCTATCAGCTCCGCGACTAGGAACCGATCGCAGTCTGCGAATTCGTCACTCGCGAAGACCTCCCCGGCGCGCTTCCACGCGTAGGAGATCACCTTGGCTGACAAATCATCAACCACGTCATCGGCAGCGCGCAGCAGCCGTTGATCCTGATCGTTGAGTTGATCATCAGCAGTTAGGCGTTGGATACGACGCCGGCGATGCGCGCGCTCGGCGGCCTCCGGAGAGTCGTCGTCGTCGAATTCGAATTCGTCATTCGTCGCGTCGTGGCCTCCTTGGTCATCGTCAGCGGCCTCGTCAGGGTCGCTGGCCTCGTCATCGTCAGTCTCGTCATCCTGCGAGGCCGAATCATCGACGTCGGTGTCGTCTTCCTCGTCATCGTCCTCGGCTTCGTCGGCCTTGGATTTGTTCTGACGTTGGGCCTTGGACGTGGGCTTAGGCAGGCCCGCAAGCGCCTGGCGGAGACTTCCAAATTGTGCGCGCGCACAATTTGGGTCAGAGCAGGCTCGTGCGATACGCATGAACTGACTGGCTCGCCAAGGCTCGATGCCGCACTTGTTCTGCAACCAGTCGAGCCATTCCCCATGCTTGATGAGCTGCTTCGCCTCAATCAGGTGTTTGCCAGCCTGAATGGCGAACTCGACAGTGGACGCGAAGGACTTCTCGCCCTTGCGGATGTTCTGGCGGATGGCCATGGCCAACGCTGGCAAGTTCGCCTTGGTTGGAGTGGACCGGTTCTTTGGCACAATGGTCACCTTCAATTGGCGGCCGGCTCTACGGGATTTTGGCATGTGGGTTCCTATCATTCGATGCTTTGGTCAGATGGGGTGTGCGCCGCGTAGCTCCAACGCTTGCGTCGCGCCCCGTCACGGCTTCGTACCTGGGTAAGGACGATCCAGGGCGAGGCAGATCCCGACCACGTCTGGACGCTCTGGTCCCGGGGCCGGCCGATCTGCGGCGGGCACTGGTTCGACAACCAATGGCTTAGGGGGCTGTGGCGTTCCAATCACTTGTTTCGGATCTGCAAGTCGGACGTGGCGCCTTCTTTTTTGAGTGTCCACAGGTGGGATTGTGTGTTCGTTCGCCTCTGGCTTTTGGAGAAACGCGAGTACCGTCGTTTTGAGCTGATCGGCCTCTCGACCGACAATCGCCCAAACATACGAGCAGGCGTCGCCGCGCCGCAGTCGAAGAGCGCAAAGGCGACCTGCTAGGAGATCGTCTCGGGAAGTCCATTCCGAGTCTGTCTCGATCAACAAGAAATCGCCCGTGGCGATCTTCAGCTCGGTCGGCTCAAGGAGCGGCGAGTCGGTCTGCACTGCCAGCCAGTACCGTGTCGGCCTCTCCATGGCCTCGGCCACCGGATGCCGATCACCGGTAAGGAGCTGAACGTGGGCCGACGGTGGCCCGGGGAGAATGCCGACTGCCACCGGCAAGGTGCCACGCATTGCTACGAATGGCGTCTTCCCTCGACCATTCAACAGCCATTCGACCTCGATGCCAGGCTGACGTCCGATCGCTTCCAATAGTCGTGGGCCAGCACGCTGTGACCCGTTCACGACCTTGCTGAGGAGCGACTGGGAGACTGCAATGTCGCGTGCCATCGCTCGCTGATTTCCCTGCCAACGAGCATCGAGCAGGAGCTTCACTCGGTCGCGTAAGGCCTCACGCTCTCGTAGATAATCCTCCCCGGTGTTTTTTCGCCTTCCCATACAATTGGCCTCGCTTGATTTGTGGAATCATACTGATTACAATGATTACATAAATTTCAGATCGTTTCAAGCGGCTCGGTCACCGAATTACATGACGAACGTGGATGTGGTTCGACGGAGGTATCGACGTGAAAAAAGTTAAGCAGGCTGCAGAACAGCTAAATGTCGCACCCTCGACGATTTACACCATGTGCCAGCAGGGGCTCCTTCCACACGTGCGGATCGGGGTGGGACGAGGCACGATTCGCATCGCCGAACAGGACCTGGCTCAGTTCCTGGAGGGTGCCAAGGCCTCGGTGCCTACAACCCCTCCGGTAAGGCCCAAGTCGGGCGGTGGGCCATTCAAGCACTTGGACGGGGAGCGTTTGCGACACGCATGGCGTCAACAAGGTGTTGGTGATCGTCCGCCAAATGAACGTAATGCTCGGTCATAGCAGTCGTGGTATGCCCCATCATTTCCGCCAACACCTTGAGGTTTACGCCGTTCCTAATAGCCCTGGTCCCAAAAGCATGTCGGGCGCCATAGAGTTTTGCCTCTGCTGGAATCCCAGCCTTGTTGCGGGCGCGCCGAACGCGCAGAGCGAGGCTGTTTTTGTTCCACGGAGTATTGCGAAACGTGAGGAAGACATGCTCCCCCTCGCCCCGACGTCGGATGCTCGCCAACAACTTTACGACAACGGGCGACAGCGCAATCACACGGGGCTTCGGCTTAGATTGGGTTCGACTCGTTTTGTGGCGTTCGAGTTCAATAACGCAGTTCCGGAAGTCGATATTTTCCCAGCGCAATCCGGCCGCTTCGGCGGGGCGCGCTCCCGTGAACCAAAGGAAGACCAGAATCTGCCGGAATCGAGCCGCTGGAGTCGGTCGTCGTTTACCCCTGCCAACCGATGCGCGCAGGATTGCCTGAAATTCTTCTCGGGTCAATGGACGCCGGCGATGGCCTTCGTTGTGGCCGACCCCGGCAAAGGGGTTGGTCGCTATGATCTTCTGCTTGACGGCCCAGTTGAAAGCCCGCTGGACGATGTTCAGTGCAGTGGATTTCGTCCAGTCGCTCTTCCATTCGGCGTGCTTGCCGACCCATTGAGTCAGGTGTATGGGTTTCGCGTTTGCGATGCCCCGCCAACCGTGGCGCTCTGCGAGGTCCTGCAGATAAAACTTCTTGAGCGCAAATGTCGAGGGGGCGACCTTATCCTTGCCGTCTTTGACCTCGTCCAGGTAGCTCTCGATGACGGACGCGACGGTCTGCTTGTCGCTGTCGATGCCTGGGTTCTTGGCTGCTTCAAGCTGCAGCTCGGCGAGACGAAGTCGGGCAGCGTTCTTGTTCGCCTTGCCCTTCGCGAGTCGCTCGCGCCGGCCATTAAGCCAAGCGGTCCACTCGCCCTTTTGTGTATCAAACCACGGTTTTGCAGTACGAGCCATGCGACCCTCCCTTGATGCTGAACATCACGAGGCCAGGGAAGGTCTTGTCCGGTCCCTGCGGTTGCACCCGCAGGGGCCGGTTTATTCTGTCACCTCATTCTGTCACCCCCCAGATTTGACGACTCTGGGGGACACTCGCAACTCCTTGTCCAATTGGATGTTGCGGAGTGGGCGGCACAGGACTCGAACCTGTGACTTCTACCGTGTGAGGATAGCGCTCTAACCAACTGAGCTAGCCGCCCATCGGCGAGATAATATAGGCCAGCCAGGCACGGAAGTCGATGGGTGCCCTTGGCGATGCGGCTCCGTCGTGTCGGAATGGAAAGGCAAATGAAAGGCATTCGCCTCACGTGCGCCGCACATTCAGCGCCCGAACTGTTCAGATTCCGACACAAAGATGCCAACTAATCAGCAGCCGATTTTTCTGCCACTGCCGGTTCGGAGACCGTCGGCTCAGCGGCGGGCGGCTCGAACTTGGGCGCCGTGGCCTCGTCGCGGTCGTCGATCTCGTGAAATCGCGACGACTTCACCGGCGCACGGTCGACGGAGCGCACTTCATCCTGGATGTCGGTCAGCCCGCGCTTGAATTCGGTCATGCTCTTGCCGAGCGAACGGGCCACGCTCGGTAGGCGGCTGCCGAACAACAGCACCGCCAGCCCGCCAATCACCAACAGTTCCACAGGGCTCAATCCAAACATGGCAATCACCCAAGGGGTTTCAGGTTAGCAGGTTCAAGACCTGCGCTGTTACTTCGTTCGCACCAATTTCGATTCGATTTTGCCAATTACGCAGAACGATCGCTATTGCGCACTTCGTCCTGGAGGTCTAATCGTCATGCGGCCTGGTTTCGTCGTCGCGGTCATCGTCGATTTCCTTGACGCCCTTCTTGAACTCCACCACGCTCCGGCCAAGCGACCGCATCAAACTTGGCAGTCGGCTGCCGAACAACAGCAACACAACCACGCCAACGACCAGTAACTCCGTGGGACCGACGCCGAAGATGCCAAGCAAAGGACTCATAAGCGGTTGCTCGTTCGAGCGTCGTTGAAAGCCTGATCATGGTGGCGTTTCGGCGGTCCCCCTGAAGACGGCGCCGGGCGGGATCAAATACCGAAGAGCAGGGGAGTGCGCAGGCGCAACGGCCACCCCACCTCCGATTGCTTTATTTTACCGGGCACTTGGGGCCTGTCAAACGAATTCCGGCCCAGCGCCGGCGGGCGGCTGAGCGTATGTGCAATCGGCAAAGCGGTTTACGCTCGCGATCGGGGCCAAAGGGCGGCGAAACGTAAACTGCGGCTTGGAAAATCGCCTCGCGGGGACGAAACGGAACGAATTCCGTTCTACGGGGCCTGCGAATTACGGAAAGGAAATGGAATGAATTTCGATAAACGGGGCCGTCAAAACTCAAACACTTGTTGAATGCGGGGATGGCCGTATTCGGCCCCTCCGGTAAGGATCTGCAGGTTGGCCAGCGGCCAGGTTTCGCCAGGACTGTGGGTGTGGCCGCACAGCACGGTCAGCTTTCGATCGGGCCGTTGGCGCATCACCTTCAAGAGCGCCTGCCCGACCGCCAGGCATGTGAAGTGCGGCAGCCATTCGTCGTTGGAAATCTGTCCCTCGTACCAGCAGGCCTCGCGCAACGGCGGCACATGAGTCAGGAAGATCACCTGCGGATAGGCATCCAGGGCCAAGGGTAACACCCTGAGTACATGCTCGGCCGCCTCGTCGCCCATCCGCTTCAAGACCTGCCAGCGCTCGGCCTTGCCGAGCCCGGCCAGTTCCTCGATCAGCCGGTAATCGTTGAGCATCACCATCGAACGTTCGTAGTCGCCAAGCCGGGCGTCGGCCCAGCCATCGTCGCCGATGAGACCGACGTCCGGCGTGAGCTCGACGACCTTGGCGTTGGTGAGCCAGACGAGGCTGGGAGTGGTGGCACAAAGCTCAGCGACGTCGCTGCGCACGCGGTGGATCGAACCGCGGTAGTAATCGTGGTTGCCAAGCACGAAGTAGACGGGGCAGGGCAGGGGGGCGGCGATTTTTTTCAAGTGATCGATCAAATCGTGCGCCTCGGCAATGTCGCCGCCCAAGAGCACGCCGTCGGGGCGCTCCTCCACGACGCCGTCGAGGAATTGTCGCACTTCGTCGGCCGAAAGGAAGTTCAGGTGGATATCGGTGAGCCAGACGATGCGTTTCATGGAAAAAAGGCGATTGGATCGGCGCTGGGCGAGAGGCGTTAGGCGATTGGATACGAGCGTTGGGGGATGGGGCGATTGGTGCGCGGCGCCTTTGGCTGTGCGGCCGACTACTGTTTGGCGGCGGTCGGCGGTCCCCAGGCTTCAATTGGGTGCTTCGTTTGGCACGCAGGACATTGCGTGATCGGGAATTGGCCGCCGCAGCCTGGGCAGACCCCTCGCTCGTCGAACGTGTCGAACTTTACGCCGCACTTGCCGCAGGCCCAATACTTGCCCGCCAACGGCGGCGCGCCACACGCGGGGCAGTGAAGTTCTTGGTGCCGCGGGGCGTTGAGTATCCGTAACATGGCGCGCGCTTGCTGAAAGCCTTTCCAACTGCGCAGCGCGATAAACCCCATCAGCACGACGCCCCACATGTCCTGGAACCAAAAGGCCAAGGCGACGAGCCCTGTTCCGACGATGAGCCCAAACGAGCTGACCAGTAGCAGGCTCCGGGCTTGACCGATGACAAACCAGAGCAGCGCCTGGGCGATTTGCCCGCCATCAAGCGGGTAGATCGGCAGCATGTTGAACACAAGCAATGCCAAATTGATAATGATGATGGAACCCAGGTAGCGATCGAGGTCGGACAACGGATCGAATAAACCCGATGGGTTCGCCAGATAAGAAGCGCCGAATAAGATAGGCACGAGGAGCACGTTCACGAGCGGCCCGGCGGCAATGCTCCAGAGAACGGCGCCAGGTCGCTGGGGTGGAGAAACGAAGGCGACTCCGCCGAGCGGCCAGAGCATGATCCGGTTGGCGGTTCCGCCCACCTGGCGGCAGGCCAACGCATGGCCAAATTCGTGCAGCAGAACGATGCCGAAGATCGTCAGGTATTCCAGCACGTTCCAGAAGAACGATTCATAGTCCTTAGGTCGGCCCTGGATTTGGTAAATCGCCACCAGCAGCCACGACCAATGCACGAAGACGTCAATACCGGCGAAATGGAACAATCGGACCGAACCGGGGTGGGTGGCGGGCATCGGTCGTGTTTCACTTCTTTTCGATGGCGTAAAGGCGCAACCGCGGTCATCAGGCGGTTGGGCACGTTGCCAGCATACCCGCGCGGCGGTGAGGTTGCCAAGCCGGCAGCATGGTAGCGGCCCGACCGACGACATGCCAGTTGACGACGGAATCTACGACGGTTATGCCAAAACAACTTTGTGCATTTCGCCGGGCAGCTCCCGAACATAACGCGGTACGGCGTAGCCGGGCAGTCTGGCCCGCAACTCGGCGACCAGCGTCAGGCCGACCTCCGCGGGCACCTCGAAATGGGCGGCGCCGCGGACCCGGTCCAACTGGTGGAGGTAGTACGGCATGACCCGCAGATCGACGAGCCGCCGGCAGAGCTCGACGAGCACGTCGGCCTGGTCGTTCACGCCACGAAGCAAGACCGATTGATTCAACACCACCACCCCCGCGTCGACCAGCCTGGTCAAAGCATTCGCGACCGCTTCGTCGAGCTCGGCGGGATGGTTGGCGTGGACCACGACGATGGTCGCCAGCCGTGTTCCGCGGAGCCAGTCGATCAGCGCGCCGCAGACGCGCTCGGGAATCACGATCGGCAGCCGGGTATGCACCCGCAGCCGGCGCAGGTGGGGGACCGCGGCCAGACGGCGGACGAGCCTGGCAAGCCAATCGTCAACCAAGGTCAGCGGGTCGCCACCGCTGAGCAGCACCTCGTCGAGCGATGGATCGGCGGCGATCCGCCGCAGAGCCGGCTCCCATTCGTCGAGCGAGCGCGGACCGTCGGAATAGGGGTAGTGCCGGCGGAAGCAATAACGGCAATGGACGGCACAGGCACCAGTTGTTACCATCAACGCCCGTCCGCGGTATTTTTGGAGCAGGCCGGGCACCAGGGCGGCTGAGGCGTCGCCCACCGGGTCGGCCGCGAAGTCGCGGTGCTCGGCCCGTTCGGCGTCCAGCGGCAACACCTGCCGCAGCAGTGGGTCGTGCGGATCGCCGCGGCGGATGCGTCCGGCGTAGCCGCGCGGAACGAAAAGAGGAAAGTCTTCCGCCGCCTGGATGGCCGCGGTCTCGTAATTGGCAGGGAGGTCCAAAATCCGGCAAAGCTCGCGCGGATCGCGGATGGCCTCGCGGAGCGCCTGTTGCCAGGCAAAGGCCGGCCGCGGGTTAGGGCGGACAAGATCGGCCGTATTTGTTAGAATCGTCGTTTCGTTCATACCGAACGGTAGCATAACCCTCCCCATTCCGGTAGCAAGATAGGAAACTCCAACGTGCCCAGCTACAGCACCAGCGAATTCAAGAAGGGACTCAAGGTCCAATTGGACGGCGACCCGTACCTGATGATCGAGTGCAACTTCGTCAAGCCCGGCAAGGGAAACGCCCTCTACAAATGCAAGCTCCGGAATCTGCTCCGCAACACGGTGCTGGAGCGGACCTACAAGGGGGGCGATTCGCTGGAGGCGGCCGACATCACCGAAATCGCCGCCCAGTACCTCTATCGCCAGGGCGAGATGTTCGTGTTCATGGACAACATCAGCTACGAACAGTTCGAGCTGACCGCCGCTCAGGTCGACGACGCCTGGAAGTACATCAAGGAAGGGACCGTCTGCAACATGATGTTGTTCAACGGTAATCCGATTTCGGTCACACCGCCGAATCACATGGTCCTGAAGATCGAGTACTGCGAGCCGGCGGTCCGCGGCAACACGGCCACCAACCTGACCAAGCCGGTCAAGTTGGAAACCGGCGCCACCATGCTTTGCCCCGCGTTCGTCGACATCGGCGACCTGATCAAGCTCGACACGCGAACCGGAGAGTACATCGAGCGGGCGAAGGAGTAGGCTTGTTGTTCTTGGTCATTTGTCATTGGTCCTTGGTGGAATTCGCTCCCACATAGTGCATTGGGACCAGGGAAAGCAGCGGCCCACACGCCGTGTGCCGTTGCTTTCCGCCGCTTGAGCCGTTGGTGTGCACAGATCCGCGGAGGCGAATTACTCCACGCGGAGTGTGCCCGCGACTTTGCGCCGGACAAGAATATGTGATTGCAACCAATGACCAATGACAAAGGACCAATGACGATTGACCAATGACTATTTGCCAACCGCTTCCTGGCCCACATTGCGGTTGCGAGCCGAATTGCTGCGAACGTTGCGTGAATTCTTTCACCGGCGCGGTTTCCTGGAAGTCGAAACTCCGATCCTGTCGGCCGATGTGGTGGTCGATCGGCACCTGGAGCCCTTCCCGGTTAATTTTGCCTCGGGCAGCGCCGCGCGGCGGATGTGGCTGCAAACCTCGCCCGAGTTCGGCATGAAGCGGCTCATGGCGGCGGGCGGCGAGGCGATCTACCAGGTGACCCGCGCTTTTCGCCAGGCGGAGCAGGGCCCACGGCACAATCCGGAGTTCACGATCGTCGAGTGGTATCGTCGAGGCGACGGCCTGGAGCAGGGAATGCGGTTTCTCGGCGAGTTGTGCGAGGCACTGTTGGGGCTCGGCCCGGCCGAACACCTGAGCTACCAGGCCGCCTTCGAACGGCATGCGGGCATTAACCCGCACACGGCCGATGTCGCCAGTTTCAAGGAGATTGCGACGCGACGGGGTGTAACTCCGCCGGCAAGCATGGAAACGGCGGACCGTGACCTTTGGCTCGACTTGTTATTGGTCGAGCTCGTCGAGCCGCACCTCGGCAACGACCGGCCGGTGATCATTTTTGATTACCCGGCGAGCCAATCGGCCTTGGCCCGAGAGCGGCCCGGCCCTCCCGCGGTGGCGGAACGTTTCGAGCTCTACGTGCGAGGAACCGAGTTGGCCAACGGTTATCACGAATTGCTCGACGCGCGAGTGCTACGCGAGCGGAACCGAACGAACAACGCCGTTCGCAGCGCGGAAGGCAAGCCGGCGCTGCCAGAGGAAAGCCGCCTGCTGGCGGCGATGGACCAAGGATTGCCCGCCTGTGCCGGTGTTGCCCTGGGGTTCGACCGCGTCGTGATGTTGGCCGCCGGGGCGGCAAGTCTCGACGAGGTCATGGCGTTTCCATTCGGTCGAGCATGACGATGAAAAGGATGAAGGATGAAGTTGTCGGCCCGCAACATCAAACGGGCCGCGGCGCGGGCGAAACGTCCTCCTGCATATCTCCGCGTCTCCCCTCATCCCCTCATCCCCTCATCCCCTATTCCCCTCTGCTCCCAGCCAGTTCCGCCGCCACGCGTACGGCCTCAATCATGCTGCCGCACTCGGCGCGTCCTTGCCAGGCGAGGTCGAAAGCGGTGCCGTGGGCGACGCTGGTCCGTACGATCGGCAGGCCGAGCGTGACGTTCACCGCGCGGTGCATGCCCAAGAGCTTCAGGGCGATGTGCCCCTGGTCGTGGTACATCGCCACGACGGCGTCGAACTCGCCGTCGCGGGCGCGGACCATCAACGTGTCGGTCGGAAAGGGGCCCGCGACGTCGATGCCTCCCGCCTTGACCTGCGCCACGGCCGGCTCGATCAGCATGCGTTCCTCGTCGCCAAACAAGCCCCCTTCGCCAGCGTGCGGATTCAGCGCGCACACTCCGATGCGTGGGCGCTCTGCTTTGAGCGAGCGCATCACCGTGTCGGCCAGCCGGATCTTGGATATGATCGCATTGGCGGTGAGGTTGGCGAACACGTCGCGAAGCGCCATGTGCAAGGTGACATGGATCACGCCCAGGCCTGTCGGGCCGCGAACCTCGCCGTCGGGGGCCAGGTAGAGCATCATGGCGAAATCGGATACGCCGCACAATTCGGCCAGGAGTTCGGTGTGGCCAGGGTACCGATGGCCGGCTTGCCAGAGGGCGGCCTTGTTCAAGGGAGCCGTCGTGATTGCATCGACTCGTCCTGCCAGCGCCAGCTTTGCCGCCGCAAGCAGGGCGTCGTAGGCCGCTTGCCCTCCGCGGCCGTCGATGACGCACGGCGCAACCTGCAGGGCAACATCGTCCACGGCGCGCAGGCAAGGGAGCAGGGCAGGGGAGGGGGCCGCCTCCTCGGGCGACCCGATCTCAACGACCTTCAGCCCGGAATCCCAAAGCCTTGCCGCCCTGCGCATGATATCGGGGTGCCCCACGACCAGCGGAGTACATGTCTCGTGCAGTGCCGCGTGCGGCCAAGCTCCCGCGATGACCTCAGGTCCCACGCCCGCCGGGTCGCCCATCGTCAGAGCCAGAAGCGGTTTTCGCATTCAAGAATTGTAGCAGGCGCGTCTTGAGGTGGGCAAACACGAACAATCGCGAACGGATTCGGGTCGCTCTCCAGGGCCTCGCTTTGCGCCTAGCGCACGTTGCTCATGGGACGATCTGAACAGCGCAAACGTGGCCTCCCCACGGAGTCCCGGCAAGAGCGTTCAATAGCCGTAAATCCGCCGTCACCATCTTCTCTTGGAGTTGGACGGCCAACGCAAGGTAAAGACAGTCGTACACCGTTCGTTCGGTCTCGTCCGCCAGATCAAATGCGGCAGTCAAGAGCCGATCGTCAGCATGCCGGACCAAGGGAAGCAGCGACAATTGGGCGATAACTGCATCCGCATCAACACGGTTGAGCTCGTTGCGACGGATCTTTTTCCAGAGAATATTTGCCGTCTCGATGTCGAAGAACGCTGGAACGTGCAGTTCGTGGATGGGATCGCGAAGCCGGAGCGCGTCGGGCGTATGGACTTCGGGGATAAACCACTTGATCCCAACGCTCGCGTCCACCACGAAGACGCTCATCGGTCCCTGTCCTCGCGCAGCAGTTCCGCGCTGTCGCTGAACGTGCGGCCCGACGCGGCCAGACGTTCGCGAATCGCGTCAACCCCGGCCCAGGCGTCGGCTGGTCTGTCGTTAAGTGCTTCCTCGATAATCATCCTGGCTTCATCCGCGATCGTGCGTCCGTGGTTTTTCGCTCTCAACTGCAGCCTCCCGAACACGGTTTCTTCAACGTCATGAATCACCAGTTCGGCCATAATTCGCTCCTCCCGAGTGAAAATGGGTTCTGTAGTGGGTCGATGGTCGTACCCGGTTAAGGTCGCGTGGAAATCGAAATGATGGAAGCTCCTGCGGCAGCCCGGTCTCATTCGCGTTCATTTTAGGCCGCGACCAACCGGCAAGCAATGCGTCGTCAGGGCGATCGACGAAGCCTACGGGCAAATCCTGCTGATCTACGGTAGGTACAGGGAACTGCACCAGATGCTCCGACGGAAAGCCAAAGCCTGGTGTCGCGCAATGGCTGACGAAGCGGCCTAGCTGGGCCTAGCTCCCCTTCGGCCGCTCGTAACACCCCGCGCGGCTCAGTCGCCCGGGTCGGGCCGGGTCGAGCCCATCAAATTGGGCCAACGGGCGGTGGCTGGGAATGATCGTGTTCCCGGTTGTCATCTCTCCCCGTTCCGCATACGATCGCGGCATGAACCGCATCTTCACGCCGCTGGCCGCGACGGCCGTTATGCTGATGTTGATTGCTTTGGCGATGGGGCTAGGGCTGCGCACTGGCGATATCCGAAACCCACAAGATCGAGCGGCGCAGCAGTGGGCGACGGCGCACCGCCTGGCCGGAGTAGGCGTGGGCCTGGTTGTCGTGCTGGTCAACAGCATCGTGGTGACGTACTTCATCGGCACCAGCCGTTGGTGCAAGGAGGTCGTCGAGACCTACTCGCTCGATCGCGAGCTCATCGGCCGAAGCACACGGCTCAAACGGCGGACCTTTCCGTACGCTTTGTTGAGCATGTTGGTCGTCGTCGCCGTGATCGCGCTGGGTGGCGCCGCCGATCCGGGTGGGGCCGTTCAGGTGAACGCGCGCGTCGAACGGCTGCAAGCCGCCGCGAGAAACAACACCGACGATACCCATCGATCGATCGAGGCCCAGGAACTCGACGGCGCGATATGGGGCAATCTACACTTCGCCGGCGCAACGCTGGGGCTCTGCTTCATCGCCTATGCCTTCTTCATCGAGTGGCACCACATCGCCGAAAACCACCAGGTGATCGAGGAGGTCATGGCCGAGGTCAAGCGCGTGCGCGTCGAACGCGGGCTGGAAGGGTAGGCGGCCGACAACCGGGCACGGATCGAGTGGTTACGCGGGAACGTGTAGCTGGGGCAGGGTAGGGCGGGGGAGCGGACTTCGGATTGGCGAGTTTCTACGGTCGACCTTCTTCAATGTTGTGATGGTGCTCCCCGTGCCCGGGCTGGTGGCCATCGTGGTGGTGGGTCGATTGTTCGAGGATAACCATGATTGCCGCCAGGCCAAGACCCAATAGGAGCGCTGCCGAGAGCTTGAAGCGGTCGTGCGAATGGAACTGCAGTTCCGGCAGAAGGTCGCTGGTGGCGATGCAGACGAATGTCCCGGCGGCGAAAGCCAATGCCGCCCCGATGATCTCGTGATGGCCGCCTCCGACCGCACCAGCGCCCAATTGGAACAGCCCCACGCCCAAGGGGATCGCCAGCGCGTATAAGCCGTTCACCAGGTGTCGGGCTTTGGAGGAACGGCCGGCCACCGCCATCAGCGTGCCCAGCGTGAGCGAATCGAACGGCTTGTGGAGTGCAATTACCAAGAACACCACGAAGCCCGCCCAATTCGTGCCGTTCGAATCAGCCGCGACGCTCGCCGCCAGCGCGACACCGTCCATCGTGCTGTGCAGCGCTAATCCGACCAATGCCGCTTGCCAACTCAGCCGGGGCGACTCTGCGTGAACATGGGTGTGGGCGTGTTCATGCCCGGCGTGGTCGTGCTCACATGCCTCAGGCAGTTGCTCGGCCGGCACGTCGTGATGATGGAAGTGAAACACGCGCTCGACGAAGAACATCGCCAGGAAACCGGCCATCAGCCACCAGACCGGCGGATAGATTTCATGGAATTCCAAATAAGCGTGCGGCAACAGGTGCAAAAAGCCGACCCCCAGCATCGCCCCACCGATGAAGCTCATCATGAGTTGCAGTCGGGTGTGCGTCAGCCGGATCATGTGCGGAATCCAACCGCCCGCCAGCGAGCCGCTGAGGATCAAAATGCAATAGAGGGTGAGTAGCGCCTTGGGCGACATCAAGCGACAGGGCAGGGGGGGGGATTTCGTATTTTGGATTGCGGATTCGACCGCGATCGCGACATGGGGCGAAGTTTCAACGATGTTACCCGGCGAGTGGGTTGCACCACAAGTCGTCACGGAGCGACGATCACCCGTAATTCGGTCCGGCTGGCAGATCATCGGTCGGGATCGTATTCTGGGCCTCACGGCCAATTTTCAATGCGAGGCGATCCCATGCGAGCGTGCGTACAACGAGTCAGCCGAGCGCAAGTGACTGTCGAAGGCGAAATCACGGGCAGCATCGAGCACGGGCTATTGGTGCTTTTGGGCGTCGCCGACGACGACACCGACGACGACGCCCGCTGGCTGGCCGACAAACTCGCCGGGCTGCGAGTGTTCAACGACGCGGCGGGCAAGATGAACCTGGCGCTGGCCGATGTCGGCGGGGGGATGCTGGTGGTCAGTCAGTTCACGCTTTTGGGCGATTGCCGCCGCGGCCGCCGTCCCAGCTTCATCGCCGCCGCACCGCCCGAGAAGGCGGAGGCCCTGTATGAAGTCTTTAACGCAGTTGTGCGGGCCAAGGGCTTGACCGTGGCAACGGGCCTTTTCCGGCGGCACATGGAGGTAGAATTGGTCAACGACGGTCCGGTGACGTTGCTGGTGGAAAGCAAGGAAGCTCGGTGCGTGGAGCGCGGAGTGCGGAACGAATCACCGTGAAGCCGCGTGTGGAACTGCTCCGCGCTGCGAGTACCGCGCTCCGCACTTCGTTCCGCCTACTGCCTGCTGCGCGCCGTCTTTTGCCTGCTACCCACTTTTCCCTCGTCCGCCGCGACCGTCTCCTGTCGCTTCGTCTCGGCCGTCTCGACGTCCGACTCGATGTCCGTTTCAATCGTGTCGAGCTCTTTCTCGGTCGGATCGACGATGTCGTCCTGGGCGATCTCATGTAGTTGCCTCGCCGTGGGCGAGACGCCTTCCCAGATCGGATCGCTCAAGACGAGCGACGTGACGGCAGCCAGGCCAACGTAGGCGATCGTCGTCGACCACCAGCATGGAGCCCAGAACTTGACGGCCGTGCCGAACGATTTTTTCAGGTGCCAGTTCAATCCCTTGCGTTCGACGCTCCAAATCTCGTCGAGGATCAGGTGCGACATGAAACCGATCACGACGGCTCCCGCCTTGTAGTAACGGACCGCAAGGCCGCCCGTGTTGCATAATAAGAATGCCAGGCCGGCGAAGATCAGGCAGACGGGGATGCTGTGGTAGATGCCCCGGTGGATGCTGTGGTGTCGCAGGAAATGTCCCATCCCGAAGCGTATCAGAAGATAGAGTACCGCCCCGGCCAGAACCATCGACTCATGGGTCCAGCCCATTTCCCGCGCGCGGTCGAAGAGCAGCATCGGCACGAAAGCGGCGGAGAAACAGAGGCTCTCGCGCAAGGGAATGCCCGGCCCGCTATCCAGGTCGGGAAGCATGCCCGACACGCTGCACAATCCGGTCGCCAGCAAGCAGGTCGGAGCCGGAACATCGAACACGGTGAGCGCCGTCGCGCCGTAGCCGAAGCCCAGAATGGTGCTGCCGGTGATATGGATTTTGAAGCCGGGCATGGGACATCCTCCGTGATAGCATGGGCTTGCTTGCGCGCAGCCGTGCGCGGGGCGGACTTTAGACGATCCGTGGCCGAAGGCCAAGATCAGTAGGTCAGGCTTTCCAGCCTGACGGAAGGGTGGAACGCGGAGCAGGGGAGCGGGGGCGAGCGGCCCGGCGTTAGCCGGCCGGTAGTTTCGCGTGTCAGAAGACCAGCCAGGCAATTTACAATCCTAATTGGCAGTGGGGACATTCATTTCCGTTCTTCGCCGCGCGCGAATGGACCATGTTCAGGCTGCAGAGCAGGGGAGGCAAGGGCAGGGGAGGGCAGGGCAGGGCAGGGCGGGGCAGGGGATGTGGAGCCGAAGGGCAGAGGCAAGGACTTCCACCTCCCGCTGGCCTTTAGCCGAACAGTTCCAGCACCGGCTCGCCGTCGCTGACGCGCGGCGCCGTATATACTTCACGCGACCGAAAATGAGACATTTGGCTTGATGGCATCGTTGGGCCGCCTCGCGGCGACGAATCGGCCATGGCCCTGCTTGCGGTGCAGCAACAGCAAGGCCGATAGCAGGAAGCGTCTGAAGGTTACGTCTGCGGTAAAAACTCCTGCGTCTCCACGACCCCCAGAGGAAGCAGCCATCGATGGTCCATCGGATACCGCGCCGACTGCGCCCGGCGGGGCGGCTCGCTGCCGCTTAAGACTTGTTCCTTCCCCCACGGCCGGACGGTGCTATGTGAGTAGTGGTGCGAATGTCGATGGAGCACCAGGAGTTTTTGCCGCGGGCGGTCGCGCGGTTTCACGGCCGCCGCCGGAGAGGATTTGCCAAAGGCGTGCGGCTAACGTCGGCGGCGCGCGCCGGTGCCTAGGAATGTCCCTTA
>Ga0265331_10001139_pt1 | contig 20266 bp, 10 predicted proteins | sample 41923metaG_FD_202088 | JGI IMG/M metagenome (GOLD analysis project Ga0265331, IMG submission 202088) | Rhizosphere microbial communities from Carex aquatilis grown in University of Washington, Seatle, WA, United States - 4-19-23 metaG | ecosystem: Host-associated > Plants > Roots > Rhizosphere... | reverse complement strand
GCCGCCGGGGGTTGACTGGAACGATGCTGACATGGGCTCCGGAGGCACCGGGCATTTCGGTCTCGACGAGCAAGCGCGCGAGGACTACGGATTCAATGGCATCGAGCGGACAACTCTGACGTCCAAGGCTCTCATCCGGCAGTACTACGGCGTCCATTCCGAGCGCTCGTACATTTGCGGTTGCTCCAACGGGGGGCGCGACGCGATGCTCGCAGCCGAGCGCTTTCCTACGCTCTTCGACGGAGTCGTTGCTGGAAATCCGGGATTCGATCTGCCGCGCGCGGCCATTGCAGAGGCCTGGAACGAACAGTCTCTCGCACCTCTGGCGTTGACGGTGGACGCCAACGGACAGCCCTTTTTGCCGCCCACCCTCACCAACGCCGATCTCGAAGTCGCCTCGGCGGCCATTCTCAGCGCCTGCGATGCACTCGACGGGCTGGTGGACGGCATCATCGATGACTTCAGCGGGTGCGATGCCAGGAGAGTGTATCCGTCCCTCAGCCGGTTTACCTGTAGCCCCAATGGCGAGCATGGGAATGTTCCGCACGGCGGCTCCTGTCTGACCGAGGAGCAGGTGAGCGCGCTGAAGCGTATCTTTTCAGGTCCTCATGATGCGCAAGGGCGGGCTTTGTATTCGGGCTGGTACTGGGATGCCGGTATCTGGGATCCGCCGTCAGAAGCGCCGGCGCTCGGGTGGCAAGCGTGGAATGTTGCCTTTGCCGGCAATCCAGCGTTCAACACAGCCATCAATTTGAGTCTCGGGGCCGCGGCCGTACCGATGGTGTTCACGACGCCCCCCGTCCCGGCTCCGGTCAATGGACTGAATGGGCAGGAAGCCTTCATTTTTTCTTATAACTTCGAGACCGACGCGCCGAAGATTTTCGCCAGGACGCGAGCCTATCCGCTGAGCGCAATGCAGTTCATGGCGGCTACGTCGACGGACCTCGGCGCGTTCCGGCGTCATGGCGGCAAACTGATCGTCTATGACTCGGTGAACGACGGCATCTTCTCAGGAGTGGATCTCGTGGGTTGGTATCGGGAGCTCGCCGAGCACAATCGCTCGGCCTCCGAGTTTGCCCGTTTGTTCATGGTGCCTAACATGGCGCACTGCGGCGGGGGCCCCGCCACCAACAGCTTCGCCGTCGACATGCTGACGGCGATGACCAGGTGGGTCGAGCATGACGAGGCGCCCCAGCGCATCGTGGCTAGCAATACCGATACGGTGGCGCCGTTTCCGAGCGGCGGTTTGTTTGATCCGCGCGTGGCGCGCAATTTCCCAACCGGGGGTACGCGTCCGCTGTGTCCCTATCCGAAGCAGTCGCGCTACAAGGGCTCGGGGGCGACGAACGATGCCGCGAATTTCGCGTGCGTCAGTCCGTCGGGCGGGGATTAGCCGGGCGGAGGGCAGACTCCCACCCAATACTCATACAAAAGGGTTGACTCCGCAACGGCGGCTGAGAATACTCCTGCTTTGGTACCGCTACCATAATAAGGGGAAAATCCGCCTATGCGCCACTGCAGTCGGGCCCTGCTCGGTTGTCTCGTTGCCAGCATGTCTCTGACCGGTGGGGTCCATGCTCAGGACGGGACGAGCCCGCCTCATAAGAACGTCGAGCTTTCGGCCGAAGAGCGCGCCGCCGACCTGGTGCATCGGATGACGCTCGAGGAGAAAGCATCGCAACTGGTCAACCAGTCGCGCGCCATCCCTCGGCTGGGTGTGACGGCCTACGATTGGTGGAGCGAGGCGTTACATGGCGTTGCGACCAAGGGGACCACGGAATTTCCCGAGCCCGTCGGGTTGGCCGCAACCTTTGATGCGCCGGCCGTGCATCAGATGGCCACCGCGATTGGTGTCGAGGGCCGTATCAAACACGTCCAGGCCGAGCGGGCCGGGCACTCGGATATCTTTGAAGGGCTCGATTTCTGGGCGCCCAACGTCAATATCTTTCGTGATCCGCGCTGGGGCCGGGGGCAAGAGACCTACGGGGAGGATCCCTTCCTCAGTGGGCGGTTGGCAGTGGCTTTCGTCACCGGAATGCAGGGTGATGATCCACACTATTACCGGGTCATCGCCACTCCCAAGCACTTTGCCGTGCACAGTGGCCCGGAGCCGACGCGTCACTTCGCCGACGTGGATGTCAGCAAGCACGACGAGGTGGATACTTATCTACCGGCATTTCGCGCGGCCATTGTCGAAGGTCACGCGGGTTCTGTGATGTGCGCCTACAACGCCATCAATGGTGAGCCGGCTTGCGCAAGTGAGTTTCTTCTGCAGCACACGTTGCGCGGCGCCTGGGGGTTCCAGGGTTATGTGGTTTCAGACTGCGAGGCGGTTCGTGACGTGTTCAGCGGTCACCACTTTCAGCCAACGCAACCTCGAGCGTCCGCGATCGCGTTGGAGCGCGGGATGGACAACGAGTGCATCGATTTTCGGCCGAAGGTGACGGACGATCACGACTATAAGCCCTATGTAGAAGCAGTCCAGGGTGGTTATCTGCCCGAGAGCTCCCTCGACAGGGCGCTCATCCGGTTGTTTACCGCCCGCATCCGCCTGGGGATGTTCGACGCGCCGGCGCTGGTGCCCTACTCCAAGCTCGATGAGAGTGAGCTCGACAGCGCCGCGCATCGCAAGCTCGCGCGTCACATGGCCGATGAGTCCATGGTGCTGTTGAAGAACGATGGGGTACTGCCCCTGCGCGCCGTGAAGCGGATCGCCGTTGTCGGTACGCTGGCGGATCAAACCGCGGTGCTGCTTGGCAATTACAACGGAACTCCGACGCATACGGTCAGTCTGTTGGAGGGTTTGAAAGCCGAATTTCCCGAGGCGAAGATCACTTACGTGCCGGGGACGCAGTTTCAGTCGAATCACGGTGACCCGGTGCCGGATACGGTGCTCAGCACGCCTGATGGCAAACCGGGCCTCAAAGCAGAGCACACCGCGCAGGGTGTGCGTTTGACGGGCTTTCTCAACCCAACGGAGACGGGTGATTATCTTGTGGGCCTCAGCAAGGCCAGCGAGGGTTCCGGAAGAGTCTCTCTCGATGACAGGCGTGTCGTGCAGATGTACAGCACGGGGGCGAGTCTCGGACGCGTTCACCTGGAGAAAGGACAAGCCCGGGCGCTGCGAGTTGAGTATGGCGAGGCGAATAGCAAGACGCAGGAGGCGCAGCTCATCTGGGCCCCTATAGTTGATGCGCCGGACCCGGCCGCGGTCGCCGCCGCGCAGGATGCGGACGTGGTGATTGCCGCCGTGGGTATTACCAGTCGTCTCGAAGGCGAGGAAATGCCCATCGATCAGCCCGGCTTTCTGGGAGGCGATCGCACCAACATCGAAATGCCCAGGCCCGAGGAGGATCTCGTTCGGGCGGTGGCGGCTACCCACAAGCCCCTCGTGGTGGTGCTCATGAACGGCAGCGCGCTCGGGGTCGGTTGGGAGAAGGAGCACGCGAACGCGATCGTGGAGAGTTGGTACGCCGGCGAGGAAGGTGGCGCTGCGATTGCCGCAACGCTCAGCGGCAAGAATAATCCCGCCGGACGGCTTCCTGTGACGTTCTACCAGGACGTCCATCAACTGCCCCACTTCGAGGATTACAGTATGAAGGGGCGCACGTACCGCTATTTCACCGGTAAGCCCCTGTGGCCCTTCGGGTTCGGGCTCAGTTATACGACGTTCAAATACGAGGGTCTCAGCTTGCCGTCCGCCTCGATCCCGGCCGGCGATCCGTTGGATGTCACAGCGACAGTGACCAACACCGGGAAGGTTGCGGGGGATGAGGTTGCGCAGCTTTATTTGAAGTTTCCCGATATGCCCGGGGCGCCGATTCGGGCGTTGCGCGGTTTCCAACGCATTCATCTCCCGCCGGGAGCGAGTCAGAAAGTTGCATTTCACCTCGAGCGTCGCGATCTGAGTATGGTCACCGACGGCGGGGACATCATCGTGGCGCAAGGCAGATACACGGTATCGATAGGCGGCGGGCAGCCGGGTACCGAAGCCCCTTCCGTCAGTGGGGACTTTCAGGTCAAGGGTCAGGTCATGCTGCCCGAATAGGGAGTAGTGTCCATGGCTGATCCTGTTGACCGCCGTCGGTTCTTAGCCGCATCAACCGCCGCGGTGGCGGGCACGCTGCTGGGCTCTTCGAAGCTCCAGGCCGCAACGGGAGAAGGGCCGCAGAGCCCTGCCCCCTTCTCCGTGGAGGAATTGCCGTCAGCGCTCGTGCTACGCAGCGGCAGCGAATCGGTGCGGATCACCGTCTGCGCTGCGGATGTGATTCACATCGTGGCCTCAGGGCAAGGTATGCCGGAGGGCGCCTCTCCTGCGGCACCTTGGATTCTCGCCCCATGCCCTCCGCAAAAGCCGGAGGTGACTCGCACCGACGAGCACCTGGTCGTGCGGACACCGAAGATGTCCGTAGAGGTCGATTTGAAGGGCGGGTTGCTGCGTTTCCTGGATCCCAGCGGTAAGCCGCTGCTCAAGGAGTCGCCTCGTGTGCCGCGGCGGTACGTGCCTCAGCGCATCAACAATGAGTCGTTGTTTCGGGTCGAGCAGCGTTTCTATCCCGATGCGCTCGAGGGGATCTATGGGCTCGGGCAACATCAAGGCGGGGCGTTCGATCAACGCGGTACGGTGGTGGAGCTGGCGCAGGCCAACACGAACGTGGCGATTCCGCTGTTCGTGTCGACGCTCGGTTACGGTCTTTTGTGGAATACCGCCGCGAAATCCTCATTCGATAACCGCTTCCCGACGGAGCTGACGCTGTCAGCCCAGGCGGCGGATGCCATCGATTACTATGTTTTCTACGGGCCCTCGATCGACAGGATCATTCAGCTCTATCGCGGTATGACCGGGCAGGCGCCTTTGTTCGGGCGCTGGGCCTATGGTTTCGTCCAGTCGAAGGATCGCTACCGCTCCGCCAAGGAGTTGCTCGACGTCGCCACCGAATATCGCGAACGCGGCGTGCCACTCGATTTCATCGTCCAGGACTGGTTCTGGTGGCAGCGGCAGGGAGATCCGCAATACGCCGACAGTTATCTCGCGCCGTGGCTCGAGGTGCCCAACGCCCTGAGCAAGCTGCACGACGAGAGCGTCCACGCCATGATCTCGGTTTGGGGCAAGCTCGATCCGAGCTCGCACAACTATCAGGAGATGAAGCGGCTGGGGCTGCTCGTACCCGGGGCTGACATCTATGACGCGACCAATCCGGCCGCACGGGAGTATTACTGGAAGAATCTGGTTGGGATCAAGTTCGCGGAAGGGTGGGATGGTTTCTGGCTGGATAGCAGCGAGCCGGAGATCTGGAACGGTCAGAGTGATGCGGTGCTGGATGCGTTTCACCTTTCCATTGGCAATGGCGCGCGTTACACGAATGTGTTTCCGCTCATGCATTGTGGTGGCGTCTACGATCACTGGCGACAAACCACGGATCGCAAGCGCGTTTTCATCCTGACACGGTCGGGTTTCCTGGGCCAGCAGCGGTACGCGACGACGGTATGGTCGGGTGACATCATCGGCACCTGGATGACCTTCCGGCGCCAGATTGCGGCGGGTCTGAACTTCCAGATGTCGGGACTGCCGTATTGGACGACCGATATTGCTGGTTACGGGTGGCCTTACGAGCGTGATACCCGCGATCCGGATTATCAGGAGTTATACGTCCGTTGGTTCCAGTACGGAGTGTTCTGCCCGATCCTGAGGACGCACGGTCACCGTACCAACGACACGAACGAGTTGTTCAGTTACGGGCCGCAAACGCCGACGCTCATCGCGTGTGATCGGCTGCGCTATCGGCTGCTCCCCTATATTTATTCGCTGGCGTGGCGCGTAACTCGCGACGGTTACACTATGCAACGCGGCTTGCCCATGGATTGGCCCGGGGATCTGCGGGTGCGCGACATCGGTGATCAGTTCATGTTCGGTCCGGCTCTACTGGTGGCTCCCGTCACCGAGCCCGGCGCTACGAAGCGCTCCGTTTACCTCCCACCCGCTCCGGGGTGGTATGACTTCTGGAGCGGTGTACGCCTGTCCGCGGGGAATGCCGTCGACGCACCAGCGCCCCTGGAGCGGATTCCTGTCTACGTCCGCGCTGGCTCGATCCTGCCTCTCGGTCCCCTGGTGCAGAACGCGGATATTCAACCGGATATGTTGGAAGTGCGGGTTTATCCCGGTGCTGACGGGGATTTCTCGTGGTATTCGGACGCCGGTGATAGTTACGATTACGAGCAAGGGGTGCACCGAATCGTTCCGATTCACTGGGACGACGCTGCGCGCACACTGACACTCGGGGAGGCCGCGGGTAGCTATCCGGGGATGCCTCAGGGGATTCGTATTCAGCTGATTGTCGTCCGGGAGGGTCACGGCGCCGGTGGCAGCCCCAGCGTAGCAGTTGATGGCGAAGGCGTGTACGACGGTAAAACTCTGCGCATCAAGGCTCGCTGACCCCGTGAGTAGTCATGGGCGACGCTGTTCGCCTCGGAAAGTGGCAGTCAGAAGTGTGTTGATATGTTGACAAAACTCCGCAGGGTCGTGCTGGCAATGAGCTTGCTTGGCGCCACGAGCGCAACGGTGGCGAGCGATGTGGCTCCGACTCCGCCCATGGGTTGGAACAGCTGGGATGCGTATGGTCTCACCATCGATGAGGCTGCCTTCAGGGCCAATGCGGTGGAGCTGGCCAAGCTGCGCTCATTGGGGTGGATCTATGCGGTGATCGATGAAGGCTGGTACATGGGCAATCCGGCCGGGACCAAGCGGCGGCAGCGGCAGTATGTGCTGGACGCACACGGGCGGCTCATTCCCGCGCCGGGGCATTTTCCCTCCTCGGGCGCCCACCGGGGATTTAAACCGCTGGCCGACTGGGTGCATGGGCAGGGTTTGAAGTTCGGTCTTCACATCGTCCGGGGTATCCCCAAGCAGGCAGTGGAGGCCAACCTGCCGGTCGCGGGATCCTCCTTCCATGCCGTAGACGCCGCCGATACCAGCGATCTGTGCGGCTGGGACGACGGTAATTATGGCGTCCGCGACAACCCTGCGGGGCAGGCCTACTACGATTCGATGCTGGCGTTGTACGCAGGTTGGGGGTTGGATTTCATCAAAGTCGATTGCATCGCGGACCATCCGTACAAGGCGAGCGAGATTCGCCAGATCGCGGCGGCTATCGGGAAAACGGGGCGGCCGATCGTGCTCAGTCTCTCGCCCGGTCCCACTCAGCCCGAGCATGGCGCTGAAATCAGCCGGTATGCGCAGATGTGGCGGATCTCCAACGATATCTGGGATCGCTGGCGTTTCGTGCACGATCCTCCCAAGGAGGATGATTTCCCGATTGGCGTGGGGGACATTTTCGATCGGCTGCAACCCTGGATCGGACAGGCTCGCGACGGCCGCTGGCCCGATGCTGACATGTTGCCGTTCGGGATGTTGGCGCCGCATCCGGGGTGGGGTGAGGCCCGGCATACTCGTCTGACGCTGGACGAGGAGCGTACGCAGTTCACCTTGTTGGCAATTGCGCGCTCGCCGTTGATCCTCGGGGCCAATTTGACGCAGCTCGACGACGAAACGCGGGGGCTGATGACCAACAAGGAGGTCATCGCGGTCAACCAGGCCTCACGGGACAATCATCCCGTCGACAATCTGCCGGCGAGTCTCGAGAAGTTGCGTGTCTGGGTCGCCTCGGGCACGGGGCGGGAGGCGACGCTCCGGTTCCTGGCCGTGTTCAATCTGGACGACAAGGCGGTCTCGGTGGAGGCGCCGTGGGACAAGCTAGGGTTGGAGGCCGGGCGTTTTGTCGTACGCGATCTGTGGGAGGGGCGGCGTTTGGGGGTGTCAGATCGGCTGGATGTCAATTTGCCCTCACATGGATGCGTTCTCTACGCGGTGAGTCGATAGCCATTCCACCTGACTCTCACGGCTCCCTTCCCCGGTGGCGTCAACTCGAGGGATTGCCCCCGATAAAACAGTCGCGCGGGCCGGGCAGGCGCCCCAGGCGACGGGGCCGCGACGACGCTTTGGATAACAGCTTCGCGCAGCTCGCCGTCGCGCCACTCCAGGCCGAGTGCGAAGCCGCCACGCGCGCGTAAACCTGTCACGCGGCCTGTCGGCCAGGCGGAGGGTAGCGCCGGGAGGAGATAGATTCTGCCGGCATAGCTCTGCAGCAACATCTGGGCAATACCCGCAGCACCCCCGAAATTGCCATCGATCTGAAAAGGGGGGTGGGCATCGAACAGGTTGGGATAAGTTCGGTCGGGTCCGAAGAGCCGGCGCAAGAGGGCATGCGCGTGGTCGGCCTCCCGAAGCCGGGCCCACAGATTGATCCGCCAGCCGATGCCCCACCCCGTCGCCTCGTCGCCGCGTATCTCCAGCGAGCGGCGCGCCGCGGCGGCCAGCTCGGGCGTGTCCTCCAGGTTGATCTGGCCGCTGGGAAACAAGCCGTACAGGTGGGAGACGTGGCGATGGTGCAGGTCCTTGGCCTGCAGGTCCCAGTCGTCCAGCCATTCCTGGAGCTGTCCTTCATGGCCGATGCGATCGGGTGGGAGTCGGCTGAGGGCGTGTTGCAGTTCCCGCGCGAAATCCGCTTCGGTGCCGAGAATGCGCGCCGCTTCGATACATTGGCTGAACAGGTCGCGCAGGATCTGGCGGTCCATGGCGGGTCCCGCACAGATTGCGGCACCGGAGGAATGCAGGTTCTCGGGCGACATCGAGGGACAGGTCACGAGGTAGTCAGTGTCCGGCTCGGTCACGAGGGTGTCGAGAAAGAACTCTGCGGCCCCTTTCATCAGCGGAAAAACATCCGCCAGGTAGCGTGTGTCGCAGTTGTATTCGTAGTGGTCCCACAAGTGGGTGCAGAGCCATGCGCCGCCCATCGGCCACATGCCGTATTGCGCGCCATCGATGGGAGCCGTGGCCCGCCATAGGTCAGTGTTGTGATGGGTGACCCAGCCGCGGGCGCCGTAGTGGACCTTGGCTGTTCGTACACCGGTACGCGCCAGGTCGCGGACCAGGGCGACCAGCGGCTCGACACACTCGCCGAGGCCCGCGATCTGCGCGGGCCAGTAGTTCATTTCGGTGTTGATGTTGATCGTGTACTTGCTGCCCCATGGGGGTGTGAGCGATTCGTTCCACAGGCCCTGCAGATTCGCCGGCTGCGAGCCGGGGCGCGAGCTGCTGAGCAGCAGGTAGCGGCCGTACTGGAAGTAGAGCGTCGCGAGCTGCGGGTCGTCCGTTTTCGCAGAGTTCGTGACGCGCTCGTCGGTCGGGCGTTGCGCGGCCGGCGTGGTGCCCAGGTCCAGCGATACGTTACGAAACAGTCGCTGGTGGTCGCTGACATGAGCCGATCGCAACTCGTTCGAGCTCTTACGCGCGGCCCGATCGAGCTTTTGCAGGACTATATCGCGCGGATTGCCGCTCGTGTCTTCGTAGGTGCGATAGCTGGTGGCCATGGCAATCAGAATCGTGGCGGAGTCCGCCTCGGCGATCTTCAGGCCGGAGGTCGTTGCGCTGACGTGGCCACCGTGGGTCCTGACCCGCGCCCGTGCTTCCCAGGTCAGCGCGCCCGAAATGCCATTCTGCGTTTTGTTTCTTCCACGCAGGACGATGTCACCATCCTCGGTCACTAGGAGCGGCGCGGGATCAAGACCGGACGGTGCACGAAGCGTGGCGTCAAAGGCAAGTGCGCGGCGCTTGTCGCAGGTGAGTGTGACGATGATCGCCTGATCGACCGCGGAGGCAAACACTTCGCGGCGGTAGTGCCGTTCCCCATGTTGAAAGCTGACCGTGGCGAGCGCTGAGTCGAGATCCAGCGTTCGACGGTATCGTTGCACGGGGGTTTCGGGTGCAGCGTAGCCGAAGGACAACAGGAGATCGCCCACGCTCTGGTAAGCCATTTGCAGCAGGGGCCTGGCCATCATCTTCTGGTTCGCGAGCGCTTCGGCTTCCGGGTAGCGGCCCGCGAAAATCAGCTCGCGCACCTTGGGAAGAGTTTCCAGCGCCTCGGGGTTGGAGGGGTCATACGGGCCGCCCGCCCAGAGGGTGTCCTCATTGAGTTGTAAGCGCTCTTGCAGTGGATCGCCGAAGATCATGGCGCCAATGCGGCCGTTACCGACGGGCAGGGCTTCGACCCACTTCGACGCGGGCTGCTCATACCATAGGGCCAGGGATTCCGGAGTCGATGCGGTACCGTGCGGGGGGCTCGCAAAGGCTTTTGCCGAGCGGCTCAGAGCGTTCGCGATCCAGCTCGCCAGCAGACCGCTCAGGGTGTCGCGTCGTGTCCATTGCATCGGGTGGATGGTATCGGATGGTGAGCGGCAGCGATATAGGCTGGAGCGATACAAACGGTGCCCATGGGCGTCCGATTCGTCACGCGTACCACCGTGGTGAGACTCGCGCGGCGGTTGCGTGCGATCCCAACATGGGTTCTGCACGTCAGACAGGACTATTCCCTGGATGTTTGTCATTCCGGGGGGGCTTGTTCGCGGCTGTTGGTTTGAGGAGAATAGTAACACTCGCTCGTGGCGATCCGAGCCAGACACGGTAGAAGGCCTATGACGGTACTCAAGCGCGACTCACAATGTCACACGTATGCGGACTACCTCACGTGGTCCCGCACTTATGGCGATGAGCTGATTGATGGCACCGCCTATGTCAGAGAGCCGCCGGCTCCGACGTGGTCACACCAGGCGATTGTTGGTGAGGTCTACTACCAGATTGTCCGTGCTCTCGACGACAAGCCCGCCCGCGTGTGTGTCGCTCCATCTGATATACGGCTGCCGAAGTCCAGCGAAAAAGACGACCAGGTGGACACTGTCGTGCAACCTGACATTTTCATTGTGTCCGACCTTCGCAATGTCGATGCACGGGGGCTGTGCGGTGCTCCCGACTGGCTTGCGGAGGTCCTCTCACCGAGTACTGCCAGACACGACCGGTTCACTAAACTTCCTGCTTACGAGCGCGCTGGCGTGCGCGAGGTCTGGCTCATCAATCCCATGGATCGCACGGTCAGTATCTACCGGCTCGAAGCGGGCCATTACGGGCCGGCCATCGTTCTGGAGCTCAAAGGGCGCACGCAGCTCACTGCGGTTGATGGAGTGACCATTGATTGGGATCGTGTGCTCGCCAAGATGGCCCCCCGGTAGGCGCGCCGACCGTACCTTACCGTCGGGTGCGTCCTCTTTAGTGAGGACATCCCTACCTACGGACATCCAGATGACGTTGGCCAACTCCGCTTCCCAGAGGGCCGGAGCCATAGGGTCTACAGGGTGGCGCGTACGCCCATTGTAAAGGTGCGTCCGACGTCCTGGATGTTCAGGATCTGATTGTCGAAGCGACCGTGTTCGATGATTTCCGCGTTGGTGAGGTTGAGCACTTTGAAGAAGAGGTTGACGTGTCGGGTGATGTCGTACTGGGCGCTGAAGTCGACTTCGGTCAGGGGCCTGGTGAAGACGGGCTCGTTGCCGAAGAGGCCGCCGGATTGTTCCTGGGTCGTTGCGATGAGCTGCTCGCCCGTCCAGTTCACCGCTATGCGGGCCTGGAAGCCGTGGTTCTCGTAAAAGCCTACGAAGTTCGCCGAGTTGGCGAGGCCGGGAAGGTAGAAGCGTGTGCTCAGGTCGTAGCGTCGGTAGGGCTGGTTCGTGTGGACGACGGTGGCGTTCAATTGGAGGCCGAAGCCGCCGCTGAGCATCTGCTGCCAGGCGATTTCTACGCCGTAGACATTGGCCGACGGCGCGTTCTCAAATTGGGTCTCGGCCCACACCGCGGTGGTACCGGTCGTCAGATCCTGGACGTTGTTGATAGTGATCTCGTGTGTCTGCTGTTCCGGGAATTGGCTGACGTGCTTGAAGAACGTGTCGGCCTGCAGATATTCGTTCGGTCCGTAGTACCATTCCGCCCCCAGGTCGAAGTTGTTCGCGAGGTAGGGCAGCAGGCCCGGATTGTTGCCTGTCGCGGTCAGGGCGCCCACGCGTCCGGCAAACATGAGCGTGGGGGTGATCTCGTTGAGAGGCGGGCGGGTGAGGGTCCGCGAGGCATCGAATCTCAACTTCAGCTCGGGTAGCGGCAGGAAGTTCAAATCCAAACCGGGCAGGAAATAACTGTACTGGTTGCGCGCCACGAGGTAGGTGAGCGGGTCGTATTGGAAGGTGAAGCCCGTATGGTCTGCCGGGTTCACCGTCATTCCGGTGGGTAGCTGCTCTATGCCCGCCGTGATGACGTGACTCTTTTCGTAGCGCAGCCCTACTCGCACGATCAGCGGCTTGTCTGCCAGGTGGAGCTCGTGTCGCCCGGTGACGAACGGGGAATACGACTTTTCCTGTACGAAGGAGATGGAGCCTGGGTCCAGGGCTACCGGCTCGGGACCGCCGCCGTAGAGGTCATTGCAACCCCATGAGCCGGCCATGCAATCCGGGGGGTGCGGTCCGGGGATGGTCCCCGGGTTCGCCGGTTGGTGCTGCAGGTAGTCGTATACCGCGTAGGGGTTGTAGAGGGGAATGACAGGCAGGCGGTTGTTGTTGTCAAAACCGGGCAGGAAGTTGGAAGTGTCGATGTAGCCCGAGTTGGCGAACAGGGACGCCGGCAGTGTCCGGCCATTTACATTCCCGGACGGGGGACCGTAGCCGGCCCAGAGCTGCCAGGCGTCGTTGGTAACGGAGCTGTAGGTGCGGCTGTTACGGGTGTCCTGCACGTACTGCAGACCAGCGTCCACTTCGGTCTTGCCCGAGTGCCAGTCGACGTCGAGCTTCACCTGATCGACATAGTCGCTGTTGTACTGCGACACGATCGGCAACACGTGGGAGCCGAGAATGAGCGGATTCAATCCCAGGACATTCGCCGGGTTCCCGTTCGGTCCGTAGGTCGGCTGGAACGGCAGACTGCGGTTGGTGTTCGCCGGAATGACGACGCCGGCCGTGTTCGAGTTCGGAAATCCCGCATCCGCCAGTCTGGGGTAATCCGGATTGCCTATCGAGGTCCCTGGACCGTAGCCCACGTCCACGTTGAAGTCGCTGGTCTCGCCGTTTGGGTTCCGATGCGAGGCCGACTGGTCTACATCGAGCGCCGCGGACAGGTTGTCGGTCACATCCCACCGGATATTCAGCCCGAGTGTATCGTTCTTGATGTAGCTGCCTTGGATGCTCTCGTCCAGGTCGGTCGGCGCCGGGCCGTACGAGAAATCCGTGATCGTGCCGTTGGTGTCCTGACGCACGTTGTAAAGGGCGGAGCTGTTGAACCAGACGGTGTATTCGCTCCGGAAGCTCGAGATCCGATCGTCCGAGTAGTTGTCATCCAAGGTGATCAGCACCGTATCGGCGGGGCGCCACTGCAGGACGACGCGCCCGTCCTTGCGCCGGTCGTCGGTGCGATCGTTATAGAGCGCGAAGTCCTGGATGTACCAGCTCGGCGCGGTATTTCTGGGGTTGGCCGGGTTGTAGTTCGGTCCGGTTCCGAGGATCAGGGAGTTGTAGGGAATCGGCTTGCCGCTCGAGTCGAGGCAAGCGGGGCCGCCCGCCATCTGGCAGCTGTTGAGGTACGCGCCTTTCCAGCCCGCCAGGTCGAGGTGATGGGAGTCGACACGCATGTCGGACCAGTCACCATCGATCAATATTCCCAATGTGTCGTCGAAGAAGGTGTTGCTGAAGAGCGCACCGAACGCGGGTCGAAAGGAGCCGTCGTTCGTGGTTTCGGTTTCCGACCCGAACACACGCGCCTGCAATCCACGGCGATCGAAGGGCTTTGGAAACCTGATGTTCACTGTGGCACCGACGGCGCCGGACGAGATGGCGAAATCCGGTGTCTTGTGTACGGCAACTTCTGTCACGAAGTCGGCCCCAACCGATTCGAAGTTGAAGGTGCGCCCCACCGCGCCGGCCTGCGGCCGCCCGTCGATCAGGGTCTCGGTGAAGTCACCACCGAAGCCACGAACGGTGATAGCCGACGGGCTACCCGTGAAGAGCTCCGCACCCAGCTCCAGATTACTCGCCACGGTCCGGGTGACGGTGACACCCGGGATGCGCTGCATGGCCTCTCCGAGACTCGCATCCGGAAAGGCGCCAATGTCCTGTGCCGCGATGGCATCTACGACACCGACCGTTTGCTGCTTGATGTCCAGGCTCCTTTGCAGGGAAGCGCGGATCCCCGTAACCACGACCTCCTCGAGTCCGGAGGGGGTGGTTGGTCCTTTCTGATGTGTCTCACGCGAGGGTCTGTGCAAGGCCGCAGGCTTGCGACCGCTGACACCGACGTCATCCCCTGGAGCATTGGCGACCGAGGGTCCGGTTTTGTTGGTATCCCTCGCTTCCCGTCGTTCGACGATGCCGACTGTCCCGTCGCTCAACACACGATAGGTCAGCCCGGTGTCAGCGAGCAGCGCTTGCAGGGCCTGCTCGGACGTCAAACTCCCGGAAACCGGCCCCACGTCGATGTCTCCCCTGCCTACGTCCGAGAATCTCGCGACCTGCAGTCCGGTCTGGCGCGCAAACTCTTTGAGGGCCGCATCGAGCGATTGGCGCGGGATATTGAGCCTGTAACGAGCTATGGGGGCTTGCGCGTTGCCGCGTACCGGGGCGCATACGACGGGCAGGACGGTGCAAAAGCCAATCAGCCCCAAGACGTCCCTGACTTTCATGGCCGTATTTTGAACGTGTAGGGACGGGACCGAAAGATGGTGTCATCGTGTCCCGCCCGATGCGATCACAATCATGTTCCGCGATGGGTGTGTGACTCGGATGTTGGCGACTGATTGGAGGAAGGTGACGAATGCTTCAGGGTCCGAGACGTTGAAAACCGCGCTCACCGGGCGCGCGGCGAGCTCCGGGTCGAGTACTTTGATCTGAATGCGGTTGAACCGGTTGAACTGCTGAACGACTTTCGCGACCGGGTCGTGGTCGAAGACGAGACGTCCGTCGGCCCACGCGAGCTCACGGCGACTGTCTACTTTGCGAACCTGTCCCATTGAGCCCGCTGCGGGCACGATGATCTGTTGATCGGGGCCCAGGGAGATTTCGACGGCAGTTGAGCGTTGTGCGAGAGCAGCCGACGGCGGAGCCTGCACCACTGCCACTCTCCCCTCCTCGACGGTCACGATGACTGACTCGTGGTGGTGCTCGACACCGAATGCTGTGCCAACGGCTCGCACGCGGGTGCGATTGGTCTCCACGAGAAATGGTTTTACGGGGTCTTTAGCAACACGGAAAAGCGCATCGCCGCGCGCGAGCGTTACGCGACGCTCGTTCCCGGTGAAATGCACACTCAGTGTTGTGTCAGGGCTGATGCGTACGACGCTGCCATCGGCAAGAGTCACGGTGCGATGTTCACCGATCCCGGTATCGATGGTCCGGTAGCCGAAAACGCCGAAGTACATCAGCGCGACGCCCAGGATCGCGACACCCGCTGCCAGTGCGCTGACCCTGCGCCATGACCACGAGCTTCCTCTTCCAGATCGTGACTCCCTGATGGGCAGACCGAGGGCGCTCGACAGCTCGACGACAGAGGCCCCCGCGGAAGACGGGTCGAGGGGCACGATCTCGTTCCAATACGGGAAGTCCGCGAGCTCACCCTGAATGTGACTGACGCGCAACATTTCGGCCACATGCAAGGGTGACTCGCGCAGCCAACGAAGATACTCGACGCGTTCCGACCGGGTGAGCTTCTGGTCCTGCAGGCGCAGTAGCCACTCGGCTGCTGACTCGGCAGCGACTCGGCGACGTCGATCACGATGCTCCATTTACCTTACCCACTTCGACATGCATTCATTCCGAGCCATCGCGCGATTCAGGCTGTCTGGTGTGGTCGGAATGCAGAACGATGCGGAGCTTGCCGTAGGCGTTGATCAGATCGCGTTTCACGGTGCGTTCCGATGTTTCGAGGCGCTCCGAGATCTGAGCGCGCGTGAGCCCCTCGCCAAAATGCATGCGCAGAACCTCCTGTTGGCGCTGTGGAAGGGTGGCGAGCGCCTCACGAAGCTGGCCGTGGGCGGATTCGCGCGCCGCCTCACATTCTGGGTCGGACTCAGCCTGCAGATCCTCCAGCCAGCGCGCATCATGGGGATGGCGATGCTGGGACCGCAGGGTCCATTCTCCGAGGACGTTGGCCGCCATCCGCAAGAGATAGGCTTGCGGGTGCTCGATGAGATCGGCGTTGTTATAGCGCAGGAGGCGGAGAAAGACTTCCTGGGCCACGTCATCGAGGTCGCTCTCGGTCAAAAACCACAGTTTCCGCAACGGCGAGCGCCAGCGCCGGAACAACTGGAACCAGTCCGTCAGGCGCTCATGTTTCGCGTGCGTGCGCATGGTTGTTCAGACGGGGTCAGGCGAGCCGGTGGACCCCTGCGGGAACATTTTTCCCTCGCGGGAAGCGATTTCACCGCCGCGAGATCGATGCCAGAGAGGATCGCTCAGCTCAATGCGCGGCTCGGTATGGATCTGTTTGGTGCCGATGTCGCGCTGGCCAACAACAGTGCGTTGACTGGCCTGAATCGCTGGTTGTGGACCGACCTGACGCTGCGGCCGCGTACGATCGGTTGCTGGCTACTTATCGCTACTGATATGGGGGAGCAGCGGGGACGGCCCATGATGGGGCCCGTGGGATCGCCGGCCGGCGGCCCCGGACGCCGGAATTGATCGAGCGGCTGTTCGGGAACACAATCAGGCGGTGATCCGATTCCCGTTGCCGCGGGTGCGGTCGCGGGCGCATGGTGCGCACCTGTGGTGCGGGCGCCGCTTCATTGCCGTGCAAACCTCGAGTTCCAGGATGGGGCCGATGGATGTGTGGGACATGTTCTGAAGTCGATGCCGAACGGATCGTGTTACGACCCGAGTGATCTACACGGAGTGTCTATGAGCTTGCGCCGGGCCGCCTTGGCCCTCTGCCTGATTCCCCTTTCGGCAAACTCCTTTGCTGAAACTCCCGCGCCGTTTTCCGCAACGCGCGGCGATCGCGCCAGCGGCTGGTTGTCGCAAACGCGATCCGAAGTGGTGGCACGGAACGGAATGGTTGCCACCAGTCAGCCCCTGGCGGCGCAAGCGGGACTGCGGATTCTCGAGCAGGGGGGCAACGCATTCGATGCGGCCGTCGCCACTGCCGCGGTGTTGAATGTTGTCGAGCCGGAAAGTGCCGGGCTCGGCGGCGACCTGTTCGTGATCGCCTGGAGCGCGAAGGAGAGGAAGCTGATCGCGCTGAATGGGAGCGGTCGCGCTCCCTCTGGCGCGACGCTGGCTCGCATGACAACCAGAGCGCAACACGGCCGCATGCCGGAGCATGGCATCGACTCGGTGACGGTTCCCGGGGCGGTGGATGCCTGGGATGCCTTGCTGAAAAGAGCCGGTACCTTGAGCTTAAAGGAGGTTCTCGAGCCGGCTGTAACGCTGGCAAGCCAGGGATTTGGTCTCAGCGAGCGCATACGGCACGACTGGACCGAAGGCCTGGAAATCCTGGGCTCGGACCCGGACTCCGTCAAGACATACCTCGTCCAAGGGCACGTGCCCGCTCCTTACGGTTTGTTCCGCAACCCCGACCTGGCGCATGCATTCCGTGTGTTACAGGCGAAGGGACGCACGGCGTTCTACGATGGCGAGATTGCGCAAGCCATGCTGCGCAAATCGAGCGCGCTCGGGGGCACTCTGACAGCGCAGGACCTGCATGACACACATGCGACGTGGGAGGAGCCGATCTCGACCAACTACCACGGCTACGATGTCTACGAGTTTCCGCCCAACACGCAGGGATTCGCTACGCTCGAGATGCTCAACATCCTGGAGGTGTGTGCGCCGAAGGTTGGTGTCGATCTCTCCTCTGCCGGGCCCTCCTCGCCCGGTTACTGGCATCTGCTCGTGGAGGCCAAAAAGCTCGCCTATGCGGATCTTTACGCTTATAACGGCGACCCGGGCTTCACGTCCGTGCCCGTGGCCAGATTGATTTCGAAGAGTTACGCCGCCGGGCAGTGCGAGCGGATCAACATGCGCAAGGCCATGGCCCCGGAACCCAAGGGAGATCCGGCGGGCGGCACGGTCTATCTCGCGACGGCGGATCGTTGGGGTAATCTGGTCTCCTTCATTTATAGCATCTACGACACGTTCGGATCGGGCATCACCGTCCCGGGCTACGGCTTTGTGTTGAACGATCGCGGTGCACTGTTCTCGCTGGATCCTAAGAGTCCCAACGTGGTGGCGCCGCATAAGCGGCCGTTTCACACCTTGTTGCCCGGGTTTGTCATGAAGGATGGCGCGCCTCTCATGGCTTTTGGTTTGATGGGAGGCAGTCAGCAGGCTCAAGGCCACACGCAGGTGCTGGTCGACATGCTCGACTTCGGCGCCAATCCGCAGGCCGCCAGCGATGCTGCGCGTTTCTCGCATGCTCAGGGGACCAACACGCTCTATCTGGAATCCAACTTGTTCGCGACGGTCGGCGCGGCGCTCAGCACGCTGGGACACCGGGTGGTCGCCGCGAATGGCGAGGATATGGGCGGGTTTCAGGCTATCGAGGTCATGCGTTACCCGGTCGACTCTACTACGCCAACCGTGAGCTCGAAGGATGAGCCTTTTCCCGGAGTATTTCGTGGCGCGTCGGATCACCGCAAAGACGGGGAAGCGGTTGGTTGGTAGGCGGGCGTGACGAAGCCGTAGAAGAAGCACTGGAAGAAGCACGCCAGCGTCGGATAGCGGAGGCGTCAAGCGGGCGTTGCTCTTTCGCGAACTGTTTGAGGCGCGCGGCCTTTTGCACGTGTGGGCTCCACGCGATTCATCACGCGTTCTCGACGTCGACTGGCTACGTGAGCGCGGCGTCCGCTGATCGATATCTTCCATCGAACAGACAACGTTGAACTCTTGCGGGATCGGCTGGGTGAGTCCATCCTTCGCAAATCTGCACCAACGCACAGGCTATCGCGGTATGCGCATTCAAACAGAGCAGGTAGGCTGGTCCTCCAGAGTATTTCCGGACGATGAGGATCGCGCCAATGGAAGCGTTTGCCATGGATAGGTTGATTGAGAAGGGTGGGGCCACTCCCCAACTGGCCCAGGCGATTGGGGAGGCGCTCGATATAACCATCAAGGCGGCGAACCTCGTCACCGTCCCCATGTTGGATGCGCGCTTCGCACAATGCGAGGCGAAGTTGGAAGTCCGGTTCGGCGCAATGGAGGCCCGATTCGGCTCCCTGGAACGATCGATCGAGAGCGCCAAGGTTTGGGCGGTCCTTCTGTACGCCGGTCTGATCATCGTATTTTTCGGCGCCCTCGCCGTCGATCATCGCTGGCTCCTCAACCGGGAGGACCAGTTCCTGGCCCAGAGCAACGCGCGCTTTGCGGCCGATCAAGCCCAAAGCGACGCACGCTTTGCAGCCGATCAAGCCCGAAGCGACGCGCGCTTTGCGGCTGAGACAGCCCAAAGCAATGCGCGTTTTGCGGCTGAGGAAGTCCGAACCGACCGGCTCATCGCGGAACAACGAGCGCGCGACGAGCAGGCGGACGCCCGATCGGACGCTCGATGGGACGCCAAGTTTGACCAGCTCCGCTCGCTGATCCTCAATCGCTCACAGAAGCCGTGAGCGACTGGCGTCGCCTCATGAGATCAGGGCAGAGTTGATCGAGGGGGGACTCCACGATAACTGAGGAGTGAACGGGCAGCCGCCACAGTACAAGAGGTACGAGCCTGGGGTGGCTTCAATCTTTGGTGGAAGGGTATGACCTGCAGGCGTGAGCGGAAAATCGGGATCGGGTGGGGTGTGTCGCGGGCGCTACGCGACGGGCGACGCAAACGTTTGCATCCCTGGCGCTGCTGCGTTAGATTCCCGCTTACGGCCAGCCAATCTCTGGGGCAAACACAAATAGGGAGGCGCCGCGCCATGCCTCACCTCAGGGGGATCTCGTATGAGCAGGTTCCGCGTCCGTTTCGGGTTTGCCGGCGCAGTGGACAGGGCGTTGTCGCCAGGCTACGCGCGCGGGCTCGCAATGTTGGTCGCATCGCTGGCGAGTGCCTGCCTCAGTAGTGCCCTGGTTGCGAAGGATGCCGGGGGTGCGGCGCATGAGGTTCCGGCCCGAGTCCTTCCCGTGCCGGAAACGGTCAGTCCACAGGTGGCCAGGCTCATGGCGCGACCGGCGATACTGCCCGTGGCGCCGCAAACTCCGCAGGAGTGGAAAGCCCGAGTCGATGCGGCGGCCAAGGACGATCTGGCGCGCGTTGCCGAGCTGAAGCAGCAGTTTGCCGTCACGGTCGAGGCGATCCGGCTGGGCGGGGTCCCCTGCTTCCAGGTGACTCCGGCGCAGTTGCCCGAGCGCAATCGTCACCGGGTGCTGTTTC
>Ga0265331_10001137_pt1 | contig 20282 bp, 32 predicted proteins | sample 41923metaG_FD_202088 | JGI IMG/M metagenome (GOLD analysis project Ga0265331, IMG submission 202088) | Rhizosphere microbial communities from Carex aquatilis grown in University of Washington, Seatle, WA, United States - 4-19-23 metaG | ecosystem: Host-associated > Plants > Roots > Rhizosphere... | reverse complement strand
AGCACCTCATGCCGACCGTTAATCAGCTCGTCCGCCACGGCCGCAAGGCCCCGCAGGCGAAGACCAAGACGCCCGCGCTGGCCGGCTCGCCGCAGAAGCGCGGCGTCTGCACGCGCGTCTACACGACTACCCCGAAGAAGCCGAACTCGGCGCTTCGGAAGGTCGCGCGCGTCCGGCTCACGAACGGCATGGAGATCGGGGCCTACATCCCGGGGGAGGGTCACAACCTCCAGGAGCACTCGGTCGTGCTCGTCCGCGGCGGCCGCGTCAAGGACCTGCCGGGCTTCCGCTACAAGATCATCCGGGCTGCGCTCGACGCGGGCGGTGTCTCCGACCGCAAGCAGGCGCGCTCGAAGTACGGCGCGAAGCGGGGCAACTGATGCCTCGCCGTGCAGAGGTTCAGGCTCGCTCCGTCGAAGTGGACGCCGTCTACGGGTCGCAGCTCGTGACCCAGATCATCAACAAGGTCATGCTCGACGGCAAGAAGTCGATCGCCGAGCAGATCGTCTACGAGGCCCTCGAGACGGTGGGCACGAAGACCGGCCGCCCGCCGGTCGAGGTGCTCGAGCAGGCCGTGAAGACGGTCACGCCGGTGCTCGAGGTTCGCGGCCGCCGCGTCGGCGGCGCGAACTACCAGGTGCCAGTCGAGGTGCCGCAGCGCCGCGCGCGCACGCTCGCCGTGCGCTGGCTCGTGACCTATGCGCGCGACCGGCGCGAGAAGGGCATGGGCAGCAAGCTCGCCAACGAGATCATGGACGCGCTCAACCAGCAGGGCGGCGCGTTCAAGCGGAAGGACGACGTCTACCGGATGGCGCAGGCCAACAAGGCCTTCGCGCACTACCGCTGGTAGGCGGGGGAAAGGGACTTTTGAGCACCAAGGAGAAAGAGATCGGCGTCGCACTCGACCGCGTCCGAAACATCGGGATCATGGCCCACATCGACGCGGGCAAGACGACGACGACCGAGCGGATCCTCTACTACACCGGCCGCACCCACAAGATGGGCGAGGTCCACGAGGGCGCCGCGACGATGGACTGGATGGCCCAGGAGCAGGAGCGGGGCATCACGATCACGTCGGCGGCCACGACGGCGTTCTGGCGCGACCATCGCATCAACATCATCGATACGCCCGGGCACGTGGACTTTACGGTGGAGGTGGAGCGGAGCCTGCGCGTGCTCGACGGCGCGATCGCCGTCTTCGACGCTGTCGCGGGCGTCCAGCCGCAGTCCGAGACGGTCTGGCGGCAAGCCGACAAGTACAAGGTTCCCCGCATCGCGTTCATCAACAAGATGGACCGCACCGGCGCGAACTTCTTCGCAGCCGTGCAGTCGATGCGCGACAAGCTCGGCGCGAACCCGGTGCCGCTGCAGATCCCGATCGGCGCGGAGGACCACTTCCACGGCGTCGTCGACCTCGTCGACATGCAGGCCGTCGTCTACAAGGACGACCTCGGCCAGGTGTTCGACGTCACCGACATCCCGGCCGAGCTCGCCGAGCAGGCGCAGGAGTACCACCACCAGCTGATCGACGCGATCTCGCGCTTCGACGACGAGGTGCTCGAGGCCTACATCGAGTCCGAGAACGCCGTCACCCCGGACATGATCCGGCGCGCCGTTCGCGCCGCCACCCTCGCGGACGAGATCACGCCGGTGATGCTCGGCTCCGCGTTCAAGAACAAGGGCGTGCAGCCGCTGCTCGACGCCGTCATCGACTACCTGCCGAGTCCGCTCGACGTGCCGCCGATGATCGGCACCGACCCGAAGACGGGAGCCGACGTCGAACGGCATCCGTCGATCGAGGAGCCGTTCTCCGCCCTCGCCTTCAAGGTCATGTCCGATCCGTACGTCGGCAAGCTGACGTACTTCCGCGTCTACTCGGGCCGGCTGAAGGCCGGCGACCGCGTGCTCAACACGACCACGGGCAAGACGGAGCGCGTCAGCCGCATCCTCCAGATGCACGCGAACCACCGCGAGGAGCGGGACGAGATCGCTGCGGGCGAGATCGCCGCCGGCGTCGGCCTCAAGCACACGACGACGGGCGACACGCTCGCCATCGAGAGCGCACCCATCGTCCTCGAGTCGATGACGTTCCCGGAGCCCGTGATCGCGGTCGCGGTCGAGCCGAAGTCGAAGATCGACCAGGACAAGCTCGGCGCCGGCCTCGCCCGGCTCGCCGAGGAGGACCCGACCTTCCGTGTCAACACCGACGACGAGACCGGCCAGACGATCATCTCCGGCATGGGCGAGCTCCACCTCGAGATCATCGTCGACCGGCTCAAGCGCGAGTTCAACGTCGACGCGAACGTCGGCCGCCCCCAGGTCGCGTACCGCGAGACGATCTCGAAGCGGGTCGACAAGGTCCAGGGACGGTTCGTCCGGCAGACGGGCGGCTCGGGCCAGTACGGCGACGTGATCATCAACGTCTTCCCGCAGGAGCCGGGCAAGGGCTACGAGTTCACCGACAAGATCGTCGGCGGCAAGATCCCGAAGGAGTACATCCCGGCCGTCGACGCGGGCATCCGCGAGGCGATGGACGCGGGCGTGCTCGCCGGGTACCCCGTCGTCGACGTCGGCGTCGAGCTGATCGACGGCTCGTACCACGAGGTCGACTCGAGCGAGCGAGCGTTCAAGATTGCCGGCTCGATGGCCTTCAAGGAGGGTTTGAAACGGGCGAAGCCCAAGCTGCTCGAGCCCGTGATGGCGGTCGAGGTGACGACGCCCGAGGAGTACCTCGGCGACGTGATGGGCAACCTCAACAGCCGCCGCGGCCGCATCGAGTCGATGAACCCGCTGGGCAAGAACGCCCAGGTGATCACGGCCGTCGTGCCGCTGTCGGAGATGTTCGGGTACGCCACCGACCTGCGCTCCATGTCGCAGGGACGGGCCGACTTCAGCATGCAGTTCGATCGCTACGAGGAAGTGCCTCAGTCGATCGCGAGCGAGATCGTCGACGCCGGGTCTAAATAGGAACCTAGGAAGGAGACCAGGGAGCCACCCATGGCCAAGCAGAAGTTCGAGCGCACGAAGCCGCACGTCAACGTCGGGACCATCGGTCACATCGACCATGGCAAGACGACCTTGACCGCTGCGATCACGAAGGTCCTCTCGGAGACGGGGACGGGTACGGCCGTCACCAGCTTCGACGAGATCGACAAGGCGCCGGAGGAGCGGCAGCGCGGCATCACGATCAACACCGCGCACGTCGAGTACGAGACGGCGAACCGCCACTACGCGCACGTCGACTGCCCGGGCCACGCGGACTACATCAAGAACATGATCACGGGCGCCGCCCAGATGGACGGCGCGATCCTCGTGGTCTCCGCAGCCGACGGCCCGATGCCGCAGACGCGCGAGCACATCCTGCTCGCCCGCCAGGTGCAGGTGCCGGCCATCGTCGTGGCTCTGAACAAGGCCGACATGGTCGACGACCCGGAGCTGCTCGAGCTCGTCGAGCTGGAGGTACGCGAGCTCCTCTCCAAGTACGAGTTCCCCGGCGAGGACATCCCGATCGTGCACGTCTCGGCGCTGAAGGCGCTCGAGGGCGACCCGGAGTGGACGCCGAAGATCCTCGAGCTGATGGAGGCGGTCGACTCCTACATCCCGGAGCCCGTCCGCGACGTCGACCGCCCGTTCCTGATGCCGATCGAGGACGTGTTCACGATCACCGGCCGCGGCACCGTCGTGACCGGCCGCATCGAGCAGGGCAAGTGCAAGACCGGCGACGAGGTCGAGGTCATCGGCATCCACCCGCAGGTGACGAAGACCGTCGTCACGGGTCTCGAGATGTTCCAGAAGACGCTCGACTTCGCGCAGGCCGGCGACAACGCGGGCGCACTGTTGCGCGGCATCAAGCGCGAGGAGGTCGAGCGCGGGCAGGTTCTCGCGAAGCCGGGCTCGATCACGCCGCACACGCACTTCAAGGCCGAGGTCTACGTGCTCTCGAAGGACGAGGGCGGCCGCCACACGCCGTTCTTCAACGGCTACCGGCCGCAGTTCTACTTCCGCACGACGGACGTCACCGGCTCGATCAAGCTCCCGGAGGGCCAGGAGATGGTCATGCCGGGCGACAACACGAACATGGAGATCGAGATGATCCAGCCGATCGCCATGGACCAGGGTCTGCGCTTCGCCATCCGCGAGGGTGGCCGCACCGTCGGTGCAGGCGCGGTCACGGAAATCATCAAATAACGGGTGAAGGGAGGCGCCGGTGCCACAGCAGAAGATCCGAATCAGGCTGAAGGGCTATGACCACCAGCAGGTGGACAAGTCCGCGAAGGACATCGTGGACACGGCCCAGCGCACCGGCGCCACCATCACCGGTCCCGTTCCGCTGCCAACGGAGAAGAACGTCTACTGCGTGATCCGCTCGCCCTTCAAGGACAAGGACTCGCGGGAGCACTTCGAGATCCGCACGCACAAGCGGCTGATCGACATCCACTCGCCGACCCCGAAGACGGTCGACTCGCTCATGCGGCTCGACCTCCCGGCCGGCGTCGACATCGAGATCAAGTTGTGAGAGGGATCCTCGGTAAGAAGCTCGGCATGACGCAACTCTTCGACGAGGAGAGCGGCAGCCTGACGCCGGTGACGGTCGTCGAGGCGGGCCCGTGTCCCGTCGTCGCGGTCCGCACGCCGGCCGCCGACGGCTACGAGGCCGTCCAGCTCGCGTGGGACCGTGTTGCCGACCGCAAGCTGTCGAAGCCGGAGCGCGGCCACCTCGCCAAGAACGGGGTCGAGGGCGCGTACCGCCATCTCGTCGAGTTCCGCGGGCACTTCCCGGACGCCGTCCAGGGCGAGAGCGTGACCGTGGAGATCTTCAACCCGGGCGACAAGGTGAAGGTGGCCGGCACGTCGATCGGCAAGGGCTTCCAGGGCACGATCAAGCGCCACCGCTTCCACCGCGGGCCGGTCACCCACGGTTCGCACAACGTCCGCGCGCCGGGCTCGATCGGCGCCTCCGCGACGCCCTCGCGCGTGTTCAAGGGCATGAAGATGGCGGGCCACATGGGCGCGCGCCGCGTCACGGAGACGGGCCTCACGATCCACGCGATCGACGTGGAGCGCAACCTGCTGATGATCAAGGGCGCCGTCCCCGGCCCGAAGAACGGCGTCCTCGAGATCCGGGAGATGTCCAGGTGAGTGCCCCGAAAGCACCGCTTCTCGACGTGGCCGGCAAGAGCACGAAGGACGTCTCACTCGAGACGGCCGTGTTCGGCGCCGAGCTGAAGCCGCACCTCGTGCACGAGGCCGTGCGCGCGGAGCTGAACGAGCGGCGTCAGGGTACGCGCGGCGCGAAGAGCCGCGGGTTCGTCTCCGGCGGCCGTTCGAAGCCGTGGCGCCAGAAGGGCACCGGCCGCGCGCGCCAGGGCACGATCCGCGCGCCGCAGTTCACCGGCGGCGGCGTCACCTTCGCGCCGGGCCCGCGCGACTTCGCCTTGAAGGTGAACCGCAAAGCCGCGCGTGCCGCGCTGCGCGCGGCACTAAGCGATCATGTTCAGGCCGGAACGTTCGCCCTGGTCGCCGGCGAGGCTTTTGCCGAGCCGGCGACGAAGAGTGCCGCCGCGTTTCTCGCCACGTGGGGCAAGAGCACGCCTACGGTCGTCGTCGTGAACGAAGACGAGGACAACCTGATCAAGAGCTTCCGCAACCTCGACCGTGTGATCGTCGTCCTCCCGACCGAGCTCGAGGTGGCCGAGGTCGTGTGGGCGCGCTCGCTGCTCGTCAGCGAGGCCGCGCTGCCGCTGCTGCAGGGGAGAGCGTCATGAGCCTCCATCCGAGTGAGGTCCTGATCCGCCCCGTGGTCTCGGAGAAGAGCTACGAGCAGATCGTGCAGAACCGCTACACGTTCCGGGTCCACAAGGACGCGCACAAGACGCAGATCCGCCAGGCCGTCGAGCAGCTCTTCGACGTCACCGTCGTCAACGTGAACGTCGTCACGGTCCAGCCGAAGCCGAAGCGCCGCGGTGCCACGAAGGGCACCCGCTCGGGCTGGAAGAAGGCGATCGTCCAGCTGAAGCAGGGCGACTCGATCGAGATCTTCGAAGGAGCGCAGTTGTAATGCCGATCCGTCGCTACAAGCCCACCTCGCCGGGCCGCCGCTTCATGTCGGTCTCCACGTTCGAGGAGGTCACGAAGACGGCGCCGGAGCGCAGCCTGCTCGAGCCGGTGACGAAGAAGGGCGGACGCAACAACAACGGCCGCATCACCACGCGCCACCAGGGCGGCGGGCACAAGCGCCGCTACCGCGTGATCGACTTCAAGCGTCTGAAGGACGGCGTGCCGGCGAAGGTCGCCGCGATCGAGTACGACCCGAACCGGTCGGCCCGGATCGCGCTGCTCCACTACGCGGACGGTGCGAAGGCCTACATCCTTGCGCCCGCGCAGCTGCGCGTCGGCGCGACGGTCGAGTCCGGCCCGACCGCCGACATCAAGGTCGGCAACGCACTGCCGCTCGAGAACATCCCGACGGGCACGCTCGTGCACAACGTCGAGCTGAAGCCGGGGCAGGGCGCGAAGATGGCGCGGTCCGCCGGCTCGGGCATCCAGCTCGTCGCCAAGGATCAGGGGTACGCAGTCCTGCGGCTCCCGTCCGGCGAGATGCGGCGTGTGCCGCTCACGTGCCGGGCGACCGTGGGCCAGGTCGGCAACGTCGACCACCAGAACATCACGGGCGGCAAGGCCGGCCGCAGCCGCTGGCGCGGCAAGCGCCCGTCGGTGCGCGGCTCGGCGATGAACCCGGTCGACCATCCGCACGGCGGCGGCGAGGGCAAGTCGAAGGGCGGCCGCCACCCGGTCACCCCGTGGGGCGTCCCGACGCTCGGCAAGCGCACGCGCGCCAAGCACAAGGAATCGAACAAGCTGATCGTTCGCGCCCGCAGGCGCGGCAAGGAGGGTCGTCGCTGATGAGTAGGTCGAGCAAGAAGGGCCCGTTCATCGAGCAGCGGCTGCTCAGCCGCATCACGACGATGAACGAGACCGGTCAGAAGAACATGATCCGCACGTGGTCGCGCTCGTCGACCGTCTTCCCGGAGATGGTCGGGCACACGATCGCGGTCCACGACGGGCGCAAGCACGTGCCGGTCTTCGTGTCCGAGCAGATGGTCGGCCACAAGCTCGGCGAGTTCGCGCCGACCCGGACGTTCCGCGGCCACGCGGGCGACAAGGCAGCGAAGGTCAAGAGGTAATGGCAGCCGTCGCCTCAGAACAGCGGACCGTCCGCGCACAGGCGCGGTGGGTGCACGCGAGCGCGCGCAAGGCGCGGCTCGTCACCGACCTCATCCGCGGCCGCTCCGTCCCGGAGGCGCGCACGATCCTCGCGTTCTCGCAACGCGCGGTCGCGCGCGATGTGGAGAAGGTGCTGCGCTCGGCCGTTGCGAACGCCGAGACGCATCCCGACCTCCACTGGAACGGAGATGACTTGATTGTCGTCACGGCGTTCGCTGATGAAGGCCCCACGTTGAAGCGCTGGCGTGCCAGAGCCAGGGGACGGGTGGCGCGGATCCGCAAACGGACGTGCCATATCACGGTTGAGCTGGCACAGCCGGCTGTCTCCGCCGCGGCTGTCGCCGCGCCGGAGACTAGGAAGGCTTCTCGGCGCCGCGCTAGCTCTCCCAAAGAGCCGGCTGTTGAGGCGACCGCAGATAGCAATGAAGAGCCGATCGCTGACGAGAACGTCCCTGTAGTCGAGAAGCCGAAGGCTTCGCGACGGAAGCGAAAGCCTGAGGAGAGCTAAATGGGTCAGAAGATCCATCCCGGCGGATTGCGCGTCGGCGTCATCCACGACTGGAAGTCGAACTGGTACACGGGGACGAAGGAGTTCCCGCAGTACCTGCTCGAGGACGTGAAGATCCGCGAGCACATCTACAAGAAGCTCTCGCACGCCGGGCTCTCCGACATCCTGATCCGCAAGGACAAGCAGCGGATCACCGTCGACATCTACACGGCCCGCCCGGGCATCGTGATCGGCAAGTCCGGTGTCGAGGTGGACGCACTCCGCCGCGAGCTGCACGCGCTCACGCAGAAGAACGTCCACATCAACATCAACGAGATCAAGCGCCCCGAGCTCGACGCGAAGCTCGTCGCGCAGTCGATCGCCGAGCAGCTGTCGAACCGCGTTGCGTTCCGCCGCGCGATGAAGCGCGCGCTCGCATCCGCGATCCGCTCCGGCGCGGCCGGCGTGAAGATCCAGTGCTCGGGCCGCCTCGGCGGCGGCGAGATGAGCCGGCGCGAGACCTACAACGAAGGCCGCGTCCCGCTGCACACGATCCGCGCCGACATCGACTACGGCTTCGTCGAGGCAAAGACGACGTACGGGCGCATCGGCGTGAAGGTCTGGATCAACAAGGGCGAGATCATGCCCGAGGGCTACGAAGGCGTCAGCGCCGGTGACCAGCGTCTCGGCGACCAGGATGCGCGGCGCCGCCGCGGCGGCGCGAGCGAAGGGCTCGGCGCCTCCCGCGAGAGCGCGCGCGGCCGCGGGCCCGACCGCGAGGGTCTCGGCCCGGTGCGCCAGCGCCGGCGCGGCCCCGGCGGTGGCGGCGGTGGCGGTGCTGGTGGTGCCGGCGGCGGCGGCGGACGTGGCCCCGGCGGGCGTCCGCCCGGTGGTGGGGGCGGCGGCGGCGGAGGACGCGGCCGCGGGCCCGGCACGAGGCCTGCAGGCCCCGGCGCCGGTACGCGCCCGGCCGGTCAGGCCCGTCCCGCGGGACGCGAGCGCAAGCCCGAGAAGCCGCGCACCGACGAGCAGGCTCCGCCGGTGGAGCCGAACGTGACGCCGCCGGTCGAGGAGACGACGCCGACCCCGGCCCCCGAGGCCCAGGTCGACACTCCGCCGACCGCGGCGCCCGACGAGTCGGGTGGTGAAAGCTAGTGCTTCTGCCCAAGAAGACGAAGTTCCGCAAGGTCCATCGCGGCCGCCGTCGCGGCGTGTCCAAGGGCCAGACGTCGGTGCAGTTCGGCGACTACGGGCTGAAGGCGCTCGACGCCGGCTGGATCACGAACCGCCAGATCGAAGCGGCGCGTATCGCGATGACGCGCCACGTGAAGCGCGGCGGCAAGGTCTGGATCAACGTCTTCCCCGACAAGGCCTACACGAAGAAGCCGGCCGAGACGCGCATGGGCTCGGGCAAGGGCTCGCCGGAAGGCTGGGTTGCGGTGATCAAGCCCGGCCGCGTCATGTTCGAGCTCGCAGGCGTGCCGGAGAACCTCGCCAAAGAGGCGCTCACGCTCGCCGGCCAGAAGCTGTCGGTGAAGACGAAGATCGTCAAGCGGGAGGCCGAGCTCTTTTGATCAAGGCAAGCGAACTACGGGATCTGACGGACGAGGAGCTCGAGCACAGGCTTGCCGACAGCAGGCACGAGCTGTTCAACCTGCGCTTCCAGTCTGTCACCGGTGCGCTCGAGAACTCGGCGCGTCTGAAGCTGGCAAAACGTGAAATCGCGCGGATCCTCACGGTCGTGACCGAGCGTGAGGCCGCGAAGGCGAATGGAAACTAGAGATGGCTGACGAAGAAACCACTGAAGAGACAACTGCCGACGGCGTAGCCGACGGCAGCGACCTGGTCGCTGAAAGCGACCAGGTCGCAGAAGTGCCCGCCGCCGACGCCGCCGGCGAAGGCGACGGCGGCGACCTGGTCGCCGGCGGCGACCAGGTCGCAGTTGTTCCTCCCGCCGAGCCCGAGGCTCCGGCCGAGGAGCCTGCCGTTGCAGCGCCCGCCGCTGAAGCGCCGGCCGCTCCGGCCGCGCCTGCAGAACCGCTAGCGCAGTCGCAACCGAAGAAGAAGTACAAGCGGCTCCCGCGGGCCCTGCGACCGCAGAAGACCCGCCCCGGCCGCCCGGCGAAGCCGGGCGAGCGCAAGCCGATCGCTCCGCGCACGCCCCCGAGCGACGCGGAGCGCGGCCGCCGCCAGGAGCGCCGCGGCGTTGTTGTGTCGAACGCGATGGACAAGACGATCGTCGTCAAGGTCGACGTGATCAAGTCGCACCCGCGGTACAAGAAGGTCGTGCGCCGCTCGGTGAAGTTTCACGCGCACGACGAGCAGAACGCGGCAAACGTCGGCGACGTCGTCCGCATCGTCGAGACGCGGCCGCTGTCGGCGACGAAGCACTGGCGCCTCGCCGAGATCGTCGAGGTCGCAAAGTGATCCAGCAAGAGTCCCGTCTCCGCGTCGCCGACAACACCGGCGCCCGCGAGCTGCTCTGCATCCGCGTGATGGGCGGTCACCACCGCCGCTATGCGCGGGTCGGCGACATCATCGTCGGCACCGTCAAGACGGCGACGCCTCAGGGCGCCGTGAAGAAGGGCGAGGTCGTGCGCGCGGTCGTCGTGCGCACGAAGAAGCCGTTCGGCCGCAACGACGGCACTACGATCGCGTTCGACGAGAACGCGGCCGTGATCATCGATGCTCAGCGCAACCCGCGCGGCACCCGCATCTTCGGTCCCGTCGCGCGCGAGCTGCGCGAGAAGAACTTCATGAAGATCGTCTCGCTCGCCCCGGAGGTGTTGTAGATGTCGCAAACGCTGAAGATCAAGAAGGGCGACGTCGTGCACGTCCTCCGCGGCAAGGATCGCGGCAAGGAAGGCCGTGTGATCGAGACGCTGCCCAAGGACGGCCGCGTGCTCGTCGAGAACATCAACGTGATCAAGCGGCACCAGCGGCCGAAGCCGATCCAGAACGCGAGCCGCATGGGCGGCGCGTCGATCATCCCCGGCGGGATCATCGAGAAGCCCGCGGCCATGCCGGTTTCCAACGTGATGGTCGTCTGCCCGACATGCCGGAAGCCGACGCGTGTCGGCACCGTGACGAAGACCGTGAAGGACAAGACCGTCCGGGTGCGCGTCTGCAAGAACGCGGGCTGCGGCCAGGAGATCGACAAGTAATGGCGACGATCGAGACATACGTGCCGCGCCTCAAGCTCGAGTACGAGAGCGAGATCCGCCCGCGCCTCAAGGAGGAGCTCGGACTGAGCTCCGTCATGCAGGTGCCGTCGGTCAAGAAGATCACCCTCAACATGGGCGTCGGCGAGGCGAAGACGGACGCGAAGCAGCTCGACGCGGCGATCGAGGAGATGACGACGATCGCCGGCCAGCGCGCGCAGGTGCGCAAGGCCCGCAAGTCCGTGGCGCAGTTCAAGATCCGCGAGGGGATGCCCGTCGGCGCGCGCGTCACGCTGCGCGGCGCACGCATGTACGAGTTCCTCGACCGGCTCATCTCGATCGCGCTTCCACGCATTCGCGATTTTCGCGGCCTCAACCCGGGCTCGTTCGACGGGCGCGGCAACTACTCGCTCGGTGTACGCGAGCAGATCATCTTCCCGGAGATCAACTACGACGACATCCAGCAGGTTCGAGGCCTCGACGTGACGATCACGACCAGCGCCGAGACCGACGACCACGCCCGCGCGCTGCTGCAGGCCCTCGGGCTGCCGTTCAGCGCGGACGGACAGAGGAGGGACTAGTGGCGAAGACTTCGCTCGTCGTCAAGCAGAGGCGTCCGCAGAAGTACGCGGTACGCAACTACACGCGGTGCAGCCGGTGTGGCCGGCCGCGCGCGGTGTTCAAGAAGTTCGGCCTGTGCCGGATCTGCCTGCGCGACCTCGCCCACCAGGGTGTCATCCCCGGCATGACGAAGAGCTCGTGGTGATTCGATGCTGACCGATCCGATCGCCGACATGCTCACCCGTATCCGGAACGCGAACAAGGCGCTCCACGAGAAGGCGGAGATGCCGAGCTCGAGGATGAAGGTCGAGATCGCACGCCTCCTGAAGGAGGAGGGGTACATCCGGGACTTCCACGTCGAGAAGGGCGAGTCCTTCGATACCCTGGTCGTCGACCTCAAGTTCGGCCGCAACCGCGAGCGGGTCATCTCCGGCCTGAAGCGCGTGTCGAAGCCGGGCCGCCGGGTCTACGCGCGCAAGGACCGCCTGCCGCGCGTGCTTGGTGGCATGGGAGTCGCGATCCTGTCCACGTCGTCTGGCCTCGTCACGAGCCGGACCGCGCAGGAGCGCGGCGTCGGCGGCGAGGTCGTGTGCTTCATCTGGTGATCGCATGAGCAGAATCGGAAGACAGCCAATCGAAGTCCCGGCCGGCGTCACGGTGACGGTCGAGCCCGGCCGCGTCGCGGTCGCGGGCCCGCTCGGCGCGCTCCAGCAGCAGGTACCGCTGCGCATGCAGGTCGACCAGGCCGACGGCACGGTGACCGTGTCGCGCCCGACCGAGCGCGGCGAGGACCGTGCGCTGCACGGACTCACCCGGACGCTCATCGCCAACATGGTCGAGGGCGTGACGAAGGGCTTCGAGAAGCGCCTCGAGATCCAGGGCGTCGGCTACCGCGCCGCGCTCAAGGGCTCCGACCTCGAGCTCAGCGTCGGCTATTCGCACACAGTGCTGATGAAGCCGCGCACCGGCATCACGTTCGAGGTGCCGATCCCGACGCAGGTCGTCGTGAAAGGCACCGACAAGCAGCAGGTCGGGCAGACCGCCGCCGAGATCCGGAAGGTGCGGCCGCCTGAGCCGTACAAGGGCAAGGGCATCCGCTACGAGGGCGAGCACGTGCGCAGGAAGGTGGGCAAGCGTGCATAGCGCAAACCGCTACGCGCCTTGCGCTATGGGAGGTGCTGAGTCATGCCGTCGCTGACCGTACGTGAGGCGCGTCTTCGCAGGCATAGGCGCGTTAGAGGCAAGGTGCGGGGCACGGCCGAGCGGCCGCGGCTCGTCGTCTTCCGCTCGAACCGCGGCATCGAGGCGCAACTCGTCGACGACGTGAGCGGTCGCACGCTCGCGTCCGCGTCGTGGCTCGCGCTCAGGAAGACGTTCAAGGGCGACAAATCCGCGCAGGCGGCCGAGGTCGGCAAGCAGCTCGCCGCACAGGCGAAGCAGGCCGGCGTCGCTGCATGCGTCTTCGATCGCGCCGGCTACCTCTACCACGGACGCGTGAAGGCGCTTGCTGACGGCGCGCGCGAAGGAGGGCTGCAGTTCTAATGGCACTCGACTACACCGAGACCCGCGAGCTGAAGGAGCGCGTGGTCGAGATCAACCGCGTCGCGAAGGTCGTCAAGGGCGGCAGGCGGTTCTCGTTCACCGCGCTCGTCGTCGTCGGCGACGAGGTCGACCGCGTCGGCGTCGGCTACGGCAAGGCGCGCGAGGTTCCGCTCGCCATCACGAAGGCTGTCGAGGACGCGAAGAAGAACCTTTTCACCGTGCCGAAGCACGGCTCGACGATCACCCACGCGGTGCTCGGCCGTTTCGACGCCGCGAGGGTGATGCTGCGGCCTGCCTCCGAAGGAACAGGCGTGATCGCGGGCGGAGGAGTGCGCGCGGTGCTCGAGCTCGCCGGCGTCCGCAACGTGCTGGCGAAGAGCCTCGGGACGACGAACCCGATCAACATGGCGAAGGCGACCGTGGTTGCGCTGAAGGAGCTGCGCCGGCCCGAGGACGTGGCGAGGATTCGGGGGAAGCAGATCTCCGAGGTTCTTCCTCTTCCGCGGGACTTTGTCGCGGCCGCTGACGCGCCAGCGACCATCGCGGCGGTGCCCGTGGAGGAGCTGACTCCTGATGAAGAGGCGGCTCCCGTGATCGAGGCAGCCGTCGAAGAGCCGGCTCCCGAAGCGGAAGTCGCTGCTGATGAGCCGGCCCTCCCCGAGGAACCCGCGGCCGAGGTCGATGCCGTTGTTCCAGAGCCGCCCGCCGAAGCTGACGCAGGGCTAGTCGAGAAGCCGAAGGCTTCTCGACTCCGTCGCCGCAAGAAGGACGACTCCTGATGAGCAAAGTCCGCGTAACGCAAGTCCGCAGCCAGATCGGCCAGTCGGAGCGGCATCGCGGCACGCTGCGCGCGCTCGGGCTCGGCAAGATCGGCCGCAGCCGCGAGCACGACACGGGCCCGGTGCTCGCAGGCATGCTGAGGAAGGTGCGCCATCTCGTGAAGGTCGAGGAGTCCTAGCCATGGGCGAGACCATGAACCTGTCGAACCTCCAGCCCGCCCAGGAGCGGGAGGACCGAAAGCGCATCGGCCGGGGCCAGGGCTCGGGCAAGGGGCGCTACTCGGGCCGCGGCCTCAAGGGCCAGAAGTCCCGGGCAGGCTCGCACAAGATGCGCGCCGGCTTCGAGGGCGGCCAGATGCCGATCCAGATGCGCATGGGCAAGCTGAGAGGCTCGACGTCGAAGGACGCCATGCCTGTCGGCCCGTTCCGCACGTCGACTGTGCCCGTGAACATCCGCGACCTCGACCGCTTCGAGGCCGGCGACGTCGTCACGCCCGAGACGCTCGTCGAGAAGCGGCTGATCAAGAACACGAAGACGGACGTGAAGCTGCTCGCTGTCGGCGACATCTCGAAGAAGCTCACGATCCGCGTGCACGCGATCTCCGGCGCCGCGCGCGAGAAGATCGAGGCCGCCGGCGGCACCGTCGAGCTTCTCCGCCAGCCGAAGGAGCACAAGAAGAAGCATCACAAGGTCGTTGCCGTTACCGCGGGTTCTGACGTCGACGGCGGCGGCGACCAGGTCGCCGAAGGCGACCTGGTCGCGGATGTTGAAGAGGAGCCCGGGGAGGGCTAGTGCTCTCGTGGCTGACCAACGCGTGGCGCGTACCTGAACTTCGCCGCCGCGTCGTCTTCACCGCCGGGGTGCTCGCCGTCTACCGCCTCGGCTCCTGGATCCCGGCGCCGGGCATCGACCAGCAGGCGATCCAGAGCTATTTCAGCGGCGCCGGCGGCTCGATCCTCACGCTGCTCAACCTCTTCTCCGGCTCGGCGCTGTCGCGCTTCTCGATCTTCGCGCTCGGGATCATGCCGTACGTCACGGCGTCGATCATCCTGCAGCTCCTCACGGTCGTCATCCCGACGCTCGAGCGGCTGCAGAAAGAAGGCGAGGCCGGCTACGCGAAGATCAACCAGTACACGCGCTATCTGACCGTCGGCCTGGCGGCCGCGCAGTCGACCGGCTACGCCTTCCTGTTCAGGCGCCAGGGCGCGCTGCCGAACGTGAACGCCGGCAAGCTCGTGATCATCGTCCTCACGCTCACGGCCGGCACGACGCTGCTGATGTGGATGGGCGAGCTGATCACGAAGCGCGGCGTCGGCAACGGCATCTCGCTGCTGATCTTCGCGTCGATCCTCTCCTACGCTCCGTCGGGGATCAGCGCATGGATCAACGGCGGCACGACCGAGCGCCTGTTCTTCCCGATCATCGCGATCCTCGTCGTCGTGGTCGTCGTCTTCGTCCAGGAGGGCCAGCGCCGCATCCCGGTGCAGTATGCGCGGCGGCAGCTGGGGAACCGACAAACGACCGGCGGCTCGACCTACATGCCGCTGCGCGTGAACATGGCCGGCGTCATCCCGGTCATCTTCGCCGCCGCGATCATGGCGCTGCCGCCGACCGTCGGCCAGTTCGTGCCGTCGTGGACGCCGTTCGTCAACCGCCACTTCCAGCCGACCACGTGGTCGTACCTGATGATCGAGGGCGTCCTGATCATCGTCTTCACGTACTTCTACACGTCGGTCCAGTTCAACCCGGTCGACCAGGCGGACAACCTCCGCAAGTACGGCGGCTACATCCCGGGCATCCGGCCCGGGCCGCCGACCGCCGCCTATCTCGACCGCGTGCTGCAGCGCTTGACGCTCCCGGGCGCGCTGTTTCTCGCGACGATCGCGGTCGCGCCAAGCATCTTCATCCGCTACTTCGGCTTCTCGCAGGCGACGTCGCGCGCCCTCGGCGGCACTTCGGTGCTGATCGTCGTCGGCGTCGCGCTCGACACGATGCGCCAGATGGAGTCGCAGATGATGATGCGGCACTACGAAGGCTTCCTCCGGTAATGAACATCCTCGTCCTCGGGCCGCAGGGCTCCGGGAAAGGCACGCAGGCGAAGCTCATCCGGAGCACGTACGGCATCGCGCACATCGCGACGGGCGACATGATCCGCGAGATCAAGGAGCTGCCGACCGACCTCGGGCGGGAGCTGAAGGCCGTCTACGACCGCGGCGACCTCGTCTCCGACGAGCTGATGATCCGTCTGATCGAGGACCGGCTCAGCCGCGGCGACACGCTGCCCGGCTTCGTCCTCGACGGCTTCCCGCGCACGATGCCGCAGGCCGAGGCGCTCGACGGCCTGCTCCTCGAGCACGAGCGCCCACTCGACGTCGTGCTCGCGTTCCAGGTTCCGGATCGTGACGCGCTGCTCCAGCGGATGCTGAAACGGGCCGCGGAGGAGCAGCGCTCCGACGACACGCCCGAAGCGATCGAGCGGCGCCTGGAGCTGTACGAGCGCGAGACCGCGCCGCTCGTCGAGTACTACCGCACGACGCGCGGCAACGTCGTGGGCGTCCACGCCGATCGACCCGTCGAGGAGGTCTTCGAGGAGATCAGGCATACGCTCGACCAGGTGCAGCGCCGCCGGAACGGCGCGCCGGCATGATCATCCGGAAGAGCCGCCAGGAGATCGAGGGGATGGCCAAGGCGGGCGCGCTCGTCGCGGAGACGCTCGCGCTCTGCGCCGAGCACCTCGAGCCGGGCATCTCCATGCTCGAGCTCGACCGGCTGGCCGACGAGCACATCGCCGCCCACGGCGGCGTGCCGACCTCCAAGGGCTACAAGGGCTTCCCGGCCGCGCTCTGCTTGTCCCCGAACTCGATGGTCGTGCACGGGATCCCGAACGAGTACCGCGCCCGGGAGGGCGACCTCATCTCGGTCGACCTCGGCGTGACGCTCGACGGCCTCGTCGCCGACAGCGCGGTCACGGTGCCGGTGGGGGAGATCGACGCCGAGGCCCAGCGGTTGCTCGACGTCTGCCAGGAGGCGCTCGCGGCCGGGATCGATGAGGCTCGGGTCGGCAACCGGCTCTCGGACATCTCCCACACGATTCAGACGGTGGTCGAGGAGGCGGGCTTCTCGGTCGTGCGCAGCCTTGTCGGTCACGGCGTCGGACGCTCCTACCACGAGGACCCGCAGATCCCGAACTACGGCCCTCCCGGCCGCGGCCCTTTGCTCCAGGAGGGCATGACGCTCGCGATCGAGCCGATGATCACGGCCGGCGCCCCGGACGTCTACGTCCACGACGACGACTGGTCGATCTCGTCGGTCGACGAGTCGCTCGCGGCGCACTTCGAGCACACCGTCGCGATCACCGCCGGTGGGCCTCTGATCCTCACGAAAGCCGGAGCGGCTTTGCTACGATGACCGCTCGCCGCGACCGGCTTTGCCGTGCGCGCGAATGACCCTGAACCCCGAAAGGAAATGCCCACCAAGGAAGAGAAGATCGAGGTCGAAGGCGAAGTCGTCGAGGCCCTCCCGAGCACGATGTTCCGGGTACAGCTCGACGGCGGCCACGCGGTGCTCGCGACCATCTCCGGAAAGATGCGAAAGCACTACATCCGCATCCTGCCGGGCGACAAAGTCAAGGTGGAGCTCAGCCCGTACGACCTGAACCGCGGTCGGATCACCTACAGGCATCGGTGAAAACATGAAAGTACGCCCCTCAGTCAAAGCCATGTGCGAGCGTTGCCGCGTGATCAAGCGGCACGGCACCGTCATGGTCATCTGCAGCAATCCCCGTCACAAGCAAAGGCAGGGCTAAGTGGGCCTCCCCGCAACCATCGGCGGCGCCCGGCCCGCCCACACGCTGCGCGCTGCGGCGTCCTCGGTCGCGTCCGTGCTAACCAGCACGAACGCTCCCTGCGTCCTTGCATCGCTTGGTGTGGACGACCCGGGCATCCACCATGGCTACGAGGAGACCCACTGATGGCACGCATCGCTGGAGTCAACCTCCCGAACCAGAAGCGGCTCGAGATCGGGTTGACGTACATCTACGGAATCGGCCAGCCGACGGCGCGCAAGATCGCTGCCGCGATCGGCCTCTCGCCCGACACGAAGATTCGCGACCTCACGGACGACGAGGTCACGAAGCTGCGCAACTACATCGACACCGAGATCGAGGTCGAAGGCGACCTGCGCCGCGAACGCCAGCAGGCGATCAAGCGGCTCTCCGAGATCGGTGCGTACCGCGGCCTGCGCCACCGGCGCGGCCTGCCGGTCAACGGACAGCGCACGAAGACGAACGCCCGCACCCGCAAGGGGCCGAAGAAGACCGTCGGGCGCGGCAAGAAGGCGGCGGCAAAGTAAGTGGCCCCGCCCCGTCGTCCGGCGACCCGTGGTCGCACTCGTAGGCGCGTCCGCAAGAACATTGCGATCGGCCAGGCGCACATCAAGACGAGCTTCAACAACACGATCGTCGCCCTCACCGACAAGGACGGCAACGTGATCGCGTGGGAGTCCGCCGGCTCGGCCGGGTTCAAGGGCTCGCGCAAGTCGACCCCGTTCGCCGCGCAGGTCACCGCCGACGCGTGCGCGCGCAAGGGGATGGAGCACGGCCTGCAGAAGGTCGAGGTGTTCGTGAAGGGACCGGGCTCCGGCCGCGAGACGGCGATCCGCTCGCTTCAGGCCGCCGGCCTCGAGATCCTCGGCGTCAAGGACGTCACGCCCCAGGCCCACAACGGTGTCCGGCAGCGGAAGCGCAGGAGGGTCTAGTGGCTCGCGACCTCGGACCGAAGTGCCGCATCTGCCGCCGCGAGGGCATGAAGCTCTTCCTCAAGGGCGAGCGCTGCCTGACCGAGAAGTGCGCGATCGAGCGCCGCTCGTACCCGCCGGGTGAGCACGGCCGCGGCCGGATCAAACAGAGCGAGTACCTCACGCAGCTGCGCGAGAAGCAGAAGGCGCGCCGCTACTACGGCCTGCTCGAGAAGCAGTTCCGCACGTATTACGAGAAGGCGTCGCGCCGCTCCGGCGTCACCGGTGAGGAGCTGCTGCGGATGCTCGAGACGCGGATCGACAACGTCGTCTACCGGCTCGGCTTCGCCGTCTCGCGTGCTCAGGCCCGCCAGCTCGTCCGGCACGGCCATTTCCACGTCAACGGCCGCCGCGTCAACATCCCGAGCTACCAGGTTCGTCCGAACGACATCGTCACCGTCGCGCCGAACTCGTCGGCGCAGCAGATGATCCGCGATGCCACCGACCTCGTGTCCACGGTCGCACCGTGGTTACAGGCCGACCACGACGGTCTCACCGGCAAGGTGCTGAAGCAGCCCGAGCGCACCGAGATCGACACGCCTGTGCAGGAGTCGCTGATCGTCGAGCTCTACTCGAAGTAAGCGAAGCGCTACGCGCTCGCGTCCCACCCCAAACGTCTTGTAGTTCCGCCCGAAAGGATCCGATGGCAGTCCGTAACGCATCTTTCCAGATTCCGAAGATCGTCCACGAGGAGGTGGACGAGCATCGCGGGGTCTTCGTGATCGAGCCGCTCGACCGCGGCTTCGGTCACACGTTCGGCAACTCGCTGCGCCGCGTGCTGCTCTCGTCGCTCGAGGGCGCGGCGGTCACCTCGGTCAAGGTCGAGGGCACCGCGCACGAGTTCACGACGCTTCCCGGTGTGCGCGAGGACGTCACCGACATCGTCCTCAACCTGAAGAACCTCATCTCGCGCCTGCACGGGGATTCGCCCGAGGTCGAGGTGCACATCGCGCGCAAGGGCCCCGGCGTCATCACGGCCGGCGACATCGAGGCGCCCGCCGAGCTCGAGATCCTCAACCCGGAGCTCGAGATCGCGAATCTCGCCGATCGCGGCCGCCTGGAGATGACGCTGACGATCGGACGCGGCCGTGGCTACATGCCGGCCGAGCTGAACCGCGGGCCGCAGCACACGATCGGCGTGATTCCGATCGACTCGATCTTCTCGCCGGTTCGCCGCGTTGCGTATGCGGTCGAGGCGGCACGCGTCGGCCAGCGCACCGACTACGACAAGCTCACGCTCGACATCACCACCGACGGTTCCGTCCAGCCGAAGGACGCGCTCGGCGAGGCGGCCGAGATCCTCATCCGCCAGCTCGCGATCTTCACCGACATCGAGCGGATGGAGGGCTTCGGCGAGACCGTGGCCGTCGGCGGCGAGGGCGTAGGTCCCGAGGCGGCGCTCGCCCACGGGATGGAGAACTTCCCGATCGAGGAGCTCGAGCTCGGAGTCCGCTCGTACAACTGCCTCAAGCGGGTCGGCATCGAGACGATCGGCGACCTCGTGATGAAGACCGAGAACGAGCTCGCCGCGATCCCGAACTTCGGCAAGAAGTCGATCGAAGAGGTGAAGGAGACGCTCGCACAGCACGGTCTCACCCTCCGCGGCGACAACGGCGGCGGGCTCGACTGACGCCATGCGCCACGCACGGACAGGCAAGAAGCTCGGGCGCGACTCCGCCCATCGCAAGGCGCTGTACGCGAACCTCACGTGCTCGCTGATCGAGCACGGGCGG